>Ga0222714_10002782_pt1 | contig 18257 bp, 35 predicted proteins | sample C33_3DmetaG_FD_165048 | JGI IMG/M metagenome (GOLD analysis project Ga0222714, IMG submission 165048) | Estuarine water microbial communities from San Francisco Bay, California, United States - C33_3D | ecosystem: Environmental > Aquatic > Marine > Unclassified | place: USA: California...
TAGCGTGAATGTGCTACCGGCATTCGCCATGGACAACGAAGCATGGGATTGGATGATTCCTAAACCCGACACCTCATCCGCTTTCAACGTAGAAAAAGAGGCCAGACGCCTAGAGAACACTCCAAACGCCGGCCCCATCGCCGCTCAGTTGTACAGAGCCTGGAATATGCAGCAGACGTTGCTACAGCAGGCAACAAATCGGATTGCAGCCCTAGAGCTACAACTGATGAAAGGCAATCAAGCGGATGCCTGAACGTTCTTCCAGGTCTTGCCGTATTTGATCAGGTTTACGGTTGTTACGTGGACGCCATAGTCGTTGGCGATTTTTTGTGTTGATTCATTGCCTGCAGCAAGGCGGGCTTTGATCTCAGCCACCTTTTCAGCATTCAGGGCACCGCGCTTGCGCTTGGCCTTGCGGCGCTTGCCGACGATTGAAGGTGTTTCGTCAGTTTCGGTGATGGCCTTGGGTTGAGCCGCGCCACCGGCCCTGATGACCTGTGCGCTTTCAAGCAACCGCTGGATCTGGCCAATGCGGTTGTTCAGCTCAACAACTTGAGAATCGGTGAGGATAATCATGGGTTGCATCAGAAAGAGGATTCAGGGGATTCGGGTTTGAGCGGGCTAAAGGAGCCTTTGTTGCCCCATTTACCGCCCCACAACGAAAAACCGGTTTGCTCGGTGTATTCGTCTTTGCCGGTGTAAACGCGGATTTTGGTGTTGTTGGCCTCAGCCTGTTCGGCCATGGTCATCAGGTAGTTCGCAGCCGCCATCGCCTGTTCAGGCGTGAAATCAACGACGATTTGTTCCTCAGGTGATTTGTCGTTTTTACGGTTGCGGTTTTCTTGAATACGGAATTTCGCCGTAAAGGCAACGTCAGCCATGTGTGCTCAGAAAAGTGGTGATGATGTGACGCAGGGCCTGATTGATGTTCTGCCCCGATTTGGTGCAGTAAGCCCTTAGTTGACGGTGAAGGTCAGATGGAAGCTTTGCCGCCACGATGTAGCGGTTCTTCCTTCTGTTCACCTCCTCTGCGGTTTTGGGCCGGCGCCCTGTCATACGGGATTTTCAGCGATGTACTTTTCAATAAATTCCTTGTGTTCAGGGAATTGGATACGGTCGGCGATACGTGGCGCCATGATCTTGAATTGCTTTTTGAAGGCGGTGATCAGGTCGTCCCGTTTGTCGTATGCCTTGACCAAGCCTTTGACTTCCTCAATCTGATCGTCAGTCAGAAAGACGACCTTTGATTCGGCCTTGGTCTTGGTCTTGGGCTCTGCTTTGGTTTCGACCTTGGGCTGAGTGTCCCGCACTTGGGATGGTTCAGCCTTTGGCGCCTCCTGCTGCAGGGCAGGCTTTGCTTCACGGTGCGGGTTTTCTACCGGTTCCCGCGCCCAGAGCTGCCAACCCAAACCAAACTGAGCAGCAGCAGCGGTACAGAGGCAACGACGGTGTGCATCGGTGAGATCACGCGCTGTGACCTTTTCAAATGCAATCGCGTTGTTGCGGTTGTCCATAACCGCCTGAGGGAAATACGGCGTCTCGTTGCCGTTGATGTGTTCAAAGAACCCGACCACATAAGCGGTTCCGTCGGGAGCCTTCCATGCGTGGCCGGTTTCATCGTGAGCCTTAAGAGCAAATTGCCAGCCAGGCGCATGGTCATGCAGGAGATGAGAGACGCGGCACCAGTTGATGTAATCAGCGGCGTAGGAGCCTGTGCCCTTGGTTGATACATCAGCTTGAGTGATCACATCCCCGAGGTTGGGGTAATCGTTCATAAGCGTGCGGTGTTGTGTGGTGATCGGTGAGGACGGGCCTCCGGACCCATCTGGAGTATACCCCTAAATGCAAGGGCTGTCTACACGGCCTCAAACCTCAGCCCGCAAACCTTGCTGCCGTTATGTACCGCCCTAGCAACACACTGCCTAACCACATGAATATCCCGAGCGGCAGCGCCAAGGCTTGGGTAGATCTTGCCAGTGTCAATGCAGCGCACTCGCATACTCGGAAACATCTTTGCTGGGCGATTTGGGTAGGCCCGCAAAATCTCCTTTGCCCAGCGTGAGTCTTCCAATAAGATCTGCAACCCGATCTCGTCTGCCCCACCGAGACACTCAGGGTGATGGCGAGCAAAATCCTTAAACTGCTTGCCGGTGACGTAATTAAACGCCTTGTATTTGTGATCGTGCTGATAAGTCTCTAGCGGATGTTTCTTTAGCTTTTTCCATCCGTGGATCGTGTCACGCGGAATTTTGAGCATCTGACTCAACCGCATCGGCGAGTAATACTCAATAGTCGGACGCGTTGAGTACCCAAGCGCCCTGATCTTTTTATCCAAGGAATTCTTGGTTCTGGTCTTGTAGCCATTCATCGCCGCCCACGCATTAAATGCCCGCAGGAACTGGCTCAGCGGTCTGCTTTGAATGTTTTCCAGCAGCCAATCAACCTCTTCCTGTTTCCAAGGGTTAGGCGCAACACGTCTGGCAACACTGCATTCCTTGCTGCATGTTTTACGTGTTGAAGGGCGGCCATTGCGCTTGATTTTGATATCAAACCGCGTGCCGCAAACTGCACAGGGGCGTGTGTACTGGGTGAGCTTCACAGTTGATTGATGGTAATTAACGCTCCGGGTAGCTCGCCTTCACCGGCATAGACCTTGCAGCAGATCAAATTAACGACCTGCGAATCGTCTTTGATCAAAACGCCTGTAATGCCGTCAAGGGTTGACCTGCACAGCTTGTCAAGGTCTGGCCTGGTGGGCTTGTAAAAAGGTGCGTCCTTTTTAAGTTCTCCTTTTGTGTTGTAGTGAGAAACTAAACGATTAAAAATAAATGTGATCTGAACAAAAACCGGCGTGGTGATCATCGGTTCGCCCGTTGCCAGGGCGGCTTGACTCACCGCATAGCGCCACGGCTTAACGCGAGCGCATGATTCACGCATGATCCCGTTGCCCACATGAGTTTTGCTACCTTGTGGCGCCGGTTCAATCCCTTGAACAGCAAACTTCATTTCGTCTGTATAAGGCAACGATTCAGGTGCTCAACTGGTGTGCTCAACGTAATGCCGACCACATCAGGGCGCTTGGACAGTAACCAAAAAAGAAAGCGTGTTTGCCAGGTCAGGTTATGAGGGTTGGCCATGGGAGCGAATCAGGCAGTTTTCAAGGTGGATTTTTTCGCGTGCTGATTGGTAGTACAGGCTGCGTGCCTCTTCCTTTGGGTCAACGGTCAGCAGGTAGCTAGTCAGCTCAGCAACGGCATTGGTGTATTGCTCTGGATCCCATAGGTCGTACTTAGCCAAGATGGCCTCAATCCGGTCGTCTATGGGAGAGCCAGCCATTAGAACTCTGCCTTTGGCAGCGTCACTCTCCAGTATTCTGTTTCCTTCTTAGTGGCGATGCCCTCAAACTGCTCTAGCTGCTGCAGTTCCTTGACGGCATTGCTGTACTGCCAACTCGTGCGGGTGCAGCGGGATACCTTGATGCCATGCATGGCAAGGTTGCCTTCGTCGTCTTTGATGTCGTCTAGGTCGCCTGCGGTGTACATCAGAGCAAGGTCATCCATAAGGCGATCAAGAATTTCCTGATGACGTGCGATTTCCTTTTTGGTGCTGGCGATGACGCCAAGGAGTGTGCTGGGGTTGGTCATGGTGAAGAAAAAGCCCCATGAGGGGCCATGAGATCAGAACAGGAGGCCAAGGCAGAAGCTCACGGCTGCAATCCATAAAGCAACGGTGATCTGTTCTTTGGATTCGTTCACCTGTTGTTCAAGGGTTGAGGTGGTGTCGGCTTGCTGCTGTAGCAGGTCGATCAGTTGCGCCTTGGTGGCACGGTTGAGGTTGGTCATGGCGTTTCGTGTCGTGGTGGCATCGCTGCCATAGGGAGTATACCCCTAAGCGGAGCGTGTGGCAAGCCTTCTCAAAACTCAGGCTGATTCAGCATCAAAAACGCATCACGAGCGCCCTGCCACTCAATCACCGCCTCATCCACATCCACCTTCTGCAGCGTCGTGCTGCCAGGCCGGCTCCACAGCACGCCAGCCTTCTGTACGTACAACTGCGGCCAATGCAGGCTGAGCATCCCTAAATACCCACCTAGCTGAGGGCTCACGTCATACGGGCTGGCATCGGCCTTGCCCTGCGTCTTCAAATCCACCAACACAAGCTGCTGATGGTCATCCTTACGCCGCAGCAAGCAATCAAAGCTGCCCGCAATGTTGCGCTCTAGATCTGCCAGCCGATACTCACAGGCCACAGCCTCATACGTATTCCAAACGGAATGTTCAAGCAGCGGCTCCACCCATTCGCTGTATTCCTCCGGATACTTCCCTGGCTCACCAGTCGTCAGAAAGGTCTCCAGCGCCAAATGCACCGCCTTCCCACGCGGCTCCCAGATGTGTTTCGTCTCCATAATCCGCTTCATCGCCCACGCATCCTTCGTGCCCTTGCACACCTGAGTTACTGAATGATTCAGCCACTGACCCGTGGGCTGCCATTGGTAGCGGTGTGCCTCCTCGTTGAACAGGATCGGTAGCGGCTGGAGCCAGCGCGAAGTCTCTTGGGTCTGTGACTTGGACGCGTTCGGACGGTGTGGGCTCATCTCTGAGGGGATTACGAAAGACAGGCGGTGTGAAGCCGGGAATGCGCTTGGCATCTTCCATTGTGATGACCCAGCCCGGCGATGGCTTATCCAAGTCCTCCAGCCGCCAATGGCCAGCAGCGATGCCACGGCGCAATAACAGGCGTACTTCAGTCAGGTCAAAGGCAAGACGCATCAGATGTGGCTCCATAGCCGTTCCTTGTCTGCCTTATCACGCTCTGAAGCGGCCATGGGATGCACGACGTAACGCGCTGCCAGCGGGCTCCTGGGGTCATCAGCGCCCACGTTCGGGCAGAAGGTCATGTAAAGGCCCTGATCGTCGTACTTGCCCATGGGGTGCCCGTAAGCGGCATCAGGCGGTGCTGTGCGGGTCGTGGTAACGCTGTAGCTCACTTGTTTGGTCTTGGCATCAGCGGTCTGCCAGACGTACTTGCCCTTGTTTTCTGGTGCGTACAGTTTCATGGCGAGTCTTAAACGGGATTACCGATCTCGAAGTTTTGGATTGATCAGCCTGCGCTCTGCTGATGCACGGGGCGAACGGGCTGACCATTGACGATCAGATGTCTCCTGCCTGCGCAGCCATTGAGCTGTTGTTTGCCCGTCCCTAGGGCCGCTACGCGGTAGCCGCGTGATCTTGGGTTGGTCGTTGGTTTCCATGATCAGTCGTCGTAAACCCAGCAGCGGTTGCCCTCGTCCCAATACTTACCGCCGCTCTGACGCTTGTGCTCTTCGAGATACACCTCGTACTTGCCGTCACGAAGCCAACGGAACAGGTCAGGAAGGCTGCCTACAAACTCCCCGGCACCCATCTTGCGCTTCTGCTCGGCAATCGCCCTTCTAGCGGCTTCTAGGAGGGTTTCAGGGCCTTCAAGGGCAACGATGCCCTTCCACTCGTCAAATGCCTTCGGCTTGGTCTGAGATGAGACGCGATCAGGCGCAGATTGATACAGCTTCCACAGCTCCTCGAACTCCGGCGTGTAATTAGCTTTTTTGCGCTTTTTGCTAGCGATTGCAACTTCTTCTGGATTTTCGTTATTTTTTTCCGACCGTTCTTTATTATTTAGATTATAAGATTCTTTATTAGTAATACTAGAAGAAGAATTAGAGGCTTCGCTCCCTGTCGGTCGCTCCGCCAGCGTAACGTCCCTGTCAACCCCTAGCTCAATCAAATAGGCGCAAAAGCCAGACAGGGACATGGTTCTGGGCTTGTAACGCTCCAAGTCACAAACCAAATCCTCCGGTAATCGCAGAAATACACCCTTTGCCATTGCTTGCAGTTGATAGCGGATAAAGGACAGGTGCTAACGGGTGTTGCAATCGCTAGCAGGGAAACCTTAGCCGGATTTTTGGCCATGGCAAGCCCCTCCCATCAATTTCTTTTGGGTCCAATCCTGCGAAACCTTGTCCCACGCGTCGCGTCTTGCGACTCAATAGCGTGCGTTATTGACCAAATCCCTATACACTTCCAGCATCATTCAGAGACGCCTGATGGCTACGCTGTCAGACCTAAAGCAAGATCACAAAAACGCCCGCAAGCGCACCCAAGCTTCCGCATCCCTTCTTCAGGAGTCCCTACAGCGCTACGGCCCCGCACGCTCCATCGTCATTGACGAGGACAACCGCATCCTTGCCGGGAACGGCACCGTTGAAGCCGCCATCAACCTGGGCATCGACGGCCTGCGCATCATCGACGCCGCACCCGATGAGCTGATCGCTGTTCGCCGCACTGGCCTTTCCGAAGATCAAAAGGTTGGCCTTGCCCTTGCCGATAACCGCACCGCTGACTTGGCCGAATGGGATGCGGAAATGCTGCAGCAGCTCAGCAAAGAGCACGACATCGCCCCTTGGTTTCAGGAGGATGATCTTGAGACGCTCCTAGAGCAGGTTGAAAGGCTAGAGCCCGTCGAAGGCAACACCGACCCTGATGAGGTACCCGAAGCACCTGAGCAGCCCATCACCAAGCCAGGTGACCTCTGGATTCTCGGTAACCACCGCCTCCTCTGCGGTGACTCCACCAACATCCAGCACGTTGAACGGCTGATGGATGGCAAGAAGGCGGACATCACGATCACAAGCCCGCCATACGGCGTGAATCTCTCTTACAAGTCATACAAAGACAGCTTTGACCAAACCCTTCAGCTGATCAAAGACGTTATCCCGCTGATTGCTGCTCATACCAAAGATTACGCTGTTATCAATTTCGCGGATATTGTGTCTGGGTCTGAAATCGTCGGAACCGATGGACCATGCCAGTATTTGATGGGCGGCAATTACTTTGAAGCATTTCGCGCTTCTGGTTGGGTGCTCTGGTCCCAGCGCATCTGGAAAAAGCCACACGCCAAGGTCTCTGCGCCGTGGACGTGTAACTCCAATCGCGCTGCTGCAGACTGGGAGCATATCTATACTTTTGCGTCGACAAAACCTTCGTTCAATGAGCGGTGCAATGGCTCGCATTTTGGCGTCATAGACTCTGCTGATTCTGGCGAGTCGAAAGTCCTAGACAAACATCCAGGTGCTTTCCCCGTATTTATTCCTGAAACTCTCATCCCGATTCATTCAAAGCCAAATGCAGTCGTGCTGGAACCATTCGGCGGCACTGGAACTACGCTCATCGCATGTGAGCGGCTAGGTCGCAAAGCTCGCCTCATGGAACTCGACCCCGCCTATTGCGACGTGATAATCAAACGCTGGGAAGACTTCACCGGCAACACCGCCATCTGCCATCCTTCAAATAATCATTTCGCAAACACCGAGGATGACATCTAATGGCCGCCAGAGAAAGCACAAAAGCTGAGGTTCAATACCGCGCTAGTCGTCTTGCTCGCATCATCGCTAACGGCGGGAAACGGTCTGACTGTGTTCGATACGGTACTGAGACATGGGGGGTTACAGAGCGTTCAATCGACAAATATCTCAAGCTTGCGCGTGAACAAATACGGGAAGATTGGGCGCATGACACAACACAAATGCTGGCCGATTTACTAAGTCAAACCAGCACATTGCACATGGAGGCCCGCAAAGCTGGTCAACTGCACATTGCCCTCGGCTGCATCAACACAATGGCCAAGCTGGCCAAGCTCATCGCGTGAGCGTTCTTGCTGCTGTTGAATCGCGTGGCATCCTTGCCATTCCGGGTTTTGCTGAAAACCTACCGACAGCAGCCGATGCGATTGATCGCGTCAAAACCAACCTGCTGCCGCATCAGCAAAAGTTTTTAGAAGACACGGAGCACCGCAAGCTTGCCCTCGTCTGCGGGTTTGGTGCGGGCAAGACGCACGGCCTAGTTGCAAAAGCTGTGCATATGGCGGCATTAAATATCGGCTACGTGTCAGCCCTGTTTGAACCTGTGGCGCCGATGTTGCGCGACATTTTGCAGCGCACGATGGATGACCTGCTTGAACAGTGGGAAATACCTTTTGATTTCCGCGTTAGCCCGTTGCCGGAATACACCCTGCACTTTGCAGAGGGTAGTCACACGATCCTGCTGCGCACGATGGAAACATGGAACCGCATCCGTGGCCAGAACCTCTGCGCTATTGGTTTTGACGAAGCCGACACGGCAAACAAACGCGTAGCAGAGCAGGCGACACGCATGGCCCTTGCTCGTCTTCGTGCTGGCAACGTGCAGCAGTTCTATGCCGCCACCACGCCTGAGGGTTATGGCTGGGCATTTGACACGTTCGACCGGAACGCCGGGGAAGACACGGCTTTGATCCGTGCTCGCACCATGGATAACCCTTATTTGCCCGATGGCTTTATCGACAGCCTGATGGCAAACTATCCGCCGCAGTTGATCAAGTCCTACCTAGAGGGGCAATGGGTCAACCTCAACACTGGCCAGGTATACGACCGCTTTGATCGTGCCAAGCATGTGGTGGCCAGCGTGCCTGATGTAAGCCGTGAGCCGCTGCGGGTTGGGGTGGACTTCAACGTGGGCAACATGTCGGCTGTGATCGGGGTGCGAATTGGCAACAGCCTGCTGGTGATCGACGAAATCAGCAAAGCGCACGACACGGACGCGCTGGCAAGCGAGATCAAGCGCCGTTACCCCGACAGACGTATATATGTCTACCCGGATGCCTCAGGCGGCAACCGCAGCACCAACGCCAGTCGCACGGACATTCAGATCCTTGAAAGCCACGGGTTCAGTAATCAGTCGGGCAAGGCCAATCCGCCCGTTCGTGATCGGGTGCTCAACATGCAAACCCTCTTAGAAAATGCCAAAGGTGAGGTTCGGTTCAAAGTGTCAGAAACTTGCAAACGGCTGATCGAGTGCTTGGAGTTGCAGTCGTATGACGACAAGGGCAATCCAGATAAGCAGGCGGGTTTTGACCACCTTTGTGACGCGGTGACGTACCTGGCTTTCTGGGAGTTCAGCGTTGGGCGCTCCGGCATTGGCCGCGGCACTGGTGTGCGCCTGTATTGACGATTTGCGAAGTGACCACCGGGGTGCTTGCCAGATGGCAGGGGTATACCCCATAATTAAGGGACAGGGGGCGACCCCACCACACACAAGACCATGACCACCGCAACCATCCCCGCTCTCCCCACCGGCACCGGCCACTTCCTGATCTCTGCCGATGGCACTGAGCTGATTCGTTTCTCTGACGCCGGCGACCACCAGATGCTCATGAATCGCTTTGCCATCGAAGCCGGCGAGTGGGTTATCAAGAGTGGCGGTTTCAACTGGGTTGGCATCATGCGCCAGCGTTATCAAGCCTTCGTCGCCAAGGGCTACCGCAAAATCGGCTGATTCACCGGCCCCTTCGGGGGCTTTTCTTATGACACAACAACACCCCATCACCCCACCGCCAGAGCTGGTGCAGCAGTGGCTTGGTGAGTTCTTCGGCTGCACGGTTAGCGGTGAGCTGAGTGATTCAGAGCGTTTTCTTGCCACCCGCGCCGCTCAATGGGGCGCCGATCAAGAGCTGGAGGCGTGCTGTGAGTGGCTGGTCAGCGAAGGGTGGTTCAAATACGAACACGAGGCTGTGGAAGATCTTCGCGCCGCCCGCCGCCCCAAGCCGCCGAGCTTGAAGGAGCAGGCTTTGCAAGCGCTCTCGCACCTGCTCGATGGTGCAGCTCACTCAATGGACACAACGGAGCCCGCCGATTACATCCGCCGCGCACTGGAGCAACTCGATGACTGAACTTTCACCCGCCGCGCAGGCAGTAATTGATACGTGGTGGAACGCCTCCGATGGCGAATACATTAACGGTGTTTGGACTCCGAATAGGTCTGCTCAGCTTGCTGCCGCCCTGCGAGCTGCTGCGGATCAGGTGGCTCCGTGGCAACCAGAGCCTACAGAGGAATCCCTTGGCCCAACCATTGACTTCGGTTATGCGTGGGCACTGTTTTCAAAAACAAATGATGTTAGACAAGAACTCCTCGCCATCGCTGATGAGCTTGAAGCCCAGTAGTCACCTTTACTAAACTGCACCTGTTCCCGCTCTGCCTTGGCATCGGGCTGTGCCTTTTCCTTATGTCCGCACCCCTCTGGCGCGATCTTGAGGCCGCCTTTGACTCCGTTCAGGACAACGGCTCATACGACTTCAACGAAGCCGCCTCAGCCATGCTCACCGTCATTCAGCAATGGCTTTACGACGAAGGCTTTGACGAAGCCGGTGATGCGCTTGACGATGAAATCAACCGCGCTGATCAAGGCGAATAAACTTTGATCCTGCTGGGTCGGTTCAAACCGTAAGGCTGAACGCCGTGTGTGGCGGTATCGGAGGCCCAGCCATCATTTGGGGATTAACCTAGAACCATAGACTTTGTGCATGGTTAGGCGCAAAAGATGACGTACACCGGCTTTCGTCATTACGACCGGCTTCTGACGCGCAAGGCAACGCAGGTACAGGATCCCAATAGCTCTTGGGCTGCGCAGGAACCGCATTGGATCTTGATTGAAGATCTGATGGAAGGCACCTATGGGATGCGTCGCAAGCATCGCCGTTACCTTCCTCAGGAACCACGCGAGCAAGACGAAAGTTACGACAACCGCCTAGCCCGTAGCGTTTGCCCGCCTTTTTATCAGCGTCTTGAACGGATGCTGGCTGGCATGTTGACCAGAAAACCTGTACGACTTGAAGACGTACCTGATGTCATTCGTGAGCAGCTGTTTGATGTAGATCTTCAGGGCAACGATCTCAACATCTTTATTTACGAACTAGCCCGCAAAATGGTTCGTTATGGCCACGTTGGGATTCTTGTTGATTTCCCGCGTGGTGATGCTGATGCCGAGATCACAGACGCCAATCAACTGCGGCCTTATTGGGTTACCTATACACCGCGTGACATTCTGGGCTGGCGCTCTGAAATTCGTAATGGCGCACAACAGCTAACTCAACTGCGGCTGCGTGAAATCGTTTGCGTAGAAGACGGGGAATACGGCGAAAAATACGTTGAACAGATCCGTGTCCTACGTCCTGGCAGTTATCAGATTTACCGTCAAGATGACACAAAAGGCGCTTACAGCCTGATTGCAGAAGGCACCACCAGCCTTGATTACGTTCCTTTCGCCACGGCCTATTCCAACCGTGTTGGCCTGCTTGAGTCTCGCCCGCCACTCGAAGATATTGCCGAGCTGAACCTTAAGACCTATCAGATCCAAAGCGATCTTGATAACCAGCTCCACATCAGCGCCGTGCCGATGCTGGCGTTCTATGGCTTCCCCACTAGTGCAGAGGAAGTCAGTGCAGGCCCTGGTGAGGCAATTGCTTTCCCTTCTGATGGCCGTGCTGAATATATTGAGCCTGCCGGCAATAGCTTCGATGCGCAATACCGCCGTCTTGAGCAACTTGCTGCGCAGATCAATGAACTTGGTCTAGCCGCTGTCCTTGGTCAAAAGTTAAGCGCCGAAACTGCAGCCGCAAAGGCAATTGATCGCAGCCAAGGTGATTCAACCATGATGGTGATCGCCCAGCAGGTACAAGACGCAATCGACAACTGCTTACGTTTCCACGCTGATTACATTGGCTTGCCTCAGGCTGGCGCAAGTTTTGTGAACCGCGACTTTATCGGCGCACGGCTTGAAAGCTCTGAGGTGTTGGCATTGCTGCAGCTTTACACCGCTGGCACGATCACACAGAAAACCTTGCTTGATCAGCTGGCCTCTGGTGAAATCCTTGGCGACGACTTTGACGTTGAGGAAGAACTAGAGGCTACGCAGGCTGGTGGCTTGATTGAAATGGGCGGCGCTGAAAATCTTGGCGCTGAAGATGTTGCTGATGAAGAAATGCCTAGCGATGAGAGCGCTTAAAATTTGATTAGCTTATTGCTTGCGGGTCATGGCGCGTCGGTACTCTCGTGACAACAAAGGGCGTTTTGCGCCTTCTGGTCAAGGTGCAACGGCGAGAGGTGGAAGGCTGCGGACGGCTAGCGGTAAAAAACGTGAAACCGTCAAGGCAAGTCCAGGAGCCGCCGAAAAGTTGTCCAGCACTCCTAGAGGCACTATCGGCAAAACACGCAAGGAACGCGAGGTGCAGCGCTTGGATCGTCCAGGCGAAAAACGCTCTGCATTCAACGAAGCATACAAATCCCAACAAGCCGCTAATCAAGGATCGAAAAAACAAGCACCGGCCAAGCCCCCGGCGGGCTCCTTTGCAGCCAATAAAATTGAGATGGCAAAGGGCCGAGTAAAAGACTTTACGCAAAGGAAAAAGAGTATTGATTCAGAAATCAAAAAAACCCGCAATCAAATCAAAGAGGCCCGATCCAGCGCTATGACATTTGGAGCCGTTCCTGGATTGAGGCTAAAGTTGCTTGAACTGCAATCCACGTCAAAGCAAATGAAATCAGACATTGACAAGGCTAAAAAAGAGGCAAAGGGCCAATGAATAAGCCAAAAGTCACTGCCGTAGGTCGTCTTCTCAAGTCGAAGCAAGGCGAGCCACGTATTCACAAGGTTATTGCTGTCAATGCTGATGGCACGGTTGAAACTGTGCTTGAAAAACCAATGCAATGACGCAATCCGGCGTAACACCCCGCCTGCTAAACGTTGAGCAGTTCAAGCGACGTATTGATCGCAATCAACCTATTGTCAACATTTACCGTAACGCCATTGATTTAAATCGTTTCAGCAATGCAATCGCTAGGCGCATCATTGTTGCCTATAACGATTTGATCATCAGCGCCGTAAATGACTTGCGAGCGATTGATATTGGCGAAGCGACAGCAGGTGGTGGCATTATCTCACCAGACTCTGTTCAGGCTCAGCGGCTGCGCATCATTCTTGCTCAAACAAAGGAAAGCCTGAATACATGGACAGGCCGCAGCATTAACTTCCTTGGTACACAGCTGCAGGGCCTAGCAGAGCTTGAAACTGATTTTGTCGCCCAGCAATTACGCCTTGCCCTTGAAGGTGGATTGACGGAAGGCGGACGCGAGGTAATGGCAAGCGAGATTGCACGCCGTTCCGTTAATACCGTTGCCGTGACGCCTGATTTCGCGCAGGCTGTTGTGCGTTTTGATCCGGCAGATTACGCCGCAGTCCTGCCAGGTACAGGTCCATTTACCTTGAACCTTGCCGATGGCGCAGTGATGACGCTGCCGAATGGGCAGGTATTACGCAAGGCATTTGCCAAGCTTGCTGAAGACTCCCAGCAAAAATTAGGCGTAGCGATTCGTAATGGCCTGCTTGCCGGTGAGCCGACACCACAAATTGCACGCCGTTTAATCGGTAGCCTGCAACAGGGTGATACAACCAGCACAATCAAACAACTTGCTGCCAAAGGTGGTGAGCTGACCAGCCTTGCTGATAATCAGGTTCTGGCTCTTGTGCGTACATCTGTCAATGATGTGGCCAACGCTGCCAGCCAGCAGGTATACAAGGCCAACCCCAAGATCACGCAGAAGTATCAATACGTTGCCACGCTCGATAGCCGTACCAGCGCGATTTGTCGCACGCTAGATGGCAAGGAATTTGAATACGGCAAGGGTCCGTTGCCGCCCCAACATTACAACTGCCGCAGTACCACAATCCCTGTGGTGGACTGGGAAGGTATGGGCCTAACTCCACCTGATCAAATCATTGGCGCACCAAAGCGTGCCTCAAAAGATGGCCAGGTCGCTGGTGATCTTAATTACGCCAACTGGCTTAAAAACAAGCCTGATGTTCAACGCGAGGTGTTTGGCAGTAAGCAACCGTATTATCAACGCCTGTTGAAAAAGTACGGTCCCGAGGGTGCGTTGTCACGAATGGTGCGTGAAGACGGCAGCGAAGTTAGCCTGAAAGAGTTGCAGGATCGCTATGGAAACCCCGCAGCTTAGGCATTTCAAAGAAGGTTACGTTTGTAGCGATTTAATATCAGCGTTGGTTGGCGAAACATGGATTGACGCCATCTACACAAACCACGGATGGTTCACGCCTGACCTAGCCGTTAAATTGGAGTCAGTCACGGAATGGTTCGATGGCCAAGAAACCGACCAAGGCTGAAAAGAAAATCGGCAAGGTCATGTCTGAATACAAGGCCGGGAAACTGAAAAGCGGTAAGCCAGGCCCCGGCAAAGGCCCAACCGTCAAGAGCCGTAAGCAGGCAATCGCCATTGCACTAAGCGAGGCCGGCAAGGCACGCAAGCCCAAAGGTAAAAAGTGATGGCAATTGGCATCGGCTCCCGCGTTAGCTGGATTTATCAAGGCACTCGCACCTACGGCACTGTGACCGGCAAGGCTGGTAATCGCGCCACCATCAAAGGTCCAACCGGCGGCAAGGTAACCCGTGTCGGGACTGACTCTGATCCTGTCTTGCGGATTGAATCAGAATCAACGGGTAACCCAGTTCTGAAAAAGCGATCAGAATTGAAAGAAGCGCCTAAACGCAAATGAAAGGCCGGATCTGGGAAGGAAGTTGCACCTACCTCAAGTGTGCCGATGGCTTGATTGAAGGTCGCTTCTTATTCCCTGTGCCAAATACACCGGAAGGCCTTGGCGCCTTAATGGGCAGATTGGCCGAAGGTGTAGAAGTCATCACCTGCACAGAAGGTGAGGATGAAGACGACAACGAGGATGACGATGATTGAATACCGAGGCGAAAAATTTGAGGGCTACAACAAGCCCAAGCGCACGCCAAACCATCCGACCAAATCACATGTGGTCTTGGCAAAGGAAGGCGAAAAGGTGAAGCTGATCAGGTTCGGTCAGCAGGGCGTGTCAGGCTCACCAGCACGAAAAGGAGAATCGGAATCAGACAAAACACGAAGGGCATCATTTAAGGCCAGGCACGCAAAGAACATCGCCAAGGGCAAAATGTCAGCGGCGTGGTGGGCAAGCAACACAAAATGGTGAGTTACTGACCTTCAAGACGGTGTATCCGATCCTTTAGCTCGGCCACATACCGACGCAGTGCGTTGGCGTTGTCTGCGTGCCAGCAGTCATGGGTTTTTAGATACTCCCGCGTGTGCAGGTCAATCGCACGCAGCAGCTGGTGGATAACGGGATTCCACGGTTCACGCACTGGTGTATCCCATTCACGACGGGACATGACGTGCAAATTGCATCGTTTACTTATACACTTTGGCGGTAAACCCTACGGGTCACAATGTCTGAAGAACAACTGCAGGACGCTACGCCGATTGCAGACAATACCGACGCTGACGCACTCAAGCGCAGTGTTGAGGCGTTAGAGCGCAAGAATCATGAACTGATCGGCAAACTCAAAGCTGCAAAGGAGAAAGCCCCTGCCGTGCCAGATGGCGTTGATATTGAAGAGCTGATTCAGTACAAACGCCGTAAGGAACAGGAAGAGCTTGAATCAAAGGGCAAATACGATGAGGCCCTGAAGCAATATGCTCAGCAATTCCAAGAACGCGAGGAAGGTTACAAGCGGCGCATTGCCGAGCTTGAGGCACAGGTTGTCGTTAATCAGCTTGATAACCGCGTCATTGGCATCCTTGCTGAACAGGGTGCTCACAACCCGTCCGATGCACTGCGTCTTGTACGCGATCAACTGAAACTGAACGATGACGGCGTACCTGTGGGCATTGATGGCTACAACGAAATCCCGATCAGTGAATGGGTGGAAAAGCTCAAGCAAGAGCGGTCCTACCTCTTCAAGATGCAGCAGGCTCGCGGGAGTGGTGCGCCGATTGGTGCTAAGCCGATTTCAGGTGATACGCCCGTTGGCGTGAAAAACCCGTTTAGCCGTGAGCACTTCAACCTCACTGAGCAGTCCCGTCTGTATCGCACTGACCGGGATATGTACGAACGCTTGAAAGCAGCAGCTAACAATGCTTAATATGTAACCGTTAGCGCCTGAAGGTTACGCCTGACGCGCATTGGGTTACGCCCGCACCGTAAAAACATTTTGGAGATTTCACCGTGGCGACTCTTCGCTCCGATGTGATCATTCCCGAAATTTTTACGCCCTACGTCATTGAGCAAAGCACCCAGAAAAACCAGTTTCTGGCTAGCGGTGTTGCTCAGCCCATGGCTGAACTCAATGCAACGGAAGGCGGCGATTTCGTGAATGTTCCCTTCTGGAAAGCCAACCTGACCGGCGATCTGGAAGTTCTCACTGATTCCACCAGCCTGACCCCTGGCAAAATCACTGCTGACAAGCAAGTTGGCGTGATCCTGCACCGTGGTCGCGCTTTTGAGGCTCGTGATCTTGCTGCTCTGGCCGCAGGTTCTGACCCCATGGCTGCCATCGGCGCCAAAGTTGGTGAGTACGTTGCCAACCAGCAGCAGGCTGACCTGTACAAGTGTCTTGAAGGTGTGTTCGGTGCCCTGACCGGCGGCGATTCCCCTGCCTTCAGCGACCTGCGTTTCGACACCAGCACTCAGACTGCCCTGAGCCCCCGCCACGTTGCAAAGGCTCGTGCAATCCTTGGTGATCAAGGCGAGAAGCTCAGCGCCGTTGCAATGCACAGCGCCTGCTATTACGACCTTGTTGAGCGCAAGGCCATTGATTACGTTCTGGCTTCGGATCTGGGCATCAGCCCCGACACCTCCATGCCTGACGCATTCGGCGGCTCTATCGCTTCGGCTTACACCGCTGATTACCGCGTCCCCACCTACATGGGTTTGCGCGTGATCGTGTCGGATGATATCACCAATTCGGCTGGTGTTTACGCTGCTTACTTCTTCACCAACGGTGCTATCGCCACTGGTGAGCAAGCTGCAATGCGTACCGAAACTGACCGGGACATCCTGGCTAAATCGGATGCAATGTCCATCGACATGCACTACATCTACCACCCGGTAGGTGCTAAGTGGGGCGTGACAACCACCAACCCCACCCGTGCTCAGCTTGCCACTGTCGGCAACTGGTCGAAGGTGTACGAAACCAAGAACATTGGAATCGTGCGTGCATCTGTTAGCTCCAATTACGACTGATAGGAGGAACTAACAATGGCTTCTCAATTTGAAGTGTCGGCTGGTAAGTCGATTGGCTACACCTCCGGTCTCGGTGGTGCTGTCACTCAAGCCACCAGCAAATCCACTGGCGTCACGCTGAATAAGCCTTGCGGCGCCATCACCATGCACAACGCTTCGCTGTCCGGCGACGCTGAGGTTTCCTTTACGGTGACCAATAGCGAAGTGGCAGCTACTGACGTGGTGCTTGTGTCCGTCAAGTCTGGTGCTACCACTGGTAAGTACCTGCCTTTCGTGACTGCAACTGCTGCTGGCAGCTTTGAGATCACCGTTTCCAATGTCGGTTCTACCGCTGGTGAAGCCGTGGTGCTCAACTTCGCTGTTATCAAGGCTGCTGCTGCCTGATGTCGTTGTTTGCCTTCCGGCGACTGCGTGAACGTGAGGCTCTGGCGAATGCTGGGGCCTCTTTTTCTAGTGCAGAGCCCAGCCCTAAACTTGAAACAGAAGAGCCGACGACTAAAAAACGTCGCACCGTAAAGCCCAAGGTGGAGCCTACCGATGCCGATCTCGATTAACGCCACGGTTGGTTCAGCCTCTGCAAATTCTTATCTGACGCTGGCGGACGCACAGGCGATTATTGATGGTTTTGTTGAGGATGCTGATGTGGTGGCATGGGCATCGGCCACAACTGATCAAAAGAATCGGGCGTTGTATAGCGCAACGCAGCGGTTGGATCGTGAGCGTTTCCTTGGTGCTCGTGCCACTGATACGCAAGCCTTGCAATGGCCTCGTACTGGTGTGCGCAAGCCTGACACCTACATCAATACCTACGCCGTAGGTTTCCCATTCCGTATTACAACGGATTATTTCACTGATACTGAAATCCCTGATCAGGTCAAAAAGGCTCAGGTTGTTCTGGCCGTTTACTTGAACAACAACAAGGATGGGATGGGCCTGACGGGACTCGAGGATTACAACAGCGTCACCATTGGCCCGATCAGCGTATCGGTGAATAGCAATAACCAGCAGGCTGGCGTTGATAACATCCCGCCGATCATGGAGCGTTATCTGACTGGTTTACGCATTAGCGGGCCTGGCAATATCGCAGTGCGCCGCGCCTGATCATGGGCATGTTTTCCTTTGGCGGTGGTGATTCCGTTCTACGTAGCGGCTTTGAGATCCCCACGCATGACTTCATCAGCAACACCTACGACGGCAGTAACAATCTGACGCAGGTTGAGTACAAGCGTGGTGGCGCTGCCGGGAAAGTGGTGGCCACGTTGACCTTGACCTATGACGGCAGCAATAACCTATTAACAGTGAGCTGTGCGTTGTAATGGCTGCCAGCTTTG
>Ga0222714_10002784_pt1 | contig 18249 bp, 13 predicted proteins | sample C33_3DmetaG_FD_165048 | JGI IMG/M metagenome (GOLD analysis project Ga0222714, IMG submission 165048) | Estuarine water microbial communities from San Francisco Bay, California, United States - C33_3D | ecosystem: Environmental > Aquatic > Marine > Unclassified | place: USA: California...
GCGGCTACCGGCGCGGCCACGAAGGTGGACTCGGCCTCCTGGACCATGCGGGCCTGCACCTGGCGGCGGTACCCAACCGCCGTCTCATCGAAAGCACGTACGCGCCGTTCCTCGAGCCGAATCAGGTGCAAGCCCAGGGGGGTTCGGACGACGTCGCTGATCTGTCCGGGCTCGAGCGCCATCGCGGCCGCCTCGAACGGAGCCACCATGTCGCCACGACCGAAGAAGCCGAGATCCCCGCCCAGCGCGGCCGAGCCTGGGTCCTGGCTGAACTGACGGGCGAGCGCCTCGAATCTCTCTCCGCCGACGGCCCGCTCCCGCAGGGCGAGCAGCGCCTGCCGGACACTGTCCTGCTGCTCGGCGGTCGCCTGCATGGGGAACTCCAACATGATGTGCCGCGCGCGGATCTCGAGCGCCGGAGCTTCCGCCTCGTAGCGGGACCGGAGCTCGTCCTCCGTGATGAAGGTGTCGACCTGGATCACCGAATCACGGAGCTGGAAGACCATCGACTGCGAGACCTGCTGCAGCACCATCGGGTCGAGGTCGAGGTCCGAAAACGTCGAATCGCGTCCCGCCGCGTCGGCGAGGAGGGTGTAGTCCACCCACAGTTCGGCGAGGGCCCGGACCACGCCCGTCTCGGCCGGGAGACCCTCCTGGTCCACGAGGAGCTCGACCGCCTGATCGACGGTGAGCCGATACGAGCCCACGCGCGCGACCGCCTCTTCTTCCGCCTGCTCGGCCCCGCATGCCATGAGCCCCATGGACGCGACTGCGACCACGAACGACCTGCACTTCTGGATCTTCTTCACCGTCTCTGTGACCTCTCGCTCGTCGATTTCATGCTGCCTCTCCCTTCGCCGAATGCAGCGCCGAGAGCGCCACGAGGACGGTCTCGACGATGGGCTCGGCCCCTTCCTGCTCGAGCTGGACGGACAGGGGGTGAACCCTCAGTACGTCCAGTCGCGCCTGCCGCTGCGTGAGCGGGCCCTCCAGTGCCGCCATGCGCGGCACGACTCCCTCCCGGAAGCTGAGGCGCGCCGTCCGCCCCCGAACGATGACTCGCTCCAGCCCGAGCGCGCGTCCCAGGATGCGCATGGCGGCCACATCCAGCAGTCGCTCGGCCTCCGCGGGTAGGGGACCGAATCGGTCGGTCATCTCGCGCCGAAGCCCATCGACTTCCATTCGACCGGTCGCCTTCGAGAGGCGCCGATAAAGATGGAGCTTTTGGCTCGAATCTGAAACGTAGGGGTCGGGAAGGTACGCTGGACCCTGGAGGGTGACGTCCGGCTCGGGCCACTCCACCGCTTCCTCGCCCTTCTCGATCCGCTCGACCGTCTTGCGCAGCAGGCGCATGTAGGCGTCGAGACCGATCTGCTGCGCGAAGCCGGACTGATCCGCGCCCAGGAGATTGCCCGCGCCGCGCAACTCGAGGTCGCGAAGCGCCACGGAGTATCCACTCCCGAGCTCGGTGTAGTGCTCGAGCACGCGCAACCTCTTCTCGGCCTCCTCGTTCACGTCGTCGGGAACCAGGAGGTAGCAGTACGCCCTGCGGTCGGACCTGCCGACGCGCCCCCGGATCTGGTAGAGCTGCGAGAGACCGAACCTGTCCGCGCGGTCGACGATCAGCGTATTGGCGTTCGGAACGTCGAGGCCGTTCTCGATGATCGAGGAGCAGACGAGGAGGTCCACCTCACCGTCCACGAAGGCACGCATGACCTCGTCGAGCTCGGCGCCCCCCATCTGTCCGTGGGCCACGCCGATGCGGGCCTCGGGCACGAGTGTGCCGATCTCGTCGGCGACGTTGTAGATCGTGTCGATGCGGTTGTGCAGGAAGAATGCCTGTCCGCCACGGTCGAGCTCGCGATGGAGGGCTTCCGACAGGAGCTGGTCGGACCACGGCAGGACGTTCGTGAAGATCGGCATCCGGTCGCGCGGTGGCGTTCGGATGAGCGACAGGTCGCGGATGCCGGAGAGGGACAGATACAGCGTCCTGGGAATCGGCGTTGCGCTCAGCGTGAGGACGTCGATGGAGGTCCGCAGCTTCTTGAGACGCTCCTTGTGCTTGACCCCGAAGCGCTGCTCCTCGTCCACGATGAGGAGTCCAAGATCCTTGAAGACGACGTCCCGGGACAGGAGCCGGTGGGTGCCGATCACGATGTCGACGCCGCCCTCGGCGACGCTGGAGAGAAGCTCCTTCTGCTCTTTCGCCGTTCGGAACCGGCTGAGCGATCCGACGCGCACGGGGTAGTCGGCCAGACGTTCCTCGAAGGTGTGCCGATGCTGTTCCGCGAGAATCGTCGTCGGCGCGAGCACGGCCACCTGTTTGCCGTCCTGCACCGCCTTGAAGGCCGCGCGGATGGCGACCTCGGTCTTCCCGTAGCCGACGTCGCCGCAGACGAGTCGGTCCATGGGGCGCACCGCTTCCATGTCGCGCTTGACGTCCTCGGAGGCCTGCCGCTGGTCTGGTGTGTCGTCGAAAAGGAAGGACGACTCCATCTCCATCTGCCACCTCGTGTCGGGCGAGAACGCGTGCCCCACGGCAGCCTGTCGGCGGGCGTACAGCTCGAGGAGCTCGGTGGTCATCTCCTCGAGGACCCGTTCCGTCCTGTTGCGCAACGCCTTCCACTTCTTGCCACCGATCCGGTGGATGCTCGGTGGTCGCGCGTCGTCGGACTCTCCCACCCACCGTTCGATGAGGTCCAGCCGGGTCACGGGCACGCGCAACAGGTCACCGCCGGCGTACTCGATCGCGAGCACCTCCATCTGCTGGGCGCCGATGGCCATGCGCTCGAGCCCGCGGAACTGCCCTACGCCGTGGTCCATGTGAACCACGAAGTCGCCCGGCGCGAGCTGGGCTAGGCTTTCGAGGGCCACGGACCCGCGAAACCTGCGGCTTCGTCGAACGCGACGAGGCCGGCGGAAGATCTCGTGGTCGTTGAGCACGCGCAGTGGGGGTGTCGTGCACCCGAGCTCGAAGCCGCCAGACAGCGCTCCGAGGCCGAGACGGGCTCCCGGAGGGAGGCGCTTCACCCCACCGAGGATCTCCTCGAGCCGCTCGAGCTGCCCGTCGTTGTCGCACAGCACCACGGTTTCGTGTCCCCGGGCCGCACCCTCCCGCAGGTACGCCTCGAGTTTCGCCATGTCCCGGTCGATGGACGGTACCGGCGTCGCCTCGATGTTCCGGGGCGCGTCGGACGATGCCGTCAGCGCCAGTACCGGGAGGGCATCGAGCCGCTGCTGCATCTCGTCCGGCGCGAGGAAGAGCGCCTCGGGGCGGGGTGGCGTGGCGCCCGAGTGCACCAGACTTTCGTAGAGCGTCGAGACGCGGGTCCAGGTACGCTCCATCTCTTCGAGCACCGGCCAGTCGCCCAGGTGCACCACGACCGCGTCTGCGGGCAGGAGCTCGAGCAGGGAGCGGGGGACCGAACTGTCGTCGTCGTGGTCCCGGCGCCGGAAGTCCACGGGCAGGACGTGCGTCTCGGAGATCTCCCGCGTGGAGCGCTGGTCGAGGACGTCGAACGTGCGGATCGACACGATCTCGTCCCCCCAGAACTCGATGCGCACCGGGTCCCCCGCCGACACGGAGAAGACGTCGAGGATGCCACCGCGCACCGCGAACTGTCCCACTTCCTCGACGAGCGACACGCGGTCGAAGCCCCGCTCCTCGAGCATCAGCGGAAGGGAAGCCAGGCTCACGTCGTCGCCGACCCGGAAGGTCGCCCGGAGATCGGCCAGCCGCACGGGGATGGGTACGCGCTCCTGGAGCGCGCGTGGCGTGGTGACGACGACCTTGGTTCGGCCCGAGAACAGCGCCTCGACCGCCTCGACGCGCAGGCCGCCGATCTCCAGATGCGTCTCCGACTCCTCGTACGGGAGCGCCTCCTTCTGCGGGTACAGGTGGGATTCCTCGGTCCCGTCGAGAAGGGTCTCCAGGTCCGCCTCAATGGAGATCGCGTCCTGAGGCGTCTGCGCGAGAACGACGAAGACGCGCTCCCGGTTCATGCGGTGCAGCGAGGCCACCACCGCCGCACCGATGGAGCCGATGGCGCCACCGAGGACGACCCTCTGGCCCGCCGCGGGAAGGGCCCTCGCGGTGGCCGCGAAGGCGGGAGAGGTGGCCACACCCCTCAGGATCGCGTTAGTCGACTCCATCGGCCTGCGTGCTCTCCGCCTCGCGGCGGAATGCAAGCGGGTTTCGCTCGCCCGAGGTCGCCATCAGCGACTCGAGTATGAGCAGCGCCAGTCCCGCGAGCAGAAACGGCCACCAGAGCTCCGGCCCCTGCCGCGACCGGAATACGGCCCGAGGCCAGGACCCCGCGCGGTCGACCTCGGTGACCGACCGGCCGATGGCGTCAGGGAAGTTCTCCTCGGCGAGCGGTTCGAGTCGCGACTCCTCGGGGGGAGGGTTGAGTGCGACGATGGCCACGACCGAATCGGCGGCGAGGAAGGTGTAGAGCCCGGCGACGCCGGTTCCTCGTACGACGCGCGTGGCGTCGATCTCGGATTCGGTGCCGTCGGGAAAGCGCACCGAGGTCGCCGCGGCCGGTGCGGGGAGGTGACTCCCCGTCGTGACCTCGGCCTGCGCGCCGCCCGCGCCCGCCCAAGCACCCGCCACCCAGTCGATGAAGCGTAGCATCCCGGTCGACACGGGCAGCGTCGTGCCCGACGCGTCCATGGGGGACCCGATCAGCAGGTAGCGACGGCCCGCACCATCGGAGCCCTCCACCGCCCAGGGCCGCCCGCCGACTTCCGCGAGCGTGCGCGACGGGGCGGGCGGGTCGCCCGCAAGCGTGAGCTCGTACCGGGCGCGCACCCGCACCCCGGAGAGCGACTCGGGCAGCGCCACCCCCTCGAGCTCTCGCTCACCGGCGGTCGCGGACGGCTCGTAGACCCAGGGGATGCCCGCCTCCGCGAGCCTGCGGTTCAGCGCGGGCAGGAGGGCGGGGTCGTCGGAAGGGACGATCAGCGAGGCGGTCCGCGACGAACGCCGGTCGAGGCCTTCGCCGTTGCCCGAGACGAGCGCATCGGCGTCACCGGCGGCGGCGAGCCGGACCCGACCGGCGTTCTCGAGCACGCCGAGCGCCTCCGCCACAAAGACACTCACATCGCCCGCGCGCGCGACCTGGGGGGCCGGCCGGGACCGGAACGCGAAGAAGCGCCGATCGTCCGCACGCAGCGCGTCGGGGTCCGCGTCCACGTATCCCTCGATCCACCCCGTGCCGGACGGAGGAAGGGCGATCGTCGTCTCGGACCCGGGCGCGAGGGTCGCGGCCCCGCGGATCCGCTCGTTCACGATCAGTCGCGCAGGCACGCGGACCGTGTCCTCCTCCGACGTCGTCTCGAGCGCGGAGACGGTCACGTCTGCGCGCTGCCCCTCGAGCGGCGGGAGTCCCGCGCCCACCATGACCGAGGTCAGAGCACGGTTCGTACCTTGCGCGCGCTGCCCCGTCCACGCGACGACGTCGAAAGCGCCCGCGGGGCCGGGCCGGGAGCCGGTGGTGAAACCGGTGGCCTGCAGATCGGAGAGGAGATGGATCTCCCGGTGCTCCATCCCCGACGTCTCCAGCAGCCGTGCAGCCCGTTCGAGGGCCCCCGAGAGGTCTCCGCCGGCGTCGCTCGGCTCCGTTTCCTCCACCGACGCGCGGACCTCGGTCGCCGTGCCCGGTATGGCCGGAATCCACGGCTCGCCCGCACGAACGAGCCAGAACCGGTCTTCCGAGGTCGCTTCGTCCAGGGCAGCGGCGGCGAGCTCCTTCAGCCGGTCGAGCACGCGGACGTCGCCCACCACCAGCCCGCTGCTCAACGAGTTGTCGAGCACGATCACCGCCGCGGTGGCCGGATGCGCCGTGCCGCGTCCCCCGAAATACAGCCGTGCGCCAGCGGCCACGAGGAGGATGAGGATGACGATGCGCGTGAGCATGAGCAGGAGCTGGCGCAGCCGGATGGTCCGGGCGTGCTCGCGTTCCGTGCGCTCCAGGTAACGCAGGGCGGGAAAGATGATCCGTCGGGTCTCGTGCTTCTGGAAAAGGTGCAGCCAGATCGGAATCGAGATCGCGGCGCCCGCGAGAAGGAAGAGGGGGTTCAGCGCACCCATCGTGGTTTCCCTGCCGCCCTCAGCCCAGTCGCTCGCGTTTGCGCAGGTAGGCGCGAAGCGCCATCGACAGCGCCCCGTCCGTGTCGACCACGTGGTAGTCGATTCCGTGTGGTCTGAGGTCGCGTTGCCATTCCGCCAGCGCCTGCCGCACGGCTTCACGGTATTCGGAGCGGATGTCCGCGACGCTCACCAGGAGCTCTGCATCCGACTCCGGATCGACGAAGCGCGCCTCGGATCCCGGCGGCAGCTCGCGCTCGCCCGGGTCGATGAGATGGAAGACGAGTACCTCGTGTCCGTGGTGCCGCAGGAAGCGCAGCGCGGTCAGGGTCTCCTGGCGGGCCACAAGGAGGTCCGAAATCAGAATGACGAGTCCGCGCCGGTGCAGTCGCACCGCGAGGTCGCGAAGCGCGGTTTCGGCGGACGTCCGGCCCCGGGCCTCGATCGCGCGCAGGCGGCGCACCGCCTCGTGCCACTGGCGTCGCCCCCCCCGTGCCTGGAGGCGGTCGACGACCGTGTCGTGGAAGGCGGCCATGCCGACGGAGTCGCCCTGACGCAGGAGCACGAGCGCGAGCGACGCAGCGAGGTGCTTCGCATACCACAGCTTCGTCGGGAGGACACCGGGGTTCGAAGTCCATCCCATCGATTCGCTCACGTCCAGCAGGAGGTGGGCCCGCAGGTTCGTTTCCTCCTCGAACTGCTTGACGTAGTAGCGGTCGGAGCGCCCGTACATGCGCCAGTCGATGTAGCGCAGGTCGTCGCCGGCCTGATACGCTCTCAGTTCCGCGTATTCGGCCGAGAACCCGCGGTGAGGCGAACGATGAAGCCCCATGATGAAGCCCTCGACGACCTCGCGCGCGATGAGCTCGATACCGCCGAGCTGCGAGAGCGTGGCGGGGTCGAGGAGGTCGGCGCGGAGGCCGGCTCGGGTCTGGGGCCGCGTGTCGTTCATGAGAGCCATGGAAGCTACCGGCGGGGTGGCACGCCCTCAACCGGACGGGTCTACGGGTGCGCATGGGGCTCGGTTAACTTTTGCGCCCCGCACGTCCACTCCGTCCCGAAACGTCCGTTGCAGACTGCTCTCATACGCAACTTCTGTATCGTTGCGCACATCGACCACGGAAAGTCGACGCTCGCCGATCGACTTCTCGAAGGAACGCGCACGCTCGATCAGCGGCAGATGCGCGAGCAGGTGCTCGACGACAACGAACTCGAGCGTGAGCGGGGCATCACGATCAAGCTGCACGCGGTGCGCATGCTGTATCACGCGCGGGACGGTGTCGAATACGAGCTGAACCTTATCGACACGCCCGGCCACGTGGACTTCACCTACGAGGTGTCGCGGTCCCTCGCGGCGTGCGAGGGTGCGATCCTCGTGGTCGACGCCACCCAGGGCGTTCAGGCCCAGACACTCTCGAATCTGTTCCTGGCGCTCGACGCCGACCTCGAGATCATTCCCGTGGTCAACAAGATCGATCTTCCCGGTGCCGAGCCGGAGCGCCGCCGTGACGAGGTCGCCGACCTCCTGGGCGTCGACCCCCACACCGTGCTGCTGGCCAGCGCCAAGGAGGGCATCGGCATCGAGGACATCCTCGAGGGCGTGGTGGCGAGAGTCCCGCCGCCTCGGGGAGACCCCGAAGCACCGCTCCGCGCCCTGATCTTCGACTCCTTCTATGACAAGTATCAGGGGGCCGTGCCCTCGGTTCGCGTCGTGGACGGGGTCCTCAGGGCCGGCATGAAAATCACCTTCGGAAACGTGCCCGCGCGCTATGAGGTCACCGAGGTCGGCTGCATGCGGCTCGGGCGGATTCCGCAGAAGCAGCTCGGGCCGGGAGAAGTCGGATACCTGGTCGCGGCCATCAAGGAGGTCGCGCACACGAAGGTCGGGGACACGGTGCTGGACGCCGAGAACCGTTCTACGGAGCTGCTGCCGGGGTATCAGGAGGCGCGGCCGATGGTGTTCGCGGGCCTTTACCCGACGAACACGGACGACTACGAAAATCTGCGCGACGCGCTCGAGCGCCTCCGCCTCAACGACGCGTCGCTTCAGTACGAGCCCGAGACGTCGGTGGCGCTGGGCTTCGGTTTCCGCTGCGGCTTCCTCGGTCTGCTGCACATGGAGATCATCCAGGAGCGGCTCGAGCGCGAGTTCAACGTCGACCTGATCACCACCGTGCCCAACGTGGAGTACCACGTTGAGCTCACGGACGGAACGGCCGTCGAGATCGAGAGTCCCACGCTCCTGCCGGCCCCCGGCCGGATCTCCTCGGTGTCGGAGCCGATCGTCCGGGCGCGCATCGTCTGCCCCTCCGAGTACATCGGGAATGTCCAGAAGCTCTGCTACGATCGCCGTGGCGTCTTCCGGGGCATGAGTTATCTCGACACGCAGCGCGTGGAGCTCGATTTCGAGCTTCCGCTCTCCGAGATCGTCCTGGATTTTTACGACCGCCTCAAGAGCGGTACGCGCGGCTATGCCGCACTGGACTACGAGTTCCTGGAGTACCGGCAGGACGATCTGGTCCGGCTCGACGTGCTCGTAAACGGAGATCCGGTCGACGCGTTCAGCGTCATCATCCACGAGACCAAGGCGTACGAGTACGGACGTGATCTGGTCCGGAAGCTCAAGGAACTCATCCCGAGGCAGCAGTTCGCCGTCGCGCTCCAGGCCGCGATCGGCAACAACGTCATCGCGCGCACGAACGTGCAGGCGCTGAGGAAGAACGTGACGGCCAAGTGCTACGGCGGTGACATCACGCGCAAGCGCAAGCTCCTCGAGAAGCAAAAGGAGGGGAAGCGGCGCATGAAGCAGGTCGGGACCGTGGAGATCCCGCAAGAGGCCTTCCTGGCTGTCCTGAACCTCTCGGACGAATGAGCCACCGCTGGCTGATCGGCGTTGATATCGGCGGCACGAACCTCGTGGTCGCCGCGGTCCCGTACACGGGTGGCGAGCCCGCGGCCGTCCGCTCGCGACCGACGTCGCCGGGCCGCGGAGCGGATGCGGCCGTCGCCGACATCGCCGAGATGGCGGAGGAAGTCGTCGCCGAGACCGTGGAGCGCCACGGCGCCCGCCGAGAGGACTTCCGAGGTGTCGGCATCGGGTGTCCCGGGCCCCTCGATCGAAGAAAGGGTGTCATCGGGACGAGTCCCAACCTCCAGTGGGATGGCTACCCGATCCGGGACCGCATCTCCGCGGCGGTCGGGCTTCCGGCCTCTCTCGACAACGACGCCAACTGCGCCACGTACGGCGAGTGGTGGCAGGGGGCCGGACGCGGTACGGCGTCCCTGGTCGGTGTCACGCTGGGTACAGGCATTGGCGGAGGGTATATCGAAGCTGGCCGCCTGCTTCGCGGGACGAGCGGCAGCGGGTGCGAGATCGGGCACATGACCATCGACTTCGACGGTCGCATGTGCGGGTGCGGCAACCGCGGGTGCCTCGAGGCGTACGCCTCCGGACCGGCCATCGCTGCGCGAGCCCGGGAAGGACTCGAGGCGGGGAGGACATCCGTGATGCCCGAGATGGTGGGAGGCGATCTCTCGCTCGTCACCGCGGCCACCGTGTACGAGGCGATCCAGGCCGGCGACGCGTACGCGAGCGAAGTCCTGACCGAATCGGCGAGAATTCTCGCCGTCGGGCTGGCGAACGTGATCAACGTCTTCAACCCCGAGATGATCGTGATCGTCGGCGGGGTCACGCGGGCGGGACGCTATCTGTTCGCGCCGCTCCGGGAGGAAGTCGGCCGACGGGCGTTCGGGAGCGCGGTCGAGGCCTGCACGATCGTGCCCGGCGCGCTGCCTGCGACTGCCGGAGTCATCGGGGCGGCGGGCGTGTTCGTGATGGAGCGCCACCGCTGAGGCGGACGCTCGGTGTGGTCGGCACGCTCGTGTGGGACCGGATCGTGGCCCACGACCGGTCGGGCGAGGTCGTCGAGCGTTGGGGCGGGATCGGGTACGGGATCGCGGCGGCCGCAGCGGCGCTTTCGAGGCAATGGCGCGTGCTCCCCATCGTCCGCGTCGGGCGAGACATGCACGGTCACGCCCTCGACTTCATCTCGACGGTCGATGGGGTCGACGCCTCGGCGATGCTCTCGGTCGATGCCCCCACCAACCGCGTGGAGCTTTGCTACCACTCCGCTTCGGAGCGGACCGAGCGCCTTACCGGAGGGGTTGGTTGCTGGCCGTGGGCGGAACTCCGGACGCGCATTGCGCGGTGCGACGCCCTCCTGGTGAATTTCGTCTCCGGCCACGAGGCGACGCTGGAGACGACGCGCCGCCTCCGCGGTGGCTTCAAGGGCCCGATCTACGCGGACCTGCACTCGCTCTTTCTCGGGACCCGGGCGGACGGGACCCGCGTACCTCGCCCACTCGACGATCCGGAGGCCTGGGTGCGCTGCTTCGACGCCGTGCAGCTGAACGAAGCGGAGGCGCGCCTCGCACTGCCCGGCGGTGCTTCGTCGGAGCGCATGCCGGACGTCGCGCTCGGCTGGGGGGCCGGGCTCGCCGTGGTCACCGGTGGGGAAGCCGGCGTGCGGTGGGCTGCCCGCCGGGACCTGAACGCCGACCCTCTGGCCTGGCGCACGGCGGGCGGCGGCCGATCCCCGGTGCCCGGGGCGCGCGTCGTGACCGGAAGCGTTACCATCTCATCGGCTCTGCGGGGAGACCCGACCGGGTGCGGCGACGTGTGGGGCGCGGCCTTCTTCGGCCGCCTCCTCTCGGGCGACTCGATCGGCACGGCGGCGGAGACGGCGACTCGGTTCGCGGCTCGCAACGTTGTGCATCGTGGGGCCGACGGTCTTTTTCAGGCGCTCCTGCACGAGGTGGTTCCCTGAACGTCATCGCGGTTCCCGGTTCGCTCGATCACCACACGATCGACGCATTCTTCGATGAGGTCGTCGGCCGTGCCGGCGATCGGGTGCTCATTGACGCGCGCCACCTTCGATGGGTGGATCCCGACGGCATGGTGGGGCTTCTGCTCGCGGGCACCATCGCGGGGCGGGAGCAGGCCGCGCTGCCTCGACTCGGGCTTCCCGAGAGCCACGACGTGGTGGGGTACCTTGCGCGCATGGGCTTCTTCGAGGCGGCACGCGGGATCTACGACTTCGACGTGCCCGCGCGCCGGGCCTCCTCTGGTGGACGCTCGGACGTCCTGCTCGAGATCACCTCGGTGTCCTCGAACGCCGACGTGCATGAGGTGGTGGACCGGGTCCAGGGGCAGGCCGGGGCGATTCTCACGTCCAAGCTGGGGTACCCCGGGACGGCCGCGGTGCAGTTCTCCGTGATGCTGTCGGAGCTCTGCCAGAACATCATCGAGCACGCGGACGCGCCGGGCTGGGTCGCTGCCCAGGCGTACAACTGGGCGAAACGACTGGGGCGGTTTGTGGTCGTGATCTCGGTGATGGACGTGGGGCGCGGATTCCGGGGCTCGCTGGCCGGGGAGCACTCGCTGCGCTACGGAGACCGATGGGGTGACTCGACGGCCCTCGAAGCCGCGTTTCTGCACGGCCTCACCCGCTTTCCCGACTCGGGCCGCGGCCAGGGGATCCAGCAGATCCGAAAGCAGGTGAGACGCTGGGACGGCGCCATCACGATCCGCAGCGGAACGGCACGGATCGGGCAGGTGCCGGAGTGGGACGACGCGCCGCCGCTCGTCGACGGACTGGCCCCGCTGCCCGGCGCCCAGGTGAGCATCATCCTCCCCGCCAAGGCCACCGATGCGTTCGGCACGGGGGGCGCATGACCGACGTTCCGCGCGACCCGATCGCCATCGACGTGGGCGAGGTGCTCGGCGAGGTCCTGTCGGATGTGAAACGGAGCGTGACGTCGCTCTATTCCAGCCTGGTGACGCGTCCGACCGGCCGCGCCGTGCGGAGTGCGATTCAGTTGCAAGTCGAGGGCGCCGGGACGGTGTCGCTGTCGCTGATCGACTTCTCGGAGGTCTCGATCATCGACTTCTCCTGCGCCGACGAGGTCGTGGCGAAGCTCCTGCAGGAATACCTCGACGACGGCCCTCCCGACGCCTACTTCGTCTTCAGCGGCGTGCACGAGCCACATCGTGACCAGATCGAAACAGTCCTTACCCGTCAGGCGCTCGCCGCCGTGGTGGAGACGCATCCCGGAGCGTTCGGCCTGCTTGGAAAGCACTCGGCGGGCGAGGCGAGGGTCTGGGGCGTGCTGGAAGAACACGGTGCGATCGACGCCGAAGAGGTCGACGCGCTCCTCCCGGGAGCGGAAGACCGCGAGGCGCTCGGTGGACTGGTCCGTCGGCGCCTCGCGTTCCGCAGTCCCGCCTCGGGGCGGGTGCACGCGCTCAGCCGGCTCGTACACCACCTACTCTAGAACTTTTCCCGCGGAGCGATCCATGTCCGGATCCAGCAGCGAACGCCTCGGCCCAGCAACGCTCGGGGTACACGGAGTCGACGAAGCAAGGATCCCCGGGGCCCCCGTCGTCCCCCCGATCACGCAGAGCGCCACCTTCCACTGGGCTTGCCCCGACGATGGGGAGCTCCTCTACAGTCGCTACGGGAACAACCCCAACCAGCTGCAGGTCTCAAGCAAGATCGCCGCCCTCGAAGGCGCAGAGGCTTCCGTAGCCCTGGCGAGCGGAATGGGTGCCACCGCCATGGCCCTCCTCGCGCTCACGCGGTCCGGGGACCACATCGTCGCGTCGTCGCGCCTCTACGGAGCCACCCACGCGCTGCTCGCACACGAGTTTCCGCGTCGCGGGGTCAACACCACCTTCGTGGATCCGGACGTCGGTGGGTGGAAGGAGGCGATGCGGCCGAATACCCGCGTGCTCTTCATCGAGCTTCCGGTGAACCCGACGCTGAGGATTCTCGATCCGCGCCCCCTGGTCGACGTCGCCCACGAGCGCGGTATCACGGTCGTGTGCGACGCGACGTTCGCCTCGCCCGTGAACTTCCGCGCTCTCTCGTTCGGGATCGACGTCGTCATCCAGAGTGCGACGAAGTACCTGGGTGGTCATTCCGACGTGATCGCCGGCGCCGTGTCGGGAACCCGTGCCTTCGTCGAGGAGGCGACGCGGATGTCGCGCCTGTACGGTCCCTCGCTGGACCCGCACACGGCGTGGCTCCTCGATCGCGGCATCCGGACGCTCGACGTCCGTGTGCAGCGGCACAACGAGAACGCCTTGGCGGTCGCCCGCTGGTTCGAGGCACGGCCCGAAGTGCGTCGCGTGCTCTACCCGGGGCTCCCGTCGCACCCGGACCACGACCTCGCGCGGGAACTTCTGTCGGGCTTCGGCGGGATGGTGGGCGTCGTGCTCGACGGGGGCGGGGAGGCAGCGGACCGCTTCATGAGCCGGCTTCGTCTGGCGATCGCGGCCCCCAGCCTCGGCGGCGTGGAGACCCTGGTGTCCCAGCCGCGCTGGACCTCCCACGCGGGGCTGACGGCCGAGCAGCGCGAGGCCCAGGGAATTCCCGACGGCTTCGTCCGCCTGAGCATCGGCGTGGAAAACGCCGAGGACCTGATCGCGGACTTCGACCAGGCCCTCGGCTGACCGCGATCAGGCCTCGTCGAGAAACGGATACCGGTAATCGACCGGCGAGACGAAGTTCTCCTTGATGGACCGGGCGCTGACCCAGCGCAGCAGGTTCATCATCGAGCCGGCCTTGTCGTTCGTCCCCGAGGCGCGTGACCCGCCGAACGGCTGCTGGCCCACGACCGCGCCCGTGGGCTTGTCGTTGATGTAGAAGTTCCCTGCTGCCTGAGCCAGTCGATCGACGGCGTGGCGGATCACGCGGCGGTCCCGCGCGAAGACGGCGCCCGTGAGCGCGTACGGCGAGGTGGAGTCGACGAGTTCCAGCGTCTCCTCCCATCGGTCGTCCTCGTACACGTAGACCGTCATGACCGGCCCGAAGATCTCGTCGCACATGGAGATGTAGTCGGGACGCTTCGCGCGGATGATCGTCGGGCGGACGAACCAGCCCTTGGAGTCGTCGCACTCACCGCCGACCAGAATCTCCGCGTCGTCGGAGTCGCGTGCGTCCTCGATGTACTTTCTGATCTTCGCGAACGCGCGCTCGTCGATGACCGCGTTCACGAAATTCGTGAAGTCCCGGACGTCGCCCATGGTGAGCGCTGCCGTCTCCTCGACGAGCGGGCCCTCGAGCTCCTTCCACATGCTCGCCGGGATGTATGCCCGCGACGCCGCGCTGCACTTCTGCCCCTGGTATTCGAATGCGCCACGCAGGATCGCGGTCTTCACCGCCGCCGGATCAGCCGACGGGTGGACTGCGATGAAGTCCTTGCCGCCCGTTTCCCCTACGATGCGCGGATAGGTGCGGTACGTGCCCATGTTCTCGCCGATGGTCTTCCAGAAGCTGTCGAAGACGTCGGTCGAGCCGGTGAAGTGCAGGCCCGCGAACGACGGCTGGCTGAGCAGCCTGCCGGTGATCGCGACCGCGTCGCCGGCCACCATGTTGATCACGCCCGGAGGCAGCCCCGCCTCTTCGAAGAGCTTCATCACATAGTAGTTGGAGAGCATAGCCGAGTGGGCGGGCTTCCACACCACGGTGTTGCCCATCATCGCGGGGGTGCCGGGAAGATTGGCCCCGATGGCGGTGAAGTTGAACGGGCTCACCGCGTACACGAAGCCTTCGAGCGCCCGGTACTCGGCGCGGTTCCATATGCCCTCGTCCGAGAGCGGCTGCATGGAATAGAGCTGCTCGGCGAAGTGCGCCCCGAAGCGGAAGAAGTCGACGATCTCACAGGCGGAGTCGATTTCGGCCTGGCGAACGTTCTTGCTCTGACCGAGCATCGTCGCGGCGTTGAGCTTCGGTCTCCATGGGCCGGCGAGCAGTTCGGCGACCTTCAGGAAGACGGCGATGCGGTCTTCCCAGCGCATGGTCGACCACTCGTGGTGGGCTGCCGCTGCCGCGGCCACCGCGCGGTCGACCTCGGCGGGTCCCGCGCGATGCGCTCGTCCGATCACGTGACCGTGCGCGTGGGGCATGACGACGTCGAACGTGTCGCCCGTGCGGATCTCCTCTCCGCCGATGACGAGGGGAATATCGACGATCCGGGAAGCCTGGGCTTCCAGCTCGGCCTTGAGCTCGGCCCGTTCCAGGCTGCCCGGGGCGTACTCGAGTACGGGTTCGTTGAACGGCGCGGGGGTGGTCGGGATCCCGGACATGGCGGTGGCGGGGTTGACGGGTGGGGGCGTGACCTTCGAACTGCGCCTCCGTGACAGCTGAATCTCAACAGGGCCGGAAGGGGGCGCAACCACGACCGAACGCCCCCCCGGGCGCCGGAACCGGCCCTGTTCCATCGGGTACCCGCTCGCCTGTTCCCGGCTCTCCGCGGGCCCCCTGTATCTGCCAGCACTCCGAAAGGCGCACATGAGTTCCGAAGATCTCCGCCGCTCCATCATGGCCGCGCTGGCCCGCCTCCGGCATCCCGTTTCGGGGCGCGACCTCGTGGCGGGAGGCCACGTGCAGAACCTGGAGGTCGACGAGAAGGGCGCCGCACGCTTCCAGTTCCTACTGCGCCCGGAGGATCCGGGCGACCTCGTGAAGGAGGCGCGCGCCGCGGTCGAAGCCATCGACGGCGTCACCAGCGTGAAGATCAACGTACAGCTCCCGCAGATGACGCCATCCGGCGGGGGCGGGCGCCAGGGCGGCCTCCAGCCGGGCTCGGTGCCGGCTCCGACGCCGCAGCCCGGGGTGCTCTCCGGCGTGCGTCACGTGATCGCGGTCAGCTCCGGCAAGGGTGGCGTTGGGAAGTCGATGGTCGCCGCGAACGTCGCCGCGGCATTCGCCCAGCGTGGCCACCGGGTCGGGCTGATGGATGCCGACATCTACGGTCCGAACATTCCGCTCATGTTCGGTGTGCAGCGCCGCCCGAGCGTCACGGGAGAGAAGGGAAAGGAACTGATCGAGCCTCTGGAAGCCCACGGCGTGAAGCTCATGAGCCTCGGCTTCCTGCTCGAGGAAGACCAGCCCGCGATCATGCGTGGGCCGCTCATCTCGGGGATCCTCAAGCAGTTCCTCGAGCAGGTCGACTGGGGCGATCTCGACGTGATGGTCGTCGACATGCCACCCGGAACGGGCGACGCGCAGCTCTCGCTCGTGCAGACGATCGACCTCGACGGTGCGGTGATGGTCACCACCCCTCAGCAGGTCGCCACGGGCGACGTGCGACGTGGCATCAGGATGTTCGAGCGCGTGAACACGCGTGTGCTGGGCATCGTCGAGAACATGAGCGGCATGGCGTGTCCGCACTGCGCCGAGGTCGTGGACGTTTTCGGCTCCGGGGGCGGTGAGAAGCTGGCCGCCGAGATGGACGTGCCGTTCCTCGGGCGAGTTCCGCTCGACCCCGCGGTCGCCAGCGCCGGCGACGCGGGCGCGCCCACGGTCATTTCGGCACCGCGGTCGGCTGCCGCGGCCGCACTCGACGCGATCGTGGCGACCCTCGAGGAGAAGCTGGGGGCAGGCGCGGCCTGACCCGGTGGGCTATTCGCCCTCCAGCCAGCGTCGGTCCTCGTCCGAGAGGGCGCCACGGTTCCGGGTCTTCTCGAAGAACTTCACGACCACCCAGCCGACGAGCAGGATGGGCGCCACCTTCGTGAGGAGGAAGAGCGCGAGGCCGAATGTGAGGGAGAAGACCACGCCGACGATGCTCAGCACGATACCGGCGACGATGATGGTCGCGAGGCCGACTGCGAAGAAGGTCAAAAGAGATCCGATCATGGTTTGCCGTGCTCCGCGCGGGTCCACACCACCGAGACGCGCCCGAAGGCGGCGTCGAGATCGATGATCACGCGCCGGTCCGCGTCTTGGAAGTCCGGGGACTCGTATACATCGCCGCGCTTGACGAGCCCCTCGGAGTCGAGCGCCGTGAGGAAGCTGTTCTTCCTGAGCTGGATGCCGAGTCCCTCCGGCACGCGCAACTCGAGCGAACCGACCCCCACATCGATCACGAGGCGCGAGTCCCGGCGCCACCGGCCGTCCAGACCGAGCGTGATCTCCCCGACCCCCGCGTCGATCTCGATGCGGTCCGCGTTGAGGTTTCCGAGTCCCATCATGCTGAACTGTGTCGCGCCGGCCTCGACGTGCGCCGTTTCCATTTCGAGCGGATTCGGCTCCGACACGTCGATCGTCGACTCGGACGCCCCCGTGCTCAGTGACAGCCCCGTGAGGGAGAGCCCGCCGAGATCGATGTCGGCCCTCACCGCACCGAAGTTCAGGTCCAGGTCGAGCGGCACGCCCCGGGCGAGTTCGAGCTCCATCGCGCCGCTCCGCGACCGGCCGACCGTGATGTTCCGACCGATGGCGTCGACGCCCAGCCTCAGCCGCCGGCCCGAGTAGTCGGCGACCGGCTCGAATCTGTCTTCGTCATACCTCAGGTTCATCCGGTACAGCACCCCCTCGTCCACCGAACGGACGCTGAAGTCGCCGGAGCCGTAGTCCACGGAAACCCGCACCTCGTCGTTGTCCTGGAGCTGGCGCGACATCGTCACGGTCTTCCAGCTCTGGCCCTGGATCGCGACGGGCACCAGCAGCGCGGCTGCGATCGTCATCGTTGTGCGCATCACGTCTGATCCTCCCGGTCGTGCTTCGCGTCGAGGCCCTCCTCGACGTCGATATTCATGGCGGCCTCCCACGCGGCGTCGGCGTCGAACCCGCCCGGGTATTCCGGTCGCCTTCCTGCCCGGGTGAGCAGAACGGCGCCGAAGCCCACCTCCGCTGCGATGATCGTGACGATCACGCCAAGCGCGAAGAGCAGACCGCTCAGCAGGCCGAGGAAGGGCGCGATCGAGATCACGTGTGAGGCGATGAACGCCATGAGCAGTCCGAGCAGTCCGCCGACCAGGGTGACGATCGGGTTCGACTTCCGGATCCACCCGGTCCACGGGTAGCCGCTGTCCGCGAGCCACTCCCCTGCGACGCGCGCCACGGCGATGTAGCCGAGGAGCGCCGCCAGTATCGCGGCGAGCGGGAAGAGCGGGAGCCAGGCGATCGCGACCGGGATCCCGATGATCGAGACGGCCAGTACGATCGCGCCGAGCAGCCAGACCGGAATCAGAAGGAAGCTTCCGGCGAAGCCGACCATGGCGGCCCTGGCCGGGGTCCGCCGCGCCGTTTCGGCGATCGCGTCCACGTTCTCTCCGGCGAAGGCGAAAAATCCGGCGCCGAGGAGGCCGA
>Ga0222714_10002786_pt1 | contig 18248 bp, 13 predicted proteins | sample C33_3DmetaG_FD_165048 | JGI IMG/M metagenome (GOLD analysis project Ga0222714, IMG submission 165048) | Estuarine water microbial communities from San Francisco Bay, California, United States - C33_3D | ecosystem: Environmental > Aquatic > Marine > Unclassified | place: USA: California...
CGCCTTCGGGGGCAGGCGTGCCCGCAGGTGATCGTAGGCTTCGGTCAGGCTGAGTTCCGCCATGGCCGCGGGGTAGTTCTCCGGCAGCAGACCCTCGGCGGCGAGACCGCCGGCCTGGAGCAGTGCGGTGGTCGCCGTCACGGTTTTCCAGGTGCCGCCGGGGAGGGCGAAGGCCAGCTTGGGTGGCTCGCCGACAAGCGGCAGCGGGGGCAGGCTCAGGGCGGTTTGCTCCAGGTTCTCCGTCGGCGTGCAACTGCCCCTGGCAATCAGGCCGTCGGCGAGCACGACCGCCCGGCCTGCGTAGGCCCGTCGTGCGGCGTCCAGCAGGCGAGACCGAAGGGGTTCTTCGGCGAGTTGGCCGGCCAGAATGACCTTGTCGGGGAGCAGGGCGAGGGTCAGAAAGCTGGGTTGGGCCGGGATGGGCAGGTCGGGAATCCCGCGGGAGTCGCCGCTCAGCCAGGTGGCGACCATCTGCATATCCCCGGCAACGTGTGCCGGGGGAAGGTCGGCGGGCAAGGGACGTTGCCAGGCTGCGGTCAGGCTGGATGAGTCGGCACGGGCGTGCAGGGCATGCCAGCCCGTGCCGGGAATGCCGAGCAGCAGGCTGCCGTCATCCCGGTCTGGCGGTGGGATCTCGGCGATCGGCACCGGTTCAAACGGGGTGACGGAACGTCGGTCGGGATTGACCCGCAGGTCGTCGAGAACCCGATGGCCCGGCAAGGCGTCGATGAGGGCGTTGAGCAGGCGGCGTTTCAGGGCGAGGCTGGCGACTTCTCCACGAACCAGCAGGCGGTCGCCACGGGTGGCAAGAAGCACGTGGGGAGGCGGCAATCGCGCCTGGCGCTCCGCCTCCGCGAGACGGGCGCGCTCAAGTTCCTGCAACTGGCGCAATTTCTTGAGCAGGTCGCGCACCTGCTGCCAGTCCGTCGCATCCAGGCCATGGAGTGCGGCCTCATCTCTCAGGCGCGCCTCGGAGGCGTCGGGGGGCAGCCTTGTCCAGCCGCCGCCGGCCCGGGCCAGGTGAAGCTGTGCGCTGTCGGGACCGGATTGGGATGGCGGGACCGGAAAGTCTTCCAGGGTGGTTGCAAACTCAGGTGCCTCGTCAAAGCGTGCCGTGTCCGCAGTGACCTGGGCCTGCAGCCGCCCCCCCGCGCCTTGCCAGCGCTGGGCCAGAAGCCGGGCGACATCCCGCGCCTCAGTCTCAGAGCCTAGGCGGCCGGCCAGCTCGGCGTGCCGACCGCTGACAGCTAGGGCCAGCCAGCCGGGAGGGTAGGGCACGACCCTGAGTTCATTGCGAATTCCGAAGACGGGCTGAACAGCCGGGAGCCAGCCTTCAGGCCAGTGTAGAAGAGCGCGAACCCGGCTTTCCGCCTCGGCCCGCTGGTCCATGGTGCGCACTTTGCCGATGAGAACCGGATGCAGGCCTTGGAAGCGCAATCGGACCGCTTCGTGACCGGTGTTGAGACTGGCAAACAGGGGCTGGGTATGGGCGGTCAGCTGTTGTTGCAGCCAAGGCAGGCAGGCCGCGGCAAGCAGACCGCAGATCAGCAGACCGATGACGGCCGTCGTCCAGGGGGCGCGCTTCATTCAGGTCACATTGATAGCAGGCGCCTTGGCCTGCGGCAAGGTGCGTCTGGGGCCGAGGGGCATGAAAAAGCCCGCAGGCGGTTGGCCTGCGGGCTTGAGTCCTGGAGGTTGTCTCAGGTGTCTTCGGGGCCCGGAGCGTCCTTACGCTCATCCTGGCCGACCGGCTTGGCACCGCTGATCTGCAGGGGGCGGCCCATGAATTCCTTGCCACCGAGTTCCTGAACGGCGCGCCGGGCCTCGTCGATCGAGGCCATGGTCACAAAGGCAAAGCCCTTGGAACGCTGGGTGCGATTGTTGACGACGACTTCCGAATTCCGCACGCTGCCGACCCCGCTGAAGAGCTCGAAGAGGTCGCTCTCGGAGGCGTCATAGGAGAGGTTGCCGACATAGAGTCGTTCGGTGGTGACCTCGGACGGATGGGTGGGGGCGGGCGCTTCCCGGCGCTGGCGCGGTTGACGGGTGGATTCCGAACGCGGCGGGCGGGCAGCGGGGGCGGCGGCCGGCAGCTTGGGCGTTTTGCCGAGCAGGCCGAAGCTGATGGCGCTCAGAAATTTCTGGAAGCCACTGGGCTGGGTGACGCCGGCACGCGGGGTCTTGCCGGGGCGCTGGCTCTTGTTGTTGGAGCGGTTGCCGCGTCCGCCACGGCTGCGGCGGCGGCGATTGTCCTGGGTTTGGGTATCTGACATGGGTGTTCGTTCAGGGGTGGGGTGGGGTTGCAGGCACCGGTCTGACGGACAGGGAGAAAATCCTGGGGCTGGCTTGCGCGCGAGTGCGATTCCAGCGGACCGGGCTCCGCCGCCGCCCGCGGGTGCGGGTGGCCGGGGTCCCGTCCGGTGCCGCAGTCGTGGGCGGCGGGCTTGTGAAAAAGCCGGCTGTACGTGCGGCTTACGGCCGCGACAATCCCTTCCAGCGACAGGGTCGCGGGTCCATTCATCGCTACAGGCACGGTCATAACGTGGTGCATGGGGCTAATTCGGCTGGCGGAAGGGTCGTCGGAGCACAGGCGCCCCTCATGACTGCGGGCCGAGACTAAAGGAACCCTCTGGAGTGGTCAACCTTGGATTGTGCCTTGTCCGGCACTCAGGAGTGATTCTCGATGAGGCGCAGAAAGTCCGACAGGTACTCCCGAGCCTTCTTTTCGCCGATTCCACGGATTTTCAAGGCTTCAGCGACGTTGCGCGGGCGCAGGCGGGTAAGAAATTCCAGGGTTTGGTTGCTGAAAATGACGTAGGCAGGCACGCCCTCGGCCTGGGCGACGGCGTTGCGGTGACGTTTCAACTTTTCAAACAGGGTCTCGTCGAAGCCCAGCTCCTTCAGTCCGGGTTCGTCGCCGGCTCGCGTGCCGCCTGTCAAGGGGGTGGGAGTCGTCGACAGGTCCGGCCAGCGCAAGCTGACCGCCCCGCCCCGGCGCATGACCTCGGCTCCCGCCGCCGTCAGGGTGACCACCGGATATTCACCAGCGCTGGTAGCCACGAGGCAGGCCTTTTCCATCTCCGCAAACAACGGATGCAGTCGCTGGCTGCCCAGGGCCCGGAGCAGTCCGTATGTGCTGAGTTGGTCGAGGCCGGCATCGACGATCTCCCTGGACTTGCTGCCGACCAGCATCTGAATGATGCGGCCTTTGCCATAGCGCCCCTCCCAGCCGGTGGACCCGCGTCTCGACATGCGGGCGACCCCACTCAAGACCTGCCGCAGGACCGTCATCTCCTCGGCGGTGCCCGGGCGGGCGGTCTGCACGCCGCTCCGCCGGCAGACGTCGCAGGTGCCGCAGGGGGCGCTCCCGGTCTCGCCAAAGTAGGCGAGGATCTGCTCCTGGCGGCAGGCGCGGTCGTCGTAGCAGAGCGACGTCATCGCCTTGAGTTTGGAACGATCGCGTCGCTCCTTTTCCGCCAGCGCGGCCGTGTCGATCTCCAGATCCCGTGCCAGCACTTCCGGCCGCAGCAGGCGGGTGCCGCGCACGCGCTTGCCGGGGATGTCGTAGCGCTCGATGTAGCCGGCACGGACGAGGTGACCGAGGGCGGTGCCGGCGGCCATGCCATTCTTCAGACCGGCACGGTCGGCCAGATCGTCAATGCTCGCCGCCGCTGTGTGCTCGGAGTCGGCCAGGCTGAGCAGGGCCTGGTAGACCGCCTGAATGACTTCGAAACCGGGGTTGTTGCCGTCGATGAAAAATTCCTGGGTGCGGGTGTCGGCGTGATTGAACAGCAGTTCGCACCACGAGGGCTCGCCGTCGCGGCCGGCTCGGCCGGCCTCCTGGTAGTAGGCCTCGACGCTGCCGGGCACGTCGAAGTGCGCGACAAAGCGCACGTCGGGGCGGTCGATGCCCATGCCGAAGGCGTTGGTGGCGACGGCGATGCCGCTCTTTTTCGAGATGAATCGGTCCTGGCGCTCCTCGCGTTCCTTGTCGTCGAGGCCGCCGTGGTACTCGACCACTGGCAGGCTCCAGGCGCGCAGTTCCTCGCCCACCTCCTCGACGCGCTTGCGGGTGGCGCAGTAGATGATGCCGGTTTTGTGCTCGGCGATGACGCGACGCAGGCGCTGATACTTGTCGTCCTGGCCCTTCACCGGCGTGATGTTCAGGCTCAGGTTCGGCCGCTGGAAGCCGCGCACGGTGACATACGGATCGCGCAGACGGAGAACGCGTTGGATGTCGTCGCGCACTTCCGGCGTGGCGGTGGCGGTCAGTGCCACCACCTGCGGATGGTCAATCGCTGTCAGCGCTTCGCCCAGGCGGAAGTAGTCGGGTCGGAAATCGTGGCCCCACTGCGAGAGGCAGTGCGCTTCGTCGACGGCGAACAGTGCGATCTCGACCTGGCGCAGGGCCTGGGTGAACTGGCGGCTGCGAAAGCGTTCCGGCGCCACATAAACGAGTTTGTAGGCGCCGCCGCGCAGGGCTTGGATGCGATCAGCCTGCTCGGCGGGTGTCAGGCTGCTGTTGATCAGGGTTGCCGGGATGTCGCGCCGCTCCAGGGCGTCGACCTGGTCCTTCATCAGGGCGATGAGCGGGCTGACAACGACGGTCACGCCCTCCATGACCATGGCCGGCAACTGGTAACAGAGGGACTTGCCACCACCGGTGGGCATGATCACCAGAGTGTCGCGCCCGCCGAGGATGGCGGCCAGAACCTCCTCCTGGCCGTCGAGAAACTCGCGAAAGCCAAAGTGGCGGCGCAGGGCTTCTCGGGCGTCGTGAACGGTGGGGGAGGGGGCGGGCAAGGCGAAAAAACGGGGTTCCCGGCACCTTGCCGAGAACCCCGGGATGATCAAACGCCGGCTGGCCGGAATCAGTCGGCCGCCTCGTCCTTCTTTTTGTCCTTCCAGGTGCTCTGCACGTACAGCTCGCGCAGCTGCTTGAAGTCGACCGTGGTCGGGCTGTCGGTCATCAGGTCGCAGGCTTTGTTGTTCTTCGGGAAGGCGATCACCTCGCGGATGCTGGTTTCGCCGGCCACGAGCATGGCGATGCGGTCGAGGCCGAGGGCGAGGCCGCCGTGCGGCGGGGCGCCGAACTGGAAGGCCTCGAGGATGTGGCTGAACTTGAGCTGCTGCTCCTCGGGCGTGACGCCGAGCACGGAGAACATCTTCGCCTGCAGTTCGCTCTCGTGGATCCGGATCGAGCCGCCGCCGAGTTCATAGCCGTTGAGCACGACGTCGTAGGCTTCCGCACGCACCTTGCCGTAGTCGTCGGCATCAAGCAGCGGCATGTCCTCGGCCTTCGGACGGGTGAAGGGATGGTGCACGGCCACCCAGCTCTGGTCCTCGGGGCTGTAGGCGAGCAGGGGGAAGTCGACGACCCAAAGGAAGTTGAGCGCCTCGCTGCCTTTGGTCAGTTCCTGCATGGCGGCGATTTCCAGTCGCACGCGGCCGAGGATGTTGCAGGCCTCGTCCCAGGTGCCGGCGTAGAAGAAGACGATGTCGTTTTCCTCGACGTTGAGCTTGGCCAGCAGGGTGGTCTTTTCGGCCTCGCCGAAAAACTTCCACAGGGGACTCTTGTACTCGAGCACGCCCTCGGCGTTACGCTCGACCTTGATGAAGGCGAGCTGCTTGACCTTCATGCCGGCCTGGATGGCCAACTCGTTGAGGCGGATCATCTGGCCGGTTGTGATGCCAGCGAAACCCTTGGCGTTGATGGCGCGGACGACACCGCCGTTCTCCAGGGTCGAACGGAAGATCTTGAACTCCGAGGCCGCAAAGACGTCGGCCATGTCGGTGATCTCCAGGCCGAAGCGGGTGTCCGGCTTGTCGGAGCCGAAGCGGTCCATCGCCTCCTGGTAGGTCATGCGCGGGAAGGGCAGGGGGATGTCGACGCCGCGGCCGGCCTTGAACATGGCGGCGAGCAGGCCCTCGACGAGGCCGAGGATGTCCTCCTGGGCGACGAAGCTTGCTTCGATGTCGATCTGGGTGAACTCGGGCTGGCGGTCGGCGCGCAGGTCCTCGTCGCGGAAGCAGCGGGCGATTTGGAAGTAGCGCTCGAGGCCGGCGACCATGAGCAGCTGCTTGTACTGCTGGGGCGCCTGCGGCAGGGCGAAGAACTTGCCCGGGCTCAGGCGTGCCGGCACCAGGAAGTCGCGTGCGCCCTCGGGTGTCGGGTTCGACAAGATCGGGGTCTCGACTTCGACGAAGCCGGACGCGTCGAGGAAGTTGCGTGCGGCATTGGTGATCTTGTGACGCTGGCGGATGTTGCGGTTCATCCGTTCGCGCCGCAGGTCGAGGTAGCGGTACTTCATCCGCAGGTCCTCGTTCGACAGCTCACGGTCGAGCTGGAAGGGCAGGATCTCGGCCTTGTTGAGGACCGTGCACTCGGTGACGACGACCTCGACCTCGCCGGTGGCGAGCTTGGCGTTTTCGGTGCCGGCCAGGCGGCGCTCGACGCGGCCGCGGATCTGCAGCACGTCCTCGTCGCGCAGGTCATGGCTGAGGGCGGCGAGTTCGGCGTTTTCCTCGGGGCGAAACACCGCCTGGGTCAGGCCCTCGCGGTCGCGCAGGTCGATGAAAATGACGCCGCCGTGGTCGCGCGCGGAATTCACCCAGCCGCACAGCGTGACGTTCTCGCCGATGTGTTCGGCGCGGATGGCGTTGCAGTGGCGGGAGCGGTAGTCGTTCGGGATCATGGCGGAAAGGGGGGCGGAAAATCGGGGAAAACCGCCGGAGTGCAAGGTGGAAACGCGGCGGGCCAGGCATGGGGCCGAGTCACGGCACGTTTTGCCGGCCGGCCGCGGTTCCGCACAGGCCGGGTTCTCAAGCCGTCAGGCCAGAGTGATTTCCCGGGCGCCGAGGGCGGCGTAATCGGCCGGGGTGCAGCTCAGAACGATGACCTGCAGGCCACGGTTGGCGGCGAGGTCGAGCATGCGCAGGAGCTTCTGCACGCGTTCGGGGTCGGAGTGGGCGAAGGCGTCGTCAAACACCAGTGGCAGACAGCCTTCGTGGGCGTCGGCGAGGATTTCCGCCATGGCGAGTCGGAAGGCGGCGGCGACTTGTTCGCGGGCGCCGCCGCTGAGTTGGTCAAAACCGGTGGCGCCGCGCTGGCCGCGGCCGAGGGCGAGGCCGGTGAAGGCACCGTCCTCGAGACGCAGGCTCAGGCTGGCTTCGGGACCGAAAACGCGTTGCAGGTAGCCCGTGACGCGTTCGGCCAGCGGCCGGGTCAATTGGTCGGACAGAGCCTGGCGTTCCTCGGTGAAAAGCTCGTGGATGCGGCGCTGGGCGGCGGCGCGCCGGGCGAGGCCATCGTGGCGAGCCTGCGCGGCATCAAGCCTCGCCTGTGCGGTTTTCAGTGCCGCGACGGGGTCACTGCCGCCGTCAGTGCGCAGACGGCCCGCACTGTCGGCCTGCTGACGCAGGGAATCGTCGCGCTTGCCCTGTTGCTGGAGCAGCGAGCGCTCAAGACGCTGGCGGTCGTTGGCAAGTTCTTCCGGAGTGAGTTGGGCCAGGGCTGCGCGCCGTTCCTGCAGCGCGGCCTCTGCCGTCCGCCGGGCTTGTTCGGCGGAGGCGAGGGCCTGCGCGCGGTTGGTATCGTCGCCGTGTTCTTCCAGCAGCAGGCGAAGCCGGCTTTCCAGCTCGCCGACTTCGGTTTCGGCAAGCCGCAGGGTTTCCGCCCGTTCCAGGGTCTGCCGCTCGGCCTCGCGCCAGCGACGCTGGGCGATCTCTTGTCCGGCGCGGGCGGCGGCTTCCTCGCGTTCGGCCTGGTCGATCGCCATCCGTGGATCGCCCTCATCACCTGACGGCGCCTTGAGGGCTGTAAGGGTCTGGGCACGGCGTTCGCTTTCGGCCTCGGCAGCCACGAGTGCCTGCCGCGCCTGGGCCAGCGCGGCGTCCAGTTGTTCAGCGCCGAGACCGCGCAGTTCACTCTCGATCTCGCGGAGTGTTCCCTGCAGGGTCTCGCGCCGTCGCAGCAGGGTGCTGGCCTCGGCGACCGAAGCCACGGCACAACGGGTGAGTTGATGGTGCAGTTGCTGGTGAGCCTGGTCGCGGCTGCGACGGGCGTCGGCCAGTCCCGTGCCACCCCCGGGGTGCAGGCGCAGGCGGGTGCCGTCCCCAATCTGGATTTCGACACTCTCGGTGACGACCCGGGTTTCGCCGGGAGCCAGGGTCTGGCCGGCGAGATGCACGGCTTGGTCGCTGGCAAGGACTTCCAGTCCAGCGGCCATGCCGGCGAGGCTGGCCTCGGCTCGGGCGCGCGCCTGTTCCGCGGTCTGCAGGGCTTCGACCGCGACGGCATCAAGGGCGGGCAGGGCGGCGAGTTCCCGCTGCAGGGCGGCTCGTCGTTCGCGGGCTTTCTGCACGTCGGCGGCGCGCGCATCCAGATTCGCGACCTGCAGGCGGCGTTCCTCGGCCTGCTGGCGGGCCTGGGCGAGGTCATGGCGGGCCCGGGCGAAAAGCAGGGCTTCGCTGGCACCTTGCAGGGTTTGTTCGGCCTGGGTGGCGCTTTCCCGCAGGCCCTGCAACGCCTGCTGTGCCATACGGAGTTTTTCTCGTTCCGGGGCGAGGCTTTCCCGTCGGCGGGCCAGTTCCGCACGTGACTGGGTCAGGCGCGTCTCGGCGTCCGCGAGTCGCTGATGGTCGCGGATGGCATCCTCGACGGCACGCTGGGTGGCATCGACCTCGCGCTGTCGCAAGGCGATCGCCTGAACGCGTTCCTCCAGGCGGCGTTGTTCGGATTGCAGCGTGCGCAGGGCGGCTTCGGCCTCGGCCAAGCGCAGGCCGGACTGCTGATGTTCCGCCAAGGCTTGTTCAAGGGCGGACAGAGTGGCGGCTGCCTGGGTGGCGGCCGTTTCGGCTTCATCGAGTTCCTGGCGGGCGCGACCGAGGTCCGACTGCGCGCGAGGTGCGCCATTTTGGGTGAAGGTTTGGTCGACAAACGTCGCGAAGTGAGCGGCGAGACGATGATCGATTTCCGACTGGGCGACGGCGGCGCCGCCCTCGTCCTGGAGGTGATGGAGGAGACGGTCGCGCTCGCCTTGCGCCGGATCGAGCGGATTGTCGCCGGAGCGCCCTTGGACGATCCACAGGTGTGCCCAGGTCTCGTGAAGCTTGTTGGCCTTGGCGTGCGGGGTGCCGGTCAGCTCGGCAAGTTGGGCTTCGGCTTCCTCGTTGGTCCAGGTTGAGCCGCCGTGGCGGGTGAGGCGGGTGCTGCCGCTGGCGCCCTTGAACTGCTTGATCAGGGTGTGGCGGGCACCGCGGGCGGTGAACTCGACTTCGACCTCTGGTTTGCCGTCGTGCACGGCCGAAAGCATGGCCCGGTGCGCCTCGGTGTTGCCCTTGGCGCTGAGAAAGAAGGCGCGGTGCAGCGCCTCGACCAGGGTGCTTTTGCCGGATTCATTGGGGCCGCCGATGAGCGTGCGGTGGTCGTCGAACTCCAACCGGCACTCACGGTGCAGGCGGTAGTTGCGGACGGTGACGAAGTGCAGGCGCATGGCGGTTCAGGCGGCGGCGTGGAGTTCGCGCAGGGCGGCCAGTGCGGTCGCGGCAACCTCGGGATCGCTGCTTCGGCTTTCCTCGAGCAGGCGGGTGGCGATGCGGGCGGCAAGCGGGGCATCGCTGCGCTGGGTGAGCGTCTCCATCTCCCCGGTGCTTGGGTTCAAACGAAGCTGGTCATGCAGGCGGAGCCGCAGCAGTCGCGCACGCCAGGTCTCGAGCCGCTGCTCCAACCCTGCACGTGCACTCATGCCCAGGCTGCCGCGCAGGGTGAGTCGGACCAGGTCCTCCCCGGCGCGAGCACGGGTGGCCTCTGCCAGCAGGACTTCGAGCTGCTCAAGGTCGGCATCGTCGGTGAAGTCGAATTCCAGGTTGTGCCAGCGCAGGTGGCCGGTCTTGATCGCCTCAACCCCGGGCGGTGAGCCGCGTTCGACCGTGACCACCAGCCCGTGACCGGGTTCGTTGTTGCGCGGAAAGCGATCGGGTTCCGGCGTGCCGGCATACCATGCCTTGGGACCAACCTGCTTCATGCCATGCCAGTCGCCAAGGGCAAGGTAGTCGATTTCATCGAGAGGCAGTCGCTCAAGTTCGAGGCGGTTGGAGGCGCCATCGCTCTCGTCGTCGTCGCCGGCCGGGCCAAAATCCTGCACACTGCCATGGGCGAGCACGATCCTGGGCTTGGAGCCAAAGTTGGCGAAGTCGAGGCCGCGGATCCAGGCGGTGGTGTCCTGCGGTTCATGGCGACGCAGCAGCGGGCAGGGCAGCAGCACTGCGTGCTCCAGTTCCAACGGTTCCGGCCGCAGCAGAACGTGCAGGTCGGGTGCCAAGGCCGCGCGTTCCTGCAGGAAAAAGGGTTGCTCCCAAAGCGAGTCCGGTCCGCCGTGATCGTGGTTGCCCGGGATGACATAGACCGGCAGACCCAGGGCACCTATGGCTGAACAGGCGGCGGACACGGTCGCACGGTCCGGTCGCGGCGAATCGAAGAGATCGCCGGCAACGACGATGAAGGCCGCGCCGTGTTCGCGTGCCACGGCACCGAGGCGACCGATGACGGCCTGGCGTTCCCGGCGCACCAACGCCCGCTTTTCCGCGTCCTCGACGCGGGCGTGCGGAGCTCCGACCTGCCAGTCGGCGGTGTGCAGAAAGACCATGTGCCATGGGAAGCGAGAATTCGGCGCTGGGAAACTTGAAAATCCAGCGGCCTTGGCTGGGCGGGTGCTTTTCCCGGTCGACAAGGCGGATTTGGAGTCTTATCTAGCGGCATGACCCCGACGCTCGCCCCAGCCCTGATTTCCCACATTGACGCCCTTTGCGCCGCCATTGTCGCGGATCCGGACGTCCAGAAGGCGCGCGAGCAGGCTGAGGCCTTCCTGGCGGATGAGACGGCGGTGGACCTGTACCGCGAGGTGATGACGATGGGACGCAGTCTGGAACAGCGCCACCGGGGTGGTCAGAAGCTGGATGCCAGCGAAGTCAGCCGCTTCCAGGACCTTCAGGACCAGGCTGATGCCCACGAGGTTATTCAGACGTTTGTCGCCGCCCAGGACGTGCTCCAGCAGGTGGCCAACCACGTCAACGGCTTCGTCACCAAGACCCTGGAAAAGGGCCGCGTGCCGACCGCTGAGGAGGTTTTCGGCTCCGGCGGCTGCGGCGAGGGCTGCGGCTGCCATTGATCAGCGCCTCTGGCGCACCGCCTCATAGAGGGTGATGGCGACCGCGGTCGACAGGTTGAGACTGCGAGCTCCCGGCTGCATCGGAATGTGCCAGGTGTCGTCCGGGTGGGTGGCCAGCAGGGAGGGCGGAATGCCGCGCGTTTCCGGCCCGTAGACCAGGTAAAGCGGCTCCAGACCGGTGAAGTCGGCCTCCCAGTGGGGGCGTGCCCCCTGGCACTCGATGAAGGCGAAGCGCGCCCCGGGCTCGATCTGGGCGGCAAAGGCGGTCCAGTCGTCCCAGACCCGCACATCGACCTGATGCCAGTAGTCGAGGCCACTGCGCTTGAGGTATTTGTCCTCCAGGCTGAAACCGAGGGGACGGATGAGGTGCAGGCGTGCGCCGGTGGCCAGACACAAACGTCCAACCGCCCCGGTGTTGTGGGGGATTTCCGGCTGGTACAGGACGACGTGCAGCATGGCCGCCGCTTCCATGCCCGCAGTCGCGGCGTGGTGCAAGCCGCGGAAAAGCGGCTCCCGCGGCTCCCGGGAGGCAAAAGCTGTTTGCCATCGCGGGCGGCCTCATTAACCTGCGACCTATGGCAAAAGCAGCACTTGGAAAAGGACTTGGCGCGCTCATCTCGGCACCGTCGGCCGTGACTGGCGTGGCCCGGCCGCCGGCGCTGGCGCAGCCGGCGCCCGGCGATGTCGTCAACCGGGTGGCGCTGGATCAGGTCGTGCCCAGCCCGCTGCAGCCGCGCAAGGAGTTTGTTCAGGAGATGCTGCGCGAACTCATGGACTCGATCCGCGAGCATGGGGTCATCCAGCCGCTGATTGTCCGCCGTGTCTCAGGCAAGCTGGAACTGATTGCCGGTGAGCGGCGCTTCCGCGCCTCGCGTGAACTCGGCCTCAAGGAGGTGCCGGTCATTGTCCGCGAGGCTTCCGACAAGGACGTGCTGGAGATGGCGCTCATTGAGAACCTCCAGCGCGAGGGACTCAATCCGATTGAAGAGGCGCGCGCCTACGAGCGGTTGTCCAAGGACTTCTCCATGCGTCAGGAGGACATCGCCCAGCGCGTCGGCAAGAACCGGGCGACCGTGGCCAACACGATGCGCCTGCTGGACCTCACGGAGCCGGTCCAGCAAATGCTCTCCTCGGGGCGCCTGAGTACCGGGCACGCCAAGGTGTTGCTGACCCTGAAGGATGCCGATGCCCAGCAGCGGGCTGCCGATGAAATTGCCCGCAAGGGCCTGACCGTGCGCGCGGCCGAGAAACTCGCCTCCGCCATTCTCAATCCGCCCGCGCCGAAGCCCGACCTCGGCGAGACCGAGGAATCGCGCGCCGTCGAGGCCGTCGAGCAGCGTCTCATGCAGCATCTGACCACCAACGTCAGCATCAAGCATGGCGAGAAGAAGGGTCACATCGAGATCGACTACTACGGCGTTGAGGATCTCAACCGCCTGCTGGCCCTGATGGGGGTGCCCGAGGAACCGCTCCTGGATTAAGCCTCCGGGCTGTAGCCACCCAACTCCGTCATGCGTCGCCGGATCGCCGTCCTGTTCTGCCTCGGCGGGCTGCTTGCCGCCTGTGGCCGGGGCGAGCATGCCGAACAGGCCGGGATCGAAGCCTTCCTTGGACGTTATTTTGCCAACTGGTCGGCCCGCGACATGGAGGGCTACGGCGCCTGTTTTGACCCCGGCGCTCGCGTGACCTTTGTCGAGAAGAATGGCCGCAGTTCCAGTCAGGGGCTGACCGATTTCCTGCACAGTCAGAAACTCGGCCACCAGCGCTCGGCGAATCCGATGCACGAGGAGCCTGTGGCGATGAAGATCAGCGGCGACAACCGGGTGGCCTTCGCTGAAGTGCGCTGGCGCCTGGCCAAGGGCGCGGAAATCGTGACGGGTGTTGATTATTTCACGCTTGGCCACGGTCGAGACGGCTGGCGCATCCTGGCGCTGGTCTTCTACAATGACTGAACCGCGCCTTTCCCCCTTTTCCCACTCATGGCCAAGACTCCTTCCGAACCTGCCTCCGGCTTCCTGCGTCTGGAACGTTTTTACCTCGGTGCCGCCTGCTTTGCTGCCGGAGCCGCCATGATGGTCATTGAAATCAGTGCGGCGCGTTTGCTGGCACCGGTCTTTGGCAACAGCATTTACACCTGGACGGCACTCATCGGCGTCATTCTGGTCGCTTTCAGTGTCGGCGGTTACCTCGGCGGCCGGTTGGCCGACCGCCGCGCCGGCCTCGAGGTGCTGGGCTGGCTGCTGTCCCTGGCGGCCCTGCTGACCTTCCTGATTCCGGGGCTCGCCGTGCTGATCGGACCCATGCTCACCGATCGTGGGCTGGTTCAGGGCCCGGTGATTTTCGCCCTGCTGTTGCTCGCCCTGCCGGGTGCCCTGCTTGGCGCCATCTCGCCCGCCTCGGTGCGCCTGTACAGCCTGACTTGGAAGGACACCCATGTCGGCGGCGCCGCCGGCACGGTCAGCATGCTCGGTTCACTGGGCAGTTTTGTCGGCACCTTTCTCTCCGGTTTCGTTCTGCTGGGTGCCTTCGGGGTGCGTGCCATCTTCCTCGGCTGCGCGGGCCTGCTGCTGCTGCTCGGGCTGGCGGCCTTCGCGCTGGCCCGGGGCTCACGCAAACGCCAGGCCGTGCTGCTCGCCGCCGGAGCCGCCGCCGCCGTTGCCAGCCTGGTGCTGAAGTCTCCGGCCGAGGATGGCGTTCTGCATGAGCGCGAATCCTTCTATCACCACATCAAGGTCACCGAGGAAGGGGAGGGGCGTGGCCTGCACCGCTACCTGCAGCTCGATTCCACCTCCGAGGGCGGCATCAACCCCGATGACGGATCGCTCGTGCTGGAATACCAACACTACTGGCGGCTGGCGGTGATGGGCGGCGATCCCCTCCGCCGGGCGCTCTTCATCGGCGCCGGCGCCTTTGGCATGCCGGTCGAGTTGGCGCGCGAGTTGCCCGAGGCCGAGGTGGATGTTGCTGAACTTGATCCCCAGGTCATCGAGGTGGGCCGGGAGTATTTTCATCTCGACCGTCAGCCTCGCGTCCATGCTCACGCCGGAGATGCCCGACATTACCTGCGCACCCATGCGAATCAGCGTTGGGACATGATCTTTGGCGACGCCTACAATGGTGTGCATGCCATTCCCCCGCATCTGGCGACACGTGAGTTCTTCCAGCTCGTTGCCGACCGGCTGGAGCCCGGGGGCGTGTATTTGATGAACACCATCTCGGCCGTGCAGGGCCCTCGCTCGGAATTGCTCGCCGGCATGCTCGCCACCCTGCGCGAGGTTTTCGCCCACGTGGAAGTGTTTGCCGTGCAGGGGCCGCGCAAGCTGGTCCAGAATGTCGTGATCATGGCCTCGCAGGAGGACCGCATGAGCCGCCTGGCGGGTCGTCGCCACGTTGCTGGATCAGTGCAGGCGCGCATCGTCGCGGCCCATGTGCCGCGCAGTCAGGTGCCGGCGGACGGCAGCGTTTTCACCGATGACTTCAATCCGGTCGATGCCATCATCGCCCGAGCCATGCTGCGCTGAGGGTCCGCCACTCAGGCGTCCTCGAAGTCGAGGCCGAGGTCGAGGGCGCGCGCAGAATGGGTCAGGGCGCCGACGGAGATGGCGTTGACGCCGGTGGCGGCGATCGCGCCAACCGTGTCGAGGGTGACACCGCCGCTCGCCTCCAGCCAGAGGCGTCCGGCGTTCAGGCGCACGGCTTCGCGCAGTTCGTCGCAGCTCATGTTGTCGAGCAGCAGCATGTCCAGTCCCCTCAGGGTCAGAAAGGCGGCGACCTGCTCGAGCGTGTCCGCCTCAATCTGCAGGCGCGTGCCCGGACGTTCGTTGCGAACGCGGTCGATGCCCGCCTGAAGGGCCTCCAGGCCGCCGCCGGCGGCAAGGTGGTTGTCCTTGACCATGACATGATCGAACAGGCCCATGCGGTGGTTGGTGCCGCCTCCGGCGCGAACGGCGGCCTTTTCCAGCAGACGCCAGCCGGGGGTGGTCTTGCGGGTGTCCCAGACCTGCACCAAGTGCGGACGGACGGCCTCGACGTAGCGGCGGGTCTGGGTGGCGACACCGCACAGGCGCTGCAGGAAGTTGAGGGCCGTGCGCTCGCCGGTGAGCAGCGCGCGCGTCGGACCCTCCAATTCCAGCACCGTGTCGCCGGTGGCAAACGCGTCGCCGTCGGCGAGCCGCGCCCGCACGTTCACGCGCGGCTCGATGCGTGCAAACACGCGACGGGCGATCTCGACTCCGGCAAGCACGCCGGCCTCGCGCGCGGCGATGCGGGCGCGCGAATGGGCGCCTTCCGGCACAAAGTAAAGGGCGGTGACATCGCCCGTGCCGATGTCCTCGGCGAGGGCCAGGCCGATGAGGCTTTCGATGGCGGGATCCAGAGCGGCTTGCATCGGCGCTTCCATCGCCGAATTGCGGCGGAAATGCGACGTTTTTTTGCTCTCCGGAATGGCGGGCGGCCTACTGTTCCGACTCGGCGACCGTGACGCTGATGACTTCCTCGATCGTGGTCAGGCCGGCAAGAATCTTGCGCACGCCGTATTCCCGCATCGGCCGGTAACCGTCCTTGAGCGCCTGCTGGAGCAATTGCTGGCCGCTGGCCTTGTGGGTGATCAGCTCGCCCATGGCGGGGGTGAGGCGCACCAGTTCGTAGATCGACATGCGGCCCTTGTAACCGGTGGCGCGGCAGGCCTCGCAGCCACCTTCCCGGGCGCGGTAGACGGGGGCGTTGATCGGGCCGTGATACTTGAGCTCGAACAACTTGGCTTGGGCGTCAGGTTCCACCTCCTTGCATTCCGGACAGAGGACGCGCACGAGGCGCTGGGCGATGAAGGCCCGCACCGAACTGGCGACGAGGAAGGGTTCAACCCCCATGTCGACAAGCCGGGTGATGCCGCCAATGGCGTCGTTGGTGTGAAGCGTGGAAAAGACCAAGTGGCCGGTCAGCGCGGCTCGAATGGCGATTTCGGCAGTCTCAAGGTCGCGCATTTCCCCAACCATGACGACGTTGGGATCACCGCGCAGGATGGAGCGTAGGCCGGTGGCGAAGGTCAGGTTGATTTCCGGCCGCACGGCGATTTGGACGACGCCGGGCAGCTTGTTTTCGACCGGGTCCTCGATGGTGACGATGCGCCGGTGCTCGGTGTTGAGCTGGCTGAGGAAGGTGTAAAGGGTGGTCGACTTGCCGGAACCCGTGGGACCGGTGACCAGAAGGATGCCGTTGGGCTTTTTCAGCAACGCCTCGATCTCGGAGCGCAGGTCGGTCTCGATGCGCAGGCGGTCGAGGTTGAACTTTTCCTGGCCGAGCAGACGCAGGGATACGCTTTCGCCCTCGACGCTGGGAATGGTGGCGACGCGAACGTCGATGAACTGACCGCCGATCTGCAGGTTGATGCGTCCGTCCTGAGGCAGGCGGCGCTCGGCGATGTCGAGCTTGGCCATGACCTTGAGGCGGGCGATGACGGACTGCTGCAGCGCCTTGATGTTTTCCGGCACCGGCACCTCGCGCAGGCGGCCGTCGATGCGGTATCGCATGCGCAGCTTGTCCTCCATCGGCTCGACGTGGATGTCGGTCGCATGCTGCTCGAGGGCCTCGCGGATGACCGTGTTGACGAACTTGACCACCGATGCCTCCTCGTCGTCGGCGTCAATGATGTTCGCCTCGTCGCGCTGCTCCAAGTCGGCATCGTCGACGCTGCGCCCCTTGAGGATCTCCTCAAAGGTGTCGGCACCAACCCCGTAAAAGTCGCGCATGGCGTTGAGCAGGCGCTTGCGCGGGGCCACCTGCCAGCGCACCGAAGCGTCCACCTCGCGCGCCACCGCCTGGTGGGCGATCAGGTCGAAGGGGTCGTACGCGGCGATCACGAGTTTGCGGCTGCCGTTTTCTTCCCCGTCGTCCTGGATTTTGAGGGGCAGAAGTCGATGCTTGAGGGCCACACGCGGCGGCAGCAGGCGCTTCATTTCCGGTGCATCGGCGCTGTCGGGCAGCGGGTTGGCCACGTAGCCGAGACCGGTGCGGGCGGCGAGTTGGGAAAGGAAGGCCTCCTCGTCAACGCGACCACTGTCCAGCAGTTGACTCACCACCGAGGCGCTCGGTGTGGCGGTCGGCAGGGCTATGCCGCCTCCGCCGGCGGCCTCCAGGCATTGGACCAGGGCTTGGCGAATGCCTCCGGCCCGATGAGGACTGGCAGACTGGCCGGTTACCGGTGCCACTGCTGGGCTGGTTGTTCCGCTCATGCGTCAGTTGGTGACTGGAAACAGAATGGGGTCGATGACGTCAACATCCTCGGCGGCTGCTTCGGCAGGGACGACACCCTCGTCGGGTGCATAGCCATATTTTTCCAGCAACTCGGCCAGATAAGCGGTCGCTCCGGCGAGGCTGTGAAAACGGGCCGTGGCGATGGTCGTGAGATCCTCGCGCAGGGTGGCGGTCAGTGTGGCCTCCCCCAGGACGCCGAGGGAACCATCGGCGGCAGGTCCGGTTGCGGACTCGTCGTCAGCGCTCATCAGACGGCCTTCCAGGGTTTCGGCCACATGCCAAGTGCGCGCCATGCCATCCGCGTTGGTCAGCAGCAGGGAGCGGTTGAGGCGGCCCGAGGCTGTGTAAAAGGCCTGGGAGGTTCCTTGCACGGCGAGGGCGCTGAACACCGCCTTGCGCACCCGGTCGTTGGCGGCCACAAAGAATTTGCCGCCACCCTCGGTCAGCGCGTAGAAGCGGCCGCCTTCCTCGGTGGTCAGAAGGATGGAGGCGGGACCTCCGGACAGAGGTGCGACCAGATAGGCACCACTGTAGAAACTGAAATTCACCGATTCAGATGCCGGAGCGAATTTCAATTCATAAACAAGCCAGTCCGCACGGGCCGCAGCGGATCCAACCAGCCACAGCAGGGCGGCGAGCAGGAATGGGACGAGGCGGATGGGGGCGGGCATGAAATTCCAATATACCTTGAGTGGACGGTCTTGTCGAGCCGGGCGTTGAAAGGTTGCCGGAGGAGCGGGTCTTTTTTTCGGCGGTTTGACAGCACAGCCACGCGCGGCTACGTCGCTGCCACGGGTTTGCCGCCGTCAATCCCCACGGAGCCCCGCA
>Ga0222714_10002787_pt1 | contig 18240 bp, 15 predicted proteins | sample C33_3DmetaG_FD_165048 | JGI IMG/M metagenome (GOLD analysis project Ga0222714, IMG submission 165048) | Estuarine water microbial communities from San Francisco Bay, California, United States - C33_3D | ecosystem: Environmental > Aquatic > Marine > Unclassified | place: USA: California...
GATCAGGTTACTGACCTGCCCGGGATCCCCGGTATAGCTGAAACTCGGGTCGGCGGGATCGTAGCTGGCCAGCGCCAGCAGCAGGACCAGGGCGAGGGCCCCGATAACGACGGCCGCGGCCTCGCGAAGGCCCCGCAGCGTCCTGGGATCCAGCGGAGTGTGCTCCGGGTTCGTCTGGGCTTCGGCGCGCGCCACCAAGACCTCTCAGTTAAGTTGAGGAAACAATCCCAAATTCTTGAATTTATAAGGTTACTTAACCAAACGACCGATCTCAAGCCCGGGAACTTTATTCATCGTGCGCGTTCCCCTAGGATGTCCGGCTGTTTTGCGGAGACTATACATGAGCACGCCCCGACACACCCGACTCGCGATCCTCGGCTCCGGCCCGGCCGGTTACACCGCCGCCATTTACGCGGCCAGGGCCAACCGTTCGCCGCTGCTCATCACCGGCCTCGAACAGGGTGGTCAATTGATGACCACCACCGAAGTCGACAACTGGCCGGGCGACGTAGAGGGTCTGCTCGGCCCGGACCTGATGGACCGCATGCGCCGCCACGCCGAGCGCTTTGGGGTGGCCATGGAGCTCGACCAGATTCACACCGTGGAGCTTGGCCAGCGTCCGTTCAGGCTCACGGGCGATGCGGGGACCTACACCTGTGATGCCCTGATCATCGCCACCGGCGCCTCGGCCCGCTACCTGGGACTGGAGTCAGAAACGGCTTTTCGTGGCCGCGGCGTCTCGGCCTGCGCCACTTGCGACGGATTTTTCTACCGGGACCAGCCGGTGGCCATCGTCGGCGGTGGCAACACGGCGGTCGAGGAAGCACTCTATCTGGCGAATATTGCCTCGCACGTGACCCTGGTCCATCGGCGTGACCGCCTGCGGGCCGAGAAGATCCTCCAGGACAGGCTGTTCGCGCAGGCCGAGGCCGGCAAGGTAACCCTGCTGTGGAATCATGAGGTCGACGAGGTTCTGGGCAATGACGCCGGCGTGACCGGTGTGCGCCTGAAGAGCACCGCTGACGGTTCGCTGCGCGAGGTCGAGGTGCCGGGCTTGTTCATCGCGGTCGGGCACACCCCCAACACGGGCATCTTCGAGGGGCAACTGGAGATGAAGGGGGGCTACATCCAGGTCCGGACCGGGCTACACGGCTTTGCGACCGAGACCAGCGTGGCGGGCGTGTTTGCTGCGGGCGACGTGGCAGACCACGTCTATCGGCAGGCGATTACCTCGGCCGGCACGGGTTGCATGGCGGCGCTGGATGCAGATCGCTATCTGGAGCAACTGGACGACGCAGGCTGAGGCCGCCCATTGCGGCTCAAGGTTCTCGACAGCATTTCGGAGATCGAAGCCTCGGCGTGGAACGCGCTGAACCTCGGCGGGCGCCCGTTCCTCAGGCATGAGTTCCTGCTCGCCGCGGAGTCCTCCGGGTCCGCCGTGGCCGAAACCGGCTGGCGGGCGAGGCACCTGGTGCTCGAGGAGTCCGGCACGCTCGTCGGTGCCATGCCGCTGTACGAGAAGGATCACTCCTGGGGAGAGTTTGTCTTCGACTTCGCCTGGGCTCGAGCCTATGCCGAGCACGGTCTCTCTTATTACCCCAAGCTGGTGGCGGCCAGCCCGTTCACGCCCGCCACCGGCCCAAGACTGCTGGTCAAGTCGGGCGCCCCCGAGGAGCGCATCGGCCAGCTACTGTTGGAGGGCGCGGAATCATTGCGCCGGGAACTGGGCGCCAGTTCCGTGCACTGCTTGTTCGTGGAACCCGGGCAGCGAGACTGCCTCGAGGAGCAGGGCTTCCTGCCGAGGCTGGATTGCCAGTTCCACTGGCATAACCGGGGCTATGGGGAGTTCGAGGACTTCCTGGCTGAATTCAGTGCGGACAAGCGCAAGAAAGCCCGCCGTGAGCGCCGGCGGGTCAGCGAGCAGGGTATCCAGATGGTGGAGCTGCACGGCGGTGACCTCGATCGCACCACTTTGGAGACGGTCTATGCCCTGCACGCCTCCACCTTCTTCGCCCGCGGCAACCCGCCTTATTTCACGCTCGACTTCTTCCGCCGACTGGCCCGGGAACTGCCAGGACAATTGATGGTGAAGCTGGCCATGCACCATGGGGAGGCCGTGGCGGTGGCAATTTTCCTGCGCGGAGAAGACACCCTCTACGGGCGCTACTGGGGTTCCAGCGGCAACTACCACAGCCTGCATTTTGAGACCTGCTATCACCAGGGCGTCGACTACTGCATTCGGGAAGGCCTGTCGCGCTTTGAGCCAGGCACCCAGGGTGAACACAAGATCGCCCGGGGTTTCCGACCGGTTCCGGTCTGGTCGATGCACCGCCTGGCCCATCCGGCCTTCGCCCAGGCAGTCGCCGCCTACCTGGCGCGGGAGCGGCAACACATCGAGGGTTACCTGAAGGCCGCCGGCGACCACGTGCCTTTCCGCCGCGACCTTGCAGCCACGGACCTGTTGGTTGATGGATCGGCTCTGCATCCTCGCTGAAGACGACGGTCCGGAGGCCCTGCCTCCGACCGGGATGGCCCTGGAGGAGCCCAACGGCCTCCTTGCCGCAGGAGGCTCGCTGCGCCCGGAGTGGCTGCTGGCCGCTTATCGCCGCGGGATCTTCCCGTGGTTTGCCAGTGGCCAGCCCATCCTGTGGTGGAGTCCGGACCCACGCGCCATCCTGGTTCCCGGCGAGTTTCGCTGTTCGCGCAGCCTGGGCAAACGGCTCCGGCGCGCGGATTTCGAGCTGCGCCTCGATTCTGCCTTTTCCGAGGTGGTCCGGGCCTGTGCCACGGTACCCCGACGCGAGCCCGGCACCTGGATTACCCGGTCCATGACGTCCGCCTATCAGGCCCTGCACGCGCTCGGCCACGCCCACTCGGTGGAGGCATGGCAGGAGGGGGAACTCGTGGGTGGTCTCTATGGGGTATGCCTGGGTGGCGTCTTCTTCGGGGAATCCATGTTCAGCCGACAAACCGACGCCTCGAAGGCTGCCCTCGCCGGGCTGGTCGAGCTGTGTCAGACGCACCACATCGAGTTGATCGACTGCCAGATGCAAAACCCTCATCTGGAGTCGCTGGGGAGCAAAATGGTGCCTCGCAGGACCTTCGAGGGGCTGCTGGAAAGATGGTGCCGGGAGGAGGGTTCGCGCTGGCCTGTGGGTAATCCGATTGCGATAAGTGGCCGGGTCGTGCAGAATCCGCGCGGCTGAAGACGCCAACAGGATCGGATGAGCAAAGAAGACGCAATCCAGATGGACGGAGAGGTGGTTGATACCCTCCCCAACACCACTTTCCGGGTCAAGCTGGCCAACGGTCACGTGGTGACTGCGCACATCTCCGGAAAGATGCGCAAGAACTACATCCGCATACTCACCGGCGACAAGGTGACCGTCGAGATGACGCCCTACGACCTCACCAAGGGTCGCATCGTCTACCGCGAGCGCTGATCGATCCCCTCACTGCTGGGTGATCAGCTCCGGCTCCCGTGCCGGCTTGCAGTGCAGCTTCAGGGAGTCTCCCGTCTCGTCCAGCGTGACGCGTACGCTGCCACCATCCGCTAGCTTGCCGAACAGCAACTCTTCAGCCAGCGGTCGCTTGATGTGCTCCTGGATGACCCGCGCCATTGGGCGAGCGCCCATCTTCGGATCATAACCGCGCATCCCGAGCCAGGCTCGCGCCTCGTCGTCGACGCTCAGGGCTACGCCCTTCGCCTCGAGCTGGGCCTCGACTTCCAGCAGCAGCTTATCCACGACCCGCTCGATAATCCGCCGCTCCAGCGGCTGGAACTGGATCACCGCGTCCAGTCGATTGCGGAATTCGGGCGAGAACATCCTGCGGATCGCCTCCATGCCGTCACTGGCGTGGTCCTGCGGCGCGAAACCAATGCAGGGGCGACTCATCTCGAAGGCCCCGGCGTTGGTGGTCATGATGATGATCACGTGACGGAAATCGGCCTTCCGCCCGTTGTTATCGGTAAGCGTGCCATGGTCCATGACCTGCAGCAGCAGGTTGAACACGTCGGGGTGGGCCTTTTCGATCTCGTCGAGCAGCAACACGCTGTGCGGATGCTTGCTGACCGCCTCGGTCAGCAGCCCACCCTGATCGAAGCCGACATAGCCCGGCGGCGCGCCGATCAGGCGCGAGACAGTATGCCGCTCCATGTACTCGGACATGTCGAAGCGCAGGAACTCAACCCCAAGGGCCATGGCCAGCTGCCGGGTGACTTCGGTCTTGCCGACGCCGGTCGGCCCGGCGAACAGGAAGGACCCCACCGGCTTGGCCTCGGCACCGAGGCCCGCGCGGGCCATGCGTATGGCGGAACACAGCGCATCGATGGCGGGATCCTGGCCGTAGATGACCAGCTTGAGGGTGCGATCGAGGTTGCGCAGCACCTCGCGATCCGACAGCGAGACATTGGCCGGGGGGATGCGCGCGATGCGGGCGACGACCGCCTCCACCTGCCCGACGTCCACCTTCTCGGGACGCGTCTCGGCGGGCTTCAACCGAGTGGCCGCGCCCGCCTCGTCCACCACGTCGATCGCCTTGTCCGGGAGTTGGCGATCGCCAATGTGCCGGGCCGCCAGCTCGGCAGCCGCGACCAGCGATTCATCGGTGTAGGCAATGCCGTGGTGCTGCTCGAATTTTTCCCGCAGCCCGCGCAGAATCTCCACCGTCTCGGACACGGTGGGTTCCACCACGTCGATCTTCTGGAAACGCCGGGCGAGGGCGTGGTCCTTCTCGAAGATGCCGCGATATTCCTGATAGGTGGTCGATCCGATGCAGCGCAGCTGCCCGTTGGCCAGCGCCGGCTTGATCAGGTTGGAGGCGTCCATCACACCCCCAGAGGCTGCACCCGCCCCTATCACGGTATGGATTTCGTCTATGAAAAGGATAGCGCCGGGCTGGTCCCGCAATTCGGCCATCACCGCCTTGAGGCGCTTCTCGAAATCGCCCCGATATTTGGTGCCGGCGATCAGGGTGCCCATATCGAGCGAGTAGAGGGTGCAGTCAGCCAGCACCTGCGGCACCTTGCCCTCGACGATCATGCGCGCGAGACCCTCGGCAATGGCGGTCTTGCCCACCCCGGCCTCGCCGACGTAGAGCGGATTGTTCTTGCGCCGACGACATAGGATCTCGATGGTCCGCTCCACTTCCAGGGCGCGCCCGATCAGGGGATCGATGCGCCCCTCCCGGGCCAGCTGGTTGAGGTTGGTGCAGTAGCGGTCAAGCGCGCTGGCCTCAGCCTCGCCGTCTCCCTCCTTGCCGCCCTCGCCGGCAGAGTCGGCCCGACCCTCGCCGCGGGCATCACCATGCTTATCCAGCCCGTGGCTGATGAAGTTGACCACGTCGAGGCGCGTGATGTCCTGCCCGGCCAGGAGGAACGCCGCGTGGGATTGCTTCTCGCTGAATATGGCCACCAGGATGTTGACGACTCCAACCTCCTTGCGGCCGCTGGACTGGACGTGGAACACCGCTCGCTGCAACACCCGCTGGAAGCCAAGGGTAGGCTGAACCTCCCGGTCGTCACCTTCAGGCAGGACCGGGGTGGTGTCCTCGACATACTTTTCCAGTTCGCGCCGCAACGCAGACAGATCGGCGCCACAGGCCTTCAGCACCTTGGCCACCCCGCCGGTGTCCAGGATGCCGAGCAGCAGGTGCTCGACAGTCATGTATTCGTGTCGACGCTCGCGGGCCTTCTGGAAGGCATCGTTGAGGCAAATTTCCAATTCACTGGAAAGCATCAGGCCTCCTCCATGGTGCACAGCAGGGGATGCTGGTGTTGGCGGGCGTAACTGGTCGCCTGGGCAACCTTGGTTTCGGCAATTTCATAGGTATAGACCCCGCAGACCCCCTTACCTCGGGTATGCACCTCAAGCATCACGCGGGTCGCCTTGGTCCGGTCAAGCCCGAACACGCGTTGCAGGAGGTCAACTACAAACTCCATCGGCGTGTAGTCGTCGTTGATCAACAGCACTTGATACAGCGGCGGCTTCTTGAGCTTGGGGCGCGCCTCCTCCACCACCAGGCCCTGGTTCGGCTGCTGTTCGTCCGGATCCCGCTCGTCACCCATGCCCATCTCCAGCCCCGCAGCCTCCGATCGTCTTTGACAATGTATAGGGTCGGCCGTTCCTCGATACAAGATCATGACAGACCCGGCATTTTCACGCCTTGCCGGCCCGGTTTACCTTGTCGCCCCGCGCCGCAAGCCCGTATCATGTCACGAATTTATCTGGATACCGGAGCATGCAGAATCTGTCCAAGGCCGCCGCAATCCCGGCCACGCCCGCCGGGCGTGCCTGGGCGGCTGTCGTCCAGAGAAGCCCGGCGATCCTGGCGGCCTTGCTGGTTGTCGGCATGGCGGTGGAGGCGGCCACGGTCGCCTGGCAGCTTTTGTCTCCGCCGGGGCAGGAGGCCATGCCGGTGGCCGCCCCGACCGGAGAGGGTCAAGTCAACCTGGCCGCGGTAGTCAACGCTCACCTGTTCGGGCGGGCGCCACAAGCCCCCCGGGGTGAGGGCCCCACTCCGGTCAGTACTGCGCGTCTTGTGCTGGTAGGCACGCTCGCCGGCACCGACCCGGACGAGGGCTGGGCCATTCTCGGGGAAACCGCCCAGGCCGCGCGGGTGTACCGATCTGGAACCGCCCTGCCCGGAGGCATCCGGCTCAAGGAAGTGTATCCAGACCGGGTGATCCTCGACCGAGGGGGGCGCCTCGAAGTCTTGAACCTACCCCGTATCAGCGTAGGGGGTGGCTCGCCGGCGATGGCGATGAGTCGAACTCGACCTCTTCCCACCGCCGACCGGGTCCGCAGTGCGGTGTCCGTCGATCGCGGCGGTGTGTCGGAGCTGTTCCGCCCGCAACCGGTGTTCGCCGGCGGCCAGCAGAAGGGCTACCGCCTCTACCCTGGACGCAATCGCGCCCAGTTCGCCACCCTGGGCCTGCGCCCTGGCGACCTGGTCACGGCAGTCAACGGCGCGCCGCTGGATGATCCCGCACGAGGCATGGAAACGCTGCGCGGCCTCAGCGGCGGCGGCCCGGTGAACCTGACCATCGAGCGCAACGGGGTGGAACAGCAGGTCACCATCGACCCCTCTGCCGCAGTCGGCGCGCAGGACACCAGCAGCGAAAACGCGGAACCGGAGACACCCCCCTCGGCCGGTGCCCCGGAACCCGAGACAGAATGACGCGAGTCCGAAGGAAACAGTCATGAACAGCAGACCCCTCCGCATCCTGATGCTCAGCGCAGCGCTGGCGTGCGCCGGTGCGGCCACCGCCCAGCAGGGCCCTGCCATCACGCCGAACTACAAGGACGCCGACCTGGGCCAGGTCATCGAGGCGGTCGCGCAGGTTACCCGCAAGAACTTCATCGTCGACCCTCGCGTCCGTGCTCAGGTCACCATGCTGTCCACTACGCCGATGAGCCCGGCGGCCTTCTACGAGGCCTTCCTCGCCATCCTGCAGGTCCACGGTTTCGTCGCCGTGCCCTCGGGTGACGTGATCAAGATCCTGCCAGACGCCAACGCACGGCAAATGCCGGCCAACGACCTGCCGGACTCAGTCAGTTCGACCTCCGACGAGATCGTGACCCAGATCGTGCTGTTGAGGAACGTATCGGCGGCGCAGCTGGTGCCCATCCTGCGACCCCTGATCCCCCAGTACGGGCACCTCGCGGCGCATCCGGCCTCCAACATGCTGATCATCTCGGACCGGGCGGCCAACGTGAATCGCATGGTGCGCATCATCGAGCGCATCGACCGGGCCGGCGACCAGGAAATCGACGTCATCCGGTTGGAGCACGCCTCCTCGGCGGAGATCGTCCGGGTCATCAACGCGCTGGCGCCCACCGTGAGCGAAGGGAGTGCACCACAGGTGGTCGCGGACGAGCGCACCAACAGCGTGCTGCTGTCGGGCGAAAGCTCGCAGCGCTTGCGTATCAAGACCTTGATCGCCCATCTCGATACGCCACTCGAGGCGGGCGGCGACACCCAGGTGCGCTACCTGCGCTATGCGGACGCGGAAAAGATCTCGGTAAAGCTCAAGGAGCAGGCGCAGGGTGCAGCCGTAGCGGCTGCCGGTGGAGGCCAGGCGGGGGCGAGCGCCGCGGCCAGTGCGGATCGTTCGATAAACATCTGGGCCGAACCGGACACCAATGCACTGGTGGTCACCGCCCCGCCCAAGATCATGAGGTCCCTGATGCAGGTCGTCGACCGACTGGACATCCGCAGGGCACAGGTCATGATCGAGGCCATGCTGGTGGAGGTATCCACCGACGCGGCCCGCGACCTCGGCGTCAACTGGGTCGTTGATGGCTCCAAGGACAACTTCCTGGTCGGCCTGTTCAACCAGCCCGTCGCCGGGGTGTCCCTGTCTGACGTCGCAGCAGGGGTGGGCGCTGTCGAATCCGGCAACCTTGCCACCGCTGCGGCGGCGGCACCGGGCGGCTTCACGGTTGCGGCCGGCCGCGTTCAGGACACCGGCACCAACTTTGCGGCCATCCTCAGGGCCCTCTCGAGCGACGGCGACACCAACGTTGTGTCGATGCCCTCGGTCATCACGCTCGACAACGAGGAAGCAGAGATCAAGGTAGCCCAGGAAGTGCCCTTCAAGACCGGCACTTATTCCAACACCGGATCGAACATTCCCGGCGTCAACCCTTTCACCACAATCGAACGCAAGGAAGTTGGCAACATCCTCAAGATCACCCCGCAGATCACCGATGAGGACACCATACTGCTGAAGATCGAACAGGAATCCTCGGGCATTGCTGCGGCGGCGGCGCAGGTGTCCAACGAGGATCTCATCACCAACAAACGAACCATCACCACGCGCGTATTGGTGGACGACGGAGGCATGATCGTCCTGGGCGGCCTGATCGAGGATCGCCTGACCGACAGCCAGTCGAGGGTACCGTTGCTTGGCAGCATTCCGCTGGTGGGCGAGCTATTCAAGAGCCGCTCGGTCAAAAAGACCAAGACCAACCTGATGGTCTTCATCCGCCCGCGCGTCATTCGCGATGCCCAGCAGGCGGCCTTCGAGACGGACGCAAAATACCGCTTCATCCGTGACCTGCAGATCGGGCGCGGCCGGGTGCCTCTCATGCCGGGTGAGCCCCAGCCCCTGCTGCCCGAAGCGCCGGCACTGCCGACCCCTGGTATGGAGGTCATGACTGAGGATGGCCAGCCCGAGCAATAAGCCATGAGCGCCTCACCAGAAACCTTCCGTCCGGCACCGAGGGTGCCGTTCGCCTTCGCCCGCCGCCACGGGGTACTGATCCGGGCGATCGTCGAGGGCAAGGCCTACGTCGTCTATCGCGATGGCGCCTCGCCCAACGGGGTAGCGGAGATCAAGCGTTTCATTGGCATACCGGTGGTCATCGAGCGCGCGACGGCCAGCGCGTTCGAAGAGATGCTGGCCCGCACCTATGAGGGGGGCGCCGGAGAGGCGGGCTCGATCGTTGAAGGCATGGAGGAGGAAACCGACCTGGTCGGTTTGGCGGAGGGGCTCCCGGAACCGTCCGACCTGCTTGAGAGCGAGGACGACGCTCCGGTCATCCGCCTGATCAATGCGGTGCTGACCCAGGCCATCAAGGAAAACGCCTCCGACATCCACATCGAGCCCTACGAAAACAGGCTGATGGTGCGCTTCCGCATCGATGGCGTCATGCGTGAGGTGCTGCAGACCAAACGGGCAGTGGCGCCCCTCCTGGTATCCAGGATCAAGGTCATGTCGCGGCTCGACATCGCCGAAAAGAGGCTCCCCCAGGACGGCCGCATCAGCCTGCGCATTGCCGGCCGTGCAGTCGACGTGCGCGTATCCACCATTCCGTCCGGGCATGGCGAACGCGTCGTGCTGCGTCTGCTGGACAAGCAGGCCGGCCGTCTCGACCTGGCCCAGCTCGGCATGGAGCCACGCGTCCAGGCCATGGTGGATGAACTGATCCACAAGCCCCACGGCATCATCCTGGTCACCGGCCCCACCGGATCCGGCAAGACCACAACCCTGTATGCCGCGCTGGAGCGAATCAACGACGACTCGCGCAACATCATGACGGTCGAGGACCCGATCGAGTACTACATCGACGGGATCGGCCAGACCCAGGTGAACACCAAGGTGGAAATGACCTTCGCGAGGGGACTGCGCGCCATCCTGCGCCAGGATCCGGACGTGGTGATGGTTGGCGAGATTCGCGACACCGAGACGGCGCAGATCGCCGTGCAGGCCTCGCTCACCGGTCACCTGGTCCTCTCCACGCTGCATACCAACACCGCCGTGGGGGCAGTCACGCGCCTGCGCGACATGGGCATCGAACCGTTCCTGCTGTCCTCCACGCTGATTGGCGTGGTGGCGCAGCGACTGGTCCGCAAGCTCGACCCTGCCACCCGGGTGCCCTACCAGGCTGGCGACTATGAGCGCCGCCTGCTCAACATCCCGGCCGGCGATCCCAATCCACAGCTCTACCGTCCCTCGGCGGATGGTGGCTCAGGTTATCGCGGTCGCACCGGCATCTACGAGCTGCTGGCGGTGGACGAGAACATCCGCCAGATGATTCATGACGGACGTGGCGAGATGGAAATGGAGCGGCACGCACGCATGCTCACCCCGGGAATCCGGGATGACGGCCGGCAGAAAGTACTGACCGGCACGACCTCGCTCGAGGAACTGATGCGCGTGACCCGCGAGGACTGATGCCAGCCTGGGAATACACCGCGCTTGACGCCTCCGGCAAGGAGCGTAGCGGCGTCCTCGAAGGTGACTCGGCGCGCCAGGTACGTTCGCTGCTGCGCGAACAGGGCCTGCTGCCGGTCTTGGTAGAGGAAGTCGCCGACGAAAAGCCGCGCAGGATGGGCGGAATTTCCTTCGGTGGACGCATCAGCGCCATGGATCTTGCGCTGCTGACCCGCCAGCTGGCCACGCTGGTGCGCGCCGGGCTGCCCCTCGAGGAGGCCCTGCTCGCGGTATCCCAGCAGAGCGAGAAAGCCCGTACCCGTAACGTCCTGACCGGCGTACGCGCGCGCGTCGTGGAGGGACGAACCCTGGCCGAGGGCCTGGCTGCATTTCCGGCCATCTTCCCGGAGATCTACCGGGCTACGGTATCGGCTGGCGAACAGTCCGGACACCTGGATCAGGTGCTCGAGAGGCTCGCCGACTACACCGAAAACCGCCAGGTGCTGCAGCAGCGGATCCGCAACGCCATGGTCTACCCGGTACTGCTAACGATCGTCTGCCTCGGCATCGTGGCATTGCTGCTGGGCTACGTGGTGCCGGAGGTCGTCCGGGTCTTCGACGCCGGGGAAAGGGAACTGCCCGTGCTGACTCAGGTACTGATCGGGCTCTCCGACTTCATCCGCGACTGGTGGTGGCTGATCGTGGTCGTTGCCGTCGCGCTGGGCTATGCCGCCCGGGCCTCGCTGCGCAACCAGCAGACCCGCCGACGCTTCGACCGCTTCAAGCTCAGCCTGCCACTGATAGGTCGGGTGACCCGGGGCAACAACGCTGCGCGCTTCTCGCGCACCTTCGCCATCCTCACCGCCAGCGCCGTACCGGTCCTCGACGCGCTGAGGATTTCCGGCGAGGTGGTGACCAACCTGCCGATGCGGGAGGCCATCACCGAGGCCGCCGTGAGGGTTCGCGAGGGGGCCGCCATCGCCCGCTCCATCGCCACCAGCCGCCTGTTCCCACCCATGCTGGTCCACCTGATCTCCAGCGGCGAGTCGAGCGGCGCCCTCGATTCCATGCTGGAGCGGGCCGCGGACAATCAGGAGCGGGAACTGGACGGACTGGTCAACACGGCCGTGGGCATCCTCGGGCCAGTCATGATCCTGCTGATGGGCGGCTTCGTGTTCGTGATCGTGCTCGCCCTGCTGCTGCCCATCTTCGAACTCAACCAGATGGTGCGTTAGACCCTATTGCCAAGCCCCCTTGGCTGGCTTTATAAGAGCGCCGCAGGGATGGCTGCTTTCATCAAAAACACCGATGGTCGAAAAGGCTGACGACGGTTACGACGAGGACGGCGAAGACGAGGACTCCGGTAGTTCGGAGGGCATTGACCTCGACGAGATCATGAAGGATCTCGAGCCCGGGCGCCGCAAGCGGGGACACAAGGTTGCGGCCACGGACCCGGCCTGGCGCAAGCTGGAGCGCTACCTCGAGGAAAAGAGGACGCGCGAGCAGCTGTCTGACTTCGACGACTACGACATCGATGAGAGCAGCTAACGGAAGTCGCGGCTGGCAGTCGCCAGCGTACCCAGCCATGGGCTGCGATCCTCCAACCGGCTGGCGATGACGTGCAGCACCTGACCCTGCCGCTGTAGCCTGCCGTGGAAGCCCAGCAAGCGTGCTCCCAGCAGCACCCGACGCTGTCGCTCGGCCAGTTGCCGCCACACGATCAGGTTGACCTGTCCCGATTCGTCCTCGAGGGTGACGAACGTGACGCCCGCCGCCGAACCCGGACGCTGTCGGGTGATCACCAGTCCGCCGCTCCTGACCTCCGCCGCATCCGCAGTACTGGCAAGTTCGCCCAGCGGCAACCAACCCAGTTCATCCAGCCGTCGTCTCAACAGCGCCAGTGGGTGTCGACCCAGCGTGAAGCCAAGCGAGCGGTAGTCCGCGACCAGTTCCTCCCCCTCCTCGGGGACGCGCAGCAAGGGGACGCCCTCGGTTGCGACAGGTACTGGGAACAGGGGCAGCGGCTTCTCGATCCCGCTGACCCGCCAGCCCGCCCGGTGCCGATGCCCAGTCAGGCCGGCCAGTGCGCCAGCCGCGGCCAGTGCCTCGAGGTCGCGCTTCGACAGGGCTGCCCGCAGGGCGAGGTCCTGAACGGACTGGTAGGGCGACTCGCTGCGCAACGCCACCGCCCGGCGCCCGGCAGCCCCGGACAAGCCGCCGACCTGGCCAAGGCCGATACGCAGTGCCGGCTGGCCGTTGGCATCGACCTCCAGGGTTGACTCCCAGTCGCTCACGGAAATATCGACCGGACGGACCTCCACGCCATGCTCGCGCGCATCGCGGATCAGCTGGGCGGGCGCGTAAAATCCCATGGGCTGGCTGTTGAGCAGGGCACAGCAGAACGCAGCGGGCTCGTGGCACTTCAGCCAGGCCGAGACGTAGACCAGGAGTGCGAAGCTGGCGGCATGTGATTCCGGGAACCCGTACTCGCCAAAGCCCAGAATCTGCCGGAACACCTGCCGGGCGAAGGACTCGTCATAGCCGCGCTCACGCATGCCGTCGACCAGCCGCTTTTCGAAGGGTCCCAGTGAGCCCTTGCGCCGCCAGGCCGCCATGGCCCGACGCAACTGGTCCGCCTCCCCGGGGCTGAAGCCGGCAGCGACAATGGCCAGCTGCATCACCTGCTCCTGGAAGATCGGCACGCCGAGGGTTCTTTCCAGCACTTGCTGGACAGCCTCGCCCGGATAGCTGACCTCCTCCAGGCCCGCACGTCGCCGCAGGTAGGGATGGACCATCTGGCCCTGGATTGGACCGGGACGCACGATGGCCACCTCGATGACCAGGTCGTAAAAGTTGCGCGGCCTCAACCGCGGGAGCATGGCCATCTGTGCCCGCGACTCGATCTGGAATACACCAACCGTATCGGCCCTACAGATCATGTCGTAGACGGCGGGATCCTCGGCAGGCACGTCGGCCAGCGCCAGCGGCTTGCCGCGAAAGCGCGAGACCTCCCCGAGGGCACGGCGGATGGCCGAGAGCATGCCAAGCGCCAGGACGTCCACCTTGAGCAGGCCCAGTTCGTCGAGATCGTCCTTGTCCCACTGGATGACGGTACGCCCCGGCATGGCCGCATTCTCGATCGGCACCAACTCCTCGAGCAGCCCGCGGGCGATGACGAAACCACCGGTGTGCTGCGACAGGTGGCGCGGAAAGCCAACCAGCTCGGTCACCAGGGCCAGCCAGCGCCGGGTCGTGGGCTGGTCCGGGTCACAGCCGGCATCGCGCACCCGATCCGGTGCGGGCGCGCCGCTGTCCCACCAGCCCAGGTTGCGAGCCAGTCGATCGATCATGTCGGCCTCGATGCCAAGCGCCTTGCCGACGTCACGCACGGCGCTGCGCGGTCGGTAGGTGATGACGGTGGCTGTCAGGGCGGCCCGCTGCCGACCGTAGCGCCGATAGAGGTACTGGATGACCTCCTCGCGCCGTTCATGCTCGAAGTCGACGTCGATGTCCGGCGGCTCGTTGCGCTCGCGGGAGATGAAGCGTTCGAACAACAGGCTCATCCGGGAGGGATCGACCTCGGTGATGCCCAGGGCGTAGCAAACGGCGGAGTTGGCGGCAGAGCCGCGTCCCTGGCAGAGGATGCCCTGGCTACGGGCGAAATCGACCAGGTCGTGAACGGTCAGGAAATAGGACTCGTAACCCAATTCGGCAATGAGCGAGAGCTCGCGCTCCACCAGCCGAGCGACCTCCCCGGGCACACCTGCCGGCCAGCGCCGCTGCAGGCCCGCCAGCGTCAGGCCCCTTAGGTGGCCGGTGGGCGTAGAGCCCGCAGGCACCAGCTCCTCGGGATACTCGTAGCGAATCTCGTCCAGCGAGAATCGGCAGCGAGCGGCCAGTTCGAGGCTCTCCTGCAGGAGCCTGGCAGGAAACAGCCTGTTCAGGATCGTCAGTGGCCTGAGGCAACGCTCGCCGTTGGGCGCGAGCCGGTAACCCGCCTCGTCCAGGCGCACGCCATGACGAATGGCAGCCATCGTGTCCTGCAGGCGACGACGGGAACGACGATGCATGTGGACATCACCAGCGGCCACCGCCGGCAGGCCCAGCCGGTCGGCGAGCGCGAGCAACTCGTCCAGGCGACGGCGGTCGCTGCCGGCCGCAGGCAGTTCGACAGCGAGCCACGCGCGTCCGGGGAAGGCGGCAGCCAGCCACTGACCCTCGCGGGGATCCGGCTCGGCCGCCGGGATCCACAGGAACAGGCAACCTTCCATGCTGCCGGCCAGGTCAGCCGTCTCCAGCAGGTAATCGCCCTTGGCCGCTGCACGCCTGCCGCGAGTGATGAGCCGGCACAGGTTGGCGTAACCGACCCGCGAAGCGACCAGGCACACCAGGTGCGGTCCGTTCCGCAGGCGCAGCTCGCTGCCGATGATCAACCTGAAGCCAGGATGAGCCCTCGCCGCCACGTGCGCCCGGACCACGCCTGCAACCGAGCATTCGTCGGTCAGGGCAAGTGCGGCATAACCGAGCTCGACGGCACGCTCGACCAGCTCTTCCGGGTGGGAGGCCCCGCGCAGGAAGCTGAAATTGCTGATGCAGTGCAGCTCGGCATAGGCCATCAGCCGAACACGCCATGCAGCCACCAGCCGCCGTCATCACCCGGGCAGCGATACACCCACAGCCGGGCGCCGCTGGAGGCGCGCGCCAGGTAGTAGTCGCGGCGGACGTCGTGGCCATCCCACCAGCCACTCTCGATGCGCTCGGGCCCCTCCTCGAGATGCAGCGGCTGACCGGCATAGCGGGGCACGCCGTTACGCTCGCCGATCCGGCGCGGCTCCGGCAGCAGCCACAGGGGGCGATGATGGCCCGGCAGGTTCCACTTCGACGACTGCAAGGGAACAACCCTGGCCAGTGGCTCGGCGACGCGCCAGGCGTGCTCAGGGCGGTGCTCGGCGTGGCAATCCAGTCCGTAGACGGCAGCGCTGCCGAAACGCGCGCGCAGGCGCTCCAGCAATCTCACCGGCGAGCCCTCCCCACACGGCGAGGGTCCATGACCAGGCAGGGCGGCCGTCCGCAACTCGAGGGGCAGCACCGGCGTCGAACGCAGGCGCAAGGCACGCACCGGCGCGCCTTGCGCCAGTCCCGTGAGCCGCTCCTCCCAGAGGGCAGCCAGGTGCTGCATGTCCGCAGCGGGCCGCGACAGGCCGAGCCTGAGGCGGGTCGGTGGCAGGTCGCGGTGGCGCAATTCCAATTGCAGGGCCTGGACCCCGGCGGCCCGGGCCCGGAGGAAGGCCTCCAGCTGCTCGAGCAGTCGGTCCAGACCCAGCCTGATGAGGCCCGTATCAGTGCTCTCGCAGGGCAGGTCGATGCTGGCGATGAAACGCTCCGGTCTGAGCCAGCGACGGCGCGGCTGCGCACGACGACCGAAGCCTTCGTCGAGTTCCGCCAGCAGCGCCGGTCCCAGGCGACGGGCCAAACCCTCGCGCGGCAGACGGACCAGTTCGGCAACCGTACGCACACCGATCCGGGTGAGCCTGACGCGCGCCTCATCAGGCCAGCCCAGGCAGTCGACTGGGAGTTCGTCCGCCACGACAGGGATCTGGTCGGGTGACTCCAGGCACCACTCGCCACCGGTCCGAGCCAGCCAGCAAGCCGCTCGCGCGGTAGGAGCCCAGGCGACCGAAGCTTCCAGCCCCTCGCTCAGCAGGTAATCACCGACGCGCCGCGAGAGGGCCTCACGCCCACCGAAGAGCTTCAGGCTGCCACGCAACTCGGCAAGCACGGCCTGGGGCGGTTCCATGCTCACGCACGGGGTGAGGTGAGTCAGCCAGCGGGCGAGGCGTTGGAGCAAACGCTCGTCATCTGGTACACCGCCTCGCAGCCAGACACACAGCCAGGCCTCCCGGGCATGCTTAAGGGCGGGAGTGGCAGCTGCACGATCCACCGCCTCGAGGGCGCGTGGGCCACGGTGAAGCTTCTCACCGTCGAACAGATCCGGCGTATGGGCAACCATGGGCGATTCAGGTCATGAAACGCCTGAGCCAACCGGTGTAGCCACCGCGGTTCTTGAGCACACACAGGTCGACACCCTGCTCGCCCGGCTGGAGTGAAATCCTGAGCGATGCCGGCGAGGGATCGATTTCGCAGGCGCGTGGCCTGAACAGGAAACAAGCCGACCCGCCCTCACTGGCTGCGAGCTTGAGTCGGCGCAGGGCAGACATGGGCAGCCGATCCAACCAGGCGAGGACCGCCACGCAGGCCGTCGAGCGCAATGCCTGTTCCAGCGCCCAGCAGGCCGGCCCGGAATCCCGCCGCGCGGGGTCCACGACGAGCATGCGCGCAGGCGACAAGCCAGATTTCTGCAGCGCAGGGGCATAGGGCATATAAGGCGGCACCAGCCAGGCGACCCAGCCCTCTGCCCGAGCTGGATCGGCAAGCAGCACGCGCAGGGCGGGCAGCAGCAGGTTCAGCTCGCCGATGCCATGACTGCGGGGAAGGATTTCAATGAGCTCGCCCAGCGGCCAGCCTCCGCCCGGCAGCATGGCATCCAGTGCATCAAACCCACTGGCCACCACATCACGGCGGAGGCTGCCGCCGCCGGCACGCCACAGCGCCGGGTGACGCAGCAGGCCCTCGACGGTCTCGGCAGTCATGACTGGACGATCCACGCCAAGGGTTCACTGCAGCGCATCCACCGACCGGCCTCGCCTCAACACGCCGACCACGACACCTTCGATGACCAGCGAGCGCTCGCGCAGGTCAACCTTGATCGGTTCGAATTCGGGGTTTTCCGGCAGCAGCCAGACCACCTTGCCTTCCTGCCGATAACGCTTGACCGTAACCTCATCCTCGAGGCGGGCTACCACGATCTGGCGGTTGCGCACGTCGGGAGAACGGTGGACGGCCACCAGATCGCCGTCCAGGATGCCGACGTTGCGCATGCTCATGCCCACCACCCGTAGCAGGTAATGGGGCTGCGGCGTGAACAGGGCGGGATCCACCTGGTAACGCGCCTCGACGTTCTCTTCCGCGAGGATCGGTTGGCCGGCGGCGACCCTGCCAATCAGCGGCAGGCCCATCTGTTCACGCAAGACATCCCTGAGGACGATGCCACGCGAGGCACCCGGCACGAGATCGATCACGCCCTTGCGCTGCAGTGCGCGCAAGTGTTCCTCGGCCGCATTGGCCGAACGAAAACCGAGTGCGCCGGCGATCTCTGCGCGGGTCGGCGGCATGCCGTTGTCGTTCAGGCAACGCTCGATGAATTGCAGGATCTGCCGCTGGCGGGGAGTAAGGTCTGACATGCAACACCTGTATGGATGAACAGATACTGTGCATTCATACAGTAAACATGCTGGACAGGTCAAGGCTCACGATTTGCAACCGTACAGTTGCGGGTTCACGCGATGAGGATGTTTGCGTTATAATTCCGGCGGTTAACGGTCACCCGGCATGCAAGCCAGGGGCCCGGTAGCCAAGTGATCACTTGTCGATTCGTTTCCAAGCCTCAAGAGGAACCACACTATGTCGAAGATCGTAAAGGTGGCGCTCGCCTCCGCCGTCGTCGCTCTGGGTGCTGGCTG
>Ga0222714_10002789_pt1 | contig 18239 bp, 14 predicted proteins | sample C33_3DmetaG_FD_165048 | JGI IMG/M metagenome (GOLD analysis project Ga0222714, IMG submission 165048) | Estuarine water microbial communities from San Francisco Bay, California, United States - C33_3D | ecosystem: Environmental > Aquatic > Marine > Unclassified | place: USA: California...
AAACATACTTATCCTTCAATTTATCTCAAAAGAAGCAAGCAAGCAGTAAGCGAGGATTATTATGGTCCTTACACAAGCGCTAAACTAGTAAGAGATCAGCTTAAAGAGCTGCAAAAAATTTTTAAACTAAGAAATTGCGCAGACAGCACATTTGCTAATCGTTCCAGGCCTTGTATTGAATACCAAATGAAACGTTGCAGTGCTCCATGTGTCAATTTTATTAGCACAGAGGATTACCTTGAAGATATATCTGCAGCTAAGCAATACCTAACAAGTGAAAAAAAACATCTCAAAAAGATTCTTACTAAAAAGATGGAGTCCCATGCAAATAAATTAGAGTTCGAGGAAGCTGAGCATTTTCGCAAAAGGCTGCATAGCATATTAGCCCTAGAAGAAGAGGAAGCTATATCAATAAAACCCATAACTCTGGATATTTGGCACGCAAGCTTTATCAAGGATTCCACTGGTATTGCTAAACTTTCACTAAGAGATGGAAAGATTCAAGGCACTAAAACATATTATTTAAAAGAAAACTATAGCAACAACCTTGATGACATGTTTCAGAGTGTGCTATTTCATCATTATCGCTTTCTGCATCATTTACCACCAAAGCTATATATAGCAAACAAATTAAAAGAGACAAATTTACTTGAGCAAGCACTTCAACAAAAATTTACCACAAGTTTTAATTTGTTAAGTAAAACTCCTGCTGGCGGATCTTCTTTTACCAAGTTGGCTAAACTTAATTCAAGCCAAGCTATTCTTAACCAGCAGCTAAAGTCAGCTAAGTTTGCTACCGCCTTTAAAGAATTGCAAAATCTTTGCCAGCTAAGTTCTTCTAATCTTATTCTAGACTGCATTGATATCAGCCATTATGCTGGCTCTCATGCGAAAGCTGCTATTGTGCGATTCACAGAGAAAGGACCAGATAAAACACAATACCGAGCATACAATATACCCACCGAATTGGCTGGAAACGATACTGGTTCTATTATCTTTGCTCTCAATAAAAGATTACAGAAGAAAAATAAACCACCCTCAGTAATTCTGATAGACGGAGGCGCTCAGCAACTTAACGCAGCAAAACGCGCCAATAACCTCAAAAGGATTGGTTTACTGGCAATTGAAAAAGGCTCTAACCGAAAGGCTCTAACTGAGACTATTTATTCAGTAAATGGGCAGGAAGATATTACCTTGCGTTCCGAGCTTTTTAAATTACTCACTACAGCTAGGGATGAGGCGCACCGTTTCTCTATTAAAGCTAGCAGAAATACAAAACTTAGATCAATAAAAGTTGGAAAGTTAGATACAATAAGGGGCATTGGTCCAGTAAAACGAAACATGCTGATTAAAAAATACGGTTCTTTAAAAAATATTCTAAACCAGTCCCCAAAAGAACTTACTGCAAACCTTGGAATAAATAATACATTGGCACAAGAAATCTTGGAGCTCAAATAATCATGCAATCACTTGTTTTGGGTCTTACGCTTTTTCGTATTTTGGCAGCGCCATTTCTTTTTATCTCTTCAATTTTTTTAGAATATTATTGGATTACGTTTTGGCTTTTCAATTTAGCTGCCATAACTGATTTTCTTGATGGAAAATTAGCAAGAGACTTTAAAGTTGAATCAAGACTTGGCGCTATTCTTGATCCTATTGGGGATAAATTGCTAGTGCTTTTTGCTATCATCACAGTCATGGTCATCACCCAAGATATTTATGTTGCCTTCATGGGTGCTTTTATTTTAGCAAGAGAATTTTGGATAAGCGCTCTAAGAGAGTACAGTAGCTCTCAAAATGCTTCCAATTCAACTAAAGTTACCTATGTTGCTAAGGCAAAAACTACTTTTCAGTTTATTGCCATCAGCTTATTTTTTCTTGGTGCTGCTTCAGATATAGCTATTATTACTTTTATTGCAAACTTTATAATATTTCTTGCTTTGCTTTTATCCTATAAGAGTGCAATTGATTATTCATTAGCTACTTTTAAAAACTAACCTCTAAATTATGAATGTTACAAAGAAAATAGCAGTTGCAAGCGGGGGATTTGATCCCATTCATTCTGGCCATATTTTATATTTAGAGGAATCAGCATCTCATGGTGATGAATTATGGGTTTGTCTGAATAGTGATGAATGGTTAAAAGAAAAAAAAGGAAAGGCATTTATGCCCTTTGAGGAAAGAAAAACAATACTTCAAGCTTTAGCTTGTGTTAATAAAGTTTTAGCTTTTGATGATCAAGACGGAAGCTGTAAAGAAGGCTTGCTTAAGATTAGAGAGATGAATCCTTCATCCAAGATTATCTTTTGTAACGGCGGAGACAGAACAGCCAATAACATTCCTGAAAAAGATATTGACAAAGTAGAGCTTATTTTTGGGGTTGGGGGAGTAGATAAAAAGAATTCCAGTAGTAAAATTCTAGAGGCTTGGTCGTCAAATATGATGCAAAGAGCATGGGGCAATTATTCAATTCTCTATAGTAACTCTAATGTAAAAGTGAAAGAGTTATATGTTGAACCTAAAAATGGTATGAGTTTTCAACGACATTTTGACCGACAAGAGATATGGCTTGTTCACTCTGGAGCTTGTAAGGTATATTTGCAAAGAAATACTCAAAATATTGTTGAATTAAAAATCTTGAAAAAAGGCGATATACTTATCCTTAATTTAAAAGATTGGCACCAGATTACCAATCCATTTGAAGAGGTTTGTAAATTAATTGAGGTTCAGTTTGGATCTAGAGTTGTGGAAGAAGATATCGAGAGACGGTTTTATTACCCTGAAACCCCATAACATATTACAATCACCCTAATACTGGCTGGATGGCAGAGTGGTTATGCAGCGGCCTGCAAAGCCGTTAACGCCGGTTCGATTCCGGCTTCAGCCTCCAAATGAATTAGGATTTATAATTACATTAGATTTCTTAAAGATTTTTTAAAATAAAAAAATGAAACTGTCATGAGGTTATTAATTAATAAAATTTTAAAATTAATATGTTTTTAAATTTTCTATTTTTAGCTGCTACAATCATTATTATAGTTAGCAAGTATTTTATTAAATTTATAAATTAATTAATAAGTATATCTACCATGAAAGATAAAAATAACGAACAACTTCCAAGTAGTTTTGTAAGTGAGCTTGACCTATTAGACCTTTTCAGAGTAATTTACCAAAAAAAAGGGACTATAGTAACCTTGACTTCTATAGTGTCAATTTTAGGAGTTTTGTACAGCCTTTACCTGCCCAACATCTATAATTCGTCAGCTGTTTTAGCGCCTGTTAATACAAATGGTGCTATTGCAGGTGCCCTAAACAGGTATTCAGGACTTGCTGCATTGTCAGGAATTAGCATACCTTCATCATCTAGCGAATCTAACACAGAAAGAGCACTAGCTAAGCTTACAACCCTAAGTTTTTTTGAAAATAATATACTTCCAAATATTTTTCTACCAGATCTTATGGCAGTTAAATCTTGGGATCGCCAATCAAATCGTATTATTTATAATCCTGAGATTTACGATGAGGTTACTAATACTTGGGTTAAAAAGCTTCAAGAAACATCTTCCAAAACTCCAACACCACAAAGCAGTTATAGTGTCTTTAAAAGTCAAAATTTTGGGATAAGTAAAGATAAAAAGAATGGGTTTATTACAATAACAATTAAACATCAATCTCCATACATAGCTAAAGTTTGGGCTGAATTGATCATAAATCAAATTAATGATTATTATAGAGACAAAGATAAAACGGATTCTGAAAAGTCCTTGAGCTATCTTAATAGACAAATAGGACTTACAAATCTCTCTGAAATTAAATTAAGCATCTCAGATCTAATTAAAGAGGAGACTAAGAAGTTAGCGCTTATTGAGGCTAATAAATTTTATGTATTTGAATACATAGATCCACCAGCTGTTATGGAATCAAAATTTGAGCCTGATAGAGCTTCTATTTGCATCATTATCGCACTTATTGGGGGGATGTTTAGCGTTTTATTTGTCCTCACAAAACATTATTTCTTTAACAGAAAAGCCTTTTAGATAAATAGTTTTAGCAATAAAAATTGATTTATTCTTACAGATATTCAAGATGAGCAACTCCACATACGAATCACTCAAGAAGGTATGGAATCATCTTTCCAAACGTCGACATAGACAGTTTCAGTATCTTGTTATATTAACACTCTTGAGTTCAATTGCTGAGATTGTTAGTTTAGGTTCTATTCTTCCTTTTATAGCTGCTATAACATCACCAGATGATGTTCTTAATTATCCCTTGGTATCTTTTCTAGCAAATTATCTAGATATTAAAAATGGCAATGATTTAGTTATACCCTTAAGCATTACTTTTGCTTTAGCTGCCTTTCTTTCGGGCGCATTTCGCTTATTAGTTCTTTGGGGTACTGTGCGTTTAGGAAATGGGTGTGGAGCTGATTTGAGCGTCAATATTTTTTCTAAAACTCTTCATCAGCCTTATGAGGTGCATATTGCAAGAAGTAGTAGCGAAATAGTAAGTGGAATTACTCAAAAAATAGGGGCTGTTACAGGAGTTTTAATATCCGTGGTTACGTTTTTTACTTCTTTAGGTCTTTTTTTAACTATTATGATTACTTTAATAGTTTATAACCCTATTGTAGCCCTTATAGCATCTTGTACTTTTGGAACTTTATACCTTTTAATTGGATTTTCAACAAGCAAGAGACTATTAAAAAACAGCTCAATAATAGCTTTGCAGCAGAATCATGTTATTAAGGCAATTCAAGAGGCACTTGGATCGATTCGAGATGTTTTATTAGATGGAACACAAAACGTTTATATCAAAAACTATAGAGATTCAGTTGATAAGCTTCGTAGAAGTAATGTAGAAAATTCATTTATTAGTCAATTTCCCAGATATGCAATGGAATCATTTGCGTTAATCCTTGTAGCCATTCTTGTGGTAATTTTATATGCGACTTATGAAGATATGTCTGGAACGCTACCATTATTAGGCATGGTTGCACTTGGAGCGCAAAGAGTTTTACCTTTGATTCAACAAATTTATGGCAACTGGTCCGTTCTTGTTAGTAGTCACAAAGCTCTAGTTGATGTTCTAATCTTATTAGAGCAAAGTCTTCCTTTGGAAGACAGCTATAAAATAACAAATAAATTAGCTTTCACTAAATCTATATGTTTCAAAAATGTAGGTTTCAGATATAGCGACAATTCACCTTTAATATTTGAAGATTTAAACCTTAATATTTCAAAAGGATCGCGAATTGGCCTCATTGGAAAGACTGGTTGCGGTAAAAGCACCTTAGTGGATTTACTGTTGGGCCTACTTCAACCCAAAACAGGTCATATTTTTATTGATGGTCAAACGATTAGCAGTCATCAAAATCTCGCTGCATGGCAGAAGAAATTAGCTCATGTTCCCCAAAGTATTTTCCTAACAGACGAATCCATTTCTCAAAATATTGCCTTTGGAGTTCCCTTTGAGGAAATTGATATTGCTAGAGTTAAATTAGCTGCTGAGCAGGCTCAGTTATCAAGTTTTATTGAGAATTGGAATGAGGGATATGATGCAATTGTAGGAGAGAGAGGCGTGCGTCTAAGTGGAGGTCAGAAGCAGCGGATTGGTATAGCACGAGCTCTATATAAATATGCTGAAGTGCTAATCTTTGATGAAGCTACGAGCGCTCTTGATAATGAAACTGAAAAAGATATTATGAAAACTATAGATGCACTTAGTAGAGACTTAACAATGATTATAATTGCCCACCGGCTTACCACTCTCAAAAACTGCGATACGATAATCAAATTGCATGATGGAATGATTAAACAATATAGCTATGATGAGATCATCAATGCCTGAAAAAAGTTTCTCATGCTTGATTTATTGAAAAATTTTATACCCATTATTGCCAGTCCTTTATTATCAAAGTTCTTTAGATACAAGAATATTCATAAAGGGCAAACTTGTTATCTTATGGGGGATGGAATTTCATTAAAGTGGTTTGATTTATCTTTATTTGGTAATGAACTAACAATACCTTGTGGATTTATTCCTTTTCATAAACAATTTAATGAGCTAAATACCCCATATTTAATTCTTGCTGAGCCGTTTTATTTTTATCCAACTGATTTAACAACAGAAGGAACTAAAAAAATTATTCGTAATCAAATCCAAAAAATTTACATAAAAGACGTAATTGATGTTTATCGTGGGAAGCAATTTTTTATAAATTTGTCTAATTTCCCTACTCTAAGACGAGAAAATATAACTTACATTTATAAAGATAATTTTGATAAAGAATTGCCTGATAATTATCTTTCTAAAAGAATAGACACTAGTGTTGGATCGTTGAGGGTGAGCATAGCAATTGCCATTTATATGGGATTTGAGAACATAAAATTGGTTGGATATGACTATACTCATGTTCCATCCAGAAGTTTGCACTGGTACGAAAAAGGCGAAGGAATCATTATTCCACAACCAAATTATCAGAAAGATTTTTTTGAGATTGCAAAAGAATTTGCTGATATCACAACCATAACATTAGATGGAGAGGCTAAATACATTAATTCAATTACATACAAAGCTTATACTGGTCATGACCCGATTTTTCGTGAAAACTATGAACTGGTTGATGAAAGGCATCTTCAAGTTTTATCTACTTGGCCAGGATATAAAGTTTTTTAAAGAATTAACTGTATTTTATGGGTTTTTTTTATCATATTAGGTTTATTATGTTAAATACAATCGATTTAGCATTGCTATAATTCTCTATTAAGTTTGGATTTTTATATAATAAATTTGTTAATGATCTTTTGATGGCAGAGGTATTAAAATGATTAATTATGGGAGACAGGATATTTCACAAAAAGATATAGATGAAGTAGTTCATGTTCTTAAATCTGATTTTTTAACCCAAGGTCCTGTTGTTCCAAAATTCGAGGAAGCATTAGCTCGCTATTGCGGTGCAAAGCATGGGGTAGCAGTTAACAGCGCTACTAGCGCATTGCATATTGCATGTCTGTCTTTGGGGGTTACTCATGGAGACATCGTTTGGACTTCCCCGAATACTTTTGTAGCTAGTTCTAATTGTGCTCTATATTGTGGTGCAAATGTTGATTTTGTTGATATAGATCCTTTCACTTACAACATGAGTGTGGATTGTTTAGAACAAAAACTAATTGATGCAAAAAAAATCAACAAAACTCCTAAAGTTCTAATTCCAGTTCATCTATGCGGCCAATCTTGTGACATGCAAAGAATTCATGAGTTGAGCATAAAATATGGCTTTAAGATCATTGAAGATGCTTCTCATGCCGTTGGTAGTGAATATAAAAATAATAAAGTAGGGAGCTGCAATTATAGCGATATTACTATATTTAGTTTTCATCCCGTAAAAATAATTACAACAGCTGAAGGCGGCATGGCAGTTACAAATGATGACAATATAGCTAAAAAAATGAGAATGCATAGATCCCATGGAATAACTAGTCTGCAAACTGATATGAAAGAAAGGCCGGAGGATGAGATTTGGAATTATCAGCAGGTTACTCTTGGTTTCAATTATCGCATGACTGAATTACAAGCTGCGCTAGGCCTGAGTCAATTACAAAGAATTGATGAATTTATTTCAAAACGACATCTTATTGCACAGAGGTATGATAATGAATTTATAGACCTACCAATAAAGACTCCCTGCCAAAGCCCAGATACTTATTCAGCATATCATCTTTATCCAATACTAATAAACTATAAAACATCTGGAATAAAACAAAGAGAGGCTTATGACTATCTTCAAAATAATGGTGTCAATGTTAATCTTCATTACATTCCGGTATATCGTCATCCATATTACGAAGCAATGGGTTTTAAAGCTGGTTATTGCCCAGTGTCAGAGAGATATCACAGAGAAGCTTTATCAATTCCTATTTATTATGGCTTGAGTGACAAAGAGCAAGATAAGGTTATTAATACAATCAAGATTATCTTTAGATAAAGAATAGTAATATGAGTCGTTTGGCGCTAGGCACAGCCCAGTTTGGATCACCATATGGCATCTCGAATCGAGATGGAAAGGTATCGTTTGCAGTAGCAAAGTCTATGTTGAAATTTGCTAGTGAAAACGGAATTGATTTCATTGATACCGCAATATCTTATGGTGATAGCGAGAGATGTTTGGGTGCAGCAGGAATAGAGGGATTTAACATCATCACTAAATTACCCAGAGTTCCTGAAAATTGCAGCGATATTGAGCTTTGGGTTAATAGACAAATTAAATCGTCTCTTTCAAAGCTAAAAACAGAAAATATATACGCATTATTGTTACATGCTCCTCAGCAACTACTATCATCAAATGGGCCTAAATTATTTCAAGCCCTACAAAGACAAAAAAATAATGGATATGTAAAAAAAATAGGTATATCAATTTACTCTCCAACCGAATTAGAATTAATAATACAAAAATATAGCTTGGATCTTGTTCAGGCTCCTTTTAACTTAGTTGATCAAAGTTTCTACCAGTCTGGTTGGATGAAGAAACTAAAAGATGCTGGATTAGAGATTCATGTTCGATCAGTATTCTTGCAGGGCTTATTATTATTAAAAAAGTCTGACATTCCGAGTAAGTTTTTAAAATGGAACCATTTATGGATGATTTGGCACGAATGGCTCTTAAAAAACAAAGTTTCACCAATTCATGCTTGCCTAGATTTTGCTTTATCTTTTTCTGAGATTGATAGAGTAATTATTGGAGCCGATAACAAAAGTCAATTATTAGAATTGGCCTCTCATGAAAAAAAACAATTAAATTTAATCTTTCCTGATTTTTGCAGCAATGATTTAGATCTAATCAACCCCTCCAATTGGGATTATCTATGAAAGTATTAGCTATAGTTCAAGCACGGATGGGGTCAACACGCTTGCCAAATAAAGTAATGAAGTCTATATGTGGTGTTCCGCTTATAGAATTATTGCTATCTCGTTTGTCAAAGGCTAAAAATATTGATAGGGTGATCGTTGCCACCTCTTCGAGTCAGCAAGATTTGCCTCTAGTTAATTATATTCACAGTATAGGTTATGGTTGCGAACAAGGAAGCGAGATTGACGTGCTAGACCGCTACAACAAAGCAGCAAATAAGTATAACCCTGATGTTATTGTTAGAATTACTGGTGACTGTCCACTAGTAGATCCTGATTTAGTTGATGCGGCTATAGATCATTTTAAAATGGAAGAAGTTGATTATTTCAGTAATACAAATCCTCCCTCATATCCAGATGGACTAGACATAGAAGTGTTTAAAAAATCTGCTTTAAACATAGCTGCAAAAGAAGCTGCTTTAACTATTGATAGAGAGCATGTTACCCCTTATCTAAGAAATAGCCCACAGTTCAAGAAAGGTAATATGCTTAATTCGGAAGACCTATCACAATATCGATGGACTGTAGATGAGCGAGAGGACTTGGAAGTCGTAAGCAAAATTTTTGAGTTTTTTTCTCCTGATATTTTTTTTAACTGGCAGCAAATATTAGAGCTTCAAAAAGAAAAACCCCATCTTTTCAAAAGTAATATAGAATTTAAAAGAAATCAGGGAATGTATATGGGAACTGGCCAAAAATTATATAAAAGAGCAAAACAAATTATACCTGGGGGAACCATGTTGCTTTCTAAGCGACCCGAAATGTTTCTGCCTGATCAATGGCCATCCTATTTCAGTAAGTCCAAAGGTTGCAGAGTATGGGATCTAGATAATAAAGAATTTATTGATATGTCCATAATGGGAATTGGAACTAATATTCTGGGTTACGGTCACCCAGAAGTTGATGATGCTGTTATAAAAACTGTTCAGAATGGGAATATGTCTACCTTTAGTTGTCCCGAAGAAGTATATTTAATAGAAAAACTCCTTGAAATTAATCCTTGGGCTCAAATGGGTAGATTAGCTCGGGCTGGAGGTGAAATTAATTCAATTGCAATAAGAATAGCAAGAGCATGCAACGGACGTGATAAGGTAGCCATTTGTGGATATCATGGCTGGCATGATTGGTATCTATCTGCGAACTTAAATAATAATAAGGATTTAGACGGCCACTTAATTCCTGGGCTAAATCCTAGAGGAGTTCCAAGGGGGCTTTTAGGAACAACATTACCATTTGAGTATAATAAGATTGAGCAGCTTGAAAAGCTTATTTCTGATAACCCAAATCAAATATCTGCTATTAAAATGGAGGTATCCAGAAATGATGGCCCTAAAGATAATTTTTTAGAAAAGGTTCGAAGCCTTGCGACTAAAAATAATATTATTCTAATTTTTGATGAGTGCACATCTGGCTTTAGAGAAACTTATGGTGGCTTGCATAAGAAATATAATGTAGAACCCGATCTAGCCTTATTTGCTAAGGCTTTAGGTAATGGCTATGCAATTTCAGCATGTATTGGAAAAAGCGAATTTATGACTGCAGCTGAAGGGACCTTTATAAGTAGTACGTTTTGGACGGAAAGAGTTGGTCCAACTGCTGCCCTAAAAACACTTGAAATCATGGAAAGAGAAAAATCATGGGAACAAATTTCAAGTAGAGGATTAGAGATAAAAGAAGGATGGAATAATCTTGCAGAAAAGTATGAACTTGATATCACAACTTGGGGTTTGTCTGCATTACCTGGATTTACGTTTAATTATGCAAATAATTTAGCTTACAAAACTCTTATTACCCAAGAAATGCTTAAAAAGGGCTACTTAGCTGGAAATACGATATATGTTTGTACTCATCATACTTCAAAGATTATAAAGGATTATTTTGAAGAGCTAGAACCTATCTTTAAGCAAGTTAAAGAATGTGAAGATGGAAGAGATGTTATGAAGCTTCTTAATGGACAAATTTGTCATAGTGGTTTCAAAAGATTGAATTAAACCTCGCCTATGAAAATAGTTTTTCGCACTGATTCATCCAAAGATATTGGCACTGGTCATTACATGCGTTGCTTAGCATTAGCTTATGAGCTAAAAAAAAAAATTGCGACATAACTTTCATCAGTCGAAATATACCAAACCATATTCTTATAACACTAATTCAAAATGAAATTAGATTAATTCAATTAACGCAAGAAAACTTATATAAGTCCCATGATAATCTTTTTCATTCTAGCTGGCTTGGCGTTAGCCAATCTCAAGATGCAACAGAAACTATTGAAGCACTCTCGGGAAATATTTGTGACTGGTTAATTGTTGATCATTATGCATTAGATAAGCTATGGGAAAATAATATAAGATCTATCTGCAACAAACTTATGGTGATTGATGATCTTGCAGATCGAGCACATGATTGCGATATTTTACTTGATCAAAATTATCATCTTAATATGAATACAAGGTACAATAAATTGAATACCGATTGTGAGTTGCTTTTAGGACCAAGTTACGCATTATTGCGAAATGAATTTTCTTTATTTAGAAAAAAATCATTTGTTCGTAATGGAATCATCAAAAGATTGCTTATATTTTTTGGTGGCATTGACGCTGAAAACTGCACAAGTCTTGCAATTGAGGCGATATCAGAATTGAACCTAGATATCGCAGTTGATGTGGTTATCGGCAAATACAATCCATTTAAAGAACAGGTTAAAAATGCTTGCAGGAGCTACAAATATAATTGTCATATTCAAACAAATCGTATTGCCGAACTTATGTCATTTGCTGATCTAGCTATTGGAGGCGCAGGAATATCATCTTTAGAACGCTGTTCATTGGGTTTGCCTGCTGTAATTATTTCAATTGCAAATAATCAAATAGAGGTAGCTAGATCTTTGCATTCAATCGGGGCATCTTTTTACTTGGGATCATCTGAGAATATCTCCAAAGAAAACATAAAAAAAATTATACAAGATTTATATCAATCTCCTCATAAAGTAAAAAGAGCTGCAATCGCAGCATATTCTTTAGTTGACGGTCTGGGAACTAAAAGAGTGCGCAGATCAATGGGAATCTAATATGCGCATATTTTTTATTTCATAAGCTCATGAAGAAGAATGCATTTTATCTAATTACTACAGCAGATGAGTTGACATGGAAGTTTGGTGAGCCCGTTCTTTTTTTAGGGAGTTGGTGTTGCTCATACGATCGAAAACATATTTGGAAAAATATGAATTATGAAATTGCTGAGCCATATGGTTTAGATAAAGCAATAAAAGATGAAGATTTTAATTTAGCAATCAAGATCCAGAACAAACTCTTAAATATATTAAGAAATTCTCTAAATTATTATCACAATATTCAAGGCAGTGAAAGGTTTTGGAATATTCTTATTGGACACTGGTTGCAAAGATATGTGCATGTGATGATGAACAGAATTAATACACTAGAAGCGGTTTTTAATACTTATTCAATTAAGGGAACAATTGCCTATTCAAGTGATAGTTATAGCTTAGCATCAAATAATTCATTGGAAGCAATATATAGCTTTAGTGATGATCAGTGGAATAGCATTCTTTACTTGAGGTTAATAAGTTTATTGGGATTTCAAAATCTTTCGGTTGAATATAATTTAGAGGCAACAGATAAAAAATTTTCTTTTGATACTTTTCATCATCTTTCAATTTTAAGCGAAATGTTTAAAAAACAATTATTCTCACTAACTAAAAAGATAAGAGAAAGAGATGGACTCATTATCAGTAGCAAATTACCTCCAAAAAAAGATGCTGCCCTAAAAATTTCATTAGGACAAATTCCTATAAAATACGAATGGTCTTTTCCTTTCTATGAGGAAAAGAATGAAGCGAATAAAGAAATTCGTAGACAGCTAACTGCAAGAGCTACAGACCCTTCTGAATGTCGAATGACTAAAATTTTAGTTGAAATGTTATTTGAGCTTTTGCCTATTTGTTATTTAGAAGGCTTTAAAGATTTAAATAAAGTTGTTTCCGAAATGCCTTGGCCGAAAACCCCAAGATTCATTTTTACCTCAAATGATTTTGCAAATAATGAAGTGTTCAAGTTATGGACGGCATTTAAAACTCAAGAGGGCATTAAATATATTGTTGGTCAGCATGGAAATAATTATGGCACATATCGATATTTATCTCCTTCCATAGAAGAAATCACTTCTGATAAATTTTTAACATGGGGTTGGAGCGATGGATTGATCCAGCATGTACCATCATTTATTCTTACTCATCCAACCCAGACAAAAAAAAACTATAACTCTTTGGGATCTTTGCTCTTGATTGAGGTCCATTTAGAGCATCGTTTTACAATTTGGGATGCTACAAATGAATTTACTAATTATTTCAAAGATCAGCAAAAATTTGTAGCAGAACTATGTAGCCCATCGAAGGAAGCTCTAATTATTAGACTTCATTCCGCTACTAATCTTATGGGTTTTGGAGAAAAAGCTAGATGGAAAGATTTTGATTGCTCATTGACAATTGATGATGGAGCAAAAAAATTAAAAAAACTCATTAATAAGAGCAGATTAATTATTTTCAGTTATGATTCAACTGGTTTTCTAGAAACTTTATCTGACAATATTCCAACTATAGCTTTTTGGCAAAATGGATTAGATCATGTGAAGGATTGGGCGGCACCTTATTATGAATTATTAGTTGAAGCAGAGATTATTCATTTCACCCCTGAATCCGCTGCTAAAAAGGTTAATGAGGTATGGAATGATGTTGATTCTTGGTGGATGCAGGATAAAGTTCAATCCGCAAGAGCAACTTTTTCTAAATTTTTTGCAAAAAAGAGTAAACATCCTATTGTTGCTCTCAAAAAGATTCTTGAGAGCATATAAATATTTGTATTTGGATGCTATATATATTTTAGGTTTATGTTATTGATTTTTAGAAATAATGATCAATAAATTTTTATTTATTGGAGTGCTTTAATTATGAGTCTAATTAATTTCTTAAAGGAGATTATCTCTCCAAATTTACTATTTGAGAATTCATTAGAAAAGGCTACACATGAAGTATTGTTAAATACTGTGAAAACAAACTCTAAATGGTTGGATATTGGTTGTGGAATGAAGCCTTATGCTAAATATTTTTCTAATGCAGAGTATATTGGAATTGACATCGAGGAAAGTGGAAGACCTAATAATATGAAAGCTCCTGATAAATACTATGACGGAGTTCATATTCCATATGAAAGTAGTTTTTTTGATGGAGTTCTATGTACTCAAGTGCTTGAACATGTTGAGGATTTAAATGAATTCCTTGCTGAGTGCAACCGTATTCTGAAGCCGGGAGGAAGCTTTGTAATATCCGTACCATTCTTGTATAAGGAACATGAAAAACCTTATGATTTTAGGCGTTTTACAAGTTTTGGTATAGTATCATCACTCTCAATAAGTGGATTTCAAAACCTGAGTGTAACAAAATTAATTTCTTCTATTGAAACAATAGCATCAATATTTTGTATTTACATAGACAATAATATCAGTGAAAAAGGAAGAATTTATAGATTTTTAGCGAGTTTACTTATTATCATACCTACGGTAATCATCGCAAAAATTCTGTCGTTTATTTTACCTGATAATAGGGATTTATATCTTTGCTTATTGGTTTCCTGCATCAAGAAAGATCCTAAATAAGCTCACTCCTTTTGCTAGTTTCAGGAACGTAAATCTCATGCAGCATAATTGTAGATCAATAGCTAAAAACTAACCAACTTAGTTAATTTCTTTTTTGAGTAGGCCTAATTCGACATACTAGGTATGTTACAATAATATACATTTTTGACTTAAGCATTTTGGTCAACCATTAATAATTGTCAAAAGGAAATCCTTTTATATGAAGAGTAAAAAACTTAATTTTAGCGCAAATAATAGTTCTGGAGTTCGAGCAAATATCTCTTATGGAAATATTTATGACCAAAAAAGATACTTCTATTCTCTCTCTTTCATAAAAGATAAAGACGTATTAGATTGTGCCTGCGGGATTGGTTGGGGATCATGCCTTTTAGCTAATGCTGGCGCAAATTCAGTGGTGGGTCTCGACCTATCTCCTAATGCAATTGATGCAGCAAATCAGTTTTATGCAGCAAAAAATCTAAAATTTATTCTTGGTACTCTAGATGATATTAAACCCGATCTCAGTTTTGATGTAATTACATGTTTTGAGACTTTAGAGCATATTGATGATCCTATCATCTTTCTTAAAAGCTTAAAAAACAAACTTAAGCCCGGAGGTTTTCTTTTACTTTCTACACCAAATGGTTTTTGCACTAAGCATGGTCAAGATAAACCATATAATCCATATCATATTGAGGAATACACCAAAGACCAGCTTATGATATTGTTAGAAAGTAGTGGATGGATAGTAGATAGCTATATGGGGCAAAAACCAATGGCATTAGATAGTCAAGAGATACAGGATTATAGAATTTTTACAAGAAATTATTGGCGTACCCATAAAAATACAGAGAAATTTGGTACTTTTTATCGAATGTTTAATCGATTTTCTCAAATAATTTTTCCAGGTATAACTGCATCTCCTAAAAATGGTGTTAATCCTGAAATGATTAAGGATGGATTTGAGCCTGCATTTCATTTTGTAATTGCACATTAATTGTTCACGTTGAGCTAATATGAATATAGGGTATATAGGGGGATTTTGGGCTACAAATATAGGAAACTCTTTTTATAACCTCGGTATGCTTGAGCTATTGAAAATAGCTGGCAGACAGAACAATATTTATTTCATTCCTGATCCACCTCAGGTAAATTGGTCAAAAATAAACGGCGACTACAGCATTATTCCAAAATTAAATATTGATCTATATATTGTTTCAGGTCCAATATTTGGGACTAATCTTGAAAAAATTTATTCAAATATTTTCCAGGAAATAAAAAAAAGGGGTGGGAAGTTAGCTTTTATTTCCGCTGGCGCAGTTGAATACTCTGAAGCTGAGGCAGACTCAGTTGCTAGCTTTCTAAGCACCCATCATGTCGAGTTTGTTTTCACGAGGGATTCCCAAACATTTGAATTGTACAAAGATAGATTAAATACTAATGTTTATGATGGACTTTGTACTAGCATGTTTTTAAATGATGCCGTGAATCCTCCTGACATAAAGGATGAATATATTGTAACCAACTTTCCATTTTGGCACGAACCCGTAATTGAAAGAGTTGAAAATAAATGGATTGTAAAAAAAGGTTTATCTTTACCAAGACAGGATAAAATTATTGACATTCCCATAGTTAGATTGCAAAGCAAAGGAATTATTCCAAATTTAAGATTTATTAACACAGGCAGATTTTTATTCAATAGAACTAATATGTATTACTCAGACTTGCCTTATGGGTATTTAGCTATTTTAAAGTCTGCAAAAATTATTTTTTCTGATAGAGTGCATACTTGTGCTGCTGGTTTAATATTAGGCAATTCTTGCATGTACATAAAAGGACAAAGGCGGTCAAGGGATGGAAGAAATAATCTTTTCCTAAGATTGGGTTTACAAGATATTTTTGAAAAACCTGTTTCACTTGACATGACATACATAGAATCAGAAAAAACAACAATGATTAATCAACTATCCAGCCTACTTTGTAATATTAAATAGAAGGTTTAAAATTAATACCTGATTAATCTATATGAGCCCTGATAAAAGAGTACTTGTTACTGGCCACAATGGTTTTATTGGAAGGCATCTATGCTCAAGCTTGAAAGAAAATAACTTTTCTGTAATTGGAATTGGCAGAGGATTGACCAATCTTAGCTATGGAAGATTTCTATCGTATGAAATAGATATTTTAAATAAGCAAGAAGTATCAAATATTATTCAAGCAAATAACCCCCAAATAATTGTTCATCTTGCGGGCGGACCATCTAGGCAAAACAGTATTAATGATTTCCAAAAATATTTAGATATTTCACAACAGGCTTCAAACAATATAATTGACGCTGCAATTAAACTACCTTGTTTAGAAAAATTTATTTTTCTCGGGAGTTGTGAAGAGTATGGATGTATTGACCCTCCTTTTCTTGAATCATCTCAGGAATTACCAACTAGCGCTTATGGGCTGTCAAAATTAATGATCACACGTTATTTGCAAACCTTAGCAAGCATCTTCGACTTTCCAGCAATTGTATTGCGTCCAAGCATAGTATATGGACCGGGACAATCCAAAAATATGTTTTTATCAGACTTAATTAACCATCTTATCGAAAACAAAGTATTTAATATGTCATCAGGCCTTCAAACTAGAGAATTTATTTTTATTGATGACTTAATTAGGGCAATTCTTCTTTCTATCGAGGCAAAAGATTGTAATGGCGAAATTATAAATATCAGTTCATGCTCGCCAATAATTATTAAAGATTTAGCTAAAGCATTAGAATCGCAAATTCTTGGAGCTGATTCTAATATGATTCAATTTGGAGCAAAGGATTATAGGGTTGGAGAGTCACTGAGTTATTATGCTGATAACACAAAAGCTAGTAGGTTATTGGGTTGGTCGCCTTTAATAAGTTTGCAGGACGGCATTCAAAGAACCATAGAATGGAAGCAAAAAAAAATTAATCCTCATTACTGATATGAAACCAAAAATACATTATCATTCTCATGCAGCCTTTTTTTCAGGCGCAGAGAATATGTTATCTGTGCTTCTGCAATCAGAAGAACTGCATTCAAGATTTAGCAATACTTTTAGTTATAGATTTTCCCACGAATATCATAATGGTTTTAAAAAAAGGGTAACTAATTTTAAAGGAGAGATCTTTAGTCTTCGTTTTCTGCATTTTTATGATCGTGAGCAATTACCATCTTTTTTGCCAAATTTTTTTAAGCGCCTACTTTTTCTAATATTTAATATTTTTCTCACATACCCATTGTTTTTTTACCAGGTGATCATTTTGTATAGATTGCTTCTAAAGGTTCGTCCAGATATATTGCACATTAATAATGCAGGTTATCCAGCTGCACTTTCTGCGAGGGCAGCTGCAATTGCTGGAAGAATTGCAGGTGTCCCAAAAATTATAATGATAGTCAACAATCTAGCTGTTGGTTATGATCGCCCATATAGATGGATTGAATATCCAATTGACAAGATAGTTAGTAAAAGTATTAATTTTTTCATTACAGGATCTCAATCAGCCGCTATAAGGCTTCAACGTGTTTTAAAGCTGGAATCTGATAAGGTTACTCAAATTCATAATGGTATAAAATTACGTAAAGAATCTGAAACATGCCTTCAAACAAAACAACGTCTCAATTTAATTAATTTTAAGGGGGTTATCTTCGGTGTTGTTGCAT
>Ga0222714_10002790_pt1 | contig 18227 bp, 19 predicted proteins | sample C33_3DmetaG_FD_165048 | JGI IMG/M metagenome (GOLD analysis project Ga0222714, IMG submission 165048) | Estuarine water microbial communities from San Francisco Bay, California, United States - C33_3D | ecosystem: Environmental > Aquatic > Marine > Unclassified | place: USA: California...
ACCGGGTCGGCAATTTTGATTAGGTCACCGGGGCGAACAGTGATGCCAGCTGCAATGTCAGTTTCAAAGCTGACGATCTCGGTCTCGTTTTGCTCGGTGTAAAGCAGCCATTCACCAACGCGGCGGGCTTGACTTTGACTGGTGCAGGCAAAAGCTTGGATCTCGGTTTTGACAACGCCGAACTTGTCGATGCCGGTTTTGTCTTCGATGACCTCATACGCGATATCGCGCAGGTCCATATCGAAATACTGCACCACCGCAACGGTGTGACGAGTCTTCAGACCACTGCCGCTGTAGCTGAACCCGGCTTCAGTGACGTTGGTTTGATTGAAGATGTAGCTGTAGTCCTGCGGGCGATCCTGCGATACCTCCAGCGTGCCAGCAGACCAGAACGGCATTGCCCGGAATACCGAGCACATGTCGTTAATCAGCGTGAAGGCTTCTTGCTGCGATTGCAGGACAACATTGCAGGAGAACCGTGGCTCTTGACCACCTTTGCCGTTAGAAACAACTTCAGAGCAATACTGACTGGCAGCCAGAAAGCTCCATTTGTCCAGCTGATCAGCGGCGACATGATCACCGAAACCGTATCGCTTGGATGTCAGTAGGTCCCAAAGGATCCAGCAGGGGTCAGTTGTCCATTGCGCCGCTGCAAACGTGCCATTCCAAGTGCCGGCATAGATCAAACGTCCGTTTTCTGGATTGACCGTGGCATTGTTTGGAATGCGAACTTTGATACCCCGCACCCGGTAGCTGCGAGTCGGAATGTTGCTGAACTGTTCCGCATTGATGCGGATGCCCATCAGGGCACTATTTGGAAATGTTGTTTTCGCGTTGATCTTTTCGGTGTAGTCGTACCAGTACAGATCGGAGTATTCAACCGATGAGCCGGGTGCTGGGGCATCATCAGAAACACGAACAACGCGGATCTCGGCTGGTGGACCTGGATCAAGATCGATGCGGTGGATGCGCTGGTAAAGGTCTGGCGTGCGGCCAGAAATGTCATTGCTAACAACTGTTGTGAAAGGTCCGCCGCTGTAGGAAACCTGAATCTGATATTCGATTGTGCGACCGTTAATGTCGCCATTGGCTTCGAACTTTTGCAGCGCCGGGGTGCCAATCGTTACCCGCACAGAATTTACGTCTGTATCTGTAATCGACCGAGTTACAGGTACATCCTTGGTCACCTTCAATCCAACGGCATACGTCTGCTGGTTGGCGTCACCGATGTTTTGTGTATAGCTTTGGTTTTGTGTGCCAGAGCGATATTCAAATGCTGAGTTAGTCAGATCAAAGTTGTAGTCGCTGGTTTGGACGTTGTAGGGATCCGCTCCAGCGCGAAGCAGCGGCGTATTGTTGAAATAGATGTCTTTTTTGATTGCGTTTTCGTATGCAGCCGTGCCAGGTGAATAATTCCGCGCTGATGGAAAGCCCTCGATTTCACCTTCGCCTAGTAGATCAATAAGGCGAACAACTTGGCGGGAGTCGAGGTTGTCTGGATTAACAAAGGCGCCACCAGCAGGCTGCGCGATGACTGTCTGCTGCCCACCACCGCCGCCACCGCCTGCACCAGCAATTTGTTGCTTATCCATTAGGTCGGAATCTCCTCAGTATTGATACCGGCAGAGATGACCACACTGCCCGTAAATACTTCGCCGTAAATGATGGGCACTGGTACGCCTTGGCGGCTCACGTTCTGGATACCAGAAAAGCTGTAGCTACGGCGAGGGTCAGTTGCCTCGTCAACGCCACGTGCATTTGTAACGCCAAGCTGGGGGGTTGGGGTAAGCAGTTGAGCGACGCCACCAAGAACCAAGGATGCGCCAACGGCACCAATTGCTGTCGCTGCTGCGCCGCCAATGATTCCAGCTCCACCGCCTGCAAGTCCAGCACCTAAGCCCAGAAATCCTCCAGCTGCCGGACCCAGCAAGATTGCAGCTGCAATCAAACCAATACCAGCCAAGATCTTGCCTGTACCGCCACCTGCACCAGCAACAACCGGAATGATCCGGATGGGCTCAAATGATGCCGAAGGTAGGTGTATATGCTCAGGGTGTTCGCCAATTTCAAGCTGGCTGCGACCCACGCTCAGCTTGTAATCGCCTTCGCTCATCACGCCACGCAAGCTCGGGAAATTTGCCAGCAGGAAACGGATTGCTTCAGCCGGTGTCCTCACCGCCGCCTTAAAACTCCGTTGCCCCAGATGCTTGGCGAGCTTGCCGTAGACCTTGATGACGCGGAACATCTCAGCACCTGCTCCCGTGTCTGACGATTAGTCCGGTGTTCTTCTGATAGTAGCCGCCCCAAACGTCCCGGCTACTGAGACGCCCGGTCAAATGATGCAAAATGCGCTGCTCACCCACATAAACAGCTACGTGATTCAAACCCGGTGATCCATCGAGACGCATCAAAATTGCGTCGCCATATTCAGGCTGATCCTGTCCAAGATTCACAAAGCCCGCTTCCTCGAAGCAGTCCTCAAACATTGGCGCCAGGCGAAACTCCTCGTGGTTCGTCGGACGCTGCCAATCCGGTAGGTCTAGGTCCCATTCTTCCTTGTACCAGTCACGCACCAGCGTCCAGCAGTCCGACACGCTCCAGACCCATTGGCGACCCAGTAGCGGTGGCTTGTAGCCGGTCGGTTCAAATTCGCACCACATCTCGGTGCCGGGGTTGCAGATGATCCACTTCAGCCCGGACTTTTCGCACGCCATCAGGTCGGCTTCGCTTGGCTGTGCTGGTGATTTGGGGTGGCTGTGAAACACTGCCAAGATCTCGCCAGCCTCTTCAGCAGCGGCGTAATCCTCGGGATCTAGGACGAAGAAATCATTAGTGGCAGCAAGGTTTTTGCATGGCCAATACCGCTCGCGACCTTTGACCACAACGACCAAACCACATGCCTCCCTTGGCGCATCAGCCAGCGCATGTGCCAGCGCGTCATGCTTCCAGTGGGTCATGAGTAGAAGGTCCCAACAGACGGGAATGACCCAAACGGTAGTTCGGCATAATCACCAAACCGCTTTTTGCAGCTGCTAATGCGCTTGCCGCAAACATCTTGAAGGGGATTAACCGTCCCAGTAGTGACAAGGGGTTCATCTGAACTGCTAAACCCAGAGTTCCATAGCTGCGCGTTGGTGTTGGTGTAGAGAATCAAGCCACCAGTTGTTGTGATGTTCAGGCGGTTGTTCGTATTGCCTGTAACGGCTGTGATTTGATACGCCGCACCCGCAGTTGACAACGTGCCCAGGGTCGGATGATTGTTGCGGAAAGGATTATTGCTTGACAATGTTTTGGTCAGATCAATAACTTCGCCTGTATAAAATGTGCCGCTGCTTGCCGTAATTGCAGCGCTGTTGATGCCGTTCCAAGCGTAGGTTTGTCCGCTGTAGTGACCGACGGGCAATTCAGTTGAATAGAACTCAAACAAGACAGTGATTGAACGGCTGCCGATAGTAAAGGACTCTGTTTGCGTGTTGGTTTGACCTGAGCCAGTGGGATTTGAGCCGACACATTCCCAGCCAAAACCACCAGAGCGACCTGTTTGCACGTCGCGTGGATACCAATCAATAAAACTCATCGTGCTGGGCGATGAAGTGTTTTCTGTATTGGTTGCCCAGATCGCAGAACTGCCGTTGTAAATCACAAAGTTGCCATCGCTTTGCATTACGGCGCGATAAGTGCCATCGCCTCGAACAGTATTGGTTGCCCAGGCTGCTGTTCCGTTTTTCTTGTAGACGACAAAGTTGCCATCGCTTTGCATGATGGCGCGATACCAGCCATTGGATGACACGATTGCATCGCCTTCATTCAATGTTTCGCCTGCTGTTAACTGTGCGCCAAAAGCTGTGGCGCTGAAATTAGTCGCGGGGGTTGCCCCAAGTGCGTTGTCGTATTCGTCGAAGTAGTTGCCACCCGTGTAACCGCATTCGGCGCTGCGGTATTTCCACTGGCAGATATTGGCAATCACCTGCCGCTTAGGCGCCCGAACACCAGCCAGGTCAAATACGGATGCAAGCTCGAACTCAACGATTTCGCGATTCTCTGCTGATTTGCGGTCGATGTAGTAGATCTCACGCGGCATCTCCTCATTCGCAGGCGTGCCATAAGGATTCACATTGCCCGCAAAGTTTGCAGGATCCAAGAAACGACTCAACGTGCGGATCCTGATAACTTTTGCGCCAGTCAGGTCGTTGCCAGGAGTGATCTCATTTACGCCCAGCAATAACGCCGAGACACTGCCCAACAAGTTGGAGACGCGGATTGTTGGACGTGGAAGTTGTCCAGAACCGTTGTACTCAAAACCTTCTGCTTCAATCGGCAATGCCTGATAGGGCTGCCCTTGCCAATAAATTTCGCCTACGGGGCTGGTCTGATTGGCGCCAGCGTGAAAACGTACAATCTCTGTGCTGCCATGCAGCTCCTGATCCAGGTGCAGCTCAAATAGCTCAATGATCGCGTAAGGATTGGAGCTGAGCAGCTCCTGGAACATTTCGCTCATGGCTCAAACACCTCAATAAATGTCGCTGTAATTGTGTTGTTGTTATAAACAACCATTTCCATATTCCATTGCTGACAAATATATTTACCAGCTGAGCCGCGAGGTGGCGTCCAATCAAAGGATTCGGCACCTCCACGAGCTTCCAAGAAAGTCAAAATATTGTCTCGCTCTGTATTCGAACGATTCTGAAAAGTTAATCGCCACGATTTGGGATCTGTATTCAACCCGTAGCGAAGGCGCTGGCTATAGCCATCACCAAACTGCGTGGTTCGCACACGGGGCTGGCTTTCCTCGCTAGCTGTAAAGCTTGGCGTATAGGTAAAAGTAGCCATCAGGCAAGCAAGCCTCCGGGTCGTTTTTGCTTGACCAATTCTGCCTGCACTGCTGCGCCAATGGCACGTCCCAATGCAGCAGCATCAGGTTGATTTCCCTGAACGCTTGTTCCACTGGCGTCTACGTTGACCACAACGTTGCTACCAGAACCGCCATTTTTCATGCTGACAGGAATGCTACGACCGTCAGGCAGTGGCACATAAGCTTCAGGCATGCTTCCTTCGCCAAACATTGCAAGCTGAGGACTGCTGGCAATACCACCGTTTGCATAGCGCTTGAGAGGCATTGGACCGTCAGAGGTCATGACGCCACCCATTGCAAATCCAAACAATTTGCCAACGGAACTACCTTGAAAAACGCTTTTGAGGGTGGCAAAGATTGCTGCACGAGCAAAAATTTTGGCAAGATCAGCAAGGACCGAACGAGTCAGATCAGCAAAACTGGCTTTACCAGTTGTCACAAATTCACCAATTTGATCACCCAAAGAAGAAAAGGCATTACCCAGTGAAGCGCCGATATTGGTGCCAAGATCAAGTGCAGAAGTAGCAACTTGCTGGAATGATTCCTTGAAATTTTCACCAAAATCTTTTGCTTTTGGAATTGTCTTTTCCATTGCCTCACGAATTCGGTTAATGGCATCCACTAATTCTTCATCGCTGATCTTGCCAAAAGATTCTTCAATTACTTTTGCTAGAAACTGATTTATTTCAAGACGACGCTTCTCTTCGTCTGTCAGTTTTTTACTGGCCATTTCAGCGTCAATTAAATATTGCTGAATTTTCTGAAGTGCATTTGTCCTGTCAGCATCAATGCGTTCAACTATTTCACGTTCCTTGTCTTGTAATTGCAAAAATTCTGTTTGACGATTAATCCGAGCGGTTTCGATATTTGTTCTGGCTACTGCAAGTCGTGCGGTGTACTCTTCTATGCTTAAGCCATTTTTAAGCAGATAATTTTTATTGCCAACTAACTCTTCAATTGCAGCCTCACCGTATTGAATTTGAGTATTGAAATCCAGCGATTTTCTCAGGAGCGGAAGTATTTCCGCGTCATATTTAAAGCCTTTTTGTTTGGCTTCGTTGATTAATTCTTGCAAGCGCAAGTTTTTTTCTGCTTGCTCTGCTTGTTTTTCAGAAGCGCCAATGATATCGCTAATTCTTTGAACTGGAATTCTTGGAGGTTTTTTCTCTTTGGCAGCAGTCGGATCAATGCCAGGCAACTTAGAAGGTGGCTCAGTCTGACCTTCTCTGGCTATCTTTGCAGCCGCTTCAAGCGCTGATAATTGAGAACGCAATCTAGTGCTTCTTTCCAATAAAGTTTTTTCTTGAGAATATTGACCAGGATCAAGCATTCCGCCGCGCCGCACACGAAGTCGTGCAAAATCCTGCAATCTTATATTTGTAGTTTCAATGTCATTTTTAAGTTTTCTAATTTCATCGGCACTGCCTTTGCCTATGCCAAGAAAATCCGCCAGCTTTCTAGCCGCTTCATCAATTGATACAGCAATTTTTGCAAATACAGTTTGAAATTCAGCGCCAATTGGCTTCAAAAGCGTGCCAATACTTTCGTTGAGACGAGACAGTGATGTTTTGAGTCGATCGCCAGCAGCATCGGGTCCGTTTGCAATAATCTTGGCGTTTTCGCCATATTCCTCAAATAATTTCTCTGCAAATTTTTGGAAATCTTGGAGGCTGACTTGTCCTTTTTCAAGAGCCTTATCAAGCTCTTGTGGAGTCATGTCCAAAGATTTTGCGAACAAGCTAAAAGCACCCGGCAAGCGTTCGCCTATCTGTTGGCGAAGTTCTTCTGCGCTGACCTTGCCTTTACTGAATACCTGAGAAGTTGCAAGCAGTGCGGATTCTAATTGCTGAAGACTGCCTCCAGTTCCACGAATGCCAGATGCAATGCCAATAAAAGCTTTTTCCGCATCGCGAACATTGCCACCAGCGCCTTTGACAGATGCTGTTAATTTTGTAAATTGCTCTGTAATAATTTCTTGCGGAATTGCAAGTTGACGACTTGTGCGATCAATAAATTGCAATGCACGTTGGTATTCATTTTGATCCTTGGTAACAAGTTGCAGTGCGATTCGTTGCTTATTGATTTCAGCGGCATATTCAGCAGTGGAACCAGCCAGTTGTCGGAGCTGCCCAATTTGCGCACCCAGTGCTGCACCCGCCAATGCTCCAGTTGGTCCACCAGCAGCGCCAATGGCGCCACCAATAAGACCTTCAGGACCACCAAAAACACCACCAGATGCAACGGCACCAAGCGTTTGAGCAAGCTTTGCACCACGGCCACCAGCCTGCTTGCCTTCTACTTGCGCAAGCTGCTTATCAAGACGTGCAATCTCTGCGCTTGCCTGCTTAAACGCATCGCTTCCGAGATTTGCAGAGCGACGAATTGCATCAAAAGCTTCCTTCTGACGTTGTAAACCGTTGATCGAGCGATTGGTTGCAGTATCTAAGCTCCGAACGCTATCCAGCAACTTATTGAAATCGTTGCTACTGGCTTTTGCCTCTGACGAAACACCACGAACTGCGGTCCGCAGGCGGTTCAAGCCTTCAAGGTTTTCAACCTCGGCTCTGACGCGCAATACCGTGGATTGATCAGCCATTACTTACTCCGTTGTTCTTGAAAGCAGGTAAGCGCAGTTGCTTCCATGATGCGGATACCTTCGAACAAGGCGACCGGATCCATCACTGCATACAGCTTACAGAGCCATTCCAGACTCGGGTAGTTCAAACCGACAGCACCGCTAACTCCAACGTTCCATTGCGTTTGCATGCGCATGAACATTTGAACTGTTTCTAAGTTTTCCTCCCATACCTCGAAGTCTTCAGCATCTTTGCGTGATTGCAAATCAGCAATAGCTTCAGGCATCAAGCCCAAAGCTTTTAAATCTTCGTCAGTCTCTTCTTCACCTGTCTGAGCCATGCCGCACCAGTGACGTGCGGCGTCTTCTAGTTTTTTGCCAGCACCCCTACGACGCTATCGGCGTAAGCAGTGATCAAGCCTCGGATGACATAGGGATCATCCAACATTTCTTTTTTGTTTTTCTGGGTGAAAGGAATTTCTTTCCCATCATCATCCAGAACACCGTCCCAACCTTCAAGGATTTGCTCAACAAGGGCATCCTCACCCTTCTCAAGCAAATCCACAAAGGACGAACGGCTCATTCGTTTGAAGACTGCATCGAACGTTTGTTTTTCAAACTTGCCGCCATCAATAGGTGTTTCTACTGAAACCGGCCATTTGTACGTTGCAGTCTTCTTAAGAACGAATGCCATGCGGTTTAGGTGTAAGCCAGAGTGAACTCGTCGTTACCCGAGGAAGTGGGTACGAGAGTATACGGCAGGTTCAGCATAACAACGCCGTTGTCTTCTGCATACGTAGGACCACCGAGGCTGACGCCACCAGAAGCGGTAGCCAGGTCGATGATGTTTCCAGCAGTCGTGCCATGCGTGATGCTGAAAGCACCAGTGGTGCCTGCCACAGCATTGGAGAAGAAGTCCTTGGTTGCCAAGGTGACCATCTCAATGGTGAGGCTGCCGGTGCCAGCGCGGTTCACGATGCTGACTTCCTTGTTGCTGTTTACCAATTCGCGGTAAACAACCTCATTGCCGACATCAAGTGCGCAAGTTTGCAGCGGGATACTGCTTGACGCAAACAGGGTGAAGGCGGTGGTGTTGGTGTCGTTGAAGATCTGAGGTGCCGCCTGATTGGTGTAGGTCGGAGTCGGATCCGCAGTATCAGTCGGGGCGTTGTACTGACCGGTCATCGTGAAAGAGATGATCGGAATTTGGTTTGCGGTCAAGTTCAGCGAAAACGTACCGCGTGCGCCCGTCACCTTGTGACGCACACCATCAAGGGAGAAGTAGATGGTGACGGAGTCAAAGCTGCTGGAGACAGGTGCGTAAGTAACGCTGGTGCTGGCAACAACGGTTTCGCTGAAGCCGCAGGCTTTTAGCAAGCCGCCGTAACGAGGGGCAGTGCCAGCAGTACCAGAGCCTGAATACTCAACCTCAAAAGTTACCACCACACGAGTGTTGGCAATCAATTGCGGAGAGTTGCCCAGATAAGGACGAATCAAATCTCGGCTAAGAACCTCAGATTCGACTGGAGTGATTTCAAGGTTCCGAACTTGGACAGCGTCGCTGCCAGCCGGAGAGGAATCCGTGCCGTACGTTGACTCAGTCTTAACAAGGACGGTCCGCTTCCGGTAAAGCTTCGCCATCGGTTTGGTCTCCTAAGAGATCAGTTTCTGTCAACAGTTTAAGCTCACCAGTCACAACGTCAAAGAGATAAGTACCTCCGACGCCGGGATTAGGCACAGGCTTGGGAGTTTTGCTCTTAGCCATGAGATCAACCTGCCGTGGTTAGGTCAGTGCGACCTGAACGGTACATGACCATGTAATCCATGCTAATGATACCAAGAGGTATGTCTGCTTCGTACAAACTAAAATCGACGCGATCAGGATCTATGTCCAACGCGCTTCCATTGCATGTGGGATCGGACATTATTCGATTATGAACTTGTTGGGTGTAAGCATCAGAAACATCATCTGGGACATTGGCGCGAACAATGACCGTTACCCGCACCCGAAGAGACCATTGCAATTTGCTGCTGAAAACTTCTGACGGTTGATCGCTGATGGGTTCAACGATAATTGCGGGTGCCTCACCGCGAGACAGTGGCTCAACACGGCTGCGATATACCGTCGCATCAGTAATGTTGTCCAAATTGGTTTTGATCCGAGCAAGGATCTGTTCACGTACGGTGTCAGCCATGATTAGGCGGAAGCAATTTGAACAACGCTGCAATGAACGCTAGGCGTTGCCGGACGGGTGTATGGGCTAGTAATTGCGGCACTAGCTTGCAGGTAAGCATCAACATGGCTGGTCGCCCAAATCAATTCAACGTAATCATTAGGAGCAAGAAGCATTGCGTGATTGAGGGCAATTACGTTATTGCCCGGAACGCCACCATGGCTTTCAATGACGCTCACTTTGGTTCCAGTGCTGGGAAGATCGCCGCTGGAACCCGAATCATTCAGACGCAGCCATACATTAATGTCGTGAATTACAGTGTCATTATTTGATAATTGCAAAACAAATGTAAAGCCGTAGATGCCCGGATGCTCAACAGTAATTCTGGTGTTATTGACAACTCTAACTCCACGATTGTGAATATCGTCAACACGAAAAAGAACTGAAGTTGGCGTATTTGCAGTTGCTGTTTGATCACTTGTATCTGCAAAATCTCCCCAATATCCCGCTGCGCCGTTATACGGCAATTGATTCCACGGTGTCTTGCCGTCTCCGTTTTTCTTGGCTTTGGTATCGGTTTCAAGCCCCGTCTCGCCGGGCAACAGCACTGGATTCAATGTTGCCCATTTGGCGCGTGTGTTGACCTTGGCGATACTCATGGCGGATCAAACCTTGGACAACAACAACTCAGAAAATACTCCGTCGTCAATTGCGCGATTTTCACGCACGGTGTACGACGAGCCACCGACAGTGATAGAAGTGCCGCGAGAGGCGGAACTCACATCAGAAGTTTTCGCCGTAAGCAAATACTCCCGACTTAGAGCCATACCTCCCGCGATCACATCCACAGGCGAATCCAAAATGCCAACAAATTCAGCACCAGCACCAATTTGGCAAGTAACGCCAAACTCGTCGGTATTGAGAAATGCCAGCGTTTCAGAAAGCGCCATTAGGATCAAGCGCCGTACTTGACAGAAGCAAGACCGGTCAGCGACACAAAGCCAGTGCCGGTGCCACCAGCAACAGTCACGCTCGCTTTGATGTAGCGCTTCATGTCGTTGCTGTTCACATACAGCTTCTGTTGAGAAGCGGTATTGGCTTCAGTGGTGGTGAAAGCGCCACCAGACACATCGGTGTAAGTGCCACCAGAGGTGTCGGATTCGGTCAGCTTGACGGCATAGGTAATGCCAGCGCCACCGGCAGAAGCGTCAAGAACGAAAGCAATATCGCCTTCGTAATCGAGCAGATCGATGGCAGAGCCAACACCAGTGGAAGCGGCAACAGCGTTAGGGCGCACCGCCAGCAGAGTGGTCTTAGACCCGAGGTTGTGGATCATTGGTCTTTCTCCGTTTGGGAGCGGGTTTAACAGTTTGAGGCTCTTCTTCAGCCTCGATTACAACTTCCTGAGGTAAAGGAGCAGGTATCGCTTTTTGGATGCCGATCAACAACAAGGCTGATCTTTTGTCGGTTTCGACAATGTCACCAGCTTTCACCTCTTTGAGGTCAACGATGGTGCTACGAAGCATCTGAATGCGCATACCCGCTCCTAGTTATCAGGACAGTTTGCAGATGGACTCAGGATGACGGATAGCCACGTCATAGTCCTGCATGGCAACCACGCGCACGGTGCCGGAGGCGGAACCGGTGTAGGGATCAACCATGATGTCCAGACCGCTCCAGAAGCCGATCATGATGTCGCTGAAATTAGCGAACACCGCAGTGTTGTTCGGCATGGAGTTGGACACGTAAGCCGAGTAACCGTTGATGGTGTTGTCGGCTTCGTAGACGAACTGAGCAGTGTTGCTGGCTTTCTCAGTGGTCTTCAGGGTTCCGCGCAGAGCGGAGTTCATCAGATAACCAAGGGTGCCGAGCAGAGCGTTATCGGTGCTGAGAGCGGCTTCAGCGTTCACATAATCAGCGAACGTGGTGTAGCCAGACTCAGTGTTGATGCCGGTAACGTTCAGGAAGCCCAGAGGATAGGAACCGGTGCCAGTGCCGTTGATGGCTTGGTTCTCAACCTCAATGGCGATCTGCTGAGCCAGGTCACGACGAACGAGATTCTCGATGTCGATGCTGGACTGAAGCAGCAGACGGCGGCTGTAATCGGTCAGGGCACCAATGGTGCGGGGCTGCATTGCAACCTGATCCACGGTGAGCTGCGATTCGGTGATGGCACCGGATTCAGCCACGTGATAGGTGGTAGCGCCACCCGATTGACGGGGGATAGCAACCATGCCCTGCAGACCGGTCATGACGTTGGCACCTGCTTGTTGCAGCACCAGCGACTTACGGAGCAGATCGATGAAGCTGTCGCTCATCAGATCGGTAGCCACCAGATCACCACCACCGGAAGCAGAGCCGACAGTCAGATCGCGACGACCAAAGCCCAGCACATCGGCGGGGACCAGGATGCCACGAGCTTCCTTACCGGACTTCTCTTGAGCAGCACGGCTGACTTCGAGTTCGAAACCAGCAGCACGCTGAGCTTCAGCGCTGTTGGGGTGAGCCAGAGCGTTGATTGCACGCACGAAGCTGTAATCACGACGCTCTTTGGTGGACATGCCGATTTCGGCGTCCTTGGCGTTGATGGGCTTTTCCTGCACACCCATCTTTTCCAGAAGGGCGGTACGAAGCTCATCGAGGCTGCGGGAGTTAGCGATAAACTCCTGAGCCAGTTCAATGTTCTTGGTACGTTGACCAAGGGCGATCATGTCGGCTGCTTCCTTCGCCTTGGCTTGTACAGCCTCAGCGCGGATAGCCTCAACGTTGAGGTTTTGATCCACGGTAGTAACTCCGTTGAAGGTGTTTTCCACGGCTGACGCCGTATCTACGCCTTTATTATTAAAGGCGCTGCGACCAATGCCAACCGATTGATCAGCAGGCACGGTCACCAAACTGATTTCAAACGGTTGGAAGTTGGTAGCACGATAAGTCACTGGTGAAGTGGACTCATCGGCTTCCATCGCATTGATCTTGTAGCCGAAGCTGACGTTACGGATGATTCCATCCTTGATCAGCTCCTGCATTTCGCGTCCAAGGTCATTGTTCGCGAGTTTTACACGTGCATAGGCACGCTTGTTCTTGATATATGCCTTTTGAACAACACCAACAATCCGATCCGGATCGTGTTGATAAAGAAGAGGGGCGCCGTCATTGAGACGGGTTAGATCCATGGATTTCGCATCCATGTTTAATACTTCCATCCCGTAATAACGCTCTACGGGCGCTTCACTGGCGAAGGGAAATTCAAGTGTGCGATCCTCATCTGCACTGCGGAATTCAGCAGTGAAAGAACGCTTTACAGTTTCGCCTTCAAGGAAACGCAACGCCGAAATCTTGCGGAGTTCAGAAAACTTATGACCAACCATGGTCTCAGTCTCCTCGTAATTGCCATCTTGACGGCGATACACGCGAATTAAAGCAGCGGGATCTTCTTCCGATGCATTGATGCTAAATGACGAATCAGGAACGCCAAGTACACCTTCACGCATTACATGTTCAATTTTTCCGCGTGCAGTACCACCGCTGGAATCCCATTCGACAAAGTCACCAACTTTCAATGCATCAGGTGCAGCACGCTCTTCTTCGCGTTCACCAGTTGCTTCTTCAAACATCATCGGATCAAAGTCATGATCACTGAGCCACTGACGTGCTTCTGCGGATGTAAAACGATCAGCATCAAAGCGGATTGCTTGTAGTTCGCTGGTGCCTTCTTTGATGCCATAAATTGCATCAATACCAGCGCCAAATTCATCATTGACGCGGCGAATGCTGTCGTATTGATCTGGATCGGTCAGACGTGCGGCATGCTCGTTGGGGTAAGGACGACCATCCTCGACCACCTCAACCTCAGGCGCAGATCGAGTCTGCTTGCCAGTGGGCGCAAAGCCTTTTGCCTCGCGTTTCATGAGTTCCACGAATGCTTTGCTCATCAGTCTATGTCTTCCAATTCAGGTTCTTCTTCATGTTGTACCGGATGTTCGGTAGGTGGTACAGGAGTCGGCTGGGTGACGCCATTATTTGATACCTGTGAAGGATCCGTATCAAGGACGATGCCGAGTTCATCAGCAACAGCCAGTTCATGCTGCCGTTGACGCATTTGATCCTCGAAATCACCGCCGTGCAATGCGATGACCTGCGAAAGGGTCATGATGCCGCTACGAATCAGCTCCTTGTAAGCAGCAGCTTCCTTCTGCGGATCAACAAACTGGGCAGCAGGTGCAATCCACTTGGCTTCTTCATAGCGTTGCGGATTTGATTCAAAGCCGGGCAGATCCAGTACACCAGCCAAGACCGCCATCTCAAGCCAACGCTCGTAGACCTCTTCGCACAGCGATTCGATCAAATACTGCTGCAGCACCTTGTAGTGCGTACGCGTTTCAAGCAGCTCTAAGCGCGAAGAGCTGTAATTGCTCTGCGAGAAATCTGAGCTGACTTGCGTATAACTACAGCCAATCCCAGCAGCCACAGCTCGCAGCATTTGCTGGACAAAAGGAGTAAACGCATCATCAGGGCGATTGGGAGTGAAGAATTGCATTTCTTCGCCCGGTGCCAATCGACGGATGCTGCCGGGAGAGAAGTCGAGGACAGACTCCTGATCAAACGTGCCATCTTCAAACAGCTCCTGATCCGGCGTTTTGACGAACGCCATCATGCTGCTACTGGCACGGGCAGCGACGATCTCCGCTTCTTCGTATCCAGACAAATTACGAAGGCGCATGATCGCCGTAGCAAACGCGCTAACACCACGCGTCTGACCGGGACGATCAATCAGGTACAGATGAATGATGTCATCAGCGGGAATGCGAATCCGGCGCTTGACTGCCTTCTGCGCGTAGCTGAATTGATAATCGCCGGGATGGTAATCAAAGAAGTGATACGCAATTGGGCGTCCCCACTTATCAATCTCAACACCCATCCGAATCTCATTGCCGTCTTTCGTAATGGTGTTGTAATCGTCGTCAAGCAGATCAGATTCAATCAGCTCAAGACCAAGGGGCACCTTGCTGTTGCCAAATGATTGACGAACAAGGCGGATGAACACCTCGCCCGATTCGAGCATTGAGGTGACAGATAACCGTTGAATGTCGTACCAGCTCAGCTTGCCGCCAACATGACAACGCTTGGCACTCGTCCAGCGATCAAATTCTTCCTCGATGCGGCGGTTGATGTCATCAGCAAGGCGTCCACCACGCTGCATGCGCACTTGCGCCTGATGACGAATACCAGTGCCGACAACATTATTCTTTACGGCACGAAGCGCAGATTTTGCGAAATCTGAATCGCGAACAAGCTGCCGTGCGCGGTTCCGCAACATGCGGATGCTGCCGCGAACTTCACTATCAGCAGAAGTTGCCTGACTGATCCAGTCAGAAGTAAGGCGATTGTTTTGTGCAGCGGCATAAGCACGCTTGAGGTTCCAGTTTTTCTCTTTCGCCTCTTGCAATTGCTTACGCAACGCGTTGGTACGACCAAAGCCCAAGAAAGCCATTAACGGAACCTCACTTTGGCGAGACCGGGATTGCCAAGACCCTGACGGATCTTTTCACGGCGTCGCTCCATTGCAACCTCATTTTGCAACGTGCTGCGCAATTCGAGCAGTTCAGTCATCTTGTAACGACGAAGGCTGCGGCCACCAATGCTGTATTCCTGCACCATTCCGCCTTGAGACAAGGTGCGGATTGCAGCTTCGACGTAGCTGAGGTCAATTTCAGCGCGGCTGCGATCATCAAATGCACCGGGCGTGCTGGTGTAAGCAGCAGTTGCCTTGACGGTGAACTGACCGCGACCGGCGGTGTACTGAAGGGTGCTGTAGGTGGCAATTGCCTGCCATGTCCACAAGCCGGCATCAAAGTTGGCAGTAGTGGCGGCGGGAACAGTAATACGCCAACCATCACCTTCGGCAGTACCGGTGATTGTTGCGCCTTCTGCAGCAGTATTCGTGCGGGCGTACCAATTCATCGTGTACGTGCCGCTGTCAATGACAGTCCCGATCGCATCCTTAAACGAAGGCACGTCAAAAACGACGGTATCGCCTGCGTAAATCAAATCCGGTACAAGGATGCTCACCAGCTTGTCACAAATGAGGATGCTCGCCTCTGAAGTCTACGCTGCGGCGGGCGGTATGGCGACTGCTTTTGCTCCTCGTTCTTTTCGGGTATCACCTGTCCATTCTTTACGCTATTGCTGGTAGCACGCTCAAACTGCTCAAAAATCGTGTTCCTGTTAAATCTCATGTACAAGAAGTGCAGGGCGGCATAGCTGTAAACAAAACAGTCCAATGCCTCATTGCGATCACCTGCTTTCTTCTTCCATTCCCGAATGGCAAAACCCTTGACGTAACGGACCACCTGTCGCTCACTCGTAAGTTGCTTGAAATATTCCTGACCCGCCTCCGCGTGAAAGTGAATGTACCCTGCGCCAACCTCGTTGTGCTTCATCCTGCCAAACAAGGTTGATTTGATCGTGTCAGTACCAACGGGAAATACTTCAGCCGAATTCTTCAAAACTTGACCTTTGTAGTTAATATCAACTTTGGAAGGCTTCCCTATCGGCGGTTTGTTCCGCACTGACTGTCCTTTCAAAGCAAACACACCTTTTACCTTTCGACTTCTGGCATACGCATAAACTTCACTTGTGAAGTGACCGCCAGAGTCCACTCCAATTGCCGCAACTTTGAGTCTTCCACCGTCGGCATGCGGGTAGTCCCTTAGCAGTAGGTCATCAACTTGTTCCCACAATTTCTGTCCGGCTGGATCGCCGTAAATCTCTGTGTGGCTGATCAGCCAGCACTCCTCACCAGCGCCCCACCCATACAGTCCGATAGCAACCCGGTTGTCCTGTACGTCAACGCCAGCGGTCAAGATGCTGGCACCCGTGGGGACCTCGCTAGCGGGGTAGAACTCGGCACGTTCCGAAAGGCTTTCCGCCCCAAGTTTTGCCCCCGTCTCCTCTTCCCAAGTCTCGCCCAAGACAGTATTGACAAAGGTCTTGAGCAACGGAGCGTCGTTCTTCGCACGTAAAAACTCCGACACGATTTCTTCCCAGCTCTTCCATCCCAGTGGTGAATAGAGAGAGGACAAATGGAATCCAACCGTCCGTGCATCTTGGCTTGTAGCAGTCGCACGCCATTCGCCTTTGCGAAGCATTTCGCTCTTGTAATGCTCTGGTATGTGGCACCCGCAAGCCTCGCAGACATACGCAGCAGTCTTTGGATTACCGTCACGCCACTGCAGATTTTTCCACTGCAGCCATTGCATGTGATCGCAATGCGGACATGGCACAAAATATCGGCGTTGATCAGATGCCAGATACTCCGTTTCAATCCTGCTTGTATCTTTGACCGTTGGCGTCGAGGTCAGAATAATTTTCCGCCGACTAAACGTTGAAGCACGACGTTCTGCCAATGCACAAGGGTCTCCTTCACCGTCCACATCAGACGGAAAAGCATCAACCTCATCAAGAAGCACCCAGCGACAAGGAGCAGAACGTAAGCCCGTAGCGGAGTTGGCACCCGTAAGTAGAAGGATCCCGCCGGGGAATTCCTTGCTGAACATCGTGTTGCCTGAATCGCGGCTTCGAGCGGGAGCGATCTTTGCGGCAAGGCACGGTGTCTCATGAATTAGCGAATCCAGTCGCTGTTTACTCAATCTTTTAGCCATCTCAATTGTTGGCTGCACGAAAAGTGCTGGACCCGGAGCATGGGCAATCATGTAGCCCACCACGTTGTTGATGCCCTCCGTCTTGCCAAGCTGTGCGCCCGCCATGAACACCACCTTCTGCACAGCGGAGTTGGCGGACATGCAGTCCATAATTTCCCGCAGGTAAGGCGTGCGATCTGTGCGCCACGGTCCAGGCTCGGCAGATGCCTTGTTGCTGAGCATCCGGTACTGATCCGCCCATTGGCTGACCGTTAGATCAGGGTCAGGCTTTAGACCATCAATAAACGCGGTGCGGTAGATCAGTGCGCCGTCACGCATCGGTCAACGTCTCCAACGCCTTACGGATCTCTGCCGTCAATGTTTGGTGAATGATCACCGGATCAGATTCTGCAGCCATTTGATTGCTTACACGATCAGGAATGTTGCTCAGGGCATCTCTCACAGCACGTGCAGCCGAAAATGCCTCACGCTGCACGCGAGACACCTCCACCAATTGCTCCTCCTTGACCTCAAGATCCAGCCGTGCCAGCTCTGCGCGGAAATGTTCTGACTTTGCACGACTCTCATTGAAACTCGGGATCTCAAGCTCGTCTGATTTCTTACGCGTGGGACTCACTGAGACAAGCGGGTTGCCCTCCTTGTACGCCTTGATCGCCGCTTCCTTGTCCCAAGCGATCTTGTTGCGATCAACCGTGAAGCAACCTTCAAACCTGCCCTGACTCTTCATCTGGCTGATCCGCGCCTGCGTGATCCCCAGTGCCTCAGCGAGTTCTTTGGTGTTGCAAGTGTGCATAGGCGCAATTTAAGCGCAGTAGCGACGTTTTAAGCGAAATAGTCCCTGACAGCGTTTTCTTGGCATATAATTGTCAACTTTTCGATTTTGGGCGTCTTAGGCGTCTCAAATGCGTCCATGCTGCGACACGCATAATTCTGGCGCTAGCGGAAAAAGGGGGTTCGAAATTACC
>Ga0222714_10002791_pt1 | contig 18225 bp, 22 predicted proteins | sample C33_3DmetaG_FD_165048 | JGI IMG/M metagenome (GOLD analysis project Ga0222714, IMG submission 165048) | Estuarine water microbial communities from San Francisco Bay, California, United States - C33_3D | ecosystem: Environmental > Aquatic > Marine > Unclassified | place: USA: California...
GTCATCCCCCGCTCGGCCAGCACCCGTGCGCGCAGCCCCGACCCCGCGCCCACGTCCACCACCAGCCCCCCATGCGGCAGCCCCTGCAGCAGGTGGTTCATGCCGCTGCCCACCATGCGCGCCGCCAGGCGGTCCTCCACCTCGAGCCCCGGCGACAGCGCGGGCGCCGCCGCGGTGCCATCCGGAGGCGGATCCGTGAACCCCACCCCGCATACCCGCGAGAGGCACAGCCGGATGGCACTCGGCAGCCTCCCGGCACGGTCATGCGGCGTGAGCAGGTACTCCGAGTAGGCACCGCAGCGCGGGCAGGGCGGGGCGTCGGACATCGCGGTGACCATAACCGCTGCCGCCTCGTCCGGGCGGTCAGGGCGGCCCGATCCACGTCGGGAGCATCACGCCGGGCGGAGCCGTGCGCGGCGGGCGAGGGCGTCGCGGTGGTCGCGGCCTGCCCGGCGTGCTGGGACGTGGCGTGGCGATCGGCGCCAGCGGGGCCTCGATCAGCCGAATGATGGCGGGCAACGGGCGCACGGGCGCACGCCGGCCCAACGTTGTCGACCGCACCGCGAGCAGGCCGATGAACAGCAGAACGAGCACGATGACGATGCCGGCGTACTCGGCGGTGGTGGACCCGCGTTCGTTCATGGCCCCCCGAGGGCTATCCCCACCTGAGCGGCCATCTCAACGACCATGACCCCGAGCACGAGCAGCATCGCCCCCGGCACCATGACGAGCGCCACCACCAACTGGATCCTCGGCGCGGCACGGGCCGCCCGGTCCCGGGCGCGCTGCCGGCGCGCAGCGCGCAGGGCCTCCGCCTGCCCCGCCAATGCCGTGGCGAGAGGCGTGCCGAGTTCCTCCGCCTGGAGCAGGGACGCCACGAGGCGGCCGACATCCTCGGAGGCCGTGCGACTCGCCAGGCCCCTGTACGCGAGGCGACGCGGCGTGCCAAGCGCCTGATCCGACAACGTGGCCCGCACCTCCTCGCCCAGCGGCCCACCCAGTCGATCAGCAGCCAGGGACAGCGCCGGGTCCAGGGCCATCCCGGCCTCGACGCAGATCACCATGAGGTCGAGGAGGTCGGGCAGGGCCTCCACGATCGCCGCCCTCCGCGCCCGGGCACGCCGCGCAACGGCACGGTCAGGGCCCAGGCGCCCCATCAGCATCCAGAGCGGCATGAGCGCCAGCAGGAGCGGGGCCAGCAGCACCGCGGACGCCACGCCGAACGCGACGCCCGCGACCGCTCCGCCGGCGCGGGCGCGAACGAGCACCGGGGCCGTGGCATCAGGCGGCAGGCCGGCGGTGATGAGGCCATCTGCATCCACCCGCCCGCCGATCATCGCCCGCACTGACGACGGCAGCGGGATGCCCGCGAGCAGCATCACGACGCCCGGCAGCGCATCGGCGCCCCGATGGGCGCGCAGCCTGCGGGCCACGATCCATCCCATGACCCCGCTGACCAGCGCAGCCATGGCGAGCAGCACAGACGGGGACGGCATCACGGCGTGACCGCAGCGATGCGGCGGATGATGGCGATGCCCGCGAGCTGCAGCAGCGCCGCGACGACCAGCACCCCAGCGCCCACGGGAGTGGATGCCGTGCGGGCAATGAGGCCCGGGGCGGCGGCCTCCGCGAGGCCGGCCCCGACCAGCGGCAGGGCGGCGACCATCCATGCCGTGGCGCGCGCCTGGGCAGTGGCGCCCCTCAGCTCGCGGGCGAGGCGCCCGCGCTCCTCGAGCCGCGTCGCCATATCGCGAAGGGCCCGCGCAAGATCGCCCCCCGTTCGCCGCTGAACGAGGATGGCCGTGACGAGCAGGCCGAGATCGGGATCCGGCAGCCGCTGCGCAAGCACGGCAAGGGCATCGTCCACGCGAGCCCCGAGGTCCATTTCGCCCGACGCCCGTCGCAACTCCGCACCGAGGGGGTCGGGCGTATCACGGGCAGCGCGCACGATCGCCTGGCGCAACGACAACCCCGCCGCCACCGCGCTCGCCAGCATCTGCGCGACAGATGGCATCGCCTCGCCGACCCGCCGCAGATGGCGCCGGTCTGCCGCGGCGAGCACGAGGCGAAGCCCGACGACCCCGACGAGAAGCCCGGGCAGGGCAAGCACGGGGCGGCGCAGCACGAGCAGCAGCACCAGCGAGCAGGTGATGCTCGAGGCGATGGCACCCGCCAGCAGGAGGACAGGGTCAACCCCGAGGCCGGCGTGCTCCACCCGCCGGGCAAGGGCGGCGCCCCCCGGCAGGCGAGCCAGCACGGCGCCGCCTGCTGCCGGCCGCTGCGAGAGCGCACCGGTTGCAACGGCGGACCTCACCCCGGCAACCACGGCGAGAGCAGAGGCGGCAGCGAGCAGCGGACCCCCGACGCCGTTCATGCCACGCCCGTCCGGCGGGCATCGCGCTGCAGTTCGTCGCGCCAGCGAGCCGCTGACGGGGTCCACACGAAGCCCCCGGCGCCTTCCGGGCGCCACCTGCAAATGCGGCGCACCTCCGGCCCCTCGTGCCCACGGAGCACCTCCGCGAGTTCCACCGTGCGGCGGGCGCCGGATGCATCGCGGGCCTGATGCACCACCAGGTCGACGGCACTCGCCACCTGATCGGCGACCGCCCTCCACGGCAGCTCGAGATCGCCCATGAGCGCCAGGGTGACGAGTCGCCGCAGAGCCTCTCGCGGAGACGAGGCATGGAGGGTGGATAGCGAGCCCTCATGGCCCGTCGTAAGCGCACTGATCATGTCGAGGGCTTCACCACCACGGACCTCACCCACGATGATCCGGTCGGGGCGCATGCGCAGGGCGTTTCGCACGAGGGCGCGGATTGGCACCGCGCCACGCCCCTCCACGCCGGGCGGACGCGATTCGAGGCGCACCACGTGCTCGAGTGGAAGCCGCAGTTCAGCGGCGTCCTCGATGGTGATGACCCTCTCCGACGGGTCGATCGCCGCGCAGAGGGCCGCCAGGGTAGTGGTCTTGCCGCTGCCGGTACCGCCGGTGACCAGGATGTTCCTCCGCGCAGCCACTGCCGAATGGAGCGCGATGAGCATCTCCTCGGACAGCGCGCCGAGGCGCACGAGGTCATCGCCCTTCAGCCGCTCTCCGGGGAAGCGACGCACGGTGAGCACGGGACCATCGATGCTGAGCGGCGGAACGACTGCGTTGACGCGGGAGCCATCTGGCAGCCGGGCATCCACCATCGGGCTGGCCTCATCGAGACGTCGCCCGAGCGGGGCGAGGATGCGATCGATCACGTGGAGCAGGTGGTCGGCGTCGGCAAACCGCGTGCCGACCGGCTCGATGCGACCCGAGCGCTCCACCCACACGCGAGCGGGCCCGTTGACCATTACCTCGGTCACCTCGGGGTCGCGCAGGAGGGGCTCGAGCGGACCGAGCCCGAGCATGGCGTCGACGACCGCCATCACGACGGCCCCGCGGGCATCCGAGGGCAGGATGTGACGGCCGTCGTCGAGGGCGTCCTCGGCCAGCGCCGCCACCGCCTGTCGCGTTGCGCGGCCGGGCTCCACGAGCCCGCCCCGGACGATCGCCGCCCGGATCTCCTCGACCAAACGCGGATCCGCCACGGCCTCGGTCATCGCCGGCCCTGAACCGTGGCGATTGCGCGTGCGAGCCCCCGCCCGCGCAACGGATGCGCGTCCGCGACCCTCGCGGCCCCGCGATTGTCACGCGGCGCGGTTGCCACCACCTCGAGTGCGACAGCGCGCTCGAGCGCGCGCTGGGGGACCCGCTCGCCAGCGGGCAACTCCGTGGCCACAACCACCGCCGGCCGTCCCTGCACCGCCCGCGCCACATGCGAGGCGCGGCGAACCCCGTGCCCCGTGAGCGGCGCGAGCATCACGGCGAGGTCTGCCCGGCGCAGCAGGGCCGTCGCGAGCGCGGTGTCCCCGTGCCCCGCATCGACCACCCACGAGGCACGCGACACCACGTATGCCGCAACAGCCTCGACTGCATCGGCGCTCCAGTCGACGAGCGCGAGCGGGTCCCTGGCACCGGCCATGACATCGATGGCCGTCGCGTGCCGATGGACCAGATGCGCGAGGTGACCGGCATCGAGCTCGCTGCCCAGCGCACAGGCATCGTCGAGGGAGCGAGTGACGGGCACGCCCCAGAGGGCGGTAGGGCCACCGCCGTGGGGGTCGAGGTCGACCAGCAGCACCTGCTCGCCCGATTGCCGGCGGGCGAGCGCGAGCGCGCACGCGAAGGTGGTCGTGCCACAGCCCCCGGCCGCGCCGACGACGACGACCCCGCTCACGGCTCCGATGACGGACGGGTGACCACGCGCACCTCGCGGGCGAAGTCGAGCGCGCGCGTGACCTCCAGTGCCTGGGCCGCGGTGACGCGGAGCAGCAGGGCATCCCCGCTGCCATCACCACGTGAGGGGTCGTCGCGCATGATCGCGAGCACCTCAGCCCCTGACACCACCACGCGCGTGCGGCCGGCAAGCCCCTCCCCATCAGAGGCCAGCACATCCACCCGCGCCCCGGGTGCGGGCGCGCCGGCGGCCGCGCCGAGGGCTCGCAGGGGAACGGCCACTGCCCGCTCGCCGACCTGGAGGGGCTCCGGCCCGAGCCCCGGCATGCCGCCGAGCGCGGCCTGGGTGATGGGCTCGCCAGCGGCCAGCGGTGCGACGGTGCGACGGCCAGCGGCCTCAGCGCCCTTCAGCAGCATGCCCGGGAGCACGCCGCCCATGGGCACCGAGGCGACGGCGAGAAGGCCCCGTGTGCCACCACCGATCACCTCGCCCGCTGGGATCGCCCGGGCTGCGACCAGCACCTGCGCGCCAGGCTCCTCGCCGCGCCCCACGCCGCTCGCAAGCATGAACGCGCCGGCCGCCAGCACTGCCGCGATGATGAACCACCAGCCCGGCCTGCGCATGCGAAGGCCCCTCATGGCGTCTCCGCCCGCTCGCCGCACGATGGGCATGGCGCATGGGCCGCACCGCCGGCTCCGCACCAGCGACACGGACGCCACGCGCAGTCGCACCACCGCGCGAGCGCATCGGCCCCGACCGCCGGGACCATCACCTCATCCTCTCCCCATGGACGCAGCGGCAGGTTGACCGGCGACATCGCCGCGAGGCCCACGGCCACCTGCGCGCGGCGCAGCAGGTCGTCCGGCTCGGCGTCACGCGCCCACGCCGCGATGAGCGCGGCGGCCCAACCCGCCGCCGGCACCTCGGGGGGCAGCCACAGGAGGTCGTGTCCGAGCACGATGCTGATGGCCGCGAGTGGCGCCATCGCGGGGTCGGCCCACGGCGGGCGCGCGAGCACGAGCGCCTCGCGCCCGGCCATGTCGAGCAGGTCGATGACGGCATCCCCATCCACGCGGCCCGCCCGCCGTACGGGTGCCGGCGCGGCGTGAACACCATCGGCCTGCAGCAGGCCAGCCGCCTCGGCTACCTCGTGCGACATGACCAGCGCCACGGTGGCCGACTCAGGCGTCATCCGCGACGAGGCGGTATCCGAGGCCCCAGACGTTCACGACGTACCGCCGCCCGCCCGAGGCCTCCGCGAGCTTGCGGCGCAGCCGCGATGCATGGCTGTCGACGGTGCGGGTGCGCCCCATCGACTTGTAGCCCCATACATCGCGCAGCAGCTCCTGCTTGCTGACCACCCTGCGGGGGTCCCTGGCGAGTGCCGTGAGCAGCCCGAGCTCCTTCGCAGAGAGGACAACCGGCTCATCGGAGATCGTGACCCGGCGCGAACGCCGATCGATGACGATGTCATCAACCCTCAGCAGGCCCGCCGACCACTCACCATCAGCGCGACGCATGAGCGCCCGCAGGCGGGCGAGGATCTCCACATAGGCGAACGGGGTTCCCACCACCTCGTCGGCGCCGCGCTCGAGGGCGCGGACGACCCGATGAGGCTCTCCTGCACCGGAGACGCCGAGCACCGGGATGGCGGCGTCCCACGGATCCTCGGGCCCGCCCTCGCGCACGAGCCCCACCGCCTCGAGGCCACCAGCGGCGGGCATGTCGAGATCCACGATCACCGCCGATGGGCATGCGGTGCTCAACATGCCCTTCACCTCACCCGGGTCCGCGGCGAGCATCACCTCGAAGCGATCTGCCTCGAGGTCGGCCGCCAGGCTGCCGGACGCCGGACGGGGGCCCACCAGGAGCACCGAGCGATGGGGTGCCTGCGTTGTCATGAGATCCTCCGATCATCGGGGGAGCGGCGTGCTCCCGGTGACCGGATAACGCGCCAGGCGCACGCCTGCTCCCCCATCGCCCGGCCGTGATTCACCCACCGTGCGGGAAAAGCGAATCGCCCGTGAGCCACACGCGATCGCCAGGCACCAGCCGGAGGGCCCCGCTCCTGGCCTCGATCACCGCGTGCGCACCCCGGCATGAAGCGCCGCGCGCCGGAAGCGGGTCAACCACCCTGAGCACCACCCCGCAGCGATCCACGAATGCCGCTTCGATGCGCACGCGCAGGCCGATGCCGTGCACCGACCTGCAGGGCACGAGGATGAGCGCCTCGTCGCCTGCCGGGTCCGGGGTGCCCAGAAAGCCGACGAGCCGCGCGAGCATGCGGTCGGCCACGTAGGCCCGTCGCGCCACACGTGACGCCGGGCGAGCGCGAAGCTCGCCAGCCCCTCGTGCCCGCGCGTCAATGCGCCACATCCCCATGTGGCCATCGTGCGGGGCGCGAGCGCAGCCGTGGCGCCCGGACCGTGCCGGGTGCGTCATGGCACCGTCACGCCCCAGCCCCTACTCGGGGTGCCCGATGCTCCCCTGAAGCGCGGCCATCGCCCGGGCGAACAGCAGGCCCATGGCATCCGCGGCCTCGTCGGCGGTGTCAACGGGCTTGATGGCGCCCATGCCGGCGGTGGCCATCTGCACGGCCAGCTGGATCACCTGGAAGCGGTCCACCGGCTGGATGTGCCCGCCGCCCTCGGCCTGGATCTCCTCCATGGCCTCGCGCTGGGCGCGCATCATCTCCTTGAGGCGCTCCTTGAACTCCTCCGATGCGCCCTCGCCGAAGGCGAAGCCGAACGGGAACTCCTCGTCACTCACAGCCTGATCTCCCTCAGCGGCGTGCGGCTGAACATGTGGATGGTGTCCACGAAGCGCACGGTACGCGACTGCAGGTCCATGAGGATGGAATGCGTTCTCGCGCCGTCACTGAAGTAGCGCACGCCCTTGAGCAGGTGGCCATCGGTCACTCCCGTGGCCAGCACGTACATCGGCTGCGGAGCCAGGTCGCGGGCGGTGAGCACACGGTTGGTGTCCTCGAGGCCGAATTGCCTGAGGCGCTCGCGCTGGGCGTCGTCCTTCGGCCACATGCGGGCCTGGATCTCGCCGCCCAGGCACTCGAGGGCCGCGGCGGTGATGACGCCCTCGGTGCTGCCGCCGATTCCCATGTACACGTGGTCGCCGGTGCCGCGCACCGCCGCCGACATCGACGCGGTGATGTCGCCGTCGGGGATCAGCTTGATGCGCGCCCCGAGGGCGCGGATGTCCTCGATGAGCTCCTCATGGCGCGGTCGGTCGAGCACGACCACCGACAGGTCGCGGATGCGCCGGTCGTAGCAGCGGGCGATGGTGTCGAGCGTGTCGGAGATGGGAGCGGTGATGTCCACCCGACCCTTGGCGTTGGCCCCCACGCACAACTTCTGCATGTACATGTCGGGCGCGGCCATCACCCCGCCCGGCGCGCCGATGACGCACACGGCGATCGCCCCGGCGTCACCGCGGGCCACCAGGTCGGTGCCCTCCAGCGGGTCGACCGCGATCTCGCACGGCATTCCGCCGGTGCCGAGAACCTCACCCACGTAGAGCTCGGGGGCCTCGTCCTTCTCGCCCTCGCCGATGATCACCTCGCCCGTGATGGGCATGGCGCTGAACTCCTTGCGCATGGCATCGACGGCCGCGCCGTCGGCGGCGTGGCGGTCGCCCTGCCCCACCCAGCGGGCCGACGCCAGGGCGGCCTGCTCGGTGACGCGCAGGAAGTCGGTGGCCGGCACGATCTCGTGGCCCTCGAGCCCGACGGGCACAGGGGCGGGAACGTCGTTGGTGGTCATGCGTCCTTTCGCGACAGCCGCGCGGCGTGGTCCTCGTTGAACTTGTCGATGCCCTGCGCGGTGAGCGGGTGGTGGAGCATCTGGTGGAACACCTTCGGGGGAATGGTGGCGATGTCCGACCCCATGCGGGCGGCCTCCATCACGTGCACGGGGGTGCGGATGCTCGCGGCCAGCACCTCGCAGTCGAAGTCGGATGCCGCGAAGGCCTCGACGATCTCGAGCAGGTGGCCGAGGCCGTCCTCGTTGATGTCGTCGTAGCGGCCCACGAACGGCGACACGAACGACGCCCCGGCCGACGCGGCGAGGATCGCCTGGTTGGCCGTGAAGCAGAGGGTCATGTTCACGCGGATGCCATCGCGCGCCAGCGCCGAGGTGGCGCTCAGCCCCTCGCGCGTGGTGGGCAGCTTCACCACGATGCGCGGGTCGATCGCCGCCAGGCGCTGGCCCTCGGAGATCATCGTGGGCACGTCGTCGGCCACCACCTCCGCCGATACCGGGCCGTCGACGATCTCGCAGATGCGCCGGTAGATGTCGTCCTCATCGCCCTCCACCTGCGAGAGCAGGGTCGGGTTGGTGGTGGCGCCGCTCAGCACCCCCCACGATGCGATCTCCTCGATGTCGGCGAGGTTCGCGGTGTCGATGTACAGCTTCACGGTGGGCCTCCGGAGGCGTGAACGCGTTCGGGCGAGGCTACCAGCCGCGTCATGCGCCCCCGTGGCGGCGCATCGCGCTGCGAAGCCACACGCCCGACCCCACGGTCGCCAGTGCGCCGGCGACCAGCAGGAAGATCGCGATGGTGCGGCTGTCGGAGCCGCCGGGCTCGGCGCCCGGCGGGTATGCCCCATCGGCGCTCGGCGCCCAGCGCACGCGCATGCCGCTGTTCCATGACGGCGTGCGGAACACCGGGTCGGGACAGTCGCTGCGGCCCGATGACGCGCAGGCGATGTACCTCGCCTGGCTGGCCCTATTGGCGGCCTCCACCTGGTCCGGGCTCACCGTCCACCGAAAGTCGGTGCCGTCGGCCCGCAGCAGCACGCCGCGCGCCACCACCCTGCCCCCGTCGTTGATGTTGCCGGTAGGGGTGGATGAGCAGTAGCGCTGGATGCCGTAGCGCGCGCACCCCGCGAACTGCCCCGTGGGGAAGAACAGCGCCCAGCGGGCCTCCGGGCCCGAGAGCGCATCGGCCGCGCGGTCGCGGTTCACCAGCCAGGCCACGCCGCCGGCGATGAGCAGGAGTCCCAGCAGCACGCCGGCCACCGGCCAGAGCAGTCGCCTCATGCGCGGGAGGCGGCGTGGACGCCGGTGGTCAGGGTGAGGGTGAGGGGGAGCATGAGGTTGGCCCGCATGGTGCGTGACTCTGGCATATGCTCGCCCCCGTGCCGCTGCGCTTCTCCCTCCCGATCCTGGTGTTCGTCGCCGGGGCCGCCACGCTGGCGGCCGAGCTGACGGGGGCGCGCCTGCTCGCCCCGTGGTTCGGCGCGAGCAACCTGGTGTGGGCCAACGTGATCGGGCTCACGCTCATCTACCTCTCACTGGGCTACTGGCTGGGCGGCAAGGCCGCCGACCGCTACCCGAACCCGCGGGTGCTCGGCGGGGTGGTGATCGTGGCCGCCGTCACGGTGGCGATCCTGCCGCTGGCGCTCACCCCCATCTTCCGCGCGGCGCAGGGGGCCTTTGCCGATCTGTCTGCCGGGGCCTTCGTGGCGTCGTTCGTCGGGACGATGCTGATGTTCCTCATCCCCATCACGCTGCTCGGCACGGTGTCGCCGTGGGCAATCCGGCTGTCGGTGAAGGATGTCGAGACGGCGGGGTCGGTGGCCGGGCGGCTGTACGCAATCTCCACGGTGGGGAGCATCCTCGGCACGTTCCTGCCGGTGCTCGTGCTCGTCCCGGCCATCGGCACCCGCGCCACCCTCTTCCTCATCGCGGGCGTGCTGGCGCTGGCGGCCGTTCCGCTGCTGGGGGCCAAGGCCATCGCCGCGCCCGTGGTGCTGCTCGCGATGATGGCCCTGCCGCTCGGCACCATCAAGGAGGAGCCCGGCGAGACGATCCTCTTCGAGGCCGAGTCGCCGTACCAGTACGTGCAGGTCACCCAGGCGCCCGACGGCGAGCGCATCCTGCGGCTCAACGAGGGCTGGGCACTGCACTCGGTGGTGCCCGCGGGTGGCGGGGCGCTGACCGGCGGGTACTGGGACGCGTTCCTCACCCTGCCGCTGCTCACGAACAACCCGAATGCCCGCATCGCCATCCTCGGCAACGCCGGGGGCACCACGGCGCGGTCATTCCGCCTCACCTGGCCCGGCGTGCGCGTGGACGGCGTGGAGATCGACCCGGTGGTCACCGAGGCGGGCAGCCGCTACCTCGACATGGCGGGCCCGAACCTCACGACCCATGAGGCCGACGCCCGCTTCTGGCTGGCCGGCGACCGCGGCCCGTTCGACGCCATCATCGTCGACGCCTACCGCCAGCCGTACATCCCGTTCCACCTCTCGACGGTGGAGTTCTTCGAGGAGGTGGGCGCTCGGCTCACCCCCAACGGCGTGGTGGCGATCAACGTGGGCACGCCGCCCGACCAGACCGAGGTGGTGGACCGCATCGCCGCCACCATGCGCAGCGTGTTCCCCGCCGTGCTCACCGCCCGGTACGGGGAGTTCAACAGCGTGGTGCTGGGCTTCATGAACGCCGCGGACGCCGCCGACGCCCGGGCGCGCCTCGCCACCGCGCAGGGTGACACCGCTCAGGCCGCCCGCATCCTCTCCCCCCTTCTCACCGAGGTGCCCGCAGGCGGCGAGGTGTTCACCGACGACCACGCCCCAGTGGAGCAGATGACCGACGGGGCGATCCTCGACTACCTCAACGAGGGCGCGCCCGGCGCCTAGATCACGAAGCCGACGATGATGAGGCCGAGGCCGAGCAGCGCCAGCACGCCGAGGACCACGAACACCACGGGTGAGGCCTGGGCGGGCTCCGACTCATCATCGTCGCCCCGCAGGGGCGGGCGCATGGGCGGGATCTGCACGGTCCCTACACCCCGGCCTCGTCCTCGCCGAGCACCTGATCGCGGAACTCGAACATCGCCAGGGTCTCGCGCTGGGAGCAGTGCACGCACACCGGTTCGTCGCGATAGCGACTCCCACCAGACGCCGCGTAGCCGGCGGCGGCGAGCCGCTCACGCTCACGAGGCCCGGTGTCCGGGGTCACGAAGGGCGTGCCGCAGATCGGGCAGTCACGGAGTCCGGCCATGCGCCCACGCTACTGGTGCCCGGGGCGTGCATCGTCGGGTACCGCACGGGGATCCTTGGTGCCCTACTGCCAGCGCGCCCTGAGGCCGGTGGGCGCTACGCGCTCGACGCGCACCTCGGCGTCGACGCCCTCGCTGCCCAGCACTTCGCGGGCCGCCGCGGCGACCTCGGACGCGCCGTCGGTGGTGACCCACATGAGCATGCTGGGTCCCGAGCCTGACACCGTCACCCCGAGCAGGCCCGGGCTCTCGATTGCCTTGAGGGCATCCAGACCCGGGCACAAGGGCCCGCGGTAGGGCTCGTGCAAGCGGTCCTCGAGGAACTCGGGGATCTCGTCCACCCAGCCGCGCTCGAGGGTGAGCAGCAGGCCGGCGGTTCCGGAGATCGAGTGGGCGGCGGTGCTCACCGGCACCTCGGCGGGCATCGACCCGCGCGCCTCGTCGGTGCTCACGCGCGATGAGGGGATGACCACCACCAGCGCGAGGCCGTCGGGCGGCTCCACGCGCAGGGCACGGGGGCCGGGCACCAGAGCCGTGATGCCGCCGTCGAGGCACGCCGCGGCGTTGTCGCCGTGCCCCTCGAGCTCGATGGCGCGGGCGAGGATGTCCGACGGCGCCCAGCGCAGGTCGCCCAGGGCGTTTGCGGCGGCGAGGCCCGCGCAGGTGGCCGCGGCCGACGACCCCAGGCCGCGCCCGAACGGGATCCGGTTGCGGCAGGTGATCTCCAGGCCGTCGAGCTCGGACAGGCCCATGAGCATGGCCCGGCAGAGCAGGTTGCCCTCGTCCTCGGGCACCTCCCCCGCTCCCTCGCCCTCCACGTGCACCTCGAGCGGGCCGGGGCGCCGGCGGATGATCACCTCGTTCGCCAGGTCGAGCGCGAGGGCCAGCACGTCGAAGCCCGGGCCCAGGTTGGCCGACGTGGCCGGTGCGGTGATGGTGAGCGCGGTGGGCTCAGTCGCCATAGAGGGCCTTCTCGGCAGCGGCGTAGTCGGCCGGGATCTCGACCACGCCGCCACTCTGGGCGATGGCCGTGTCGGGGTCCTTCAGGCCATTGCCGGTGAGCACGCACACCACGCGCTCCCCGGTGGTGAACCTGCCGGCGGCATGCGCCTTGATGAGGCCCGCGACGCTCGACGCCGACGACGGCTCGCAGAACACGCCCTCGCTCGACGCCAGCATGCGGTAGGCGGCGAGGATCTCCTCGTCGGTCACGCTATCCACGCCCCCGCCCGAGTCGATCATGGCCGCCATGGCCTGCTCGCCGCGCACGGGGTTTCCGATGCGGATGGCCGTGGCGATGGTCTCAGGAGAGGTGACCACCTCGCCGCGCACCAGCGGAGCGGATCCCTCGGCCTGGAAGCCCATCATGCGCGGCAGACGCGTCGAGTTGCCGGCCTCGCGGTACTCGCCGAAGCCCATCCAGTAGGCCGAGATGTTTCCCGCATTGCCCACCGGGATGCACAGCACGTCGGGGGCGTCGCCCAGGGCGTCGCACACCTCGAAGGCGGCGGTTTTCTGCCCCTCAAGGCGGAAGGGGTTGAGGGAGTTGACGAGCGCGATGGGGTGGTTCTCCGACAGCTCGCGCACGATGCGAAGCGCATCGTCGAAGTTGCCGTCCACGGCCAGCACCTTGGCGCCGTAGATGAGCGCCTGGGCCAGCTTGCCGAGCGCGATCTTGCCGCCGGGGATGATCACCGCGCACGTGAGCCCGGCGCGCGCGGCGTAGGCGGCCGCGGCGGCAGAGGTGTTGCCGGTGCTGGCGCAGATCACCGCCGTGGCGCCCTGCTCCACGGCCTTGCTCATGGCGAAGCACATGCCGCGGTCCTTGAACGACCCCGTGGGGTTGAGGCCCTCGAGCTTCACGTGCACATCGAGCCCGAGGCACTCCGAGAGCTTGTCGAGCCGCACCAGCGGGGTGGCGCCCTCGCCCATGCTGATCACCGGCGTGGCGTCGGTCATCGGGAGGAACTCGCGGTAGCGCTCGATGAGCGGCGTGCCGCGCAGGGCCGACGAGGTCATCGCGGGGCCTCGCCGCTCCCGACCACCGCGATGAGCACCGGCGGCGCGGTGACCTCCGGCATCTCGGCGAGGCGGCCGATGGCCTCTGCCACCTGCGCCTCGGGGCTGCGGTGCAGGATCATCACCAGGCGCGCGCTGTCGCCCTCACCGCGCTGCAGCACCGTGAGGATCGACACGCCGCTCTCGCCGAGCACCGACGACACCCGGGCCAGCACGCCGGGCTCATCGGCCACCTCGAGGCGCAGGTAGAAGGCGCTCTCGAGGGCGTCGTCCGCAGCCATGGGGCGCCCGGCGTCGGCGAGGGCGCCGCCGAGGAACGAGCCGGGACGGCTGCCGAGAATCGACAGCACGTCGCTCACCACGGCCGAGGCGGTCTCGGTGCCGCCCGCGCCGGGGCCCACGAGCATGATCTGCCGCACCATGCTGCTCTCGAGCAGCACCGCGTTGTCAGCGCCGCCGATGGCCGCCAGCGGATGGTCGGCCGGCACGAGCGCCGGGTGCACGCGCACCGACACGGCGTCGTCCACCAGGCGGGCCACGCCGAGGAGCTTCATCACGAAGCCCAGCTCGGATGCGATGTCCACGTCCTCCGACTGCAGCGAATCGATGCCCGAATAGGGCACGTCGTCGATGAGCACCCGGGTGTGGAACGCGATGGAGCAGAGGATCGCCATCTTGGCCGCGGCATCCGCCCCGCCGACGTCCTCGGTGGGATCGGCCTCGGCGTAGCCCAGGTCCTGCGCCTGCGCGAGGGCATCGGCGTACGACATGCCGTTGCCCCGCATCTCGCTGAGGATGTAGTTGGTGGTGCCGTTCACGATGCCCATCACCGAGTCGATCTCGGCGGCCAGCAGGCTCTCGCGCAGCACCTTGATCACCGGGATGGCCGCGCACACCGAAGCCTCGAAGCGCAGTTCGCTGCCGCCCTCCTCGGCGGCGGCCAGCAGCTCGGGGCCGTGGCGGGCCAGCAGCTGCTTGTTGGCGGTCACGACCGACGTGCCGTGGCCAAGCGCCCGCAGCAGCCAGTCGTGGGTGGGATCCACCCCGCCCATCACCTCGATGATGATGTCGATGGAGTCGTCGCCCAGGATCTCCTCGGGGTCGGTGGTGAGCACCGACGGGTCCACGCCCGGGCGGTCGGCCTGCAGGTCGCGCACCAGCACCTTCACCACCTCGATTCGGTGGCCGGTGGCGCGCTCGATGGTTCCGGCGGTCTCGTGGAGGATGCGCAGCACCCCCTGCCCCACCGTGCCACAGCCGAGCATGCCGATGCGGATGATGTCGCTCACAGGTCCCTCGCCACCAGCTCGGCGTAGGTCTCGCGGCGCACCACGGGGGTCACCTCGCCGTTGTCGACGAACACCACCGCGGGGCGGGTGACGCCGTTGTAGTTACTGGCCATGGCCACACCGTAGGCGCCCGTGGCAGGCAGGCACACCAGGTCGCCCGGCCCGATGGGCGGAAGATCGGCCTCCTGGATGAGCACGTCGCCGCTCTCGCAGTGCTTGCCCACCAGGCGAAGCACCTCGGTGGCCTCGGCCTCCGGGCGCTCGGGAAGCAGGGCCTCGTAGGTGGCGCCGTAGAGCATGGGGCGCATGAGGTCGCTCATGCCGCCATCCACCGCGGCGTAGCGGCGCACGCCGGGGATGTCCTTGGTACCGGTCACGCGGTACACGGTAAGCCCCGCGCGGCCCACGATGCTGCGACCGGGCTCCACCATCACGCGTGGCCGTGGCAGGCCTGCGGCGTCCCACTCCTCGGCCACGGAGTCCATCACCATGTCGGCGAAGGCCTCCACCGAGGGCGGCTCATCCTCACGGGTGTAGGCGATGCCGAGGCCGCCGCCCATGTCCATGATCGTGAGGTCGTCCCCGCCCTGCTCCTTCACGAAGGCGGCCAGCAACTGCGCGGCCAGGCGGTAGGCGCCGATCTCGAAGATCTGGGAGCCGATGTGGCAGTGCAGGCCCACGAGGTTGATGTTGGGCGCAGCTCGGCACGCGGCTACCGCGCCGGCGGCCAGGCCGCCCTCCAGCGAGAAGCCGAACTTGCTGTCGATCTGGCCGGTGGAGATGTACTGATGCGTGGACGGCTTGACGCCGGGGGTCACGCGCACCAGCACGTCCTGCGTGCGGCCGCGCTCGCCGGCCAGGCGGTCGAGCAGGGCGATCTCGTCGAGGCCGTCCACGACGACGAGCCCCACCATGGCATCCAGCGCCTCGCCCAGCTCACGGGCGTCCTTGGCGTTGCCATGCATCACGATCTTCCCCGCGGGGAACCCGGCGTGCAGGGCCATGAAGAGTTCGCCACCCGAGGCCACGTCCACCCGCAGGCCCTCCTCATGCGCCATGCGCAGCAGCGCCTGCGCCCAGAACGCCTTGCTCGCATAGATCACCTCGGCCCGGGCGTCATGCGCGCGAAACGCCGACACGTATCGGCGCATGGTGTCGCGCAGGAGCCCTCCGTCGTAGATGACGAGCGGGGTCCCGAACTCCTCGGCAAGCGCGACGACATCGCACCCGCCGACCGAGAGATGACCTTCCGGAGTCGTGCTGGCCGACGGCGGAAGGACCTGTGAAAGCGGCTGCATAAGCCGGGGGACAGTAGCAACGCGGGGTAGGCTCGCGCGCCATGGCGATGCCCTCCGAGCACGTGACGATCACCTCCCGCGACGGCCTCGAGCTGAGCGCCCTGGTGATGCCCCCGGCGCCAACGGTGACAGTCACCACCGGACAGCGATACCGCCAGGATCCCGCTCACCATCGGGCGAACGCGCCCGGCGGCGACAGTCACCGCAATTCGGATGCGATTGTCACCGAGGCCCCGGGCGTCGTTGTCCTCCACGGCTTCGGCTCGCGCAAGGAGAATCACCTCGACTTCGCCGAGCGGCTTTCGGCCGCGGGCACGTGGGCGCTGGTTCCGGATCTGCGCGGGCACGGCGAGACCGGCGGGCCGATGGAGGAGGGGATGATCGGTGACGTACTCGCATGCCTCGACCACCTCGAGTTCCTCGGCGCTGGGGCGCTGGGGCTGCGCGGGTCATCCATGGGCGGCTTCCTGGCCCTGGTGGCCGCGCCCATGCACCCGCGCGTGGGTGCGCTGGTAGCCATCTGCCCTGCGCGCCCGGAAGCGCTCGCCCGCAGGCTCGAGGCCGAATGGCCGCTCTCCCATCCTCTCGAGCACGCCACGTGGCGCGACGACGGCATCGCCCGGGGCTTCTGGCACGCCCGCGGCGACGAGGTGGTGCCCTGGGGCAACACCTTCAACCTTCACTCCCGGGCATCTCAGCCCAAGCATCTGCGCGTCATCATGGGGGGCAGTCACCGCAGCTTGCAGCACGACCCGGCGGTGCAGGCCGACACCGTGGACTTCCTCGCGGCGCACCTGGGCGTCGTGCCGTGACGGAGTCGCGCGCGCTTCGTGCGCTGGGATGCCACGTGGCTGAGTGCGAGGCCTGCCCACGGCTGGTGGCATGGCGCACCGCCGTGGGCGACGACCCTCCCCCGCGCTACCGGGGGCAGGAGTACTGGTCTCGCGGGGTGCCCGGGTTCGGCGATCCCGACCCGTGGCTCTTCATCGTCGGCCTCGCCCCCGCGGCCCACGGAGCCAACCGCACCGGGCGCATGTTCACGGGGGACCGCAGCGCAGACTTCCTCGTGGCCGCCCTGCACCGCGCTGGCCTGGCGAACCACGCGGAGTCGGTGTCACGCGACGACGGCCTGCGCCTCATCGGATGCCGCATGAGCGCGGTGGTGCGGTGCGCACCACCTGACAACAAGCCCACCACCGCCGAGCGTGACGCCTGCATCCCCTTCCTCGCGAGGGAGCTCGACCTCTGCCCGAGGTCGAGGGTGGTGCTCTCCCTCGGCGCCTTCGCATGGGACGGCGTGCTGCGCGTGCTGGCCGCCCGCGGCGATGCCATCCCCCGCCCGAAGCCACGCTTCGCGCATGGCGCCAAAGCCGAGATGGGCGGCCTCACCCTGCTCGGCACCTACCACCCCAGCCAGCAGAACACCTTCACGGGCCGGCTCACCCCGGCCATGCTCGACGCCGTGCTCGAGCGGGCGCGCGCGATCGCCGGGCCCTGAACGCGCCGAGGGCCCGGGCGGAATGGTCCGACCGGGCCCTCGAGAGCGGTGAGCGGCAGTGGAGTCGCCAGGGAGCGATTTCGCTCGATCCCCCGGCTGCAGCTGCTCATCAGGGGAGTCGCCCCCTAGCTGCCGCCACCTGCGCACATATGGTCTGAAGGAATTTGGACCACCTCCTTTCCGCGTTGCGGCGATGATAGGGCGGCGGCCCGGACGGACAGGCGCCCATCGGTGCACGAACGGTTAAGTGCCTGACACCGGGGTCAGGCGGCCAGCACGTCCCGCAGCGCGGCCAGCACGGTGGAGAGCTCGTCGCCGGTCACCACCAGCGGGGGCAGGAAGCGCACGGTGCGCGGGCTGGTGTTGTTCACCAGGAAGCCCCGCTCGAGCATGTCGCTCACCACCTGGGCGCCGCGATCGTCGGGGAGATCGATCGCGCACATGAGGCCGCGGCCGCGGGCCTCGGCGGCCAGGCCGTCATCCACCAGACCCTGCAGGCCGGCGAGGAAGCACGCACCCTCCTTGCGCACGTGATCCTGCAGCGCAGCGTCGTCCAGCACGTGGGCGGCCGCCAGCGCCGACGCGCATGCCAGCGGGCTGCCGGCGAACGTGCTGCCGTGATCGCCCGGCTGGAAGGTGTCATCCACGCCCGGCCGTGCGGTGACCGCGCCGATCGGGAAGCCGCCCCCGAGGCTCTTTGCAAGACACATGACGTCGGGCGTGATGCCGACGTCCTGGTAGGCGTAAAGGGGCCCGGTGCGCGACATGCCCGTCTGGATCTCGTCAACGATCAGCAGGGCGCCGCTCTCATCGGCGAGTTCGCGCGCGAGGCGCACGAA
>Ga0222714_10002793_pt1 | contig 18217 bp, 12 predicted proteins | sample C33_3DmetaG_FD_165048 | JGI IMG/M metagenome (GOLD analysis project Ga0222714, IMG submission 165048) | Estuarine water microbial communities from San Francisco Bay, California, United States - C33_3D | ecosystem: Environmental > Aquatic > Marine > Unclassified | place: USA: California...
TTATGAGAGACAGGTTGGGGCCATCATAGTTAAGGACGGAAACGTTCTTAGCTTAGGCTACAACGGGATGCCAGCTGGGATGGATAATGAATGTAAGTCCGAGTCAGGCGCAACAAAACGTGAAGTGATTCACGCTGAGGCAAATGCAATATGTAAACTCGCAAGAAGTACAGGGTCTTCTGAAGGTGCTACAATTTATAGTACCCTCACCCCTTGCATTGAATGCGCTAAGCTAATACTACAAAGCGGAATTGAAAGAGTAGTATTCTCTGAAGACTATACCGACGATACCGGTAAATTACTTTTACTTTCTAAACTAAAATTAGATAGGATAAAATATGAAGGCTCAACTCCAATATCTCCAGGAGAAAATAAGAAAAGCTAAAGCCCATATTGCCTGCAGTCTTCTGAAGTTAACATACCCAGAAGATCTTGAGAGCTACCTGATCTTTGCAATGGATACTATCCAGCAACACTTCACACGGAATAGTACTCGTGGAAATAAATCATACCAAGGTGAAGCCAACCTAACGCATCTTAGTGTTACGATTGGTACCTATATTCTGGACGATATTAAATATGATCCGAAAGATTTAGCGCCTTGGGATTGGTTTAAGATGCGTGTTATGATGGGTGATTTGTTTCTTGAAGCATTCTACCAAACACATCAGATCAATATAGGAAAGAACAAAGGAGAAACCTTTGTCCCTATGGAAGCACTAGACCGTAGCCTCAAGCGAAGCCGAACCCATTATGTAGTTGTCCCAGAACAATGGGATCTTATAATACCTGAAGGGTCAATGGAGTTATTAAAAGGAACTGTCTTTGAGATGCCACTACCAATCTCACAGTTAATGCAACCTACTGAACGACCAGTTATTAAAGGCTGGACTGAGCAAAGAAGTGGGGAGTTCCAACAATATCTCTATCGCGACTTTGTGCATAGCATGAATGTGCTACAACAAACTGGTTGGAAAATTAATACGCAAGTGCGGGATATACTTCTTCGTAATCGTAATAAAATTCTTAGTCCGCATGAACAGTTCCCAAAGAAATATAAATCTAAGATCATTGAGTTTGATTTAACTATGGTACGATCAGAATTAATTGGGGACAAAACCTTTTACCAATATACCGAAGCAGACTATCGCGGTCGGATATATTACACCACACCATTCTTAAACTTCCAAAGTAATGATATTGCTAGGGGTCAAATGTTATTTAGCCATGGAAAGCTAATGACAGAGGAAGGGCTGAGGCGACTTAAGATCCACATTGCTTGTTGCTATAATCAAACCTATACAAAAGACGAGCTACCCTCATGGTTATCTACAGACTATCTACCTTATCTCGAAGACGAGGAGCTAGAAGATATCTCCGTAGATAAGATGACCTTACAAGACCGTGAAGCATGGACAGATAATAACATTGAGATGCTAATGGAGATTGCTGCAGAAGAACGAATTGATTTAACTGCAGAGAAACCAATCACATTACTTTCTTGTGTACTTGAAATCTATAACGCTTTACATAGCGAGGGTGAATACTATACACACTTACCTATTCCTGTAGATGGTAGCAACAACGGATGGCAACATCTGTCAGCGATGTCTAAAGATAAACAAGCAGGAGAACTAGTAGGTGTAGTTCCTCAAGAGATCCAGAAAGACTTCTATGTACAGTGCGCTAAGAATCTTATTACAAGATTACCAGAGTGGTTCAGCGAGCGCCAGATGCCCATGAAACATATACGTAAAGGTATTGCCAAGCGTGGGTCTATGACTCGTGCCTATAGTGCTGGCGCCCAGAAGATTGCTGAGAACATGTATCTTGATTGTCATGTTGAAGGATACCTTGAGAAGTATAACATTACTGAGGAAGACTGTCAGTTGCTTGCTAAGCACTTAGTAAAATCAATTGACGAAGTTTGTGCTGGTCCATTGCAAACTATGAAGTTCCTGCAAAAGATTGCAGAAGCAGAGATAGCTTCGGACTACGCAAAAGAAACACAACAAAAGTCAATCAACTGGACAACACCCTCCGGCTTTCCAGTTATCTATGAAGCATTCATAGAAAACGAATTCAAAGAGAAAGCAATCATTAGTTGTAGTGAGCGTAAGATTAAACCTACAATTAAGAAAGAAGATGGTACAGAAGAACTAACCGATACAATTCGTATCCAGCATGTTGGTAAAGAGAATACAGACAAACCAAAGATCAGATCTTTTATGTCAGGTATCTCTCCTAACTTTGTGCACTCAATGGATGCCGCACATATGGCTAGCGTAATTAAAGAATGGGATGCAGACTTCGGTGCTGTTCATGATTCTTTTAGTGTGCATGCTTGTGATGTAGATAAACTACTTGAGCTTATTAAAGACAAGTTTATTAAGATGTATGACTACAGTAACTTCTTTGATGTAATTGAGCACATGATTGTAACTAACCCTAAAACTTTTAACTATGAGCAACCAGAGCTTGGATCTCTGGAGATTAGAGAGGTGACTAACAGTGACTACTTCTTCGCGTAAAGCAACTGGCATTCTTCCAGTACGCCTGGGTATTGAGCCCGATAATAAAACAGCATTGAGTGAGCTAGGTATGGATGAGTCCTTAGCAAGCTCAATGACTGACCGCCAACTTGACGAATTAATTATTGAAACAGAATACCAAAGAATTAAAGAATACTATAACGCCAACAATGCTGGGCCAGAAGGTGAGCAAGCTGCCGCTGACTGGAAAAAAGAAGCATATAGAAAGATAAACAATGAGTGAATTTTTAGCTGCACCGTTTATGCTCCTAGCTAATTTATCTTTATGGATTGCCACTTTAATTACGGGAAATCCAATGATACTTATAGAAGTTATTGAAGACGGTGACAACGACGAAGAGGATAAACCTAATGGCAAAGAAAGCTAAAGCGTTTGACAATAGTTACTTTTTATTAAAGCCTCGTAAACAACGAACCTTTACTGGTAAAAAGTATGCCACTCGAAAGAAATATCGAGGACAAGGAAGATAATATAATTCAAATAAAAATCCCCTAAGAGATACCGTAATGGTACTCTTAGGGGTTTTATTTTTTCAGTAACCTGAGGAACTACATGCTGCTAAAGATCCATTTGTGTTAAGCGATCAGCCTTTACTTTAGAAAGCAATGCTGCCTTATCACGTGACGTAACTGCAATAGCTTCTTTATTTCGTGTTGGTAACTCAAGCATGTTAGTAATAGTGCGGATAATTCTATAGATTTCTCTGTTAGTTTTAACAGGTTCCTCAATATCAATACCCATCCTACGTAATTCTGCTTCAACCTGCCCAGCCAAGTCTTGGCCTGCACGATCTAGCTGCGCCGTATAATCACTAATGGAAATACCAGGGGTTTTACGAGGTGCCTTCATTACTTTTGAAAACGCTTTTCCTAATTGCATCTGACCTTTATCATCTTTCATTAACATAAAAGCAAGCCCACGATAAGGCCCATCTTCTTCAAGATTAACCTTAGCATCTGGATCAACCAACCTAAAGCGCTCAGCAATCTTTGCCTGAGTTTCTTCAAACCAAGTTCCAGCAATGCTTTCAATGTAACTATGATCTCGTAAACCATTTAACCAATTCTGATTAGCTTCATTCCTAACTTGCGCAAATGTACCAAGGTCAGTAACAAACGCATCAAAAATCGGAAGCACAAAGGGCTTAGCACCTTTTGCTTTAGCAGCCGATGAAATGCGCTGCCAAGATTCTCCTGATCCAGTACGCGCAACCATATTACCATCGTATGATTGAACTGAAACCGGAATGATCCGACCCATTGTCCAACCACCTGGACCACGTTCTGCACGCTCAGCAGAGCCTTCAGCTTTTTCTTTGTAGAATTGAACGGCTACTTTCTTCCGACCCTTCTCACCTTTCTTAAATTCAAAGGAGCTAGAAGTTGTTGCTTCTGGATCCATTTGTTTTCCAGCTGCATAACTACGGAAGCCCATAGCATTATCAAAGTAAAGAACATCATTACTAATAACAGATAGCAAACCATTTGCTTTCAGCAGCCTACCCATTGCTACAACCTTTGGATCCATGATTTCAAAGATAGAATCAACAAGCATGGTATGTAAGAAATTAACTGTATCAGATAAAGAAATCCCTGCAGCGTCTGCAACACGTTTAATATCAGCAGCCTGCGGCCCGGAATAAACTGTAGTTTCAACATGCATCTTTAGTGACGGTAGTTCTTGACCATAACCCATTGTCATAGGTGACTTCTTCAAAAAGTTTGCGCGATCTTTAATGGCTAGGTTTAAGATGTCTTTTAAATATGGCCGTTGATTATCTGGTGCTGCTTCAATAACACCCTCAACATGGTCTTGCATCCATTCGCCCATAGCTTTACGTGAGTCAAGCCAATCCGTATTCGAATAGTCTTGCTCAACAATAAGACCAGTACGCTTCGCCATTGATTGAATGCCAAGCAATCCTGCATTTGTTGCGGGGCCGTGTGTCTTACCATCCATCTCAACAGTAATCGTCGTAGAGAACTGCGACTTCTTATCAATTGCATTTTGATAGTTTGCTATATCGATAAACAAGTTAGCAAACATTGCACCTTCGGAACCGTGCTTCGCAAGCTCTGCTTTTAAACCAACATCGAGGGGATCATTACCAAATCTTTGCACCATATCTTTTTTGATTTGTTGCACTTGGTCAGGTGATTGTGCCCTCCGCAAAGTTAAGACCGCTTGCTTTGCAGCATCAACATTAAATTTATCCCTTGCATCTTTAAGTTGATTGCCCCAGATAACTAATTGATTCCATTGAGAAGTTCCAATAGTTTCCTCAAAAAGTTTTAAGCGTTCTGCGGTTGATAGCTCTGTGCCCTTAAAGGATTTACCTTCTTTTGCAGTGGTAAATAACAAACCAGAAACGATTTCTTTCCAGGCTGTTTCTATTTCACCGCCGCTTCTTGGGGTCCAGGTAAATATATTTCCACCGCCAACTGCAAAGCGTACAAACTTATGGGCAGCAGGATTATACAAGGTTTGTTGTACATGAGTACGACCAGTTAAGGCTTGCATAGAAAATGTTAAATGGTTTTCTTTACCAGAGTACTCTGCTAATCCACCAGCAACATTAAGGAACTTTTCACGAATGCCTTGTAAAATCTTTTTAGGATTATAGTTTTCCGCATCACGCAATAGCTTAGCTTTCTTTTCCGGAATCATTTCACGTTCAGCTTCAGCAAAGAGCCTACGCTTTTCTCCTTCTAATTCTTGAAGTTTAGCTATACCAACATCAAACATTCCAGAGTAAACCTGGTTATCAGCATTGTTAGTATTAATCATAGCTAACATACCGAATAAGAATGCTAAACGCTCACGACCTGGATCGTTTACGTATGCTACACTATGGTAGTTAGCCATGGACTCTTGAACTAAAGACCAATCTTTTAGATCACCAACTTTAGTAGTAACCGGACGAACTCTCATGCGGCCTTCAAAGATTGGTTGAGCTGTTGGCGATACCCCATTCAAAGGCTTTACTTCGGCTTGAGCCATCAATCCTTTAAAGTCATTGCTCAGTTGATCTAACTGTCGTGCGCCTTCAGGTGTAATTTGAAAGTACACTTGACCGCCACTATCTACTTCGCGATCATCACGATACACCATATCAGGGTTTGCTTCGGCATAAACCTCTTTAGCCATGTCACCAATAAATGTAAAGGTTTCTGGCGAGATCTCATCTATACCTGCAAGGTACTCATCAGATGGCCTACCCTCGTTAACAGCTCTTTGCCTTTGGTATGCCATAAAGATTTCACGACCGAGCTGTTGATTACCCTGTGCTTTTGTAAACCTTTGACCACCCATCTGTCCAGCCTGTCTTGTGCCGGGAATACCAGTTGCTTCATCAATTTCCCCAGCTACTTCTGTTGAAGCATCCATCTGTTGATACAACCAAGCCTCAGTTGATAACCCAAGAATTCTACCGAACTCCGGATCTAAAGACATGCGACCTGTCTCTTCATCATACTTACCAGCATTTAATAGACGCGGATCATAGAGCAATGCTTGCACACCAACATTAACATTTGAACCACGTAATGCTGGCGCAACAGGTACCTTAACATTCCCTTCAGGATCTGTTGAAGAGAATGCAGCTTCAGGAAACCCTGCTTGTATTTGACCGACCCGCTCAAGGCCTGTCATCTTTGCACCACTTACACGGTCAGTAATAATCGAACCTACATTATTAGCACGCGAAAGTGCCAACTCAATTGGCTGGTTATTTTGAATTGAGCTAGGCGCTAATGTTGTTCTATTTAGTTTTTCTGTGAAGGCAGGGACGCGTTCCCGCGCCCGCTGCTCTTCTGAAAATGCTTCATCAACCACTGTTGCAGTAGGTATTCTACCAGTTGCTTCAGCCGCTACCGCAGCTTCAGCTTCCGCTATATCCCCAACAGCCCGAGGTTTTTCTGTAACAGCTGCTGCGGTTTCCGGAGTAGGTAAACCAGGGGTAATAGCTTGTGGAGATTCTGGAGCTTCTACGGGAGTTGCCTCTGCGGAGAATAGTTCTGCAAAATCCCCTTGTCCCTGGTCAACAGGGAGTACGGGTTGAGCCCCAGCTATTACACTAGGTCCACTAAATTTAGCCATGTGCTATCCTCCTATTCGAATACACTTGCAATTGTTCTATTAAGTTGGTTGAATGGTCCCAGCAATGGGGCAGTTTTAAGTATGTCATATACACCTTTCTCTGGTTTACCTTCAATGATTTTGCCAGCTGCTCCGTATACACGCGACACATTGGACAGTGCCGCAGCTTCACCTGAGATTGTATTAAAGAACCACTCAGCTGCATTATCTGATGATGACTCATAGATAGGATAGACTAAGTTAATTAATCTTTCCCCAGTGCCTAACAAACCAGATGCGCCAACAGCGCGCTGAAGTTTCTCCATGTCATCAAGATATGGAGATGGTTGACCATACTTTAGCAGGTCTTTTAAATACTGTGATACAAATCCAAGCAAAAGCATTGTCATCATAACAGCAAAAGCATTATACTTCATAGCTGGTGTACCACGCTTAACATACTCACCCCACATACGTGGGATTTGGTTTGCTGTAAACGTAGCAATAAAACCTTGAAACTGTGTGAACAAAGCAAGGTGTTGGTTCTGATAAAACAACGGTCTGTTTGAAGTATCAGGTAATGCAATAGCCATATTAACAAAGTTAAACTCTGCTTCAAGCATCATCGCATCAAACTCAGCTTCAATTTCTGGAGACCACATACCCGCTTGCTCATTCATTTCAATAAGCCGATCAACATTAATACCAAGATTCCGAAGGTGCTCTTCAGATTCTTGAACTTCATTAGTATATAAGCCACCGGATCTACGCTGCTCGGTGATTGTATTAAGATGGTTCATAATAAAATCATCAGCAATCGATGCACGAATACTACGTGTAAAGTCTGTCCACTGCTGCAAGCCAATTACTTTAAAGTACTTATCAAGCAAGTGACGAGAAGCATGCGTGTTCTCTGTAGCACCAGTAGTTTGCGCAGCACCTACATCCCAATCAAAGAAGCCAAGCTCTTTAATTTTTGATTGGCGTGTTTCTTTTGCAAGCTGTCTGTTAGTACCATTCCATCTCGGATCTGTTATAGTTTCCCATAATGCTTGAGACATTTCTTTAGCGGCGTTTTTAATATTCGTAAAGATCATTTCTTTCGGCAAGCCAATAGTTGTAATTGCTAGCTCAACAAACGACGAGATAGTTGCAAGCGGTAGACCAGCAACAGTAGTCCAGATACCTAAGTTCTTTTGTATCCTTGCTAGTGTTTGGTTTTCTAACCGCTTATAGTTTCCTGATTCAGCATCAAGATAATCTTGTAGTTGCGCCGCAATTTTATTAACTACTTCTCTCGGTGCGCCTTGCTCTAACGCTTGATTAAGTTTCTCATTAATCTTTTCATTATTATCACCAAGAAACTCTTGATAAGTAATATAACGAGAAGCTGACTTTGCTGCATTCGATAGGTTTGTAAACGCATCGGTTTCCATAAACTCTAAGAACTCTGGATTCTCAGATAGATTAAGTGTACGTCGACGATGAGCAGCAGGGATAAATCGGCCTTGAACCACCGAAAACATATCAGAGTTACCCATTAATGTTTCTTGATTAAGAATATTCTGGGTTAACTCACGAGCATCGGTTTCACTAAAGTTATAGTTATCAATTAGCTTTTGAATAAAACCATTCTCATTCTTTTCAATAGCTGCTTTATTAAATGACTTATATTTAAATAAGTAGTTCTGAATAAAGCCAAGGTTAGGATCTTTACCGTTATCCACTGCAGCCTGCACTTGGTCTGCATAAAGTTTATTACTTAGCTCAGATACTTGTGTATGCCATTGCCCTAACCAATTCCTATGCTGTTGCAATTCAGCAGGAAGGTTATTAAAGTCTGGCGTTCCTCTTTGATTACCTAACCACAAACCAAATGCAGTAGTAATCTTAGATAGCTCACCCTGATTTATTGTTTTAAAACCAGCAGCTTGTGCATATTGCGCTGGAGAATCTACCATATTACGGTATTGTGTTAGCAAATGTTTCTTTCTATTTTCAAAGTTTGATCCACTAAATGTACGCTGCAAGTTACCACCAAAAGTATCTGCTAGCTCAGCTAACGCAGAGTAGCGGTCTTGCAAATCATCTTTAAAAATAAAACGAGTTGAGCCTTGCCACAATCCTGGGATAGAAGCCCATGCATCTTTAGCGCGCTGAAAGATATCGCGATTTAAATCCGCAACCTTTGCTGCAGATTTCTTATCATCAAAGGTAGAAAACGAACCACCACGTCTTTGAATATCTTCAGCGGTTTGCTTATTTACTTCTTGAATAGATCTGATACGGCCAAACTTACGCTCTTCTTCTTTAGCACGTTTACCTGCACGAGATAATCTTTTTGCTTCAGCTGGTGCTTGGCGTACAGCCACATCAGCCCAGGCACCAGCATCATATACTGCACCTGGAATAGTAAAGCCAGCACCTAAAGTACCACCAGCAATTGTAGCATTAAGCAATCGGTTCTGTAATTCAACAGCATCAAAGTGCTTATCACTACCTGCAACAGCGGCCATATAACCAGTAGCTTCTTGCGCAGCTTCAGTAGCCGCCTCGCCTAGCATACCCTTACCAGCTTGTGTAACAAAAGCTCTTAATACATTGCGAGCTGCTACTTGTTCTTTTGCAACTCTTGCTGCCTCTCCTGCAAACTTTGCAATCTCGGAGCGAGTAGTTTTAAGAATAACTTCACGTGCTACATCTTCACTAACTGTAATACCTGCAGCTGCTTGCTTACGGATAAACCCTTGAGTAGCAGCATCCAAGGTTTCTTTCTTTAGGAGTGAACCACCACTAATAATTGTTTCCAAACCTAAACGATCAAGAACAGATTGAGTCACACCAGAAGCAATTGCTAATGTTGCGCTCTTATTATCGCCTTCCATTTCATTCCAGGTTTGTCCAGTATACATAGCAACAGGGGCTAGCATTGATGCACCAACAGTTCTAGCAGCAGCTAAACCAGTAGCTGCAGCCAGTGATGTTCCACCAGTAACAGGTGCTAGGGCTGCACCACCTATTGATACAGCCATATAAGGAAGTGAGACGGCAGCGTTATTACCAAGGTACTCGAAGAATTCACCAATACCTTTAATGTCCCATTCATTACCCGTAACATTACCGTCTTTATCAATAACAGGTTTTAATGCACTTAGCTTAAGCTCGGGTTTTTCTGCAAGATATGCACGCTGCCGCGCAATACCTGCCTCACCAACATTCTTAGCCCAGTCCCAATCAGTCTTAGTGCCAACCAGTTCTGTAATACCGTACATACTTTCAGCTAGTCCGGTTAAACCTACATCAAAGCTTTCTGCTAATGGGCTTACTGCTTTATTGTCTAAAGTCCGATCAAGGTTTCTAATTTGTACTGAGGTATCTACAAACCGAGATGCACGTTGTCTGCGATCTGCATACGCAGCTGCGCTTTCACCAGGCATTTGAGGTGCATTAAGTTGGGCAAGGGCTTGCTCATTCAAAGCAACTTGTTTAAACTCTTGATCTCTACGCATCTCTGCATTAGTAGCTTGCTCAATAGTTAGCGCACCCTTTTCCCAATCAGTAAGGGGCGCATCAAGCTGAGCTGATCTGTCAGCCATTCCAAGTTGTGCTGTAAGAATCTCATTATCGGTACTGTATTTACCAAGCTGGTTTACACCATGCTTAGTTGCTTCAGTTGTAAAGTCACGACCAAGATCATCTTGTAGTCTAATCATCTGACGAGTACCAGTGGCATCCATCTTTGGAGTACCATCGGCGTTCGTCAAATAAACAACATTCTTAAACCCAAACTTATTAGCTAGGTTTTTAAAAGTTCTAGTGGCAGCAGCGCCACCTGCGGTTCCTGGGTCAACCCCAAGTCCTGTCACGTGTGCAATTTCTGCTGCCTCTAGTCCTTCAATACGGAGTAGGTTGCCTTCACTACTACGGAGTGTATCACCGTCAGCAAAAGTAAAACCTCCGCTTCCGGCTAACTCATTAGTCTCAGTAAATAGTGTATCAAAGTCACCCATTATAATCTCCTATTTCTGTAACTGCGTTCTTGCATATACATAAAATGCTGTTTCACCAGGTAAGGCTTGGTCCTTATACTCATCTACAATTGCTGGGTTCTCTTGAACTTTTTGTGCCCAGATTGCTGCAGCTTGGGTCCAGAACTGATTAACTGCATCACGATTTGTACCATCGCTTACAGTACCCTCACGACCGGCACGACGTAAAAACATTGTGCTAAGCCCTTCAATCTTACCTGAATCCATTGACACAACTTTATCATTAACCGTTGCATTAAACAACTCATTAATGCCAGTGTCTTGCCGGATCTTAAGCTGATTAAGATATGGGATAAGTGAGGATGGTTTAGTATCCTCATTAGCTGCAGCGACTGCCATCTCATATGCAGTACGCGCATATGTTGAAGCTGACGCAACATCAATACCATTCTTAGCTGCCCACATTGCCACCTCTTGTGCAGCGGCAGCTGGACGTATCGCAGTTTTAAAGCTAGTCTTTTTAGTTCCTAACTTATCAGAGCCTGATACTGTCTTATCACCAGTAATTTCCTGTAGTTCCTGAATAACATCTTTAATGATTGGGGTTTCACTTTTAATCCGATCATTGTATTTATCAGTATTAGGAACACGCGCAGCATCTTGATGCCAAGCAGAAGGTAGTGCTGTCTTACCACCATCAGCTGACCAAATATATGCATCACCAACCTTATATTTTTCAGCTTGAACTCGCTTACCTTCTGGCGAATACCACATTTCTTTGGTGCCAGTAGGATTAACAGGTTTGCCAAGTGGTACGAGTGTAGTAAGGTCTTTATTTTTCTTATAGGCTTCTAAAGATTTTGTTGTAAATTTACCAACATTATCCTTAGCAAACTTTTCTGCTGCCGCAGTGCTTGCATCTACACGCTTAAGATAGTTTTTAGCTGCCCAGCCAAGTGATCCTTCATGAGAATAACCCATAAGTCGTGAGCCAACATACATGACAGCCATCCGTGCCAGCTCCTTCTTATCAAAGAGATCTCCAAACACGCCTTCCATAAAGGTCATAGCCGTTTGTTTCTGTTCAGGTGTAGCTTTATTACCAGAGTCTTCAACTGCTTTTGCACTTACAGTTGCACCAGGTTGATCTGAACCAGGCCCATCTTTCTTTGCGCCAGCTGCTACAATTTCTTTTGTAAGACTTTCTTTCTTAGTCTCTTTAGCGGCTGTGGTGTTTGTCGGAGTACCTGTACCTGCTGCTTTAATTGCATCTGCCTCGGCTTGCTTTGCAGCTGACTCAGCTTGAAGCGCACCGATTTGTTCATTAGCAGCCGCTGATTCGGCAGACATAGCATTTGCTTTAGCTTCTAATTGATCGGCAGCAGATGTTAATCCACGCTCACGAAGCGTTGTAACCTGCTCACGCATTGCAGCAATCCGCGTATCTAACTCTGTTTTCTTTCTTTGAGCTAGCTGTGCACTTCTTGCTAAACCATCTGCTTGACTTGCTGCAGCTGTCTGTTGGACTTCACCCAAATTGTTTTGAGCTTCTTCAACTTTGTCAGCAGCAACTGCAATTAATGCAGGGTCCGCAGAATTAACAGTATTAATTAAAGTTCCCGTAGCTGTTTCAAGATCTTTCTCTTTTACTTTAGCAAGATCTTCGATACTTGTAACAATATCACCTGGTCCTTTAATAGTTGCCCCTAGCTTTAGTTTAGCTTGAGCCTCTGCCATCCGTGCTTTTGCTTCAGCATCAGTTGGAGGTGGTGCATCAGGATACAACTCAGCATCAGTTAGTTCACCAGTATACTTAGGCACTGGTCTTGAAACTGTTTCTGTAATTGGTGACTCCTGATTATTTAGGTTTGCTTTAATTAAACCAGTTGCTGGACTGCTCGCAAGCGTACCGTCTGCTTTAACACGGAACCATTCACCATCTTTCTTTTGATAGTTATCGGTCTTACCCATCTTATTAATACTACGGATAGTAGGTACTTCAGGAGGCACATCAGTAATTGCAGGTACAGAAGATTCATCTTCATCATCACCTGCAAACATACTTGGCACTTCAAAGTCACCAGCCTTAGCGGCTTCCGCTGCGTCCATTGCTTTGCCCTCATCTATAAGCCGTTGCATTTCATCCATGTCAGCATCACTACGCGCCTGGTTAAATGTGTCGCTACCTTCATCTAAGGCTTCATCACCTAAATAGTAACCGCTATTTGCTGTTTGATTTTGCGCTTGCCTCTTTAAAAAATCAAAGTACTCTTGGTCTGACATACCTTCAGTTCTTTCAGGTTCAATCATTCCACCGGGTGCTTTGTACTGAGCAGTCCCTTCTTCGTCAAACCAACCACGCAGCATATTAGTAAGACTATCAAAAAAGCCCGGCTCCTCTGCCGGCATATCTTTGCTAGGCGCTTGTTTTAACTCTGGAACATTAGTGGACATAATAAGATCCTTAAAAGTCTCTACTCGCTTAGGTGTTTGCTGAGCCCAAAGAGATTTCTTAGGCTCACCTGCTTTTGAATACTCAGCTTCTAATGCTGCTTTTTCAAAGTCACCAGCACGCACCGCCTTAAGTAGGTTTTTAAACTTACCTTGCCCGGTTTTACCCATTTGAAAAGCCATATTAGTTAGCGCCCATTGCTGATCGCTATTTAAATTTTTCCAATAGTCTGCACCTAAATTTTCTTTTGCAGCTTGCTCCGCTTTTTTAATATCTTTATAAAAATTTGAAGTAGCTTGCTGCCGATTATACGGACCTTGCTCACCAACTTTATATTGCTTCGCTTCTTTTCCAGTTAATAAATGACCAACCCCAGTCGTGGGTTCATACTTATTATCCTTTGGTAATGGATCATATACGTCTGTGCGTATTCCACCCTCTGCTTTTAAAAGCTTAATTAAGTTTGGAGTAGCAATCGGTACTGCCATACCACCATCAGCTTTATATTCTGCATCATCAAACAATGACCAGCCTTTACCAAAGCCAATTTGTTTAGCAATACTTTCTAGCATACCTTCGTCTTCATGCTTTGTACCAAGATAAGTATTACCTTGCCATAGCCCAATCTTTCCATTAGGCATTACGCGCTCTGTAATCTTCTTACCGCTTGCTGCATACTCAGGAACCATTTGACCTTTAGCTGCTTGGATAGCACGACCCTCATCGTTAATTTCTTTAAGGATCGGCTCATATTTTTCTGTAGCTTCGGCATTAATAACAAACTCACCAGGTGTTAACCACGCAGGTACTGTATCAGAACCACGTGGTTCACCAGGATGATCTGTCATTGCAACAGCTGGGATTGCTTCCATTTCAGGGACATCAGCATTATAGAACTCAAAAGAAAACATATTGCCATGCCGATCTTTTTGAGTAAACTTTTTAATGTTCATCATTTACCCCCGTCATTTCCGCTATTGTTACTGGGATCGTCATATGCTACCCCGGTAACTTCTTCAATATCATCAATATCATTAGCTGAATAAGCTGCTGCATTGCTAACATCAAAATCACCTGAGCTAGTTGACGTTCCAAAACCACCAGTACCACCAAACCCACCAGTACCCCAATCACTATCATCTGATTCACCTGTCTCAGGGTTTAATGCGTCTGCAATATTTGATATAGTCTCCAGTGCTTGGAAGTTTTGAGTCGGTGTATTTAATAAAGAGTGTGTATTTCCTAATGCATCAGTAACGCTAACTAAAGTACCGTCGTTGGTTACAATCTGACCACTTTCATTAACGAATCCTGATTGCGCACTACCACCTACACCTTTACCGGATGTAGAAAAGTAGTTACCTGCGCCTGTACCATAAGTTACATTTCCGTTTGCGGCATCAATTGCTTTTTGTGCTTCAATATAACGCGTGGTGTTTGGACTAAACCCAAACTGAGATGCATCCGTAAATGTTGTAGGATTTAACCGATCCAGATCATCTTCTGCATAACCATACATTGGATTACCTGTCGCCATTTGTGTATTAAAAGCAACTCGGCTATTAATAGTATCTACACCTGCTTTGTCTGCAGCGCTAGCTCCATATGCATTCATATAGTTAGGAACATTATAAGTAGAATTAGCGTAGCTTCCAAGAAGCGAATTAGGAATATCTTCACCGGCAGCACGAAGTTTACCATAACTACTGCTAGAACCAAAGGCTCCTTCAGGTGTACCAATACCTAACCAGCCGCCCAGCCAATCTCCAGTAGAGCCATAAGACTGTGCAGCAGCACCGGTAACTGGATCATATGCACGGCCCTCGGTACCAAAAACATTACCTTGAGCATCATAAGTTTGATAGTTACCATATGTATATTTACCACCACCCGAAGGATCATAACCGGTCAGGCTTTGTAGCGCACCCATTCCAGGCACTACAGCACTTAGTAGTCCTAAAGGGTTTTGAGTTCCGGCTGCATAGCCTAAAGTTTGTGCAGCAGGAATTTTATTTGAGTCGCTTTGAAACGGATCGCTTTGCCAATTAGTTTGACCACCTTGCTGTGTTCCCATAACAGGGGGTGGTGTAGCCGCGCTGCCTTGTAATCCAGCGGGTGGAGGAGCAGCCACAGGTGTAGAAGGAGGTGCGAATGGTTGTGCGCTATAACGAAATCCATACTTTGGCTGGAGTGAAAATGTAGGCTGATAAGGTATTGCCATATCTATACTCCTTTGTTAGCTAGCGGTCCACTATATTTAACTTCAACTTCTTCAGAAATTTTTCCACCAGATTGTTTATATTTAATCTTGGAAATATTTTGCATAGACAGCGGGCCATTAACATAGCCGCCTTTATTAAAGAACATACCTTTAAGTAAGGATGCAATTGTTGGACCAGCAACTTCACCAACTGCTTCTCCAACCATACCACCTACTGGTCCACCGACAGCGGTACCAGCAGCAGTAAGCGCGGTCTTAGCTGCTAATTCTTCAAGCCCTTTCTCAACAACCTTTTCTGTTACCTTACCTGCAATCTGCGAACCAATACCTTCCTGCTCTTTACGTTGAACGGGAGTAGCTGGTTTATAAAGCGGGCCACGTGTTTGTAGTTCAGCCGTAGCCATAGGGCTTGCAAGACGAATCATTTGCCACCTCCGCTAGACTTACTAGTCTGTGTTTGTGGCGCACTACCAAGATAACCAAAGTAACGCGATGCGCTTGTATGAGGTGCATCTAAAAGCTGCTGCTCATACTGCTGTAATGTTGTACCTGCTTCACCAAGCGATTGAATACCTGCTGCAGCTTCTTGTTGACGGCGCTGCTGATACTCCAATGCCCTATCCGCTAATGCACCCTGCATGGCCTTCTGGGCTCGCGCAGAGCCTAGCGCGCCACCAGCACTAGCTTGACCTACTGCAGAACCCATGATGTTCTGTAGGTCGCGTTGTTGGGCCGCTTGCGTATCATACAAACCTGTGCCTGTCATAGCTTGTTGGGCTAAGGCCGTCTGCTGTTTAATCGCATCAATCTGTCTTGGGTCAAGTGCCGCAACCGTTGCACCTGGACCAGCAGCAACATCTGCTTCATATCGTCCAGTCACATCTTTCAGAACTCTTTCAAGATATGGTTTAAATTCTGGGTCAATTCCAGAGGAAGTCGTAGTGGTTGACCCGCCACCCTTATTACAAATATGACTATTGAAATGCTTATGTAAAGATTTAGGAGCATTCTCCGGTAACTCTACGCGCATATCAAACATCCCTAAGTTGGGATTTGAATCTTCAAACATTTAATTCTCCTGTATCACGCCTCGAACGGACACGTGTATAGCTGCATTATAGCGCTTCTTTAAGAACTCTCCATATGCCATAGCTTCCTCTTCACTATGTATTGAATCAGCTCTCCAATGTTTTCCACCATGTTGCTTTGTATGTGCAATCATTGCATCGAATAATCGGCAAACAACGAAGGCATTAAAATTATCAGGATCTACAATGCAGTCCTTAACATCCATTACAAACTCATTAGTATAATACGTCTTAAAGGAAGCAGCTGCAAGAAAGCCACGCAGCTTATTATTATTGTCATAGTCTCCTACAACAAAAGCATGCGGGCTTCCTTCTTTCTGCTTACGCACTAATGATAAAAAGTATTCCATCCATACAGCTTCATTACGCTTATATCCAAAATACTCACGACGGCTTACTGACTTATCCATTAGCTGGATAGCCTCAAACACATTGTTGTCCTCAATATATTTTATCATTGTGCAACTTTTTCCTTTAATTCTGCAAATGTATTTGATTCCTTAATAGCATTAAGTAAAGCAAGGTACCTTTGCTCGGTAAGATTAATTTCTTTCGTGGTTTCAAAAGCCCAAGAATCTACAATTGGGTTGTTAGTAATAGGTGGTTGATTAAGTGACATTATCGTGAACCCCCTGTTGAAACGCCTAACTGAAGCCCAGAAATATTCCAGCCCCTTATGTTTGAACCAGTATATCCGCTTGCTAAACTATTTGCTGCATCATCAATTCGATAGTTTAAGAACCTACCGAATAAACGAAGATCAACTTTGTAATCACTTGCTACAGTAAAACTATTTGTAACAAACTTATTAGCGCGTGCATCTGTTTGCGTATTATCTTCTAGCGTAATCAAGTAGGGATCTTCACCAGGATAGTTTGTACAACGGCTTCGTATTTGCAATGTAGCTCGCTGTAAAACACCGCCAACAGTAATTGCAGTTCCACCATCTGCCCACAAAGACATGGTATCTAAGCCATCTGTTTTAAAGTCTGGGTTAATTGAAATCTGTTGCCGTTCAATAAAAGAAATATAAGGAGTGCCTGAAAAGGTATATCCAATATCTCCAGCATGAATAGCATTAGAAAGTACCCCAGCATTATCATAAAAACTTTCTGCAAAGATCGGGAATGTTTTATTAGGATTAACTTTTGTAGATGACCAAGGTCTTTCAATATCAAAAGTTGTACTAATTACAGTTCCTGTTGTATCATATGTCGGATCGGTTGTTGCAACAGTTGTACCCTCAGCCGACGCTAAAAGTGTAGTAGTTGTTGGTGCAACTTGAGACGTATCCCCTGTATAGGGTGACAAGGTTTGTACATAGTTTGCAGTTGATGAAAACTGACTTGGACTAATATCAATTGTTGTTGGAGCTGATGTGCTATCAGGTACAATAGTTAGCTGCTGTGTATTACTAATCACACTAAGAATATCTAAAAGCATATCCTGCATATCAACAACAGTACCATTAGGCTTAGCTTGCTCGGTTGTATTTGTGCGAGCCAAGTCTTTATCTGGATCATAATACAGATTTAAATAACCTGCATCAGTTGTTTCACCAGTATCCCCGTAAGTTAAATCATTTGCAGCAGGAGTAAAGTTAGGATCGAGTAATCTACCTGGACCCTCACCATAATGCCGATCAAAAATAACGCTTGCACCAGTTGGTGTAGATAAAGTAATTGTTGCTCTAGTTAATCCAGAAAAGATTGGATCAACACCATCAATAACTGTAATATCCCCAGCACCTGAATCTGCAATTAGCGGAGCTACAGCAGTACCAAGTCTTGTTGTACCATTAACAACTGTATAAACAAATTCATTTGCAATAGCTTCA
>Ga0222714_10002794_pt1 | contig 18217 bp, 12 predicted proteins | sample C33_3DmetaG_FD_165048 | JGI IMG/M metagenome (GOLD analysis project Ga0222714, IMG submission 165048) | Estuarine water microbial communities from San Francisco Bay, California, United States - C33_3D | ecosystem: Environmental > Aquatic > Marine > Unclassified | place: USA: California...
CACCCCGCCGGCCGGACCCGACGACGACGCCTGGGCCCACGTCCGTCCGTACTTCGTGCTCGACCCGGGCATCTCGTACATGAACAACGCGAGTCTCGGGATGCCGCCACGGGCGGTGGTGGACGCCGTGGCCGAAGGCTACCGGGCCATCTCCGCCGAGCCCCTCCACGGGAAGCACGGTCTCCAGGAAGCGATCGCCCGGCGTGTCCGACCCGGGCTCGCCGCGATGTTCGGAGCCGACGTCGACGAGATGTCGCTGACCCGGAACGCCACCGAAGCGCTGCACCTCCAGACCATCGGCCTGGACCTCGAGCCCGGTGACGAGGTGGTCATCACCACGCAGGAGCATCCGGCGGGGCACAAGCCCTGGATGTACCGCGCCGCGCGTGACGGCGTTTCCGTGCGGGAGGTCTTCCTTCCGAGCCCCCTGGAAGAGACCGAAGCCACCCTGGCCCGCTTCGCCGAGGCCATCGGTCCGCGCACGAGGGCCGTCTCGTTCTGCCACGTGACGCGCGGCGGGCACCGGTATCCGGTGAAGGCGCTCTGTGCGCTGGCTCGGGAGCGGGGCCTGGCAAGCCTGGTCGACGGGGCCCAGGCCATCGGGCAGTTCCCGATCGACCTCCACGACCTCGGGTGCGACGCCTACGCCGCGAGCCTCCACAAGTGGGTGCTCGGCCCGGCGGGGACGGGCTTCCTCTACGTCCGGAGCGGGGCCAGAGACCGGTTCGCCTCGGCCTTCGAGCCGACCCGCAGCATCGAGACGCCCGGCTACGAGCCCGGGGGCACGGCGGACTTCCCGGTGCGCGCCGCGCTCGCCACGGCGCTCGACTTCGTGAACGCCCTGGGGCTCGATCGCATCGAGGCCCGCTGCCGCTTCCTCTCCGACTACCTCAAGTCACGTCTGGAGGAGCTGCCAGGCTGCACCATCCGGAGCGGCGCCACACCCGACCGTTCGGCGCCCGGCTCCACGATCTTCGAGCTGCAGGGGCTGAACGCCCTCGATGCGGTGCCTCGACTCGAAGAGCTCGCGGGCACGCACATCGACGAGCACCAGCGCGACGGGCACGACGCCATCCGGGTCTCGACGCACGTCTACGTGACGACCGCCGAGATCGACCGGCTCGTCGAGGGGCTCGTGGCGGCTCGAGGCTGACCCCCTTCCGGAATCAGCCCCCCCGGCCTCCCCCCATCGCCCGGCCCATACCACCCCGGCTGCATCCGCGCGAAGACCGTCTTTGCGCCCGGGCCCACCCTCGGTAGCTTGAAAGCCTCCAATCCCCTTAACGATTCCTAGGAGACCCCATGCCTCGTCCTTCGATCCTTCCCGCGCTACTCCTCGCCGGGCTCACCGTCGCGGCCTGCGGCGGCGAGGCCATGGAGGAGGCACCGGCTGCCGAGATGCAGGGTGCAGCTGCCCCCGCGATGGCCACCGCCGAACTCTCCTGCTACCTGGCCCGCGGTACCATGGCCGAGTCGCAGGAGCGGCCCAGCCCGCTGCAGGAGACCCGCTTCCAGGTAGGTTCCGGCGACGCCCTCCTGTGCTATGGCGCCCCGTCCGCGAACGAGCGCGAAGTCATGGGCCAGCTCGTGCCCTTCGGCGATCCTTGGCGCATGGGCGCCAACGAAGCCACCGCCCTGCATCTCGCCGGATCGGCCACCATCGGTGGCGTGGCCGTGCAGGCCGGTAGCTACTCCCTCTTCGCCATCCCCGGCGCCGACGCCTGGGAAGTCTTCGTGAATTCGAACTTCGCTCGGTGGGGCATCCCGATCGACGAGACCGTGCGGTCGACCGATCTCGGTTCGTTCACGGCCACGCCGGAAATGATGGGCGACTTCGTCGAGACGCTGCGCTACCGCTTCGAGGGCGGCGAGCTCCTGCTCGAGTGGGAGAACACGCGCGTCCGCATTCCGGTGAGCTGACCCTCCACCCGGCACACGCCCGCCCGGTGCCTATGCGGCACCGGCGGACGACGAGGCCCCCGGTCGCGATGGCGACCGGGGGCCTTCGTCATGCGTTCAGGATCTCCGTCAGCACCTCGCGCGTCGTCGCGTACAGCGGCAGGACGCCCTCCGAGGCGCGCATGCGCGCCGAACGGAGGTCGACCGACCCCTGGCTTCCCTCCTGCAGGAGGGCCACCCGGAAGCGCTCGAAAGGCATGAAGATGCCCTGTGTGTCCCGAAGAATGCTGCCGAGGGCCTGGGCGAACGCCGTGGACTCGTGCACGAGGCGCAGAAATCGGTCTCCGGAAACGGTGAGCGCCCGGACACGGTCGATCGCCTCGACCCGGACGGCCCGTGCCTCCTCGAACAGCGCCTCACGCTCGCCGATGTAGTGCCCGGCAGTCACGACCCTGGCTTCTGCCACACCCGGACCTGACACGTCCCGTCCACGCACAGAGCCGTCGAGAGTCAGGAAGACCCGCGCGTCGTGCCGATCACCCTGCTCGATAAGGACGGACCCCGGCTCGGACACCTCGAACGATGCGTCGGCGATCAACGCTTCCCACTGCCCGGGGGTCAGGTACCGGAACGCAATGATCTGCTCGAGCGTGCTGTCTCCGTCAGGACGTCCGTCGCAGGTGGAAGAATTAGCGAAAGGACCCGGGTAGCACACGCTCATGAAGCTGGCTCTCTTGCCGTGAAGGCGACGCGTTCGGCCGCGGCCGCGATATCCGCGACGGCGTTCGCCATGCTGCTCGCCTCGATCCGGCTTCCGGGCAGCAGAGCGGCGGGCCGGGGGGCGAGGTCGACATGAGCGTCGGACGTGATGCGCCCGAGGCCGACGGCGTCGTGACCCTCCAGCGCCTGTTCGGCCCGATCACCCTGGACGGAATGAGTGACGAGCCGGCGTGGGCAACCATCGAGCCGCTCGCGCTCACTATGTACGAGCCGACGTTCCGGGGCTCCAGCGGTCGCCGGGTTCAGGTGCTGGTCGCGTACGACAACGAGTATCTCTACGTGGCCGGTCGTTTCTACCACGACGATCCCGACGACATCCGGGCCTTCTCGCTCACACGCGACCGATGGAGCGGCGACGACGGCTTCGGCATCATGCTGGACACGTTCAACGACAACGAGAACGGCGTCCGCTTCGTCGCGCTCCCCCTCGGCACGCGCATGGACATGACCATCACGCAGGGTGGAGCCGAGGGAGAAGGAGGGGGCGGTGGTGGCGGCAGTGGCTCGGGCGGTCCCCGCAATTCGTCGTGGAACGCGTTCTGGGATCTCGAGACCCGGATCACGGACGACGGGTGGTTCGGCGAAATGCGGATCCCCTTCTCCACGCTTCGCTTCGAAACGCTGCCCGACGCCTCGGTGGTGATGGGGATGATGGTGTACGCCTACGAACCCGCCATCGGCACGCGCTGGACGTACCCGGCCATCCCGCAGGACTTCCCCTACACCCAGATCAGCGCCTGGCAGGACGTGCGCTTCCATGACATCCGGCCCTCGAGCCCCGTCTACGTCTCACCGTACGGGCTCGCCGGGCGGAATCGCTTCGCGCAGGTCGACGGACCCGACGCCGAGTGGGGCTACACCCGTGACGACGAGATCGAGTTCGGCGGTGACGTAAAGTTCAACCCGACCCCGAATCTGACGATCGACCTGACCGTGAACACCGATTTCGCCGCGGTCGAAGCAGACCAGCAGCAGGTGAACCTCACGCGCTTCTCGCTCTTCTTCGACGAGAAACGGTCGTTCTTCCAGGAACGCGCCGGCCTGTTCAGCTTCGACACGGGCGCCGACCGCGGCACGCTCTTCTACTCGCGGCGAATCGGCCTGAGCAACGCGGGTGCACCCATCCCCATTCATGGCGGCGCGCGCCTGGTCGGGCGCGCCGGCGACGTGGACGTCGGCTTCATTTCGATGCAGACCGCCGCCTTCGAGACGAAGGCGTCGGAGAACTTTTCCGTCCTCCGCCTGAAGCGCCGGGTGCTCAACGAGAACTCGAACGTCGGCGCGATGACGACGATGCGCGTGGACGGCGACCGCCGCTACAACTTCACGTACGGAACCGATGCGCTGCTGCGCGTCCTCGGCGACGAATACGTGACGCTGAAGTGGCTGCAGACGTTTCAGGGCGGAGACGCCGGCCTCGACGCGACCCCCTCCGGATTCGGGGCAGGCCGCTTCGTCTTCGACTGGACACGCCGCAAGCTCGGTGGCCTCTCGTACCAGCACGCCTTCACCTGGTCCGGTCCCGGTTACGTGCCGGGCATGGGGTTCCAGGTCCGACGGGACTTCACTCGCATGCAGAGCGACTGGAACTACCAGTGGTTTCCGGGCGCGTCGTCCGCGCTGCGACGCGTCTGGATGGGCGTCGGCAACAACAGCTGGCTGCGCAACGCCAACCACCGTAGCAGTCAGCAGAGGGAGTTCGAGTCGGGCCTGGTCGAGCCGTTCGTTCAGCTCGAGACGAAGCCGGGGGCGACGCTGAAGGTTTCGGCCAAGTCACAGTACGAGGACGTCCTCGAGGACTTCTACCTCTCGGACGACGCCTCGATCCTGGAGGGGTCGTACTGGTTCACGGAGGCCGTCGCCGAGTTTCGGGCGCCCCGTGGCTGGAACCTGCGGCCCAACGTCACGGCGACCCGCGGCACCTTCTACGACGGCCGGCGTACCGCGTTCGAGAGTGACGTGAGCTGGAGCGTCAATGAACACCTCGAACTTCGCGGTGCGTGGGAGTGGAACCGTATCGACTTCTCAAGTCGCGGCCAGAAGTTCGATTCGAACCTCTTACGGCTGACGGCGAGGGGAGCGTACAACATGGCGCTGTCCATCGACGCGTTCGTCCAGTACAACACGCTCAACGACGTGGTGAGCACCAACACGCGCGTCCGGTACAACTTCGCGGAGGGTCAGGACCTCTGGTTCGTGTGGAACGAGGGAATCAACATGCAGCGCGAGATCCTCGGCGTGCCGACGGTCTCGGACTTCGACGCGCGCACGCTCACCGTCAAGTACACGCACACCTTCACCTTCTGAGCAGACGGCGATGACACGTGGCCGGAAATTCCGGAGGCCGCGGTGACCGCCTCGCTCGCGCGTGAGGTCGGACGCCGACGGACCTTCGCAATCATCAGTCACCCCGACGCGGGGAAGACAACGCTGACCGAGAAGCTCCTGCTGTACGGAGGAGCCATCCGGGAGGCGGGCTCCGTGAAGGCGCGTCGTGCGGCGCGGCATGCGACGTCCGACTGGCTCGAGATGGAACAGGAGCGCGGCATCTCCATCACCGCGAGCGTGCTGCACTTCGAGTACGAAGGCTTCCGCATCAACCTGCTCGACACACCGGGCCACCAGGACTTCTCGGAGGACACGTACCGGGCGCTGACGGCTGCCGACAGCGCGATCATGCTCCTCGACAACCGCAAGGGCGTCGAGGCGCAGACGCTCAAGCTCTTCAGCGTCTGCCGAAAGCGGCGCCTTCCGATCTTCACCTTCGTCAACAAGTGCGACCGCGTCGGCGAGGATCCGCTCGGGCTCCTCGACGACGTGCAGGCGGAGTTGGGCATCTCCTGCTTCGTGTCTACGTGGCCGGTGCGAAAGGATGGGCAGCTGGTGGGCGTCTGGGACCGCGTCCAGGAGCGCGTCTGGCTGTACGACCGGACGGACGACCACGGGCAGTCGCGCCCGGAGGCCCACTGTGTCGGGATCGACGACCGCCGGGTCGCGGACGTCCTCGGCCCCGACGGTGTGGCGCGGCTCCGCGACGAGATCGAGCTGATCGACGTGGCTGGCACTGCACCGGACTACGACGCGGTTCTGCGCGGAGAGGCGACCCCGGTCTGCTTCGGGAGCGCGCTCACCAACTTCGGCGTCGACGTCTTCCTCGAGCGCTTCCTCGGGCTGGCGCCGGCCCCGACCCCCCGCGAGAGCCTGGACGGCCCGGTGGACCCGGTCACCGCCCCATTTTCGGGATTCGTGTTCAAGGTCCAGGCGAACATGGACCCCCGCCACCGGGACCGCGTCGCCTTCCTGCGCGTCTGTTCCGGCGAATTCTCGGAAGGCGAAGAGGCGATCGTGTCCCGCACCGGCAAGACGATCCGGCTGGCGCAGCCCCAGGAGTTCCTGGCGAGGGAGCGGGGGCACACGGAATCGACCGCGGTAGCCGGTGACGTGGTGGGCCTTCTCGACCGCGGCAGCATGCGAGTCGGAGACTCCATCGCGGTGGGGCGCGCCGTCGAGTATCCGGGCGTGCCCCGGTTCAGCCCTGAACACTTCGCGCAGATCCGCCTGGAGGACGCCCTTCGCCGGAAGCACCTCGACCGGGGTCTTCGCCACCTGGCCGAAGAGGGCACGATCCTGCTCCTCTTCGCACCGTCGATCACCGGACCCGTGCCGATCGTCGGCGCCGTCGGGACCCTTCAGTTCGACGTGCTCCTGGACCGCCTCACGCGCGAATACGGGGTGACGGCGAGGCTGGAGCGGCTGCCGTTTCACTGCGCCCGCTGGGTCACCGGCCCCGATGCGGCCATCGACAAGGTCGCAAATGCCTACGGGCGACGCCGCGTGGAGGACGCCGACGGCGCCTCGCTCATTCTGTTCGACAACGAGTGGACGCTGCAGCGGAGCGTGGAGCAGGAAAAGGACCTGGTGTTCCACGACGTCCAGCCGCGAAAGACCGCGGCCAGGCCTACTTCGGGTCCGTGAAAGACGTGGTCGGTGCCGGCGTCAGCCTGCTCGCACTGGAGTTCAAGGGCGTCGTGAGGATCAACCTGCGGTAGCCGTGGCCGGCGCGCGTGCGCGCGGGGTCCCTCCGGGGTACGATGGGCGTCCGACCTTCGTCGGGCGCCCGTCTTCATATGCAGGGAGGTAGCGAGGTCGATGAATTCCATTCGAAGAATCGCCGTCAACACCGGTGGCGGTGACGCTCCGGGCCTCAACGCCGTCATTCGTGCCATCGTTCTCACGGCCGAGCAGCGGGGCTGGGAGGTCTACGGGGTCCGGGACAGCTACGACGGTCTCTTCGAGGAGGACGGCGTGCAGCGCCTGGACCGGAGCTCGGTACGCGGGATCACGCACCTGGGGGGCACGATCCTGGGCACGACGAACCGGGGGAACCCGATGCGCTGGCCCGTGGAGGCCGAGGACGGGTCGGTCACGTACCGGGATCGCACGCAGGAGGTGGTCGACGCGTTCGCCGGACTGGACATCGACGCGGTCATCGCCATCGGCGGAGACGGATCGCTCGGCATCGCGCACGCGCTGGCGCAGAAGGGGCTCAACGTCGTCGGCGTGCCGAAGACGATCGACAACGACCTGGCCGCCACGCAGCTCACGTTCGGCTTCACCACGGCCGTGGAGACCGCCACGGACGCCATCGGCAAGCTCCACTCCACCGCCGAGTCGCACGAGCGCGTCATGGTGGTCGAGCTCATGGGACGGAACGCCGGCTGGATCTCCCTCTTCGCGGGCGTGGCCGGCACCGCCGACGTGATCCTGATTCCCGAGATCCCCTACGACATCGAATCCGTCTGCGCGAAGGTGCAGGACCGGTACGAGAACGGGCCGGAGTTCGCCATCGTCGTGGTCTCGGAAGGGGCGCACCCGATCGACGGTGAGCCGGTCTACCAGGACACGCGCGCTGGCCAGAAGCGGCTCGGGGGCGTCTCCAGGGTGCTCGCCGAGGAGATCGCGTCACGCACCGGGCGCGAGACCCGCGAAATGGTGCTCGGCCACCTCCAGCGCGGAGGCGGACCCAACGCCTACGACCGGCTGCTCGCGCTGCGCTTCGGTGCCGCGGCCGTTCGCATGGTTGCCGAAGGCCGGTTCGGCACGATGGTGGCCCTCGATCCCCCGCGGGTGCTCGCCGTACCGCTGGAGGAGGCCGTGGCGCACATCAAGACGGTGCCGCTGGACTCCGACGTCGTCGAAACAGCCCGGGCGCTCGGCATCTGTCTCGGGGACTGAGCGGGGCATTCCACCTCAGGCACCTGTGGGCGTCCGGTACGTCGAGGTTGCGCCCCCTCCGGCTTCGGGGGAAGCTATTCCTGCTCCTCCTCCCGTTCTCCCGACGAACATGACTACTTCCGAATCGACCCACGACGCTCGGGCCAGCTTCCGGGGCACGCTCACGAAGGTCCTGATGGTCCAGGCCGCGGCGCTCGCGCTCCTGGGCCTGCTCCAGCTCTTCTACACGCGCTGACGGGAGCGACCATGCACTGGATCAACTGGCTCATCGTCGTCGCATACCTCGCGTGGGTCGTGGTCGACGGAATCCGGAAATCCAGCGGCACGGACACCATCGCCGGCTACTTCGTGGCCAACAAGAGCCTGTCGTGGTGGGTGGTGGGGCTGTCCGTGATGGCCACGCAGCTCTCCGCGGTGACGATGATCGGCACGACGGGCCAGGGCGCCACGGACGGGCTGCGCTTCGTCCAGCTGTACTTCGGACTGCCGCTCGCGATGGTCATCCTCGGGGTGACGCTGGTGCCCCTGCTGCACGGTTCCGGCGTCTACACCGCGTACGAGTACCTGGAGCGCCGGTTCGACGCCAAGACGCGCTCGCTGACGGCCTTCCTCTTCCTGCTGTCCCGCGGGATGTCGTGCGGCACCATCATCGCCGCGCCGGGCGTCGTCTTCAGCGCCATCTTCGGCATTCCGCTCGCGTGGAGCGTCGCGCTCATCGGCATCCCTACCGTGATCTACACCATGATCGGCGGCGTACAGGCGGTCGCGTGGGCGGACGTGAAGCAGATGGTGCTGATCGTCGTAGCCCTGCTGGCCATCGTGGTCGTGCTGGTCCTCCAGATGCCGGTGAACCCGCACGACGCGCTGCAGATCGCGGGGGCGACCGGGCGCCTCGAGACCTTCGACTTCTCCTTCACCGTTAACGAGACGTACACGTTCTGGTCGGGGCTCATCGGCGGCACGTTCCTGATGCTGTCCTACTTCGGGACCGACCAGAGCCAGGTTCAGCGGTACCTCACGGCGCGCTCGGTCGACGAGGCTCGCACGTCGCTTCTCATGAGCGCCTACTGGAAGATCCCGCTTCAGGCGCTCGTGCTTCTGGTGGGGGTGGGAGTCTTCGTCTACTACCAGTTCGTGCAGCCGCCGCTGCTCTTCAACCCGGCGCACGAAGAGGCGGTCGAGGCGGAAGCGGGCGCGGCATACGCGGCGCTCGAGGCTCGCTACGGGGAGACGTTCGGGCTCCGCGAGTCGGCGGCCATGCAGGTCGCGGAGGCGGAGGGCGACTTGGACGAGAAGCTGAGCGCCTTCCTCGCGCACGAGGCGGACCTCCAGGGGATCCGCTCCGAGGCGCTGGCGCTCGCCGAGGAGGTGACGGGGGAGAACGCCCGCGACGTGAACTACATCATTCCCCGATTCGTTCTTTCCGAGCTCCCCATCGGGCTCGCGGGGCTCTTCATCGCCGGCGTGATCGCCGCCGCGATGTCGAGCATCGCGGCAGAGCTCAACTCGCTCGCCACCACGAGCGTGATCGACTTCTACCGCCGGTGGGTCAAGCCGGAGGCGACCGACGCGCACTACCTCACGGTCTCGAAGGGCGCCACCGCGTTATGGGGGCTCTTCGCCTGCATCGTGGCCACGTACGCCGCGACGCTCGGATCGCTCATCGAGGTGGTCAACCGGTTCGGGTCGTTCTTCTACGGCTCGATTCTCGGCGTATTTCTGCTCGCCATGATTCCCCGATCACGAGGCACCGGCGCCTTCTTGGGGCTTATCGCGGGGATGGGAACCGTCGCGGCCGTGACGTTCGGGGCACCGTCGGTTTCGTTCCTCTGGCACAACGTCATCGGCGCGGTCGTGGTGGTCGTGGTCGGCGTCGCGCTGGGCGGCGGGTCGCCGAGCCCGAACGCGGAGACGCCGGCCCGGACCGGGCCGGCATGACGGGGACCGCCGCTGGGGCCTCGTGCGGGCGACCTACTTTCCCCGCCCGCGGACGTCCTCTCGCCACTCCGCGAGCCATGCGTCCATCCCCTGGACTACGACGTCGAGCCCGAGCGGCCACCCGCGCCATCCGTCCGCCCCGATGAGCACCGAGCCGTCTTCGGAGACCCGGAGTTCGTCGGCGGCCTCCCACCCGGTCGTGATGGCGGCGACGGCCACCTCTTCGGGGGAAGAGACCCAGTCGAAGAAGAGCGCTGCCGCATGGGCCTGCCGGGCACCCTCGACGACGCCGATTCCCCGGACCAGGAGGGGGGTCCCGCCCCGGGGCAGCCGGTAGCCGAGCCACTCCGCGCCCGCGGCGATCTCCGCGTCGGCGGCCGCGCGGGAGACCACGGTCAGCTTGGCGTTGCCGACTCCCACCTCACGCAGGGCCGCGCGCTGATCGGGGACGTACCGGGCCACCTGCTCGTCGAACCGGCGAAGCCAGTCCATTCCGACGGTCGCGTCTTCCTCGGCCCGAACCGCCCTGCCCACGATGGCGCCGACGAACCAGGCCCCGACGTCCATGCGGGCCGGATCGACCGCCACAAGCTCGCCTCGCCAGCGGAAGTGGAAGACGTCGATCCAGTCCTCCGGGGCGCTCGCTAGCGTCACCTCGGTCCGGTTGAACGCGATCACGAAGGGCGTGACCAGCAGGGGACGCCAGACCCTGGACGCCGCGGCGGAACGGAGCAGACCCTGGCCGGCGGCTCGCTCCAGCAGAACCCCGGAAGCACCCCACCACACGTCGAACGGGACGTCCTCGCTCCGCGCCTCCAGCTCGGCGGCCGCTTCCGAGTCATCACCCCTTAGAAAGCGGACGTCGACGTGCGGGTGCTCTGCCTCGAACGAGCTTTCCACCTGCTCGAGCAGGGCGTCCGGCAGGGATGTCCGCACGAGGAGCGGGGTCCGGCCGTCGCTCGTGCACCCGCCGAGCAGAAGGACGCCGAGGGCGGAGAGCGCGCGGACGCCGGCGTCACGAAGGCGTCGGCGTCGCCGGATGCACACGGACGCCTCCCCTCGACGCGCGCCGTGCCTGCTCACCGGGATTCCGTGAACGTGCTCCATGCCGCAGCATCGAGCGAAATGAGGTTCGCGAAGAGCCGGTAGGCGCCCGGCACCTGACCGTCCCACTGACGGAAAAACGAGAGAGCGGTGTACACGAAGAGTCCGTCGCCGACGGAGGCGACGAGTACCGAGCCGCGCCTCGGGGGCTCGCCCGGATCGTTGAGCTCGAGCAATGGCACGTATCGGTCGTCCCACTCGGAGGCGAAGTAGAGGCCGCGCTCCTGCACCCAGCCGTCGAAGTCCGCTTCGTCGATGCGGTTCGGCGTCGTGAAGAGCGGGGACTCCGGTTCCAGGATCCGCACGGGCGCGGTCTCGTCGGCCACGCGGGGAGACGTGCGGCCGATGTCCAGGGGATAAGGCGGGAGGCTCCCGAGCCCGCCACGGTTGTACTGCAGGACCACCGTGCCTCCCCGTCGCGCGAAGTCGAGCAGCTGCGCAGACGCCGCCTGCAGGTCGGGCCGGGTTTCGTAGGCCCGCACACCGAGAACGATCGTCGAGAACGCGTCGAAATTCCCGTCGCGCACGCGCGCCTCGTCGAGAAGCTCCACCTCGGCGCCCATCTGCCGGATCGCCTCCGGGCCGTCGTCGCCCGAGCCCATGACGTACCCGACGCGAAGTCCGTCGGTCACCGCCACCGGAACGACGGACACCGTCACGTCGGCACGCGCGTAGAGCGGCGCGCGCTCGATGTGTTCGTAGTCGATGAGACGGTATCCCTCACGGAAGGTGCGTCCGGAGGTGGTCGTCGCGGACACCTCGAAGGTGTGCCGGCCGGCGGCCATCGCACCCTCGGCCCGCACCTCGAATGTCATGGATCGCTCCGCTCCCGCCTCGGCCAGGTCGAACTCCGTGGCGGCCGGAGCCACCGTCCACCCCTGCGGGGCGGAAACCGAAACCCGGCCCCGGCTGCCGCCGTCCGCCTCGGTCCGTACGACGACCGAAACCGACCGGCTGCCGGGCCGGCTTTGCGGCCAGGTGACGCCGGACGGCGTGACCTGGACCGACACCTCGGGAACGACGAGTACGGGCTTCTCGAACTCGCCGAAGGCGGGATCGACGCCCACGTACCGCCACGCCATGGACGAGCCGAGACGCGTCGCCGTCGAGCCAGCCATGGGCGCGCCGGCTCCCGTGTCGGGGGCCATGCCGAAGTCGACTGCTCCGACCACCGGCGAGGGGTCTCGGGGCAGCCCCCAAAGGGCAGGTTCGTCGGGCCAGCGGTATCGGGCTCCGTCCCGCTCGGCCCGGAGGTAATACAGCCGCGAGGGCTCCGCGTCCGCGGGAAGCGATACGGCGAAGGTCCAGGTCGCGAGCGCGCCGGGCTCGAGCTCGGCAGCCGCAGACAGCCCCTCGCGCCCCGTCTGCCGCACGACCCACCCCTCCGGCGTGGCCAGATGCGGCTCGGGCGCGGTGAGCACGTGACGCCCCCCGTTCCAAAGCTGCGCCTGCACCTCGACGGTCTGGCCGGGCACCAGGAGCTCGTCCTCGGCACGTACGTCGAACTTCACCCCCGTCGCGGCGAGGACCGCGCGCGTCGCGATTTCTTCCTTCTGCCCGAGCGCCTGGTCGAATTCACGGTCCGCCGCCGCACCGGCCGCGTCGCGCGCCGCGCGCAGGTGGCGCAGCGCCTCGAGCAGGTGGGGCGCGATCACCTCGGGGTCGAGGCCGAAGCCGGCGGTCGCCCGGGCGACGGAGGCACGGTACGCCTCGAGGTGCGCGCGGGCCTCGCGGGCCTCGCGGGCCGGAAGCGCCGCGGTGATGCCGACGAGCGTCGTGTCGATTCCGGAGAAGATCTCCTGACCCCGATCCTCGACCCGGGACTCCACGAGCACGACCCCGGTCAGCTGGGGCCCCATGGGCTGAGAAGCCCCCATGTCCTGCGAGCGATGCTGGCTCCGGCTCTCGCGAGACAGCTGGAGGAGCGACCGGCCGAGGAGCGGGTCGTGCGCGCCGGTCGGTACGTCCAGCGAGCCGTCGTCCTCGTCCGGCGCGTTGGAGAAGAAGCGCCGGCGCGACGTCTGATACAGCTTGAGCGGCTGCCAGGCCTCCACGCCGAGCGCGAGCTGGTCGGGAAAACGCGCCGGGTCACCCGCGGCCTCGAACGCCTCGCGCGCCATGATCCCGGCCGCCTGGTGCTGGCCGTGCCCGTCGAGCGGCGTGCCGCTGAAGACGGAAACGATGACCTGCGGCCGGTATGTCCGGATGACCCACACGACGTCGCGGAGGAGCGCCTCCCTGGGCCACAGGGAGAGAGCCTCGTCGGCACTCTTGGAAAAGCCGTAGTCAAAGGCGCGGGTGAAGAACTGATGGCCGCCGTCGAGTCGTCGGGCCGCGAGCAGCTCCCCGGTGCGCACGATCCCGAGCCCCTCCCAGAGCTCCGGCCCGATCAGGTTCTGGCCGCCGTCTCCCCGGGTGAGCGCCAGATAGGCCGTCTCGGCGCCCGCACCCCTGGCCAGGGCGGTCAGCAGCGCGGTGTCCTCGTCGTCCGGGTGGGCAGCGATCATGAGAACGCGCTTCACGCCGTCCATCTGGCGGAGCAGCAGGCCGGTGGCGACCACGCCCGTCCCCTCCATCGACTGGGCCGCCGCGGGGGCGGGAGCCGAGGGGCCACCGCAGAGCATGAGGGACGCGGTGAGGATGAGCCTGGCGGTTCCTCGGCTGAACGGGGTGTCGATCGGACGCATGATGCACTCCAACCACGAATCACGGGAATTCGTTCCGCCCCGAGGCCGGTCGGGCGACGAGGGGAACCGAGAGGGAAGATAGGCGAGTGCCGACGCCCGCGGAGGGCGCGACGGGCGGGGGCGGCCAGTCTTCACTCCGACTCCCAGGGGATCGCCAGCGCGGCCGGGGCGCGGGCGCGGCCCACCCAGCCACCGAGCGCCGCCAGCGTGAGCAGATACGGCAGGGCGAGAAACAGCTGATAGGGCAGATCGAAGCCCAGCGCCTGCAGAAAGAACTGGAGCGCCGAGGCGGCCCCGAAGAAGAGCGCCGCCCCGAGCACGAGGAGCGGGTTCCAGCGTCCGAGCACCACGACGGCGATCGCGATAAAGCCCTTTCCCGCACTCATGTTCTCGGCGAAGGTGCCTGCGTGAGCGAGTGCGAGATGGGCACCGGCGACCCCCGCGAGCACGCCGCCGACGAGCGTAGCGAGAAAGCGAACGCGGCGAACCCGCACGCCGGCGGCCTTGGCAGCGTCCGGGGCCTCCCCCACCGCTCGGAGTTCGAGCCCCGCCGGGGTTCGGAAGAGCCAGTACCAGAGCATCGGTGCGAGGACGTACGCCACGTACGCCGTCGGCGCCTGCGCGAAGAGTGCCGAGCCGACGAGGGGAATCCGCTCCAGGAAGGGGAGGGGCAGGGCCTGGAGCGTCGGCAGCGAAAGCTCGGTTCCCGTCGCCCCGAAGCGGGCCTGATACACCGCGCCCGTCATCCCCAGTCCTCCCAGCGTCACCGCCGTGCCGGTGATGATCTGGTCCGCGCCGAGGCCGACGGCGAACGCAGCGAAGACCGCCGCCACGAGCATGCCGGCCGCAGCCCCGGTCAACACGCCCAGTCCGGCACTGCCGAAGGCGAGCGCCCCCAGTGCCCCCCCGAGCGCGCCCGCGATGATCGAACCCTCGAGGCCGATGTTGATGACTCCGCTGCGCTCGGAGATCGTCTCACCCAGGGCCGCAAGCGCGAGCGGGATGCCCAGGCGGACGGACGCCTCGAGAAAGAGGGACAGCTCCGCCTCGGTCATGCCCCACCCCCGCCACCGATCCGGATCCCCGGAAGTACCCGACCGCCCGTCCGGCGCAGCCGATCGAGCCCGAGCACGGCGAGAATCACGAGCGCCTCCACCACACCGACCCAGGCCGCGGGGATCCCGGCGTCTCGCTGCATCGCACCCGCACCCGCCTGGAGCGCACCGAAGAGCAGCCCGGTCACGAGGACGCCGAGCGGCTCGAGGCCAGCCAGGAGCGCCACCGCGATCGCGGTGTATCCCCACCCGGGCGACAGATCCTCGTAGAGTGCATGCGTCACCCCGGCGACCTCGACACCCCCCGCGAGGCCGGCGACGGCGCCCGAGACGAGGAAGCACCCGACGAGCACGCGCCTCGCGTCGATGCGGCCGGACACGTGCGCCGCTTCGGGCGAGGCACCCACGGCCCGAATCCGGAATCCGGCCCGGGAACGGTGCAGGAAGACCGTCATGCCGAGCGCGAGCAGCGCCGCCACCGCGAAGCCGACGTGGAGCCGGGTGCCCGGCAGGAGCGGGGGCAGTCGCGCCGCCTCCGCGATCGCGTCCGTCTGCGGGAACACGCCGCGGGACTCCTGCAGCGGCCCGTGCACCATATACGCAGCCATGTGTATGCCCACGAAGTTCATCAAGATGGTCGTAATCACCTCGCCGACGCCGAGTCGTACCCGCATGAGCATGGGCAGCACGGCCCACGCCGCACCCGCCGCCAGCGCTGCGCAGAGCACCGCGGGAACCAGGAGGACGGCCGGCAGTCCGCCCCCTGCGAGCCCGACCCCCGCCGCGGCCACGGCGCCCGCGTAGAGCTGTCCCTCGGCTCCGATGTTCCAGACGCCCGCGCGGAACGCCAGCGCGACTGCCAGGCCGGTGAGAATCAGCGGGACGGAACGCACCAGCGTGATCGACACGAAAACGTCCCAGCTGCCGACGGACCCTCGCACCATTGCGGCGGCCGCGGCGAGCGGATCGAACCCGCCCGCCAGGAGGAGCACCGCGCCGACGAGCCCCGTGAGCCCGATCGCCCCGAGCGAGATGGCCACCGGCTCCCACCGCGTCCGCGCGAAGCGTCCGCCCGCGCCCCCGTCAACCATCAGCGGTTCCGCCGAGCATGAAGGCACCGACGCCTTCGCGGGTGCGGCGCTCCTCGGGGACGTCGTGGAGGCGGCCACGAGCGATGGCATACACGCGGTTCGACAGGCCCAGCACCTCGTCGAGGTCCGTGCTCACCAGAAGGACGCCCACTCCCTCGGTTGCCATGCGCCGCAACTCGGCATGGACGAAGGCGGCAGCCGCCACATCGAGCCCGCGCGTGGGGTTCTCCGCCACCAGGAAGTCCCGCGCGAGCGTCAGCTCGCGGCCCACGATCACCCTCTGCTGATTGCCACCGGAAAGGGCTCCGGCGAGGGTCGTGACCGAGGGTGCTGCCACCTCGAAGCGCTCCCGGATCCGCTCGGCCGCGTCGCGCACGGCGTCCCAGCGCATCCAGGGACCCCGCACGTACTCGGGCTCCCGTTGCAGCGCGAGACCCACGTTCTCGACCAGATCGAATTCCGCGATCAGACCTTCCGTCGAGCGATCCTGCGGAATGAACCCGATGCCGGACGGCAGCTCGGCGGAACCGCTGTCCGGGACCGCTCGACCCGAAGCGAGGAGTGCCAGCGCGCGCTGGCCGTTCCCCTCCACGCCGGCCACCCCCACGATCTCCCCGCGGCGGATCTCGAGATCGACCCCATGAACACCCGGTCCGCTGCGGTCGGCCAGCGCGGCCCCCCGCAGACGGACGACGACGCCACCGGCGTGGAGCGCGCGGGCCGAAGTGGTCGTTTCGCCGCGTTCTGCCGGGGGCCTCGACATCGCCCCCGTTGCGCCGGCGTCGACTCCGGTGAGGCCGAGTGCGATCGGGTCGACGGCGTCACCCCCGACCATCGCGCGCACGAGCTCCGGCACGGACCGCCCCGCCGACGGGCCCGTCAGCACCGTGCGGCCGTTGCGCAGGACCGTGATCCTGTCGGCCACGCCCAGCACCTCATCGAGCTTGTGCGCCACGAGCACAACGGCACGACCGTCGGCCGCCAGCTCCTTCAGGAGCCCGAAGAGTCCGTCGACCTCGTCCGGCGTGAGCACCGCGGTGGGCTCGTCGAGAACCAGCACGCGCGGGTCGCGCAGGAGCGCCTTGAGGATCTCGATTCGCTGCCGGTCGCCGACGCCCAGCTGCTCGACGCGGGCGTCCAGCGGAACCCGCAGGCCGGTTCGGGCCATGAGCTTCTCGAGGTCCCCCGCGAGCCCGCGTCGGTGTCCGGCGCCGAGCGCCAGGTTCTCGAGGGCGCTCAGGCGGGGTACGAGGGTGAAGTGCTGGTGCACGAGGGCGATCCCGAGCGCCCACGCGTCGCGGGGACTGCCGAGGCGCACGGCGCGCCCCTCGATCTCCACGACCCCGGCGTCGGGCGCGAGCATTCCGCCGAGCACATTGAGCAGGGTCGACTTGCCCGCGCCGTTCGCGCCGAGCACCCCGTGAACCTCCCCGGCCCTGATCTCGAGGTCGGCGCCGTCGAGGGCGAGCACCGCCCCGAAGCGTCGCTCGATACCGCCGAGGCGGGCCAGCGGTCGGGTCACCGCACGCCAGCCTCGCCTTCGACGAACTCGATGCGCGGCACGTCGAGCGTGCCCGCGCGAATCATGTCCCTGGCCTCCGAGACGCGCTGCACGATCTCGGGCGGAACGCGGTCGAGGAGTTCGGGATTGAACACGAAGTCGATGACGTCCTGGCGCGTGCTCGCGTAGATCGCGGCACCGCCGACCTCCCCCGCCTGCCACATGCGGACCGTCTCGACGAACGCGTCGGCGATGCGGATCACCGCGCTGCCGATGATCACGTCGGGCGCGACGTCGTTCTGGTCGGAGTTCATGCCGACGGCCCACGTCGTGCGGCCGGCAGCCCTGGCCTCACGCACTGCCTGGAAGACGGCGAACGAAGCCGCATCGAGATTGTGGATCACGACGTCGGCGCCTCGGCTGAGCTGCGCGACGGTCGCCTCCTTCGCGGCCGCCACGTCGTTCCAGTCGCCCGTGAAGACCTCCAGGACCTCGATGTCGGGATCGACCGAACGGGCCCCGGCCTCGAAGGCGACGAACGTACCGCGCGCCGGCGGGATCTCGACTCCTCCCACCATGCCGACGATGCCGGACTCGGTCATCGCCGCGGCGGCCATGCCGGCCAGGTAGCTTCCCTCCTCGAGACGGAAGATCAGCGGCGCGACGTTGCCCGAGACGCGCCCCCCACCCGAGACGACGATCGTGAGCTCGGGGAACCGCTCGCCCGCACGTATGGCGGCGTCCTGGTACTCGTTGCCGTGTGCGAAGATCAGGTCGTAGCCCGATGTCGCATAGGCGATGAACGCCTCGTCGAACTCCGCCGGCGTTGCGGTCTGCTGGTGGCTGACCTGGGCACCGAACTGCTGCTCGATGCGCATCAGCCCCTCGTACGCCCCCGCGTACCAGCCCGCGTCGCTCACCGGACCC
>Ga0222714_10002795_pt1 | contig 18204 bp, 16 predicted proteins | sample C33_3DmetaG_FD_165048 | JGI IMG/M metagenome (GOLD analysis project Ga0222714, IMG submission 165048) | Estuarine water microbial communities from San Francisco Bay, California, United States - C33_3D | ecosystem: Environmental > Aquatic > Marine > Unclassified | place: USA: California...
CGTTCGAAACATATAAATTAGAGTTTAAATATGCATTCTCTGCAACCATTAACCCACCGTCCATTGACACATCGCTACTAACAAACAGCGTGGAGTTTAATGAGACATCGCCGCTAACAAATAATTTGCTATTTAATGACACATCTCCTCCTACTGTTAGTATTTGATTGAATGATACGTCACCAACAACAAACAATTTGCTGTTTAAAGAGGCGTCGTTGTGAATAAACATCGAATTTTGTAAGATGGCGTTATTACTAACAACCAAATTATTAAGTAGTATTGCATCATTCGAAACATATAAGTTAGAATTTAAATATGTATTCTCTGCAACTATCAACCCACCGTTCATAGATACATCGCCGCCGACAAAGAGTTTGGAATTTAATGACACATCACTAGCAACCATTAAAATACTATCCATAGACACATCGCCACTAACAAATAGGTTGGAATTCAATGACACATCGCCAGCCACCATTAAAATACTATCCATTGACACATCCCCGTTAATAAATAGGTTGGAATTCAATGACACATCGCCAGCCACCATTAAAATACTATCCATAGACACATCGCCACCAACTAATAGTTTGCTATTTAATGACACATCGTTACTAACGAATAGTTTGCTATTTAATGACACATCGTTACTAACGAATAGTTTGCTATTTAATGACACATCATTTGCAACTATTAACTTGCTATTCAAGGAAACATCTCCTTTGACAAATAACTTACCGTTCAATGAAACATCAGAGGCAACAGCTAACTTGCTATTCATTAACACATCAGATACAACCATTAACTTACTATTCAACTGCACATCATCATTTACAAATAGTTGGCGATTTAAAATAGTATTCTTGCCGACATACAATTCCGAATTAAATGATACATCATCCGCAACACTTAATGAACGATTAAATGATACATCATTATAAACTGTTAATCTATTATTCAGAGTTGCATCATTTTGTACAAATAAATGTTGGTAGAATGAAACATCTCCAATAACTTGGAATCCCGCTTTAAATTCTATATCATCATTTACAATGTCAGATAATGATAATGATGGTCCGGTTGCACCGGTTGGACCGATTTGACCAATTGGACCGATTTGACCAATTGGACCTGTTGGTCCAATTATACCATCAGTAGTAAACCATAATCCTACAGTGATTAATCCTCCTCCCGTTCCAGCTAAACATTTGATGTTTATAAAGTCTCCTACATCAAAATTTATATTTACATTGTTAGTATAACTATCGTTAATTATATCTGTAATTATTAATCCAGTTCCACCACCGTTTTTATATATCTCAATCGTAGCATCTGTGAAAGTAGGGTTTAATACTTTTATACCAATATAATTCAATGTACACGAAATACCAATAGGAAAACCGTGTGTCTGATTACTAGGTTGATTTGCATTATTGCCGATTGAAAATATGAAACCATTATTTGTATTCGCGTTAAAATCGGTCGCCTCTGCGAATATTGCAAATACACCTCCATTAGTTGGACCTACTGGTCCAGTCCAACCGGTTGGACCAATAAAACCGGTTGGACCGGTCGGTCCAGTACCCAATATAGAAATTGTTTGTCGTGCACATCCAAATGGAACTGGTAATTTATCATCAGCGATTGATGTCTCACACCCCGCAAGCATCTCTTTATACCTCTTTAAAGCTGTATATTGACTAGATGACATAACAACAGTTTGTATAATAGATTGTCCGAAAAGAATTCATAACAATAATCTTATAACTGGTGGCAATATTGTGAGTTTGGCGTAATATCTAAATAGGTAACTTATTGGGTGTTGATGAATTATCTATATTCTATTAGAAAGAATATATAAAAAATATGTCTTTTGATATTAAGTAATGGAAAGCCTCGATTTAGACATTAACAATTATAGCGTTAATGACCTGGAAACATTTTTTCAGCTGAAATCCGGTCGTAAATATACAGCAAGTGATATCGAATTGAAAGAATATAATATTAGAGAAACTCTCCTCTCAACTGGACATATTGATAAACGATTTAAACAAAATCTTATCGAATTCTTAGAACAAGCAAAACGGTTGCTTATTTCACTTAAATGTGATAAACCGAAAAAACCAACTACTATTCCGACTAATTATAAACTAGATGTTATTGATTCGCCATTATTAAATGATGTCCCCAGTCGAAAAGACGAATTGATTGAACGTCCAGAAACTCAATTCGTATATGCCAATAATAGTAATTTTTTTCCAGGTAAATTAAATCAATTAGATACACGAGTTATTACAAAAAGTCTGAATATTGATACCAGATTTCGTGATAATTTATATTCAACTCATAGTTCAGATTTTACATTACAATTGCCGACGAAGTTTAATAAGGTGGTCTCAATGCATTTATCCGCATTAGAACTACCGGTTTCATTTTATGGCATATCAAGTTATTATGGAAATAATTTTATATATTTTAGCGTTTCATATACTGATGCCTCCGGTGGTCCATTAATTTCAGATAAAGTTGTTGTTGTTCCAGACGGAAATTATAATGCTGCTGATTTACTTGATAAAATAAACCGACTACTCAGCCCTGTTAGCGACCTTGGTGAATTACTTGCTCCCAATGATATTTTTTCATATATTCAACTTTCATTAGATATTACACAAACCGGATCTGGAACTGGTAAAGTAACAATACAACCTAGCGGGGTTTTAGCTGAACGAATTACTAATATATTAATGGATTTTACGCGAGACATTAATGGTATAGTGGATACAGTCGAAGTTTCTACTAAACTCGGCTGGAATTTAGGATTCATTCGTCGTAAATATACTGGACAAACCTCTTATACTGCGGATTCTATTATTGAACCGGCTTCATTGCGATATATTTATTTGGCGGTGGATGATTTTTGCAATAGTTCGCATAACCATTTTATAAATGTATTTAATGAATCAATTATGAACCCAAATATTCTGGCACGTATTTCAATTAAAGGATCCTATTTTAGTTTAATTATGGAAAATGATTATAATATCGTTACTGAACCACGTACATATTTTGGTCCGGTTGATATACAACGACTTCGAATACGTTTGTTCGATGACCGCGGTAGGCTTTTAAATATGAACAACGCCAATTATTCATTTTGTTTGGATTTAAAAATGCTTTACGATTTATAATATTATGTTTTACATATACAATATTATTACTTCTCTATGACGACACCCGACTATACATACATAAAATATGTTATTCGCGGAGGAGGATCTCTTAGTATGGAACAACATTTTGGAGAAATACCATACATTGGCACAAATGGTACTGATCTAACTCAATTATTTGATTCAACTCACGCACTTCATATTGATTTTGATGTACGCATTTTTAATGAAAAACTTGGAATATATAAAGATGCTTCTAATACTAACGTGATTGATTCCTCCTCTACTATTTTAAAACTTAATACTTCCGATGATTCTGTCAATATAACTGCTGATGAATTTTTAAATAATATTACTGAGCAACACGTTAGATCTGTTGGTAAATATTCTACCATTTATAGAGAATTTAAGCGTAAATCTTATACATATTTTGGATATGCAGATGGATTTGATTCATTGTATGATGCTAGTAGTAATGTATATATGAATTATCCCGAATTTACATCAAGTGACTTTATTAATATAATTACTGAGCGATATCTGGATTTATCGAATAATTATGTTTATAAATTAAATGGAATTATAAATGTATTTCAATTAACTAATATATTAAACTTTGTCACTGAAACCAATCCGTTTAATAATCGTAATGGACATACAATCTATGATGGGTTTATTGCAGGTGACCGTATTCTCATTTTATCCGGTATTACGATTACGCTTGACTTAAAAATAGAGCAGAAAGCGTATATAGAGAACCCATTATATGAAGATACTATTATTCTGCAACATACATCTAATGCACCCTTGTTATTAACCTTGCAAAACTTATCTTAGTATAATTTAATATAAAGTATTATTTTAATCAGATGGCATTTATTGATAACGAACCAATTATTGGTAGATCGTATGCATATGATGCATCCGGAGGATATTCTTTACTACAATCCTTTCCAGAAATTGCTGTATCAGAAGAGTTTTTTCTTGCAAATGCATTGCAAATAAGACTTGGTGTTGATATTTTAAACCAACGAATTGGTATTGTTAAGGATGCATCAAATATTAATGTCCTTGAAGTTAATTATGATGTAGAAAATGATACATATTTAACCGACCAACTGGAAATTACTTCTAGCGATCTAATACAACTGGTTGGTGTTGATAATATTCTTTCAATGGGTAGTTTATCCACGTTATATAGTGATTTTAATTATACTATATTAGAATATTTTGGCGCACCGTATGGGTTTTCATCGTTTTTTAGTGGCGAAGAACATTATAATATTAATAACGGGGTGTTTGATGCGAGTGCACTTATACATATAATTAACGGGAATACTTTTAATTTTGCAGGATCATATGTATCCGACCTAAGTGGATCGATTACTGTTCACAGATTAACTGATAATATAAAACGAGCGTGTAGTAATAATCCTTTTGGAAATCGCCCACCTGATAAAAATCTTACCTTTAAAGATGGGTTTATTGCTGGCGATTTAATATATATAACGGAAGGCATCTCTATCACATTAACCGTTGACATTGAAGCTGAACCATATGTTCCAATATATAATGTTGGTCCTTCTAATCTAGCAGAAGTAGATCGAATATATAGTAGTCTTAATTATATTAATCGACTTACGCTTGTTAAAAAACAAACTACTTCTTCTCTTATTAATATTACACAAGTATATACTGTTCCCATTCTTATTGTTCTTTCTAATATCAGCGATACACGATTCACCAGTTATGGCGTTACATGGGTCGATGCGACTAGTGCTACTCTTGATAATATGAATTGGCTTTCTTGTGCAATTTCTGCAAGTGGGAAATTTCAAACTGCGGTTGAAGAATTTGGTGGTATCTATGTCTCATCCGACTATGGTTTGAACTGGACTAATACTTTCGATATCGGCAATGCTATGACAAATTGTATTTCGATGTCTCACTCAGGTCAATATCAAACAGCGTCTAACGGTGAAAAAATATATATTTCTTCTGATCATGGTGTAACTTGGACAGAAACCGAAACCATTAATAATACTGATATTTTTGTCTGCATTTCATTATCTGGAAAATATCAATTGGTTATTTCACAAGGTGATGCAATTTATCGGTCGTCTAACTTTGGATTGACTTGGACAAAATATTCGGATGAAAATAGTGATATTTACAACTCAATTATAACATTTCCTTCTGCCGGAGTAAGTATGTCGTATGACGGACGATACCAAACCATTGTTTGTGAGAATATATATAGATCATCTGATTATGGTGTAACCTGGAATACTACCAATATCATCACTGATGAAGAAGGGTATTGGGATGATCATAACTGGTATGGAGTCGATATGTCTTCTGATGGACAATATCAAGTAGCAATTGAAATTGTTGGTGAAATCTATACATCTAATGATTATGGATTGGCTTGGAGTAAAATTGACCTTCCAATCGTTACTGATATTCTCTGGCAGGCAATTTCGATATCAGCAAGCGGACAATGTATCACGGCAGTTGCTAAAAATGGTTCTATCTATTATTCTATTGATTACGGCGTTTCGTGGGCGAAAAACCCGAATCCAGATCTTGATTATAAAGAATGGAGGTGTGTATCAGTTTCGTCAAATGCATTATATCAGCTTGCTGGTGTATATGGCGGAGGGCTCTACACTTCTACGCTAACAACTGGATCGACCGGTGCTACTGGCAATACTGGTGATACTGGCAATACTGGTGCTACATCTTACGATGTTGTTAATAGTGGTTCTGACGCATATGTAATTGATGACACAAATAATCTAACTCTTAATTTAGTAAGAGGATTTACATATTTATTTAACGTCAATGCAACCGGTCACCCTTTTTGGATTCAAACAAGTGCTGTGCCATATAATTCTGAAAATGTATATAATACTGGGGTTACAAATAATGGTACATCTAATGGGCAGATAATATTTGAAATTCCTTACGATGCACCAAGCACATTGTATTATGTTTGTCAATTCCATTCGGCAATGAACGGTGTAATCAATATTAGTGATCTAGATACAACGTGAGCAACCAGTGTGTAACAATATTTTCTTTGTATAATATATATGCCTTATAAAACTCGCAAGGTTCGTAATCAAGATTGTTATCGTGTCTATAACTCAGACACAAAAAAAACATTTGCTAAGTGCACAACGAAAGAAAATGCATTAGCACAAATGAGATTATTGCGTGGATTACAAAATAATAAAACTTTTCGCAAACGTCTTGCATCTAGACGCCGAGAACGCGTGTCTAAGTAAAATAAATGACATAATATAATATTTTTATCGAATAACTACAAATGTTTAGATTGTAGTTATTACTTTCTTCTTCTTGGTGTTACTCTTGTTGAATTATCACCCATAGCCCACAACATTGCGCATACTATAAACACTCCAAAAGCTATTATAGCTATCAATTCACCTGCCATTGTTATCTATTGATATTATTTGTTTATAAACAGATATTTGTATAATTGTTGTTCAATTTTTTATGGAATTTACTTATACATTCTTTTTGTTGATTATTTTTTGAGATTCTGTAATTAACTGATTAATACACGCAATTCGATTTTGTTCGCAAAATTCCAACGCCTTTTTCGTTAATTTTGAATTCATCTTGATATTATCAAGGGTTTGATAGTAATTAATTTCATTGAAATAATATCTACATAGTATGTTTTGCACCTTACATATAGACAATATATAGTCATCTATTACAATTTTATTCAATAAATGATAATTATTATCTAATCTAAAATAATAAATGAACATTTCTTTAATTAAATCCAGAGACGCATTTTTAAATTCAATATTTAAATCAATCCTTCCTGGTCGAATTAATGCAGGATCTAACATTTCAGGATGATTTGTTGATAAAATGACAATCGCTCCTACCATATCAATCGGTCCATTCAGAATACCTAATAAACAGTCTAACGTGGGTGTCTCTTTTTCTACTAATAAAGAACATATCGATGTATCCGCCTTCGTATTTTTTAAAGATAACTCTTTTAACGCAGCCATATTTTGTTTTACAGTTGTTCGATTATGTATCCACTCACATTGAGCGTCAACATCTTCTAACACGTATATTATGTTATCATTCTTTATATCAATCCCATCTATTTGTTTCGTATTAAACACTTTGTTTAATTCATTATTATTCTTAATTTTAGATAGACTAATACAAAAGATATGACGCCTTGTTTCAGATGCAATAATTTTAATAAAAGTAGTTTTACCATTTCCTGGCGATCCGTGAATACATATACCCATTTTCCAAGGCATCCCGATTCTATCACATTCTTCTTTATATTTGATTTGTTGTATAGTTTTGGTATTAGGATCATTTTTAAAATTAGTAATTATATTGGTTAGAATTTCTTTATTGAAATTATCGTCTTTGTTAATAAAGATATTATTCAACGATATTGTATGGTTTAATTCCTTTTTTGTAAACCGAACAACCATATAGTTGTCTTCTTTTATAATATTTTCAATTTCAAAATAATACAGCGTGTCGTTTTTATGTTTATTCTTTTCATACGCCTCATATTTATTTTTAATATACTCTGTGTAAATGTTAATGCCTAATGTATTGTTATCCGGTGTATATAAACGAATATATTGTCTAGCTTGACTATTGTCGTCGTCTTTTATATAGCGTGTTTCAATCATTATTTTACACGTATTATTGTTCATTTTATCGCAAATCTCTTTTTTACTGTAATCAAAGTAATATAAGAACATTCCTTTCGTTTTCGGGAAGAAATCATAATTCGCTTCTGACGACCATTGGTCTTCTTTGTACATTATTTCGATTAGTTCAGTAAATTTATTGATATTTTCACTATTTTTAAGTTCGTGGACAATGGCTTTGAATATAGTACTTGTTTTATTAATAAATGTTTTATCATTTCCACTTTTTTGGGTAATTGTATGTGTTTCAATACTTATACCAGCAGATGATGTATTCAGGTTGTTCGTTTGCAAATAATTATAAGCCCATCTACATACCGGGATAATTGAGAACAACCACGTTATATATTTGATATATGTGCTATCACGTATATATGGTAACACGTACATAAACATTTTTTCATAATCGACCTCCATTTTGTAAAGTTGTTATATACACTTTATTCACGTCGGGTTTTTCAATTTTATGTGAAAATGACTTTGTAAATATATATAAACGTTTTGTGTTGTTATTTATATACCGAAGGTTCTCTACCTCAATGATTGTATTGAGTGAAGAACAACAAATAATATTAAACGAGGTTCGCGACGGACATAATGTCATGGTTGATGCCGTAGCAGGTACCGGTAAAACGACTCTCATTTTATCGATTGCAAGAGAACTTACTGATAAACGTATATTACAATTAACATATAACGCCTCTTTACGTAAAGATGTCAAAGAGACCATAGAACGGAATGAACTTACTAATATTACAGTGCATACATATCATAGTTTAGCGAAACGTTATTACTTGTCCACTGGATACACTGATACTGAAATCAGGCGTTTATTATTTAAAAATACCCCTCCCAAAGAGATTATTGGTGATATCGATCTGCTGGTTCTCGATGAGTGTCAAGATATGACATTATTATATTTTCATTTGATGGTTAAATTTGTAAAAGATTACAATAAACCCATTCAATTATTGATTCTAGGGGATTATATGCAAGGGTTGTATGAATTCAAAGGTGCCGATATACGATTCCTTACTTTGTCTGATATTATATGGTCTAATTTTGTCTTGTTGAGAACCTCCACCTTTAAGAAATGTACTATGAAAATGTCATTTCGTATTACAAATCAGATGCGATCATTCGTAAACAATGTAATGTTGGGAGAACCTAGAATGGATGCGTGCAGAGACGGCGATAAAGTTACTTATATTCGTAATTCTAGATATAATATTTGCAAAGTTGTATTTGCCGAGGTAACCAGATTAATGGAACAAGGGGTTAAACCGTGTGAAATATTCATTTTGGGTAACTCGGTCAAGGGTAGTAACAGTAATATACGTAATTTGGAGAACACACTCGTTGAAAAGGACGTTCCGTGTCACGTTCCTATGTTAGAAAATGAGAAAATGGACGACCGCGTGATCGACGGAAAGATTGTGTTCTCGACATTTCATAGTGTAAAGGGGCGACAACGCAAATATGTTTTTGTCGTTGGCTTTGATAATTCATATTTAAAGTATTATGCACGCGGATTGCCCAGAGATATCTGTCCAAATACGTTATATGTCGCTGCTACCCGAGCTACACAAGGATTATATCTATTGGAAACCGCGGGATATTCGAATAATCGTCCTCTTGATTTCCTGAAAATGAACCATATTGAAATGAAACAGTGTGATTACATCACATTTAAAGGAAATCATCAGAGTATTTTTCAAGACGATGATGAACGAGACGAACTGTTTGCAAATCTAATAAAAAAACATATTATTACTCCGACTGAACTTGTACGATTCATATCGGAAACGGTTATTGAAAACATTTCACCGATTATTGATCGCATTTTTGTCAAAGAAAACGAGAACCAACTTGTGTTAGATATACCTACCGTTATTCAAACAAAAAGAGGATTCTTTGAAGAAGTTAGTGACTTAAACGGCATTGCTATACCGTGCATGTATTACGATTATCTAAAAGAATTATGGACAACTAAACAAAACACCGAGAACCGAGGCAATGTATTATTTGATGTTATTAAGAATAGTATTGAGAACATGAGATCAAATGAACACATATTTTTGAAACAAATCGTAAATGATTTACCCAAACGGATAGAATCAATAGAAGATTATTTATATATTGCAAATGTTAGTGTTGCTGCACAAGAAATGCTTTATTTCAAACTAAAACAAATAGAAAGAGACGAATACAACTGGCTAACCGAAGATATGGTTATGGCTTGTAAAGAACGTCTGCGAACAATTATTGGTCCCGATTGCGAGAACACGATGCCGAGTATTGAAGATACTATTATACACGAATCTGCCGATGAACAACACGTCAATATCGACGCGTATTTAAACACTATATTCGGTGACTCACGACAATTTCGTTTCACGGCTCGTGTTGACTTAATCACTGAATCCACTGTATGGGAACTAAAATGTACCTCCGAAATCACCATCGAACATCTAGTTCAAGTCATCGCATATGCTTGGTTGTGGAACGTGCGATCTAATCCAAATGAAGAAACTCCCGTAAAAGCATTTAAAATTTTTAATATTAAAACGGGTGATATACTTCGACTAGATGCTACTATGGACGATTTAAATTATATTATGACTGAACTATTGGTTGGTAAATATCAAGAAATTATACCAAAAACGGACGACGAATTTATATCTGAATGTCATTCATTGTTACAATAGTTTTAACTTATGCATAATATCGAAAAAGGATATTATGTATTTATTTGTGTATCTAATACGCATTATGCTTGTTGAGCGGTGAATCGTTGGATACATTCCCATAACTTGGCGGATTCTTGTATATTGAACGCACCACGCTTTTGTGCAACGCCAATAAATCCAACTAAAACATTCAGTGCAGCATTATCATCATTAATTGGAATACTTACAAGAGGTACTTCGGTTGGTTTGTCTTGAACCTCGGTCAAGGGAAGGGGCGCGGGAACGGAATTTTCCATAATACATTTTTTCAAAAATTCAGTTTATATTGTTTTGCTGAGAACATTTATTTTGCGTATAGATAATCAATTGCTTTCATTATACCCAATGGCATTACACCGACTAAAAAGAAAAATGAGACAAAATTATCTTAAAAAATAAAATTATCGTCCATTTCTTTTTTCTTATTGTGGTGTAAAGGCACCTTTTCAGGCGTTAGCACACTTGACAACCTCCACTTTCGTTTCGGTGGTTGATGCTATTCTTTCAAACTTGTATTCTCTACTGTATTTCATCGGTCGTTTTCCTGTCTTCTTGTAGTAGTTGAATACATATTGGATGTTTCTACATCCGTTCTTATCACGATTGATACACCCTTTCCTGTTGTTTTCCATTTGATATGTTAGGATTGAGTGGATTTTTCTGTCTTCGCCTTTTTTATCAGGCAAATACAGATTTTTACAAAGGTCTTTTGTTCTGTAAGATATACAAGATGTTCTAAACTCATCTATGTTATACACGTTGAAACGCTCATTTAATTTTCTTTTTAGTGATAGGTTAGGTGTGGAAATAAAGTGTCGCATCTGCTTCCCTATACTCCAATCTCCTATGATAATGGTATGGTCTTTGCTATACTTTTTCTCAATCATATTCAACATATTATCTTCACTTCGTTTCTTATTGATAAAAGCATACCACTTGTATTTACGAAATTGAATATTTTGATATAATGGAACTACTATATCATTTACTTCCATCTTTTTTGTGATATATTCTTTGAACTTATCAATATTACAACTTTTGGAATTGAAAGTATTGAGTGTTTGTTCGGGTTCTGTAATGTGGATTTTATCCTTGTAGTTTTTAAGCAACGATTGATATTTTAATCGTTTTGTTTCTTTGATACGCATACCATTTGTATAAGAACAAAACTTCCCTTTATCATCCATCATCGTAAATAACGAGCGTTTTCCAGGGTCAATAAAAATATGTTTTCCCTTTAACACTTCCATCGGCAATTCATCAATATACGGAAACTCTGGTAATTCGTCGGTTGTTTCTATTTTCTTGGGTGGATTTTCCTTGCGTTGTTTTCGTAAAAGTTTGATAAGTTCTTTTTGTTGTTCTTTCTTTTCTTCTTTGCGGTTTTCTTTTTCTTCTTTGGTAAGACCTTGTAATGCTTTTTTACCTTGTTTTTTCTTATCTTTCTTTTGTTGTTCTTCTTCAACATAATCTTTATGAAGAAATCGCAAAGAAGTCGCATATCCATCTGTAATAATCGTATAATCAAACTGATAATTTTTGCGTGTTTGTTTCACATTCCATAAATAATCCCAGATAAACTCCTTGTTTTCTTCCAGACAATTATTCAGGTTTCCAGAAGTCGCACTCATTATTTTTCCATCCTTTACAGGAAACTTACAGATTTTCATTAGTTTTTCATCTCGTTTTGTATCTACAAATAACTCTACCATCGCCTTAGTATCTACCTGAATGTGTCGTGGAATAGAGTTTGTTTGAATTGGAAAAAACTGAAATGCTTTTGCTTCTAATGTTTCCAGTTCTAAACACATAAAAATCATATGTTTTAGATACTTGTATGGTTCGCAACATACATCATAATAATAACTTGTGTCATACTCTTTGGGAACTATTTTGTATCTGGTTTCATTTACCCAATTATGGTATTTTTCATCACATAACAAAGTATTATTCAAAATATCATTTTTTACCATACGAAGTTCTTTGAATAGTTGTTTTTTGAATACTTTATTCGTAATTTCTTCCTTGTAAATTGCCTTAAAATAAGAGTTGATGAACCGATTTACATAATCAAAAAAGTGTATTTTAATGTTATTTGTAATAGATGTAAGCATAGTAGTAGCATAATAATCTAATATAGCAGATAGGTTCTTACCATCTTCAAGTGGAAAGTCATATAAAGATTGAAACTCTTGTAATAAAAGTAGATTATTTCCTTTTGGTTTCGGTCCAGATGAAGGTTTCAAAACAGATTTCATCGCCATAGAAACAGTATCTTCTGTAAGTTCAGGAATAGTAAGGTTATTATGGTATTTTTCAAGAACCCATAACCGTAATAGCATATACGATTTAGAAGTAATTGCGTTTGCCCGTGAAATAGCGTTTTGTAAAATATCCATATTTCGTTCAGCAACCTTACTATCGTCGTGTAAAATAGCAGTAATGGGAACTTTCAAGCATCTATATTTTTCAGGAGGTTCTAATGATTTCTTCTTTTTCACCATCCTATATACTTACTAAATATTTTATATTTATATAATTTTCCGCATAATTATATAAATTCCTAAATAAATTAGATTAGTAATTCTTGAACTAGTAAATTTTGAGTATGATTACATATAGAACATTTTTTTGTTTGATTTGGATATGAATTACATCCCCAGCATATAACTCGTATATTGTCTATTGAATGTATAATTTTATTATCAAGTCTATCAAATGAAAACTGATACATACACCAAGGAGTATAGTCTTGAAATAACATAGTATCTTTACATACACTACATACCACAGTATCTAATTGTTGAACTAATTTTACACACTCGTCATATGTAATCCGTTGTTTGTTTTCATTTAGATTTGGATAACGCGCTAATATAGCTTTATCTTGTTTCCTATATCCACTTAACTTATTCATAACATTTTGTTTGAAGTTTTTGAAATCTGTTATTTCAACCATATATTATGAAATACAATGAATGATTATATAGTTTTTCGCATAATTATATAATCCTAAACTTTCTCGTCCTTCTCTATTTGTAATTTTTCCTTTCTTTTCAAATAAGCCCGTCTTGCGTATTCTTTTATTTTTTCAGGGTGTTGTTCCTTTAAATTTTTTAAATATTTCGCTCCATCTTCTATAACCTTCTCTTTATTTTTTTCATAATATATTTTATTTCTTATTGGTGCTGTATATTTTTTGAGATGTTCTTTTGTTTCAATTAATTCATTTTTCGTTTTTTCTAATTCTTCTTTTAACAAAATATTTTCCTTAATAAGTTCTTCGTTATTCATTAAGGTAATGTAATAAATTATTTTTATATAATTTTCACTATATAAAAATCGGCGTTTGAAATGTTAAAAGGTGTAAACTGGGGAATATCATAGTCACTCTGAATACCAAGTCTAAAATCACCCCATACACCGCCAAATAATACCATATTGGTGGTAATCCGAGCAAGACTAAATAGATTACATAAAACAATGTCATCATCCCTCCCGCTATGTACAACGCTTCTGCTGACCCGTGTTGTTTGAAATACTCTTTTAATCCCAACCGGTCTCCCCACCCATAAATTGCGTTAAAAATTGTAATGTTGCATCACCAATAAATCCAGTTAAACACGAAATGGTTAGTAATCTCGATGTGGTTTTGTAATCTACCATTTATAATATCATAATATTTTTATTTGTATTTGACGATATATGATATTATTGTATACCATTAGATTGTAATGAATCTTACCACGAAAAACCTGTTTTTTTCTATTCATTATTCGGACATTCGTCTTGAACCAATTGCGTCCATTGTTATGCATATATTAAACGACATTGTTATTACTACAAATCGAAATACACCTTATAAAATTACGGTGCATTTTGATGATACGCTTGAAAAACAGACTTTGGGTATGGCTTCTTGGGAAACGCGCCATATTTGGTTAAACACGAATAACATTGGAAAAACGATCTTATTAAATGATGTTTTGTTTGAACAGAACGTGTCTGTTTTATTGCACGAAATATTGCATACTGTTGGTCTTATCGGCGGTTCTCGTTCTACCTATAAATATCTTAATTCTAAAAGTGATATTCCACCAAGCGTATATACTGGACCTCACGGGATCGCTCAGTATATTAATCTGTTAAAAAGTAATAATAAAGACACTACCGGCATTATATATTTGCCAATAGAAGATGATTTCGGGGACGGTACCGAAGGTTCTCATCTCGAAGAAGGTATGGATGAGGATGAGAGTAGAGAACCGCGCATTATTGACGGCATTGTATATCCAATTATTCCAAATGAAATTATGACGGGTTTTTTGGGTAGATCTAATTATATTACTCCTGTAACTCTCGGATTATTACAAGATACGGGATTTACGGTAAACTACGGTTCTCAATACGTATTGTCCAGTGGCAAAAATTTGAAATTTCTATGAAAATATATTGGTTTGTAATATATTTTTGTAAGTACAATATAGTTCCCAATTGTGGGACATAGAAAAAACGTGAAAAGAAATGGCATCGCTCCGCGAAAATGGACAAAAATAAATGTCCAATTTTGTTTTACTCAATATAATTCTTGTATAAAAACATCGAAAAATACTGTTTATTACCTAAATGCAGCAAAAAATAATCCAACGTAAAAAATATTGTTACTGATAAAAAATAAATATATTATGCTGAAAACTACTTAGGCATTTTTCTGTTAGTATTATATCCGAATGGAGACTAACCAGAAAAATGCCCAAAATGCCCAAAATATTTTATGTGAATATTGTAACGTTATATGCAGGTCTATATCAGAATTTAATAAACATCAAGCAACTGCAAAACACATTAGACTAACAAATGCTAATCCAGAGACTAACGAAAAACATGCCGATGTGGGCAACCCGAAAGATCCCACAAACAGTTTTTATTGCGATATATGTAAGTTTTCAACAACTAAACAGAGTAATTGGAACATTCATTTGGTAACAACACGTCATTTACGACTATTTAGAGAGAATTCAAATTTCATAAATAACGAACACGTATGTGAATGTGGAAAAACGTATAAACACGGGTCATCTTTATGTAAACACAGACGAACGTGTAGTACATCAATTGCGACGATGTCTACAAACGAAGATAATATAAACAATACTCCCAATTCAGACGATATGTTAGCATTATTTATGGAATTTGTACGTGAAAAAACACAAGACAAGTCCGACCAGAGTAATTTGCTCATTGAATTAGTAAAACAAAATGCAGAATTCAAAGAACTGTTAATAGACCAGAACAAACAAATGATTGAATTGGCAAAAAATGCAGGGCATAATACGACAAATAATACAAATAGTCACAATAAATTCAATCTAAACGTATTTTTGAATGAAACTTGCAAAGATGCGATTACTATGAAAGATTTTATTAATTCGATTGAAGTTACATTGGAGGATTTCATTAGTACCGGTAACATTGGGTTCGTAAATGGCATTTCGAAGGTAATGGTAGAACGAATTAAAGACATGGATTTGCATACGCGTCCAATGCATTGTACAGATTTAAAACGTGAAACTGTTTACATCAAAAATGATGAAAAATGGGAAAAAGAAGATGAAGATAAAAGTGTTTTACGCAAAGCAATCAAAAATATAGCAAATAAAAATTATAACCAATTAAGAAAATGGTATGATAATAGTAAACCGCACGTAGAAATTTTAGGAAGCGAAGAGTGCGAAAATTATTTTAAATATTACAAAGCATCTTTGGGTGGGTTTGATAAAGAAGAAGATAGTAAATTTGAAGATAAAATTATCAAAAACGTCCTAAGAGAGGTAATCTTGAATAAAGATGCCGTGTAAAAAAAGAGGGTTAGTTTTTTATTTGTTTTTTATATTTTCATAATAATCTAATTCAGGAATACTTCTTGTGTTTCGGCAACATACTTTCCGATTGATTTTGCGGTTGGAACAGGATATGCATAGAGTTGTGACTGCTTGTCTGTGAAATAGGTTACGCCACTGAACGTAATTGGCGTAATTTCAATGTCTGTATTTGGAATGCTTGTCAAGTCAGTCAGAATCGCAGCATCTACCGTAGCGTTAGTCGAAACCGGTTTCGTTGTCTTGCGCTTTGGCTTAGTTACAGCAGCGGGTTGTTCTGGTTCGCTTACAAATGTCTCTGGCAATAGTTCATTTGTCATTGCAGCAAGATAATCTTCCTCTGGGGGAGGCGGTGGCTTGGATTTCTTTGCAGCAGGAGACGAAGTTCTCTTTGGCTTCTTCGCGCTTTCTGGAACAACAACCACTTTCTCTGGCTCTTGAACTGGTTCAAGTGTCATCTGCTGTACGAGATCATTTAACAAATCGGTTTCGTCTGTTTGAATGGTCTTTTTTGTTGGAGGCTTGCGAGTACGCTTAGGTGGTTCAGCTTCATCGCTGGTAGCAGTAACAGCAGACTTCTTGGCACGAGTTTGTTTAACTGGCTTGTTTGCATTAGCAATTGCCTTGGCGCGATCGGCAATGATTTTTTTAATTGTTTTATTATTTTCTTTGGCGTTGGTAAGGAATCCTTGAACTAAAATTTGCTGTTCTTCGACTGAACCAAAGAACTTAATCTTTTCCAAATAGGCTTCCTTGTCCATTTGAAAATCCTCATTGAGTATGCTATCCATCATATAATACGCAAACTGAATAAACTTACCATACTTATCCGGTAGAGTTGGTTTGCGCGTCTTAGTCGCCGTGGCAGCAACAATAATGGGAGGAACAGGAGAAGAAGATTCCAGAACTGGGGTCGAGCGTTTCTTAGTCGCCTTGGCAGCACGAGGGGATTCAATAACTGGGGTTGACATTTTGAATTGAAACTAGTTATAGTTTAAAGTTGATGCAATTACTTTTCTGTAAAAAAAGTTTTCAATTTTTTACAGAAAATAAGTGAATTTTGTTACAAATATAGAGACACAACCGGTCTCTACATAAAAAAGAGTCTTTTATTAGACATTACATTTTTATTGTTTTTTATTGATTTTTCATTTTTGTTTTGTTTTGTTTTTTTCGTTTGTTTCATTTTTTGTTTGTTGGTAAATTTTATTTTTGTTTGTTGGTAAATTTTATTTATTTTAGGCAGAGGCAACGACTGCATTCTTCTTGCCGGCTGACTTTTTGGCAGACTTTGGTTTAACCTCCGGTTCAGACGCAGGTTCGGCAGTGGTTACAGAAGCAGAACCAGCGACAATCACTGGCTGTTCAGCACCCCCCGTTGGCGCATCATCACGCGCCAATTGAACAAGTTCATTTAAAAGATCATCTTGGACCGTATTTACCTTCTTAGACGCCTTAGAACGACTGCGCTTGGCGGGTGCCTCATCACCGTCGGTCTCAGTGGGTGTCTTCTTCGAGCGTGATTGCTTCTGCTTAACCGGCTTGTTTGCCTTAGCAATTGCCTTGGCGCGATCGGCAACGATCTTTTTAATTGTTTTCTTATTTTCCTTTGCATTATCAAGGAATCCTTGAACCAAAATCTGCTGTTCTTCTACTGATCCGAACAACTTAACCTTTTCCAAATAAGCCTCCT
>Ga0222714_10002796_pt1 | contig 18202 bp, 11 predicted proteins | sample C33_3DmetaG_FD_165048 | JGI IMG/M metagenome (GOLD analysis project Ga0222714, IMG submission 165048) | Estuarine water microbial communities from San Francisco Bay, California, United States - C33_3D | ecosystem: Environmental > Aquatic > Marine > Unclassified | place: USA: California...
ATCGAAGCTGGTTCCAATGATTTTGATGCCGCGCTTGTGAAGTTCTTCAGAGAGTTTCAAGGCGGTTTGCCCACCCAATTGAACGATTACTCCGTCGGGTTTTTCGTGTTCGATGAGCTCCCACAAATGTTCCCAATAAATGGGTTCGAAGTAGAGCTTATCAGCCATGTCAAAATCGGTACTAACGGTTTCGGGATTGCAATTGATCATGACTGCCTCGTAACCCGCTTCTCGGGCAGCCAAGATGCCGTGAACGCAGCTGTAATCAAACTCGATGCCCTGACCAATGCGGTTGGGGCCGCTTCCCAAGACGAAGATTTTCTTTTTGTCACTGACAACGCTCTCGTTTTCTCCATCGAACGTGGAGTAGAAGTAGTTCGTGGGAGAGGGGAATTCTGCTGAACAGGTGTCGACCATCTTGTAGACGCGTCGAATGTTCATTTTGGTTCGGCACTGGAACACATCTTCTTCAGTCGTGTTTCCTCCCATCAAATATGCGATTTGAATGTCGCTAAACCCTTTTTCTTTGGCCACCTTCATCAAAGCAGCGGGGATGTTGTTGGGGGTATAGCGGCGAACTTCGTTCTCAGTTTTGACCAAATCAGCGATTTGCTCCAAGAACCAGCGGTCAATCTGGGTAATCTTTTGAACGCTGCTGATGGGAACACCCAAGGCCAAGGCATCTTTCACCTGGAAGATGCGGTTCCAAGAGGCGTATTCCATGCCGTGAACCAACTCTTCTAAGTTCCGGGAAACCTTACCGTCGGCTCCCAAACCATGACGGCCAATTTCCAAACTTTGACAAGCCTTTTGCAACGCTTCTTGGAAGGAGCGGCCAATGGCCATAACCTCACCTACGCTTTTCATTTGGAAGCCCAATCGGCGATCAGCGCCGTGGAACTTGTCAAAGTTGAAGCGAGGAATCTTGACAATTACATAGTCCAAAGAAGGCTCAAAAAAGGCCGAAGTGGTTTTGGTTACGGGGTTTTTCAACTCGTCCAAGTAATAACCAATGGCCAATTTGGCGGCGATCTTAGCAATGGGGTAACCCGTTGCTTTCGAAGCCAAAGCGCTGGAGCGACTGACTCGTGGGTTGATTTCAATGGCGATGATCTCTTCGGTGTCGGGGCTGACGGCAAACTGAACGTTGCATCCGCCGGCGAATACACCCATGGAACGCATCATTTTGAAGGCCATGTCACGCATGCGCTGGAAGGCTACATCGCTCAAGGTCATGGCAGGGGCCACCGTAATCGAGTCACCGGTGTGAATGCCCATGGGATCAAAGTTCTCGATGGTACAGATGACGGCGATATCGTCTTTGCTATCGCGAAGCAACTCGAACTCGTACTCTTTCCAGCCTAGAACAGCCTGCTCAACCAAAACCTCGTGCACGGGACTGGCTTCCAAACCGCGCTGCAAGGCCCGGTCAAACTCTTCTTTTTTGAATACGATAGCACCCCCGGTTCCACCCAAGGTGTAACTGGGGCGAATGACCAAGGGGAAGCCAATTCTTTGCGCAATTTCTTTGCCCTCCAAAAAGCTGTTGGCAATTTGGCTGGTCGCTACGCCCACTCCAAGTTCGCCCATGAGTTGGCGAAACTTCTCTCGGTCTTCCATCTTGTCGATAGCAGGAATGTTGACACCGATGATGCGAACATTGTACTTTTCCCAAATACCCACTTCATCGGCTTCTTTGGCCAAGTTCAAGGCTGTTTGACCACCCATGGTGGGCAATACCGCATCGATGCTCGGTTGTTCGATCAGGATTTGCTCAATCGTTTCAACGGTTAGGGGCAACAAGTAGACATGATCGGCGTTGATCTTGTCGGTCATGATGGTTGCGGGGTTGCTGTTTACCAGCGAAACCGTGATTCCCTCTTCGCGAAGGCTTCGAGCGGCTTGAGACCCTGAATAATCAAATTCACAGGCTTGACCAATGATGATAGGTCCAGAACCAATGATGAGAACGTGTTTGATTGAAGTGTCCTTGGGCATAGTCCAAAAATTAGGCAAAGTTAGCCACCAAGGCTTGCCAAAGCGAACAGTGTGAATAAATACCCGGTCGTATTTCCACAGAATTTGCAGCAATTCAGGCGCAGAAAGGCTCCAAACTCCCCACAGCCGAGGGCTTGTGCTATCTTTGCTCTATGGGATTGAGACAAGACAAATTTGGCAAACAGGTTTTACGCGACCTTTCAGAACTTCTGAATTTGCACCGTGCCGAGTGGTTGGGCTCAGCATTCGTGACCATTAGCGATGTTCAAGTTAGCCCAGATTTGGGACTTGTTAAGGTCTATGTGAGCTTGTACAACAATCCCAATCGCCAAGCGATCATGGATAGCTTGGAGGAACACAACAAAGAAATTCGCCACGAATTGGCCCGTCGCATTCGCAACAACGTCAAGAAAATACCCGAAATTCGGTTCTACGAAGACAACAGTTTGGATTACGCAGCCAAGATGGATGAGGTTTTTGCCCGCATCAAGCGTGACGAAACTGGCGAATAACAGCCTATGCGATTTGTTTGGACCCTAGCTTGGAAGTACTTTTTTTCCAAACGCAACCCCACGGCGGTCAATTGGATCAGTGGCATTGCCTTGGTAGGGTATGGAATAGGGTCGGCAGCCTTGTTGATTCTACTTTCCGCGTTGAATGGATTTGAAACGATCATCTTCGACGGATACCAAAACAGCGATCCCACTTACCGCGTCGTGCCTCTTCGCGGCAAAACCTTTCGCTTGTCGAAAGCAGATTCATTGACCTTAACTGCTTGGCCAGGGATAGCGGGAGGCGGGCCCGTTTCCTATGACAAGGGCATTCTCCAGCACGATCAAGGGGAAACGGTAGTCGAGGTTTTTGGAATGAGCGAAGGGGCTTTGAGATGCATTCGCCTTGACAGCTTGTTGGTGGCCGGTGAGAATCGTCTGAAGGGCAATAGCATGGGCGCCAGTATGGCGGCAGCGCTTTCTTACCGAATCAACTTGGGAGCAGGAAGCGGTGATCTAGTCTTGATGTCTCCTGACCCTGAAAGTGTCTCACTCACCCAGACTCAATTGATCATGGAGCCCATTCGAGCGACGGCTTTATTGGCTTTAGAGCAAGATGGTCAATCTCGCCGAGTGTATGTGACCTACTCCTTAGCGCAGGATTTGTTCGTTCACGATGGCGCATGTACCCAATGGTTTCTAGACGGCCAGGCAGACCTTAGTGATTTGGAATCTTGGTTGAACGAACGGGGTTTGAAACTGGAGGATAGGCACGAGCAACACGCCTCTTTGTACCGAATGTTCAACACAGAGAAATGGGTAGCCTTTGCCTTATTCGCTTTTGTGTTGTTGTTGATTTCCTTCAATCTCTTGGGTTCTTTGAGCATGTTGGTGCTGGCCAAAGCCCAGGACATGCGCTATTTGGAAGCCGCAGGGATGAACAAAAAGCTCCGTTCCTTTTGGGTTTTTGCCGAGTCTTTGCTCATCGGATTGGTGGGTTCTGTTTCGGGTTTGCTCTTGGGATGGATACTGGTAGAGGCCCAAGAGCGGTATGCCTTCATCAAAACCCAAGGCACCTTTTCTTTGGCCTACCCCGTGGAGTTTAGGCCAGAGAACATGTTGCTCATTTTGGGACTAGCCTTGGTGCTGGCCTTGTTGAGCGCTATTGTGCCCGCTTTGATCTCGTCTCGAAGCCGCTGGTCCTTCAAGTCTTAGAATAAAAAAGGCCGGCTTTGAGCCGACCTGTTTTATTCTTCGTGGTAGTTTCAATTACTTGTCTATACTGCCTAACACGCGCTTCATGAAATCGGAAGCGGCCGTGCGGACATCTGTTTTGCCATCGCTGTCTCGCACGATGTTGATGACCTCAATGGCCCCTAGGGAGTTGGAGATGAGTTCTCCAATGACTTCAAGTTCCTCGTCTTTGAGGCCTCGGGCCTCGCTCAAGGATTCCAAGACTTCGACGGTTTCCAGCAAGTAGTCCTCGTCGAAGTTCTCGGCCAAATGTTTAATGATGGGCAATTTCATTGACCAATTCTTCTAAGTTCTCCGTGCGGTTGGTTTGGACTTGCTTGACCAAAGTGCCGTTGTGGAAAGCAGCGAAAGTGGGCAAGTTGCTAACATCAGCAAACTTGCGTGATTCAGGATAGCGTTCGGCGTCGACATAGACGAACTCAACCCCTTCAGTTTCGGCGTCAAAACGCTTGAACTTGGGTTTCATGAGCCGGCAATTGCCGCACCAGCCTGCTCCGTACTGAACCAAAACTTTGGGGTTTTGGCTCAGTACGTCCTGAAGGTTATCAGCAGACAGTTCAATCATCTTAGTGCTTGCTTAAGTAATCAGCAACTCCGTCACGAGTAGCTGACATGGCGTCTTTTCCTTCTTCCCAGTTGGCAGGGCAAACCTCACCGTGTTTTTGCAGGTGAGTCATGGCATCGATCAAGCGAAGGAATTCATTGACGTTTCGGCCCAAGGGCATGTGGTTGATAGATTCGTGGAATACAGTTCCACTCTCGTCTAACAAATAGGTTGCGCGGTAGGTTACATTGTCACCTTTCACCGTGTAATCTTCTTCGGTGCCTTCGTAAACGATATCCAAGATATCCAAGGCTTCAGCCAATTCACGGGTGGTATCAGCCAACAAGGGGTAGCTGACACCTTCGATACCGCCGTTGTCCTTACTGGTATTCAACCAAGCGAAGTGAACTTCAGCTGTATCACAGCTTGCTCCTACTACCAAAGTGTTGCGCTTTTCGAATTCAGCCTTGGCTTCTTCGAAGGCGTGCAATTCGGTGGGGCAAACAAAGGTGAAGTCTTTGGGATACCAGAACAAAACGACTTTCTTGTTCTTTTGGGTGGCCTCTTCAAAAATGTTCAATTTGAATGTGTCGCCCATTTCGCTCATGGCGTTAACGGCGATGTTTGGGAATTTCTTACCTACGTAACTCATAATGGTACAACAAAATTAGGTTGAGCTTGTTTATAAGAAAAATCAATAAGATTTATGTTTGCATAAGTAAAAGTTATGAAAAACAGCAGCATCACTCGTCATCAGTTGGATTGTTTGGACGCTTTGGTCCGGCATCGTTCGTTTGCAGTAGCTGCCGAACAATTACTCATTTCTCAGCCTGCTTTGACCATGCAGATTCAAAAGCTAGAGTCTCTGTGTGGCTTTTTATTGATTGATCGACATACCAAGCCTTTGCAGTTGACCGATAATGCTCAACTGATCATGCCCATTGTGCGTCAACTATTGAATTCCTTCTCGGAGTTGGACGACAGCATTGGTGGTGTTCAAAATCGCTTGGAAGGAGAGTTGCGTTTAGGAGTCATTCCGACCATTGCTCCCTATTACATGCCCGATGTTGTCGGACCTTTTGTTAAAGCAAACCCCATGGTGCGGCTTCAGGTGCGGGAGATGACCACCGAAAAAGTGCTGGAAGCTCTTCAGGTGGGAGACATAGATTTGGGTATGGTAGCCTTGCCCATGGCCCAAGATTGTTCAGCCTTTGATACAGAAGTCTTGTTTGAAGAGGCCTTGTGGGTGTACCACAGCGGCCAGCCCGATTTGCTGAATAGGTCCTATTTGGAATTGTCTGAACTCGACAACTACACCACCTTCCTTTTGAGTGAGGGCCATTGCCTTCGTGATCATGTTTTGATGATCTGCGGCCCGAGAAGTTTGACCCAATCAAAGGGATTGGAGTATCAATCGGGTAGTTTGGAAACCCTGATTCACTTGGTGGATCAATACGGTGGATTAACCGTAATACCGGAAATGACGCGAAAGCGAATGAGCGAAGATCAGCGGTCACGAACCCTGCCGCTGGATGCTTCCGGATCTTTTCGATCCATAGTGATTATTCACCGCAAAACGGGCTTCAAAAAGCGATTGGTTATGGCCTTTAATAGGGTTACTAAAAACCTATAATTCAATGACTTACGTATCACGAAAAAAAATTAATTTTTTTTTGGGGGGTAAGGCCGAAAAATGTGTTTTGTATCTTATTGGATACACTTTACATCACTATTACTATTATTGGGTTTTTCATCGCTTATTTTTGTCGGAGATTCAGTGTATCTAAAAAAATAGTCTTACCTGGATATCAGAGATTCTATGAAAATATCATTTGCATCCATCAAGCGATCATGTATCGCTATTTTGATCGGAACCTTGGCCTCTGGCGCTTCGTCCCAGTCGCTTTCCCAAACCACTTTCAATCATTTTGAGAACCTAACGGATGTAGCTACCCTTACGGCTACCGGCACAACCGGTACATTGTCGTGGGCGGTTAGTGGAACCGATGGCTCTTTGTTTAGCATCAACTCTTCTACGGGTGCCCTGGCTTTTGCATCAGCGCCTGATTATGAGAATCCAGCTGACAATGACGTCAACAATGTGTATGCCATTACCATTGATTTGACTGACGGAAATGGAACCACTTCGCATTCTGTGAGTGTGACGGTGACCAACACCTTTGAGTTGGCCAACGAGTGTCCCACGATCACGAAAAAGAACAACGGTTCTTTAAAGTCTGGTCCCTACGTATGGACCTACGCTCAGGATAACCTTTTGTATTCAACGGGTTCGGGAAGTTTGGAAATGCAGTTTCCAGCAGGAACACCGCATTGGGATATTCCCAATATCGCTGCTTATTACACGAAAGGCATTAAAACCTGGACCTCTGACTTTGATCATCCATTGGTTTTGGCTTCAACCGGTTTTGATAGCAGTGCTTCTCAAAAGGTTTACTACAATTTCTACTCCTCTTCTGGAAGCTCGAACTTGGGTAACAACAACATCCTGACTCTTGAGTTTTCAGACAGCGTATTTGCTTCTCGAGCAAGCCGCAAAACTTATTCTCGTCTCTGTGGATATGATTTGAGCGGTGCTTCACCGACGGCAATCCCTGTTCCCAATATCATTACGCCTTATTTACCTGATTCACTGAGCGATTGTGCAGGTGCAAGTCGAACTATTCAGGTGTATGCAACTGTAGGAACTTCGGGCAATAATTTAGCCTATCAGTGGTACAAGAATGGCACGCTGATTTCAGGCTCTATTTATGATACCCTGCAATTGAACAATGTCACATCATCCGCAGCTGGTACTTATTACTGCATTGTAGCTGAGGTTGATACCAATAGTGATACTTTGGTTTGTAATAGCAGCAACGATTGTATTTACACCTTGTTGACTTCACCTTCTGTTAGTGTGAGTCCTGCATCAGCCACCATTGTCTCTGGTTATTCTGCGTCATTGACTGCTTCTGGAGCTAACACCTATGCCTGGTCTCCTGCTACAGGGTTGAGTGCCACCACGGGTGCTAGTGTTACTGCATCTCCAACTACCACTACTACTTATACGGTAACGGGTACTGGATCTAATGGATGTACCGCTGACGCAACTGTGGTTGTCACCGTAACTCCTGCACTCTCTGTTTCTGCAGGTATAGCGTTTAATAACGTATGTAACGGTGCTTCAGCCGGTAGCATTTCGGTTTATCCCGCAGGTGGTGCTGTTTCTTATTCCTACTCAGCCATTGATCCAAGCAATAACAGCCTGACAGCTTCTAGCTCTAGCAACGATAGTGCTGTGTTCTCAAGCTTGGCTGCTGGTGCATACCAAGTTGTTGTTACTGACAACAATAGCGATACTGCATCTGTTTGGATGACGGTCAGTCAGCCGAGTGCGTTGAGTGCGAGCATATCATCTGCGAATACGGTGAACGTGACTTGTAAAGGAGATTCTACAGCAACTGCTGAGGCAACAGTATCTGGGGGTACGTCTCCGTATACATATTCATGGAGTACTAATCCTGTCCAAACAACAATCAAAGCAACTGGTTTAAAAGCAGGTTCTTACACAATTACTATTACCGATGCCAATAGTTGTCAAACCACGGCTTCTGTAACTATTACAGAGCCAAGTAGTGTTCTTGGAATTACAATAGCTTCACAAACAAACCTAGTTTGTGCTACAGATAATAATGCCACGATTCAGGTTTCTGGAACAGGTGGTACTACACCATATCAATATCAAATTAATAGTGGTACACTGCAAACCAGTACAACTTTTGCTGGACTTTCAAAACAGTCTTATGTTTTGGGTATTCAAGATATTAATGGTTGCACAGATACTGTGCATGCAACCATCACCCATCTTGACAACGTCAATCCCACCGCGTCTGCTCGCAACAATACTGTGTATTTGAATGCCGCAGGTGCGGCAACCTTGGTGGTTGACAGCATTGACAACGGTTCAAGCGACAACTGTGGTATTCAAAGTTTGGCTGCCGATATTTCTAGCTTCTCTTGCTCAGACCTAGGAGTAAATGTGGTTGTATTGACAGCGACAGACCTAGACGGAAACACTGACACCGCTCATGCATATGTCACCGTAGCTGATACAATCAAGCCAACCGCAGTCGCTAACAATGCTACGCTATACCTCAATGCGTCTGGAACGGCAACTTTATCGGCATTAACATTGAACAATGGCTCTTCTGACAATTGTGGAGTTGCTCAAGTTTGGCTTTCTGATTCAATCTTTACTTGTGGTGATACAGGTACTTCGGCAATTCTATTTGTAGCCGCTGATGCATCGGGTAATCAGTCTTCAGTTTCTATTTCTGTAACTGTTTACGACACCATTCTGCCCACGATATACGCTCAAGATATCACTGTCTATTTGGGTACCAATGGACAGGTAAATGTTTCTGCTAGCATGGTTGATACAGGTAGTTTTGACAACTGTGGAATCGATTCAAAAGTGCTCAGTCAAAGCAGTTTCAATTGTACTGATACCGGAACAAACAACATAACCTATACGGTTACAGATGTATCGGGAAATGCGAGCACTAAGGTGATCAACATTACAGTTCGCGATACCATCAGCCCTTCTGTTGTTACACAAAACTTGGATTTGTATTTGAATTCAAGCGGTACCGTCAACATAACAGCATTTAGTGTAAATAATGGAAGCAGTGACAATTGCGGTCTAGCTACCATTTCCATTTCTCAAAGCAGTTTTGATTGTTCTCATGTGGGCAACAATTCTATTACGTTTACAGCTACCGATTACAACAATAACTCTGCGTCCAAAACGGTGACAATAACGGTTCATGATACGATAGAACCAGTTGTAGTTAGTAAAAATGCCAATCTGTATTTGAATGCTAGTGGAGTGGCCACATTGAGCGCAACAGATGTCGATAATGGATCTTCAGATAATTGCGGAGTTAGCAACATGTGGCTGTCTGATTCGTCATTCAATTGTGCTGACACTGGCACATCAACTATTTACCTTATAGCCACTGATGCTTCTGGTAACACGGATTCTGCCGCTGTTTCTGTTACAGTGTACGATACGTTGGCTCCTGTTATTCTAGCGAAAAACATCACAGCGTATCTGAACAGTTCAGGCACTGTAACCATTGGGGTAAGCGATATTGACACCGGCAGTAACGACAACTGTGGTATTGATAGCCAATATTTAAGCAAGTATTCATTTGTTTGCTCTGATACAGGAGCAAATGCGGTTGTTTACACAGTTAAAGATGCGGCTGGAAATACAAGTACATTGACTTTGAATGTTCAAGTCATTGACAGCATCCTCCCAACATTGTCGGTTCAAAATATTGTTTTGTATCTCGACAGTTTTGGTAAAGCAAATACTACGGCTTCTGCTGTCGACAATGGTACTTTCGATAATTGCGCAATTCAGAGTTTGACCTTGTCTAGAGATAGCTTCGATTGCTCTCATGTTGGAGACAACACAATAACTTTCACAGCAATTGACGAGAATAACAATCAGAATTCTACTACTGTAACCATTACCGTTTACGACACGTTAGCCCCAACATTGGTATTGAAACAAGACACGGTTTATTTGGATACGGCAGCATTTGCATCTATCGTAGATACAGATATCATCGTTTATTCCTATGACAATTGTGGAATTGATTCTGTCATCATCAGTCAAACTCAATTTGGGATTAATGACACGACTGTCGTTACAGTATGGGTTACGGTTAAAGACAAGAACGGCAACCAAACCGGTCCCGATTCTGTTTTGGTTTACGTCATGACAGCTGATAGTGATTCAGATGGTATCATGGATTACCTAGAAGGAGGCGGAGACAATGACGGAGATGGTATAAATGATTACTTGGATTTGGATTCAGACAATGACGGATTATTGGATTTTGTAGAGAATGAATTCCAAGACTTTAAAGTTGATTCTGATGCAGATGGCATTCCTGATTACTTGGATCTTGATAGCGATGGTGATGGCATCTTCGATGTATTTGAAACAGATGGAATAGATGGTGATGTTGATGGGGTTGTCGGTGTAGGCATGCCTACCGTAAACAGCCAGGGAGTTCCTGATTCAGCTGATAGCGGCTTGGGTTATACTCCGGTAGATACAGACAGCGATGGTATCTATGATTTCAAAGACTTGGATACCGATGATGACGGCATCAGCGATGCTACAGAGCGCGGAGCTACGGCAATTCCTGTTGATACAGATGGCGATGGCATTCGAGACTGGCGCGATACTGATTCAGATAATGACGGAATAGCTGATGCCACAGAGGGATCTGTCGATAGCGATGGTGATGGAATTGGAAACTGGCGCGACACTGATTCAGATGACGATGGTATACTCGATAGTGTAGAAGGCACTGTTGACACTGATGGTGATGGCACACCAGATTATTTGGATCTCGATAGCGATAACGATAACATTTCTGATAGCATAGAAGGAACTGTTGATACCGACGGAGATGGCATCGGCGATTGGCGCGATACCGATTCAGACAATGATGGCATTTCTGATCTTGTGGAAACCACATTGGATACCGACGGAGATGGCATTGGCGATTGGCGTGATGTTGATTCTGACAATGATGGCATTGATGATGCTACAGAAGGCACCGTAGATACAGATGGAGATGGCATTGGCGACTGGCGCGACACTGATTCAGACAACGATGGTATCGATGATGCTACTGAGGGATCTGTCGATACCGATGGTGATGGAGTAGGCGACTGGCGCGATACTGATTCAGACAACGATGGCATTTTAGATAGTACGGAAGGTACTGTTGATACCGATGGTGATGGAGTAGGCGACTGGCGCGATACCGATTCAGATGGCGATGGTATTTTGGATAGCACCGAAGGCACTGTCGATACTGATGGCGATGGCATCGGCGATTGGCGCGATACCGACTCTGATGACGATGGAATAAGTGATGCAATCGAAGGCACTGTCGATACCGATGGCGATGGCACCGGCGACTGGCGCGACACCGATTCTGACAATGATGGTATATCTGATTCAACCGAGGGTTCCGGAGATACAGACGGCGATGGCACCGGCGACTGGCGCGATACCGATTCTGATGGTGACGGAATTCTTGATAGCATTGAGGGTACTGTCGATACAGATGGTGATGGTGTTGGCGACTGGCGCGATACCGATTCTGATGATGATGGCATTGATGATAGCATCGAAGGAACGACAGATACAGACGGCGATGGCACCGGTGACTGGCGCGATACTGATTCTGATGATGACGGTATTTTGGACAGCATTGAAGGCACTGTTGACACAGATGGCGATGGCACAGGCGACTGGCGTGATTTGGATTCAGACGATGACGGTATAAATGACAGCATCGAAGGAACCGTAGATACGGATGGCGATGGAGTAGGCGACTGGCGCGATACCGATTCTGATAACGATGGCATTGATGACGCCACGGAAGGCACCGTTGATACAGACGGCGATGGCACAGGCGACTGGCGCGATACTGATTCAGATAATGACGGCATTGATGATGCAACAGAAGGTACCGTTGATACAGACAATGACGGCGTAGGCGATTGGCGTGACACAGATTCTGATGATGACGGCATCGATGATGCTACAGAAGGAACCGTTGACACCGATGGTGATGGCGTAGGCGATTGGCGTGATACCGATTCTGACGATGATGGTATTGATGACATCATTGAAGGCACTGTTGACACCGATGGTGACGGCGTGGGTGACTGGCGCGATACGGATTCAGACAATGATGGCATCGATGATGCCACCGAAGGCACCGTCGATACTGATGGTGATGGCGTGGGTGATTGGCGTGACACTGACTCTGACAACGATGGCATTGATGATGCCACCGAAGGCACTGTTGACACCGATGGCGATGGCATTGGCAACTGGCGCGATACCGACTCAGACAATGATGAAGTGGATGATTCCATTGAAGGAACGGCAGATAGAGATGGAAATGGAATTCCGGACTACATAGATGCCCATGTTTTCATACCTGAAGGATTCTCTCCAAATGGTGATGGAGATAACGATATTTTCTACATCAAGGGTTTGAAAAACTTCAATCTTGCTGAAATCATTGTTTTCAACCGTTGGGGCCAAATTGTATACGAATCTGGTAAAGGATACAAGAACAATTGGAATGGTACGTACAATGGCAATATGCCTGCCTTGAGATCAGGAGAAGTATTGCCAGAAGATGTTTATTTCTATGTTTTCAAATACAATGGAAATGGCAACAATGCTGACATTTCTGGAAACCTCTACATCAAACCTTAAGCTTTAATAGAACAATAACATGAACATGTTTTCGAAATACACACTCGTTCTAATGGGTCTATCCTTCTTTGGAAGTATGGAAATCCAAGCCCAACAGGAACAGATGTACACGCATTATGATTTCAACTCTTTGGCATTGAATCCGGCTTACGCAGGCACAAAACGCACTTTGGTTGCTACGGGATTATCCAGGGTTCAATGGGCCAATTATCCCGGTGCTCCACGTTATCAAAATTTTGGAATTCATAGTCCATTGGTAGGTGATTTTGCAGTGGGCCTGAATGTACAAAGTGGAACCATAGGCAAATTTGAAGTAGCAAGTCCTGTAAGTGAAACACATATCGGAGCCAATATGGCCTATCACAAACAACTTGATAAAGATTTGCGGCTTGCTGTAGGATTGCGACTAGGAGCGTATAATTATAAATTCCAATTATCGAAGTTGCGTTTAGACAATCCCAATGATGTAGCGTTTCAAAACAATGACTATTCGATTACGGCACCGATGGCTGGATTTGGGATTTATTTGTACAGTTCAAAAGCGTTTGCTGCTCTTTCTGCTCCGCGTATGGTCTTTGTTGCAGAAGATGTTCGCCAAAATCAGAATGTTGCTTATGCTGCTGAGATGCACTATTATTTAAGTGGCGGGTTGGTTTATGATGTGAATGAAAGAATGAAATTGAAACCAACAACACAAATAAAAATTGTCAATGGTGTGCCCGTTCAGGCTGATCTAAATCTACATGCCATTTTTGACGATGTATTCTCGATCGGAGCGTTTTATCGAACTCAAGGGGACATTGGTTTAATGAGCATGGTACAGCTTAATGACCAGTTCAATTTTGTGTATAGTTATGACAGCAAATTGTCCCCATTAAATGAGTACGTGCGAGGTTCTCATGAATTTGGGTTGCAATTCATGATACCGTACACCTCTAGCCACAGAGTTACAGTTCCACGATATTTCTAATAATTACGAAATGAATTTTATTAACCAGCCGTTGCGTTTATTGTGCTTAGGCCTTTGCTTTTTTGTAGGCACTTTGTCTGCCCAAAAGAAAGATGTCAGCGATATTTTTCAATTGAAATATTCCGACATCATTGCTAGAAATGGTGGCTCTTCAATTGCTAAAAATCCTAATTATTCCAGTCAGAAGGCTCTAGCTTATGCGTGGAATCAAAGCCAATATCCCGAGAAAGCATTTGATGCGTACCTCGAATTGATGACTCAATACTCTGATCAGATTGATGACTTTGATCGATTGAGTTTTGCACTTGTTGCGAGAAAAATGGAGTTGTATGGGTTGTCTGACAGCATATTGCTGGAGTTGAAAGACAGCTCTTATGCTAGTGAGAATTTCTTTGAGACGTTGAGTCAAGAGTTTTATGATGCCAACAAGTCTCTGCGTGATGATTACTGGTCAGAGATGAACTATTCAGAATCTTACGTGATCAAACCATTTGCATCGAATTCAGAACTCGGTGAATATGGAGTAGTTATTGATCCAATAAATAGAGTTGCTTATTACTCAACCCATAAGGATATAGAATTGAGAAAAGCGACAAGCGGTTGGTATGGAGAGCCCTACTACACTTTATATAAAGCCAAGTTTATGGATAGTTTCATGGCGATGGGCAAAGAAATCAGTCATACCGTTCGCAATGCTCACCATGCCGCTAGTTTTGTAGATACACAAACAGGCTTTTTGTATATAACGAGAAATGTTCCCAAGCCCAATAGCAGCAAAGAGAGGGTTTTGCAAGTATTCAGAATCAAGCAAGACCCAATTACCAAAGTCTGGGAAGAGCAAGCATTTCCCCTGAATAATATTGAGTATAATATCTCGAGTCTCGTATTTTCTCCAGATGGAAGTATGGTCTATTTTGCCTCTGATATGCCTGGCGGATATGGAAAGTCAGATATATACAAAGCGGCCGTTTTGGTTAACGATGACCAGACCTTAAAAATCGGTGACCCCGAAAATTTGGGACCTCATATCAATACGATGATGAGGGAAAACTTTCCCACCTTTGATGCCAACGGGAAATTGCATTTTGCCTCTGATGGCCACTTGGGATTTGGTGGGTTGGACTTATTCTCAGTTGAAAATGAAATGTCAAGTCCGGAGAACTTGGGTAAACCCATGAACTCCAATATGGATGATTTTGCGCCGGTTTTATTTGATAATTGGGGAATTATTTCTTCTAATCGAAAAGCGGTTGGGTTTGATGATAATATTTATTTTGTTAGGTGGAATAAAACCAAGAAACAGGAAGAACCAACGATTGAACCCGGTAATGTTCTAGTCAAAATAATCGACTCCGAAACAGGAGAACCGTTGAAAGATGCAGCACTAGCATTTGAAATTTTGTCGGATTCCCTGGGAACACAAATGGGTGTAAGTGATTCAGCAGGTACCTTTCTTTTCAAGGGTTCAGTTGATCCTAGAGTTTCTAAGCAATTCCGGCTTTCAGCGCATCCTTGTGGTTATATGTATGCCATGACGGAAGAAGTGGAAGTGGTCGACAATGTGAGTACTATGGTGATTCGTGCTGATAGATTCAAGATTGGAGATGATTTGGGTGAGCTTTTTGAAGTCGAACCAATTTATTACGAGTTAAACAAATTTGAACTGACTTCAGCCTCTAAAACTGAATTAGACCGAGTAGCTGATGTGTTGATTGATAATCCTGGTTTAAGCATTGAGTTGGGTTCGCATACAGATTCACGAGGTAGTACCCAGTACAATCAAAATTTAAGTGAGAATCGAGCCCAAGCTGCTTATACATATCTTCTTGGAAGAGGGGTTTCAGACAAGCGAATGACTTTCGTTGGCTATGGTGAAAGCCGATTAATCAATCGTTGTACAGATGGGGTGAGTTGTTCAGATGAAGAACATGCGGCTAACCGAAGAACAGAATACTTGATTAATGGTATTATACCCTGCGAGATGTTGCCTAAAGCTACAAAGGCTAGTTTGAATGGGCCAGAGTTGCCCAGTGCTTCTGATACCGCAACTGAACCGGTAAAGGTGGAGTTGCCTCTAGAGGAACAAAATAAACTGGCTCTTAAAAATCATGATGGCCCAATAGTATGTGGAGATGCAGATGGTGATAATATTCCAGATTATTTGGATACTGATTCTGATAATGATGGATTGCCTGATGCTGCAGAGGGAAGATTAGATACAGACGGAGATGGGTTGCCAAACTTTCTTGACAAGGATTCAGACAACGATGGAATTGCCGATGCCATTGAAAAAATGATGGATTCTGATAAAGATGGCAAAGCAAATTGTATAGATTCTGATTCAGATGCTGATGGCATTGAGGATAAAATAGAAGGTCTTTCCGATACTGATAATGATGGGCTCTCGAATTATTTAGATACCGACTCTGACGGAGATGATATTCCCGACAAAACAGAAGGAGCTGGAGATCAAGATGGAGATGGGATCCCAAATTTCTTGGATTTGGATAGTGACGGAGACGGCATTCCGGACAAGGTGGAAGGAACCAAAGATGTTGACAGAGATGGCAAGCCTAATTACTTGGACAAGGACTCTGACAACGATACCATTGGCGATGATATCGAAGCCGGAAAAGACGCTACAAATCCGAATGACACTGACTTGGATGGAGTGCCAGATTATTTGGACTCTGATAGTGATGAAGACGGGATACCTGATAAAATTGAGGCGCCAAAGTGTCTACCAGGTATGGGTGAAGAAATACCTGTTGAGGATCCCATTGAAGCGGTAGAAGTTGAAGAAACTTCGTTAGCTGATAGTTCTGCAGTAGTAATTGAAGAGCCTGTAACAGAAACCACATTTACACGACCAAGGTATATGCCAACAACAACGGCTGCGGGTTCTGTTCCCACTACAAGCAATTCATCAGAAGAAACGGCTGATTCGGGGAGTGGCAATGAAAATTCGACACCCCTTACCAATGAGAGCATTCCCGCAACTACATCAGCCATGGAGTACCGGGTTCAAGTGTTGGTCAACAAGACCCAATTGAGCCAGTCAGAATTGGCTGCCAAAGGAGTTCCCAATGCTTTTGAATACCGTGAAAATGGTTTCTACAAATACACCACTGGTGAAGCATTTGGCACCATGGAACAAGCCCGTGCTCAGCAAGGAGTTCTAAAAGCGGCAGGTTTCCAAGATGCCTTTGTTGTGAAATTCAGCAACGGTCAGCGCGTACGTTAATTTGCCCCATGCGGGTTTTTGAAAACATATCTAGAGGGAGAGCAATCTCCCTCTTTTTGTTGGTCTATGGCCTAGTGGCGCTGTATCCAAGTCTGAGGAACTTGCTGCTTCCTCTGAATGGGCAATTGGTTCCGGGCCAGTGGTACACGGAGTACAACAATTACGTCATATTCAAACAGTCTTTCTGGCATTTGTGGCAGGGTCTTGATCTGTATGCGCCCTATGCTCAGGAACATTATGACCTATTCAAATACACCCCCACTTTTGCCTTGCTGTTTGCTCCATTCGCCTGTTTGCCCGATGCGATTGGATTGGTCCTGTGGAATGCGCTGAATGTGTTGCTGCCGCTGTGGGCTTTGTCTCGTCTGTTGCCAAGCAAGGGTCAAGTGTTGTTGGCCTTGAGTCTGTTTGCCATTCCCGAAGTACTGACCAGCGCCTTCAATAGCCAAAGCAATGGCCTTGTGGTGGGTCTGTTACTTGTAGCTCTCGGCGATATGCAACGAGAGCGTTGGGGCAGGGCCTCATGGATGATTGCCCTGAGTGCGACTATTAAGTTGTTTGGAGTGCTGTTTTTTGCCCTGTATTTGCTTCGGCTCGATGCTTGGAGACAATGGGTGAAACACGCATTCGCTGCAGCCATTGTTCTATTGGGTTTGCCGATTTTATTGGGTTGGGATTCTTTGGCTCAATATGGCTCTTATGCAGACTTGTTGAGTAGGGATCATTCAGGTGAGCTGAAGCATTCCATCTTTGGGTGGATGCAATCCTGGTTAGGAAGCGTGGGCATTGATGCGGGTTTGGCTGATTCTGGGTTTAAGACTTTGGGCCTGATGCTGGGCTTGGCCATTCAATTGATTCCTTTGCTGCGGGCGAAGTGGGGGCAACAGCTCTTGCCTTATGCGGCTTCTTGGCTCATGTTTATGGTTTTATTCAACCACATGGCTGAGTCTGCCAGCTTTGTCGTTGCCATCATGGGAATCGTCTTGTATCTCATGGTAAAATCTGAGCCTACATACCCTTATTTCTCTAAAAGTGTTTGGGTGGCCATGGCATTGCTGTTGTTTGGAACCTTGTTAGGGCCCTCCGATTTATACCCCAAATCCATTCGAGAGTTCATCGTATTCAAAGCTCAGTTGAAAACCTTTCCCGTGGTTTTGTTCTGGGTAATGGCTTGGTGGGATAGCATAAAAAAAGGCCCCCAATAGGAGGCCTTATTTTAAGAATAATTGTGATTAGTTGCGAGGTCCGCGATCGCGGTTTCCTCCGCGGCGATCGCCACCGCGTCCACGGTCACGGTCACCACCACGGCGGTCACCACGGTCACCTGAGGGGCGACGCTCACGTGGCTCTGGCTCAACGTATCCTTCGGGCTTTT
>Ga0222714_10002797_pt1 | contig 18201 bp, 20 predicted proteins | sample C33_3DmetaG_FD_165048 | JGI IMG/M metagenome (GOLD analysis project Ga0222714, IMG submission 165048) | Estuarine water microbial communities from San Francisco Bay, California, United States - C33_3D | ecosystem: Environmental > Aquatic > Marine > Unclassified | place: USA: California...
GGCGGCAGGCCGACCCATTTTTCGGAAGCATCGATGATGGTGTGGGGACAGGTTTGCCAGAGTACGTTCCAGTGCGGCTTTCGGGCCTGGCAGATCGCGTTGTCGTCGCAGTCCTCGCGGTGTCCGAAGCCGTCGAGGATGATCAGCAATACAGGTGTTATGTTCATGATTCTAATAAATTTTTCAGAAAACCGTGATACAGTATAATCCGAAATCATCGGAACAGACCCGTGCGCAACTATGAGGACGGCAATGACTGACGTGGCCGCATTGCGGGAACAGCTGCTGGACAAGGAAGAACATATTGATCAGGCGTCGCGGGCACTGAAGGCCATGGCGCATCCGTTGCGCCTCAAAATTCTCTGCGTGCTCGGTGACGAAGAAGTCAGCGTACAGGAAATCGTTGACTGCGTCGGCACTTCCCAGAGCAACATTTCCCAGCATCTGGCCATTCTGCGCGAGAAGGGCGTGCTGCGCACCCGCAAGGAAGCCAACCGGGTTTTTTACCGCATCGGTGACGAGCGTATCCTGACCCTGATCGGGATGATGCGGGAAGTTTTTTGCGGACCTGACGCCTGACCCGCATTTTCTGCCTCATCGTTTGCCACCAGCACCGGCGCTGCCGGTGAAAGCCGTTCCGCGGTCTGCAGCAGTTCTTTTCAGCTTGGTTTGCCTGGGACTGCTGGGCGTAGTGCCTTTCCTGCAGCCGTTCCATAGCGCACCGCTGACCTCTTTTTATACTGAATCCCTGGCGATCGGTCTGGGTCTGGGCGTGATCGCGGTATTGCTGGACCGCGATGCCTGGGCAGATGCCGAGGTGCCCTGGGTTGCGCTGATGCCGTTCGGCCTGGCGCTGCTGCTGTTGCTGCACGGTGCGCTGGGCTGGTCGCCGTATTTCGGCCAGCCCATGATGGGCGCCTTGTATCTGGCCTGGGCCGGAGTGCTGATCGTAGCCGCTAGAACGCTGTGTCGTCTTTGCGGTCTCGACAGCGTAATCACCGTCATGGCTTCGGGGCTGGTCATCGGCGCCTTGCTGAGTGCCCTGATCGGCGTAATTCAGCATTTCGGGCTGGCTACGCCGCTTGACGGGTTTATCACCCGCGCCAGCGGATCAGCGATCTTCGGCAACATGGGGCAGCCAAATCATTATGCCGCCTACATCACCTTGGGCCTTTTCAGTCTGGCGTTTCTTCGCGCACGCGGACGCCTGCAGTGGATGGCCGCTGTCTTTATCGCGCTGCCAATGCTGTTTGTTCTGGGGCTGTCAGGTTCGCGCTCGGTGTGGCTGTACCTGCTGACTGCATTTGTGCTGTCGTTCTGGCTGAAAACGAAAACCGTGTCCGGACAAAATCCTGAGGGCGGGCGGCTGTTCCTGTTTTGCGCCGGCATGATCATCATCCATGCCGCGATGCAGGGACTGGTACGCGCCGGCTGGTTGATGCCGGTGGGGCGCGAGTCGGTTACCGCGATCGAACGCCTGTTTTCAGGGGCTGCCAGCCTGACCGAGAGAATCGGGATATGGCAGGCTGCATGGCGCATTGCCTGGGAGCATCCGTTGCTGGGGACCGGATGGGGCGCTTTCGCAACGCACTTTTACGGGTTTTCGGCAAATCTCGGCGTGCCCGCCGGACAGGCCAACAATGCGCATAACATAGTGCTGCACCTGTTTGCGGAAACCGGACTGATCGGGCTTGCGCTGTTGTGCATACCCCTGCTGATCTGGGCTCCGGCGCAATTTCGTTCTACTCCTGATGGCAGCCGGTGGTGGCTTTACGCGGTCCTGGGGGTGATTGCCATCCACAGTTCTCTGGAATTTCCGCTGTGGTACGCCTATTTCCTCGGCATTGCAGCACTGCTGCTGGGGATGGCTCCTAGCACAGGTTTTGTCCCCAGACTGGCGCGCATGGGCCGGTTTTTTGCAGCGACAGTCATCGCCATCGGCCTACTCAACACGGTTTTATTGTGGCTGGATTACCGGCAGCTCGAGGGAATCTATCTGGTCACCCTGAAAAAGGACCGCAAAATCGATTTCACCGATGCGGTAACACGCCTGCATGCCAATCCTCTGCTGGCGCCCTATATCGAGCTGGCGGCGGCGTATCCGCTGGCCGTGGACGAGCAGAACCTGGCCTGGCGCCTGCAATTGGTGGAGCGGGTAATTCGCTTCAATCCCTTGCCAGTGCTGGTCTACCGCCAGGCACTGCTGCTGGCCCTGGCAGATCGTGCCGCAGAATCCCGGAGCCGGCTGGCACAGGCGATGCGTGTGTATCCCTCCGCGCCACCGGGATTCGACGGCGAATTGGCGCGGCTGGCGCGACTGTATCCGGCGCGGTTCGGCCCTCTGCTAGAATTCCGGTCTCGTCGCCCCGCAGGGCAATCCTGATTCAGACACAAATTTTCCATGGATGCTTTTTTCATTTTTCTGCAAAAAAATCCGTTCAACATGATGTTGTTCGGCGGCGCTGTTGTCTCCGGCGCGTTATTGCTATGGCCTTTGCTGCAACGTCCGTTTCGCGCCGGACAGGAAGTCGGCGCTTTCGAGGCGGTTCAACTGATCAACCGCCGCGACGCAGTGGTTCTCGACGTGCGTGATGTCGGAGAGTATGAAGCGGGTCATATTTCCGGCGCCCGCCATATACCCGATAAGCAGCTGGTCGAGCGGCTCAAGGAGCTGGAAAAGTTTCGTGACCGTCCGTTGATCGTGACTTGCCGCAGCGGCACGCGTTCCGGCGTCGCGGTCCAGGTCCTGCGCCGCAACGGCTTTGGCGAAGCGCTCAACCTTCGCGGTGGAATTGCCGCCTGGGAACAGGCCGGCATGCCTTTGCAGAAACGATAGGTTCGCAAGCGGATATGGCCAAGGTTCGCATGTATTCCACAGCGGTTTGTCCCTATTGCCAGATGGCGGAACGCCTGCTGCAGAGCAAAGGGGTGACTGAAATCGAGAAAATCCGGGTGGATGCCGAGCCCGCGCAGCTTGCGGTGATGATGGAAAAAACCGGACGCCGCACCGTGCCGCAGATTTACATCGGCGATCGCCATGTCGGCGGTTATGACGACCTGGCGGCACTGGATCGTGCCGGCGGCCTTGATCCGTTACTGGCTTCCTGAAGACCGGGAGCCCGCGTTTAACCACAGGAACATTGCAATGAGCGAACAGCAGCAACCGCAGTTCGGTGTTGAAAAAATATATCTCAAGGATTTGTCGCTGGAAGTGCCCAACGCGCCGCAGATTTTCCTCGAGCGCGAAACCCCGCAGATCGAGATCAACATCCATAACGGCGCCGCCCCCCTGGACCAGGCCGGCCTTTACGAAGCAGTGCTGACGGTGACGGTGACCGCGAAACTGAAAGACAAGACGGTTTTTCTGGTCGAGGTTGCCCAGGCGGGGATATTCCAGATACTCAACCTGCCGGCCGTGGAGATCGATGCGGTACTGGGTGTGCTCTGTCCCAACACGCTGCTGCCCTATGCCCGGGAAACCGTTGCAAGCGTTATGACGAAAGCCGGATTTCCGCCGGTCGTGCTGCAGCACATGAATTTCGATGCCGCTTACCAGGAGCGCCTGCGCCAGATGCAGCAGGCCGCAACTGCCGGTGCGGCCAACTGAGGCTGTGATGAAACCACACCACCGGGCGACGGCGGGCATGCTGATCATGCTGCTGCCTTTGCTGGCGGTGGCAGCCGACTTCCGGACCGTTTCCGAACCGGCTGCGGTACTCTACGACGCGCCTTCGGTGAAATCGCGCAAGCTTTTTATCGTCAATCGCGGTTATCCGCTGGAAGTGGTTGTTCAGGTCGAAGGCTGGATCAAGGTGCGTGATGCGGCGGGTGCGCTGTCATGGATCGAAGCCAAGTCGCTGGATACCACGCGCAGCGTACTGATCAAGACGGAAAATGCTGTCGTCCGCCAGAAGCCTGCTGAAGATGCGCCCTCGGCTTTCGAGGTGCAGCGTGACGTGTTGCTCGAGGTTGTTGCAGGGCAGTCCCCGGCGGGCTGGCTTCAGGTCAAGCATCGTGACGGCGCAACCGGCTACGTGCGCGTCGCCGATGTCTGGGGCGGCTGAGTTTGCGGCGGCTGACAGGTTAGGCACCGGCCGGTCATGAAAATCGCCATACTGGGTGCCGGAGCCTGGGGTACTGCTCTCGGCATCAACCTTGCCGGCCATCACGATGTAGTGCTGTGGGGGCGCGACGCTGCCCAAGCTGGCGAGATGCGCAGCCGCCGCAGCAATGCGAAATACCTGGCAGGCCGGACTTTCCCGGACCGCCTGCAGGTCGAGGACGATGCTGGGAATGCCATTGCAGGATGCGAATATCTGATTGTTGCGGTCCCGGTTGCCGGATTGCGCGAAACCCTGATTTTGATCCGCGACTCGCAGAGCACCGCCCCGGTGATCTGGCTGTGCAAGGGCTTCGAGCGCCCTGCAGCGCGATTGCCGCACGAAGTTTTTGCCGAGGTCATGGGGCCGGCGGCCCCAGGCGGTGTCCTCTCCGGACCCAGTTTTGCGCAGGAGGTTGCAGATGGTCTGCCAGCAGCCCTGACACTCGCGGCTGCGGATCAGGAGTTGGCCCGTACCGCAGCCCGCCATCTGCACGGTCCCTCGATGCGGATTTATTCACACGACGATGTCATCGGCGTTGAAGTCGGCGGCGCGGTTAAGAACGTGATCGCGATTGCCGCCGGGGTCTGCGACGGTCTTAACCTTGGCCTCAATGCCCGGGCTGCGCTGATTACCCGCGGCCTCGCGGAAATGACCCGTCTGGGGGTGGCGCTGGGCGGGCGTGCCGAAACTTTCATGGGACTCGCCGGCATCGGCGATCTGCTGCTGACCTGTACCGGTGATCTGTCGCGTAACCGCCGCGTTGGGCTGGCACTGGCCCGCGGTGAGGCGGTGGCCGCTGCCCAGGCCGGCCTCGGTCATGTTGCCGAAGGGGTGTTCACGGCAGGAGAGGTGCAGCGCAGAGCGCAGTCCTGCGCTATCGATATGCCGATCACGGATGCGGTGTGCAAAGTGCTGGAACAGCCGCAAAGGGCAGCGGCAGTGGTTCGCGAACTGCTAAGCCGTGACCCCAAACCCGAGCACTCTTCTGTGTCGGGGCGTAACTAGCCCGAGTCCTGTTCAGGCGCCTCCGGCGAAACCGTTCTGGCGCCAGGCCTCATAAACCACCACCGCTACGGTATTCGCCAGATTGAGGCTGCGGCTGCCTTCCCGCATCGGCAGGCGAAGGACATGATCGCGGGCGAAGCTGTGGAGAACGGCCTGCGATAGGCCGCGGGTTTCCGGGCCGAATACCAGTACATCGTTTTCGGCATAACGCACTTCGTCATAGCGTCGACTGCCGCGGGTGCTGAAGGCAAACATTCGGTGCGCGCCCAGTACTTTCATGCAAGTCTGCCAGTCGTCATGTACCGTCAATGCCGCCCGGTCGTGGTAGTCGAGCCCGGCGCGCGCCAGCGTACGGTCGTTGAGCGTGAAGCCCAGCGGTCTTACCAGGTGCAGCCGGGCGCCGGTGTTCGCGGCGAGCCGGATCAGGTTGCCGGTATTGGGGGCGATTTCGGGTTCGTGCAGTACGATGTTGAACATGTGCAGCTGGCAATCAGGGTTCTGTTGGTTGTTTTCTGGGCAGGAACAGGATATTCTTATTTATCAATGACATGCGATAACATTCTCGCAAGTACCTTACCGGCTGTCATCGCGCCGAGAGCATCTACTGCATCATTTTGAGCGAAAACTGAATGGGGCGTCCCGAAAAAATCCGTCTTGGCGAAATCCTGGTCCAGCAGAAACTGCTCAGCGAAGAGCAGCTGAAAACCGCCCTCGACGACCAGAAAAAAACAGGACGCAGGCTCGGTCGGGTATTCATCGAAAAAGGATTCATCAGCGAGGAGCAGATCTCGCGTGCGCTGGCACGTCAGCTCGGCGCTGATTACATCGATCTCAAGCACTACAACATCAAGCGCGAAGCGGTGTCGAAGCTGCCCGAGACTCAGGCACGCCGATTCCGTGCCATGGTGCTGGATGACCGCGGTTCGACCTTCCTCGTCGCCATGGCCGATCCTACCGATCTCACGGCCTATGACGAGATTTCACGGATACTGAAGCGCGATATCGACCTCGCTGTCGTGACCGAAAGTGAACTGCTGCGTGCCGTTGACCGCAGTTACCGCCGCACCGAGGAAATCACCGGCCTGGCGCAGGAACTGCAGGCCGACCTCGGCGACAGTGCGGCCATCGATTTCGGCGCGCTCGCCACCACGCCCGGTCTGGAAGAGGCACCGGTCGTCAAGCTGCTGCAGACCATGTTCGAGGATGCCACCCAGGCCCGCGCCTCTGACGTGCATATCGAACCCCAGGATCGCCGCCTGCAGATCCGTTTCCGGATTGACGGCGTGCTACACCTGCAGACCGAAGCTGACAGCAAGATCGCCTCGGCGGTGGTGTTGCGGCTGAAACTGATGTCGGGACTCGACATCTCGGAAAAACGCCTGCCTCAGGACGGACGTTTCCAGGTCAAGGTGCGCAACACCGCGATCGACGTGCGTATTTCAACCATGCCGACCCAGTACGGCGAATCGGTGGTGATGCGTCTGCTCAACCAGGGCGGCGGCATCCTCGGACTCGACAATATCGGCATGCCCGAAGCCATGCTGGAGAAGGTGCGCGAAGTCATCCATCGGCCCAGCGGCATGGTGCTGGTCACCGGGCCGACTGGCAGCGGCAAGACCACGACGCTGTATGCGGGACTGAACGAACTGAACACCGCGGAACGCAAGATCATCACCGTCGAGGATCCGGTTGAATACCGCCTGCCCGGCATCAATCAAGTGCAGGTCAACGAAAAAATTGAACTGACCTTCGAGCGGGTTTTGCGTTCCGCCTTGCGCCAGGACCCGGACGTAGTGCTGGTCGGCGAGATGCGCGACGAAAGAACCGTCGAGACCGGATTGCGCGCGGCGATGACCGGCCACATGGTGTTTTCGACGCTGCACACCAACGACGCAGTCAGCACCCCGGTGCGTTTGCTGGACATGGGCGCGCCGCGCTACATGGTGGCGTTGTCGTTGCAGCTGGTGATTGCGCAGCGCCTGGTGCGGGTAATCTGCGACAGCTGCATCGAGGATTACAAACCACTGCCGGGTGAGCACGAGTGGTTGCGCAGCGAACTCGGTGACGATGTCGATGCCCACACCTACAAGCATGGCCGCGGCTGCTCCTACTGCAACGGCACCGGATACGTCGGCCGCACCGGCGTCTATGAACTGTTGGAAATGACCAAGCCGGTGGTCGAGGCTGCCAATCAGGAAGATGTGCGGGCGTTCATGAAGACCGCGCGCGCCCAGATCGGCAAGGAAACCCTGCGCCATCACGCGGCGTTGTTGGCCGCTTCCGGCAAAACCTCGCCGGACGAAGCCATGCGCGTCAGCAGCCAGCTCGAGGAATAGACAGGGCATGCCCTTTTTCTCCTACCAGGGACGCGACGGACGCGGTCAGGCCGTCAAGGGCATCCTCGAAGGAGCCGACAGCGGCGCGGTGGCGGGGCAGTTGAGCGGGTTGGGCATCATTCCGCTGGAAATCAAGCCGTCGGCCCCTCCCGCGGTGGAAAGCGCCGGTTTCAATTTCAGTTTCGGCCAAAGGAAGGTCACCGCCACCGAGGTGCTGCTGTTCAGCCGCCAGATGTACACCCTGCTCAAGGCGGGGGTGCCGATCATGGGTGCGCTGAAAGGTCTTGAGGCTTCCACCGACAACCCGCGTTTTGCCGAGGTGGTGCGCGACATCCGTGACAGCCTCGACACCGGCCGTGAACTGTCGGCGTCGCTGGCGCGCCACCCCGAGGTGTTCAGCCCGTTCTACGTCGCGATGGTTGCCGTGGGCGAGCAGACCGGGCGCCTAGAAGAAGTATTCCTGCGCCTGTTCGATCACCTCGAATTCGAGAATTTCATGCGCCAGCAGGTCAAGTCGGCGGTCCGCTATCCCACTTTTGTGGTGGCGACGATGGCGGTGGCGATTTTCATCATCAACATTTTCGTGATCCCGGCGTTTGCCAAGGTCTATGCGGGGATGAAGGCGGAGTTGCCGCTGATGACCAAAGTGCTGATCGGGTTTTCCGATTTCATGGTTGCGTACTGGCCGTACCTGCTGGCCGCACTGGTCGGTGTGATTTTCGGTTTCAGGGGCTGGATCAACACCGAGCGCGGCCGCATGCGCTGGGACGACCTCAAGCTGCGCATCCCGGTTGCCGGTACCATCATCCTCAAGGCGACGCTGGCGCGTTTTGCGCGCAGCTTCTCCCTGGCTTTCAGCAGCGGTGTGCCGGTGACCAGCGGACTGAGCATGGTTGCCAACACGGTGGACAACGTCTACGTCGGCGCCCGCATCCAGGCCATGCGCGAAGGGGTGGAGCGGGGGGAATCCGTGCTGCGCACGGCTCGGGATGCGAAAGTATTTACTCCGGTGGTGCTGCAGATGATCGCGGTGGGTGAGGAGTCGGGTTCACTCGACGATCTGACCGGGGAGATCGCGGATCTGTATCAGCGCGAAGTCGAATACGACCTGAAGCATCTCAGCTCTCAGATTGAACCCATTCTGATCATCATGCTCGGGATACTGGTGCTGATCCTGGCATTGGGTGTGTTCTTGCCGATCTGGGATCTGGGGACCGTGGTAGCGGGGAAGAAGTAGCTGCGTGATGGGCAGGCGGCAACTCGGGTTTTCGCTGCTCGAACTGGCCGTGGTGGTAGTGGTGCTCTCATCCCTGTGCGGGATATTGCTGCTGCGGCTGAATTACTATCAGGAAGCTGTGGAGCGCACTCGCTTTGAAATGCAGCTGCAGATCTACAAGACGGGTTTGCAGGTGCGGTTGGCGGAAATGATCATCCAGCGCCGCGAGCAGGACGCTCGCCGCCTGGAAGACGAAAATCCGACACTCTGGCTGTCGGAAAAACCGACAAATTACGTGGGTGACTATCGCCAGCCTCCCGGCGTCGGCAACTGGTACTACGATTCGTCATCACGCGAACTGGTCTATGTCGCCAACACTGCTGGCGGGCTTAGCGTGGAGCCCCGCGACGGCGTCAAACAGCTGCGCTTCAGGGTGCAGATCATTCGTCAGCCGGTTGCCATCACGGGAGGGCGAGTGGAGGGCATTGCCGGGATCAAATTGATTCCCGTTACGGCCTATCAATGGGGCTGAGCCGGGCTAGGGGTTGTTACTGGCATTGCTTTTGCTGTACTATCAATAAGATAAGTTAACAACTTTGTGCAAAAAATCACATACATGAGCGATGCTCGGGGCTGGTCGGCACAGGCAGCATGCAGGCAGCGTGGTTTTACCCTGATTGAATTGATCATCGTCATTATTATTCTGGCGATTCTCGCGGCTACGGCGCTGCCGCGGTTCACCAGCCTGCAGGTGCAGGCGCGCGTCGCCAAGCTCAATGGAGCTCTCGGTGCAATCAAAGGCGCGGCGTCGCTGGCGCATGCCGCGTGTTTGGCTTCCACGCCGCAGTGCACGGCCACCCTGTTGATGGAGGGCGTCAACGTGACCATGGTCAACGCCTATCCGACGGCGAATGCAGCGGGCATCATCACCGCGGCAGGCATCAACGCCGGACCGACCTCGACCGACGGTTACGATGTGCAGGGCGGCGGTGCTGCGGCCGGGAACACTATTACCGTGATGGTCACCGGCAACGACCCGGTGAACTGCAGCTTCAATTACACAGCGCCGGTGGCAGCCAATCAGTCACCGACGTACAGCATCTTGGTGACCTCGGGTTGCTGAGAGGGAATAAATTTCGAAACAAGGATGTTTTGATTAACAGGATTTTGCAAAAGGAGGCGATACACATGAAACTGCAACGAGGCTTTACCTTGGTGGAACTGATCGTGGTTATCGCGATACTGGGCATACTGGCGGCGACGGCACTGCCGCGCTTCATTAACGTCAATGCGTCGGCGACGACCGCGGCTGCGAATGGGCTGATCGGTGCGATCAACGGCGCAGTCGGCCTGTGCCAGGCTTCGTGGGTTGCTGCGGGAAGCAATCCCGCGTCCAATTGCGCATTGGTGGGTTCCGGTTCCGGCGCAAGCCATGTGAACGGTATCCCCATCGCGACCAACGCCGGCATCGACGAAGCTTTGCAGTCATTCAATGGCTGGACAAGTAATAGTGCCGGCACGTTTACCTTGACTGCGAATACTGCATGCACGGTGGTTTACTCTGGCGGTACTGCCACGGCCTCAGGCTGTTAAGCCAGCTTTGATGGATACGCCCGATCGCGCCTGAATCGGGCCGGGTAAAAAAACGGGGGGGCGCGGTTCGCTGCGCGCCCCCGTTTTTTTTGCATCGGAGACTACATGAAATCCGCGGGTTTTACGCTGGTGGAACTGGTGGTGATCATCGCACTGCTGGGGATCGTTGCAGCAGTGGCGGCGCCGCGGTTGTTCCAGGCCGGCACCTTCCAGTCGCGCGGCTTCTATGACACATCGGCCGCGGTGATACGGCTTGCGCAGAAAACCGCGGTGGCGTGGCGGCGCGATGTCTTCGTCTGCGTCACTGCAACGACCGTTACCGCAGGAACGGCGGTCGGGTGCGGCACGCCGCTGACTTATCCGTCCGGCGCGCCGGCAACTGAAACTGCGCCCGCCGGTGTCACGCTGAGCCCTGCGGCCTTCAGTTTCGACGGACTGGGCCGCCCCAGCGCCGCCGCGACCATTACCTTTACCAGCACCATCGCCGGCGATCCGCCGCGGCAGATTACGGTTGCGGCCCAGACAGGTTATGTCGCGGCGAACTGAAATCGTCAGCAATGCCGTCGCGCGCATGCGCGGCGTTTCGCTGGTCGAACTGATCGTATTCATCGCCATCATCAGCGTCGGCCTCGCCGGTATTCTCGGGGTGATGAATCTGACCACCAAGGCCAGTGCGCAGCCGCTGCCGCAGAAACAGGCGCTGGCGATTGCCGAGGCCTACCTCGAGGAAGTATTGGCGATGCCGTTCACCTACTGCGATCCCGACGACGTCAACGCCGGTACCGCGGAATCGACCGGCGCGGTCAATCCTGCCGATCCGACGCGATGCGCGACCACGCTGGAGGCGATCAATGCCGAAGGTGAAACCCGCGGCAGCACCACCGTTCCCTACGACAACGTCAACGACTACAACAGCTTTCCGTCTGCCGCGCCATCGACCATCGACAATCCGGGCGTCACCATCACCGACCTGGGTAGCTACAACGTGTCGGTGGCCGTCGTCACGGAAGCGTTGACCGCCGGCGGGGTCACGGTTACGGCGAATGATGCCAACACGCGGCCGCAGTCGCTGCGGGTCACGGTGACCGTCACCGGTCCCGGCAACGTCACCGTGCGTCTCGACGGTTACCGCACCCGTTATTCACCCAATGCGCTGCCCTGAACGATGATGCTCATCCGCCGCAATCTCGGGGTTACGCTGGTCGAACTGATCGTGGTGATCGCGATTACCGGGATTGTTGCGGCGGCGGTCGCGTTGTTCATCCGCCGACCGGTGGAAGGCTATGCCGATGCCGCCCGCCGCGCGGCGCTTACGGATGAGGCCGACACCGCACTGCGTCGGATCACCCGCGACCTGCGGCTGGCGCTGCCCAACAGCGTGCGTGTCGACGGTAGTGGCAAGTTCGTTGAATACATAGAAACCACCGGCGGTGGTCGTTACCGTGCCGAACTTGATAGCGGTGGTGGTGGTAACCCCCTGGATTTCACCGCGGCGGATACTACGTTCGATGTCCTGGGTCCGATGCCGACACTGGCTGCGGGCAACGGTATCGTTGTTTACAACCTCTACAGTACCGGCACCACCTCGAATGCCTACTTCGGCGACAACCGGGCGAATTATTCCAGTGTCTCTGCGCCGACCATCACCATCACTGCGGTAACATCGTTGCCATTTCCCGCGCCGTCGCCGGGCAAGCGCTTCCACGTGGTCAGCGGACCGGTGACCTACGGCTGCGTCGGCAGTCAGTTGTTGCGCTATTCGGGATATGCCTACAACGCAGCGCAGGTGGCTCCGCCAGTGGGTGCGACGACAACCGCGGTGCTGGCTGCTAACGTCAATACCGGCCCAAGTGGGTGTCAGTTTGTCTATTCGGCCAACGCATTGACCGAGAGCATAGGCACCGTCTCGATGGTGCTGCAGATCGACAGCCTGGCTGCGAGCGGAGCCACGGAAAAAGTGCGCATGTTCCAGCAGGCGCAGGTGAGCAATCTGCCATGATGAACTTGCGCAAATTACCTTTGCTTACAAAGCGTAGTTGCTTACGCCGCCGGGCGCGCGGCTTCAGCCTGGTGACCGGCATATTCCTGCTGGTGATTCTCTCTGCGTTGGGCGCCTTCATGGTGATATTTACCGGACTGCAGCAGAAAACGGTGCAGAACGACGTGGTTGGCGTGCGCGCCTACTATGCAGCGCGTGCGGGCCTCGATTGGGCGCTGTTTCGCGCACTGGATCCCGAAAACTCCATCGCACCGGGAGCGGCAGCATTTGCGACCTGCGCGCAGGCCTCGGGTACGATTGCGGCGGGATCACTGGGCGGCTCACTAGCAGCGTTTACAGTAGTCATAGGTTGTACGGACACTCCAGCTTCGGAAGGCAATCGCGCCATCCACATCTATGAAATTACCGCCACTGCCTGCAATCAGGCGGTTTGTCCAGAGCCCGGCACCCCAATATCAGGATATGTCGAACGCAAGGTGGTGGTGACGGTAGCCAAGTGCAAGGACCCGACGGCGGCGGGGCCGCGGTTTGCGTGCGGAGCATGACATGGTGACGAACTGCAAGCGCTCATTGAAGTCAATCGCGCATATCCTCGTGGTCTGCGCCGGTTTGGCGCTGGGAGCAAGCATCGGGTGGGCGGCGACTTGCACGTCGACGGGAACAGGTAACTGGAACAATCCCGCTATCTGGAGTGGTTGTGGCGGTTTGGTGCCGGGTGCGGCGGATACCGCGAACATTGCCAACCTGAACCACACGGTGACGGTGACCGCCAATCAAAGCGTGGGCACCGTGAATTTCGTGGCCGGCGGTTCTTTCCCCAATCTCACCATCAATTCCGGCATCACCATGAGCGTCGTCAACAGCATGACGGTCAACGGGTCCACCGGCGGCAGCGGTACCCGCACGGTGACGGTGTCGGCAGACGCCATTCTTAACGTCGGCAATGACTTGATCATGAACGGCGGGTCCAACAACAGTCGCGATACCTTGTTGTTACTGATTGACGGTGCCTCTACGGCGGTCAATGTCACGGGCGATTTCGGATCAAGTGCCGCCGGTGCCAACTTCAACAGCACGGCACGAATGTTCATCACCTTCGGCGGGCAGGGCACACTAAGGGTTGGGCAAAATTTCGGCGGCGTCTCGACTTTCACTGCCGGCAACGGCACTGTCATTCTCAATGGCGCCTCGGTGACACAGTCACTGCCGGCCTATACCTACAACAACCTCACCATACTCAAAACCGGCACCCAGGCGGCCACAACAGCCGGGGTGACGACAGTGAGCGGTGCGCTGAGCGTGCAGTCCGGCGTGTTTAATGTGACGAACAGTCTCACTGTCGACGGCGCCACCACCATCGCAGGCACCATGGCGATTACCAATACCACTGGGACCAAGACTTTCAACGGCTCGTTCACGGTTAGTACCGGCGGCACCTGGAACAACAACACCTTGACGGAGCCGGTGGATTTCAACGGCGATTTTACCAACAACGGGACTTTCAACGCGGGCGCGGGGGTCTATACGTTTGGCGGGGGTGCTGCGCAAACCATCACCGGCACCAACGCCGGCACTACGACCTTCGCTGATCTTACGCTTAACAATGCCAACGGCCTGACGCTGACCGGTACCCATAACGTGACGGTATCGAATGCACTGATCCTGACCAACGGTGCCGTCACACCTGGAACCGATACGTTTTATGTATCGAACAATACCAACGGCGCCATTTCACGCACAAACGGATTTGTCGCCGGAAATCTGCGGTGGGCTTTGCCCACGGCCGGCTCGGTCACCCGCACTTTTCCCGTTGGTACCGGAACGACCTATTCACCGGCCGATCTCGTGTTCAACACGGTCACGGCCGGTGACGTGACTGTCCGGGCGACGGGCAGCGATCATCCCGATGTCGCGAATTCCGGCATTGATCCTGCGGCCAGCGTCAACCGCTACTGGACCATTACCAACAACAGTGCCACGTTTGCCAGTTTGAATGCGACCTTTAACTGGATCGCAGGAGACCTCGATGTCGGGGCGAATACCACTACATTTGAAGTGCAGCGCTGGGATGGCGCGATATGGAACAGCACGACTACGGCTTCGCGCAGCGCGACATCCATCCAGATCACCGGCGTAACCGGCGTCGGTGATTTCGTCGTGGGCCAGCCGCAGGCGGTGGCCAATGGCATCGGCCGGTTCAATGCGTATGACACGGGCACTGCCGCGGCTGCCGTCACCGGCAACATCAACACCAAGGTGGCCGGCGTTCCATTCAACGTCGATATCATCGCGATCAAAAACAATCGCAGCCAGATCGACAACGGCTTTACGGGCGCGGTGGTGGTGGAGTTGCTGAATGCCAGTACCACCGGCACCGTGGATGCTTCCACTGGCTGCGACAACAGCTGGACCGTGATCCAGACCATCGCCCCGAATCCGACGTTTGTCGGTGGCGACAGCGGCAGAAAAACCATCAGCGTCACCGAAAACGGTGCTTGGAAAATCGCCCGGTTCCGCATTACCAACACCCCGGGCGGAACCCTGGTCGGTTGTTCGACGGATGCGTTTGCGATACGGCCCGCGAGTTTTTCGGTCAGCGTTACCGACACCAACTGGTCGACGGCCGGCACGACGCGGGCGCTCGATAACACCGTCGCAACCGGCGGGCGGGTGCACAAGGCCGGACAGCCTTTTACCATCACGGTGACACCGTCGCCGCTGTCGGCCAATTACGACACCAGCCCCATCATCGATACTCTGACTTGCACGCTGCCGGGAGTGTGCGTCAACGGTACGCTGGACCTCGGCACCTTCAGCGGCGGCGGCGTGCGCACGAGCACTACTGCGACGTACAGCGAGGCGGGAGCATTCAACTTGACGCTGTTCGATACCGACTTTGCGTTGATCGACAAGACCGACGGGACCCCTGCAGATTGCAGTGCCACCGGCCGCTTTGTCTGCCAGTCGGCCTCACCGCTGGCGGTTGGCCGCTTTGTTCCCGACCGTTTTGTATTTTCAGCGCCCAGCACGCCGATGCTGCTGACATTCGGCAATGAAACCTGCGGTTCGAGATCGTTTACCTATATCGGCCAGCCGTTCTGGTACCAGTCGTTGATGCGCCCATCTGCAACCATCCAGGCGGTCAATGCGAGTGGAACCGTGACCGCCAACTATCCGCTGAACACCGCCACGCTGAGACCGCAGTTCACCGAATCGTACGCCGACGGTTCGTCGCCGGTGACGCTCAACGTTGCCAGCATAGGCACGCCCGCCGCGACCTCTGGCTCGGGTACAGGAACTTATACGGCATCGGCTTCCGGCCAGCTTAACTATGACAGAGTGAATCCGGTTGCACCGTTCACTGCAGCGATTTCGTTGACGGTTTCAGCGAGCGATGCGACCGATAACGCAGTCGATCAGGGCACTATTACTACGTCTTCTTCTCTGGTATTCAATGGTGGTGGACCGGGCATTGCTTTCGACAACGGTGCAGGATTCCGTTTCGGGCGACTGCGCCTGACCAATGCTAGCAGTTCGAAGCTGCTGCCCTTGCGCCTGCCGATGGAAACTCAGTATTGGGACGGCACTTTCTACATCACTAACGTTAGTGACAGCTGTACGACGCTAGCGACAACGGACATCGGCCTCGGCAACCATGTCGGCGGCGGCACCACTTCCGTCTCTTCGGTCAGCGCGATCAGTTCGGGTCGCGGCGCGATTATTCTGTCGGCTCCTTCCGGCGTCGTGAACAGTGTCGATGTCGCGGTGAATCTAGGCACTGGTGGCAGCGCAGATGCTTGTCCTGCTTTCACGCCGGCGACGGCGAGTGCGGCGAACAAAACGTATTTGCGCGGCAATTGGTGCAATCCACCCGGCACCCATACCAAGGATCCTTCTGCGCGCGCACGATTCGGCATCCGCCGCGGAGATGAAACCATCTACCGCCAGGAGCGTTTCAACTAAACGCTTTCCGGGGGAAATCCTCGGCATGAAATTTGCACCTTCGGAATGGTTGCCCGCACACCTTGATTCAGGGCTCTTCCACCCCTTTTTAAAATAACCCTATTTATCAATGGGTTACAAAATCAAGCCTATTCACGCACTCACTAAATGTGGTATAAGTCTTTGACTTCAATACAATATATGCTACTTTCAGCCAATTTGATTCCAACTAGCGCCATTAACGAATGAATTTGTTCGGAAAACGAAGGCGTCCGGGCTGGTTGTGTCTGAATATCCGACGGGATCGTGTCGATCTTTCGCATGTGCTGACAGTGGGTAAAGCTCGACCCGAAGTGTTGCTTTGCGAGTCTTTTCACAAGGAAGGCAGTGACAGTGACACGCTCAAACGTTTGCGCAAGGAACTCGACCTGGATCGCTATCTCTGCATGACTCTGCTGCAGCCGCGCGATTACCAGGTGCTGCCCGTCGACAAGCCGGAGGTCCCGGCAGCGGAAGTGAAAACCGCGGTGCGCTGGGCGATCAAGGATCTCATTGATTTCCCGGTCGAGACCGCGATGGTTGACGCCGTGCATATGCCGGGTGTTGCCGAAGCGAACCGCAAGGCGCAGATGCTGGCCGTGGTTGCGCGCAACGAATTGATTGCCGCCACGGTGCAACCGTTTCACGACGCTGACATCGACCTGTCGGTGATCGACGTTCCGGAACTGGCCCAGCGCAATCTTGCATCCTGCCTGGAAGAAGAAGGGCGGGGTCTCGCCTTGCTGTGCATCGGCGAACACGGTGCGCTGCTGACTTTTACTTCCGGCGGAGAGCTGTACCAGTCGCGCGCCATCGACATCTCGTTGCGGGATTTCGAATCCGGGACCAACACCGATGAATTGCTCGACCGCCTTGCGCTGGAGCTGCAGCGCTCTCTGGACCACTTTGACCGTCAGTTCCGCAGTGTTGCAGTTCAGCGCGTCGTGGTGTCGCAGGTGCCGTTCGGCGAACGCCTGGTGGAATACCTGAATTCGAACCTGACGCTGCCGGTGAGCCTGCTGGATCTCGAGCAGTTCGTGGATTTCCCGGGAGTGCCCGAGTTGCGTAACCCGTTGCGGCAATCCCAGAGCCTGCAGTTGATCGGTGCCGCCATGCGCGCGGAAACGGTGGTGCGATGAGCCAGTACATCAACCTGCTCGGCCCCGCCTTCCGCAAGCAGCGGGTCGAGCTGACGCTCAATCGCACGGTGGCACTTGCGACTGTAGCAGCGGTGGTGATGTCCGGGTTGCTTGCGTATGACCGGCAACTGGTCAACGGCGCGCGGGAAGAGCTGTCTTCTGCGCAGATGCTGCTGAAGACCCAGAGCGCCTATACCAGCCGCTTGCTCGGGGAGAATGCCGCGAAAAAGGGCAATACCGCCCTTGATGCCGAGGTGCAGCAGCTCGAGCAGGAACTGAAGACGGCCCGTGACAGCATGACCGTTCTTGAGGGCGGTTCGCTGGGCAACCGCGATGGTTTCGCGCGCTACATGCAGGCATTTTCCCGCCAGGCGGTTGATGGACTGTGGCTGACCGGATTTACGGTGGCGGGCAGCGGTGACGTGTCAATCGAAGGCCGGGTGCTGCGGCCGGAACTGGTTCCGGCCTATATCCAGCGACTCAACGGGGAACCGGCACTGAAGGGGAGGGAATTTTCCGCGCTCGAGATGAAGCGCCCGGTTTTGCCCCCAGCTGAAACCACCCAGAATGCCAAAGCAGGGGCGGCTGCTGTTGCTGTGCCGCGATTCCTTGAATTTGCCCTAGCCACCAGCGAGTCCGATCCGTCACGCAAGGAGAAGCGCTGATGGGCCAGCTCATGGAGCAATGGCAGCAGTGGAGCGCCAAATTCAACGCACGGTCCCTGCGTGAGCGGGCATTGATTGCCGCGATGGTCGTGGCCGCCGTGGTGCTGTTGTTCGATACCTTTGCCGTGGGTCCGCTTGAGCAGGAGCGCAAGCAGGTGAATTCT
>Ga0222714_10002799_pt1 | contig 18198 bp, 28 predicted proteins | sample C33_3DmetaG_FD_165048 | JGI IMG/M metagenome (GOLD analysis project Ga0222714, IMG submission 165048) | Estuarine water microbial communities from San Francisco Bay, California, United States - C33_3D | ecosystem: Environmental > Aquatic > Marine > Unclassified | place: USA: California...
ACCCTCCTGGTCCTTGTGATCTTAGCGTGCGAGCTTAGCACAAGACCTCCAAGATGTCAAGGCCCCTCATAAGAATTCACAGACCCTCACAAAATCTCGACGAGACCCCCGCCATAAAATCTCGACGAGATATGCGCATAAGTCCTTCGAGATCTTATATCAATATAACAATATCGTTATATCATAATATCTCTTCGAGATTATGAACACATCGAGATTCGCACATTCATCGAGATTGTCATCATATTCTCATAAGCACTTGACAAATTCATCGAGATTCACATATATACTTTCACATCTCGTTGAGGTCTCATGGTCATGTGACAGTTCGAGATTCGAACACAAGCACTTGACATCATTTCGAGATTCGCATATACTAATCACATAGTTTCTCAGGAGTCCGAGTTCTTATGCCAAACGCCTATCTTTCGACTATCAAGAGTAAATATCGCGTTACACTGGAAATCGAAGTGTTTGAAGACATGAATCCTCATCAGATTCAATGGGATAAGATGCTAGAACTCGAGCCAGGAGAGAAGGTCACTGCATATGTTGAAGACCTTTCTACACCAGATCGCTGGTAGAAACTATATTGTCTCCTAAGGGTTTATCTATTCAACTCCTCAGTCTACCATAAGACTGAGGAGTTTTCTTATGCATGTGTCAATATTCAAACTGTCAGAAGTCCCTTGACATCAGACCTGAGATCCTTTATGGTTCTTATGTCGTCGGGATTTGACCCCATGCAAACCACCTACCGAGTGATTGGTTTTGGTGTAAGTGATCATGGTTTCTTTAATCAATTTGCATTTTGTTCTTCTCTTGGTTATGCCCAAGGGTGCTACAATGCCCATCTGAATGATCCTGAGATGGATGGAGCTGTGCTGATTAAGGTTCAACATGAGACCTGGCAAGTGCTGCAGGAGTTTGGAACTGAGGGCAAATCGATTTCTTATGGTCCTCTGGGTACTTTCAAGGTTCAGCAGGCACCACGCCTTGTGATGGTCTAAGAACTGGCACACACCCCCTAGACAACCCCACCTCCGATCCGATATCTTATAAGGGTCGGAGGGACAACCACCGACAACTCATCGCTTTCTTTCAAATGAGCATCACTCTGACTGCTAACTACAAAGAAACTCTTTCTGCCGAAGTGGTAGAAAAGATTGAAGAACTTCTTCCTACCTATCATCTGGATGATATGTTGGAATTCATTGATGAGAAGTCTGAACATGTATTCATGAATCACTATGAGGATTATGTGGATGCTGGTGAAGACATTGGATACAAAGCTGTGGATGCTTTTGTAGAGTATTATGGTATTGAAAATGTAGAGCATTGTGTGGATGCATTCTATGGAACATTTGATTCCAAGGAAGAATTCACTGAAGATTATTACACTGGGATGCATGACATTCCTTCTGATATTGTGATTGATTGGGAAGCAACTTGGGAGCGTAATCTTCGCTTTGATTTTGACTTCATCGATGGTTATGTGTTCAGTAACAACTGGTAATTAGAACCCTCTGAGACCCCTGTAGAATCGCCTATAAGGGGTCTCTTTGTGTCTTATGGTATAAAGTCTCGACGAGATCTATAAGTAATCTCGACGAGATATAACACACCATAAGAACGTTCGAGATTCACCATGTGACAGTCATCATACTGTCTACTAGATTCATCATCATGCATCTAGATCATGTATCATACATCTGTACTTGAGAAACAACTCATGGACTTCTTCAATCATAAGATCATCGAAAGACATGATGATCAACTATCATTGAATAATTCAATGGCAGAGTTTTATGATATGTTGATTGATTTACCATGGAATGAGAACTCTGATTCTATATGGTATTATCAACAAAAGAAGTCTTACATATGTTATGATGTGTGAATGATTCTCATGAGGCTCTTAAAGATAACTTAAGAGCCTTATTCATCTCAAAGGCAACAAACCTATTCTAGCAACAAACATGGAACTTAGTCAAGCCCTAATGGATGAAGAACTTATGATGCAAGCAGAACTTATTGCTACAATTCTTGAAGTTCCTGTAGAATATGTGATCGCAGAGTTCTTTTAGAGGGCATCTATGCCACTTGGAGAACTGCCACAACCCCCCTTGCGGTTCTCCTGGTTTCCTGTTATCTTATGTTTGTGGTTGAGGCATTCTCTACACTTTCCCTCCCACACCATTGATCATGAAAACCACCAACACTTTCTACTGGACATTCATCGACACTCTGATCGTGAATGTTGCAACAATTGCCGCAATCGTTGTCGGTTTGTGTCAGTTTCTGATTCGCTCCTACAATGAGAACAATGGCAACGAAAAAGTCCGCAAAGTAATGCAAACTGTTCTGCGGTTTGTTGATACTTTGATTCAGCATAGCAAAGTATTCTTTGCCGATCCTGTGACTGTGCCAGTTCAACAACAGTCCAGCAAACGTGCCAGGGTCGCCTGAGGGTGCTATCTTAAGACTGTTCAACACCGAACACCAATGACTCAAACTACTCTGACCTTTGAGGAACTGGATGCCATTCTGGCATTGATTGAGTTTCACGATGATTGGGATGAAGTGAGTGAAATTGTAGGGTGTGATGTTTCCGCACTCTATGATAAACTCTCTGAAATGCGTGATGAGGTCTGATGCAATTCCAAGTTACTGCAATCGAGTTTGATTTTGATGATAAGTGTCCCTATTGTGGTGATCCTCAATCCCCAGAACACGATGCAGAATGTGATGGATTCTTGGAGTTTGATTATGTCACTCAAGCAACAATCGGTCAAATCTGGGAGGCAGATGATGAAGATGATCTAATTGAAGAGATCACATCTGCCTACGGTTGGTGCATTAAGTCCATTGATTATCGTCACATTCTTTCCTGATTATGACTACCAAAGCACAACTCTTTGAGTTTCTGTATGAAACCTGCAAAAAGAATGATGGTGTCTTAGTAGATACTTTGCACAACTACATTTCCTCTTTGGATGAGGTGGAACTTGTAGAACTTGAAGATTTTCTTGTCAACAACTTCGGAGACGACTGATGAACCGCACTGAACTTCAGGATCAACTGATTCAGCAGATGCTGGATGACATGGATCTTAAGACAATGACTCAACTCTGTTATGATTATCTGGATGAGGGTTATGCAAAGTATTCTGATGAAGAATTGATCACTGAGGTTAGCGAATACTATCCCGAACTGCTAGAAGATACTGAACCAGTGTATCCCACCGAAGTGACCGAACTTGCGTGACAGTCTAGGAAGTGTGACAGTCTGACAAGTGGCACAGGGGGGATTGCGGTCCCCCTTTTTTGATGCCATACTGAGATTGTTCAACACCAGAACACCTCATGAAAGACATCCGCATCTCTGTTGAAACTGCTGACGGTTGCATCACGATCTGGTATGAGCGTTCCAAACTGAAGAACGCTTGCGATACGATCCACAACCGTGTCTCAAATCAACTCGCTGGATTGAACCTGAAGCGTGTGGAGGTGTCAGTTATCTAAGTGGCACACAGGGGGTTGCGGTTCTCCCCTCCCCCTGCCATACTTAAATCGTTCAACACCAGAACACCTCATGAATCCCTTCATTGATGATTCACAGATCGAAGAACTGAACAATTTTGGTTTCTACGATGATGAGGAAACCAAATTTGAAATTGAAGAGTTTTATGATGATCTAGCTGCAGGTCTTCCTCTTGATTCTTCCAACGATTTCTGATGTCATTCACTGAACTTTTCGAACTCGGCTTAATTGAGTGGAATGGAGATGTTCCACTCCCCCTGATTGAAATCATTGAATCTGAGGAATCTGATGTTTGAGCTTCTTGCCTTTGCTATGATCGTAGGACAGACTGAGATCGCTCCTGGACTCATCCAAACAGAGTATCTTCACAACTCTACAGAAATCGTAACAGTTGTGGAAGATCGGGACTGACAATCCCACAAGTGGCACAGAACCCCTAGACACCCTTCGGATTCCGTGCCATACTAAGTTCAACAAAGCGGGGGTGAAGCATCCCGCTCAAAACACTTCACTCAAACCCTATCCCTTTTTTGATCATGAATTTTAACGTTCAATCCTCTGCTGTGAAAGGTCTCCGTACCGAAGGCGATCAAGTGTTCATCACTTTCCCCAATGGTCGTGAGTATACTTACAACGTTGCTGATGTTGCTGCGTTCACCAATGCTGTGACCACTGCAATCGCCAAGCAAGATAGCATCGGTTCCCTGGTGAATCGTGCAATCCGTTCTAACCAACTGACGGTGGTTGCCTGATCATCTAGTCTAGATTAAGGGGGATTCTTTCCCCCTTCTAGATTCACACTAGATTCAAACATCATCTAGATCATGACAAAAGAACTTCTGATTTCACAACTCCGTCTAGGTTCGAATGGTTCGGAACTCCTCCAAATTCTTGAAGTTCTCTCTTCTGGGTTGGATTCTTCTGATGCTATTTGTGAACCCACACTCGAAGAAATCGACTTCTGATGATCACACTTACTCCAATCTCCAGCAAAGCAAAGAATCGCCTCGCGAACATTCTTAACAACAATCCTCTGGTAATTGTTGAGCAAGTGAAAGGATCTAGGCTATTCTGTGTGAATGCTGATCGCTCCTGGTGTTCCTGGATTGATTCTATCAACGATCCTCACTGGAAAGTTGCACTGTAACAGTTGATAAACAGGGGGGAATCCGATTCCCCCTTTATGGTAGGATTCTCTCAAGTTCACACCCGAACCATGCTTAAGACTGCTGCAGGCATCGCTCTGATTCTCATGCTCTGGAATCCGATGGAACCTGCCCGCCGTGTGACAGCTTCTGTACTGCACACTGCCGCTGATCTGATCGCCCGATGATGCTGTAGGATTCTCTCAGTTCACACCTGAACCATGATCCTTTCTCAAAGCACCGATCTCAAGACCCGCCAGATCGTTTGGACTGCCCGATGCAACGACGACTCCCCCATGGGGTCTCGCCTGCAACCTCAGTTGGGCATCTCTGCCTTCGCCATCGCAGGGCAGTTCGCTGAGGTGTGGGCAGACGACGTGGTGCCTGTGACATTCAACTAGGTGGCACAAGGGGGACTCTGATTCCCCCTTCTCACCCTGTAGGATTCTCTCAGTTCAACGGAACTCCAATGACCTACGGTTTCGCAGTCCAACCCACCGCCTGGGGTGCTTTTGATCCTCACGGTTGCCAGTGGGCAGAAAACATGAATCACGCTTACGCCATCGCCAAAGTCTGGGGTGAGGAGTGCATGGTTTGGATGGTGCCTGCAACTGGCAAAGCGGTTCGCTGGTGCCGAGCAACCGAGATCACTGACGCCATCGCTGATCTGGTGTTCGGCGTCTGAAGTGGCACAAGGGGGATCGCGGTCCCCCTCCCCCTGCCTGTAGACTTCTCTCAGTTCACACCTGAACCATGTTGAACACTTTGATCCGCACCGCTGTTCGCAGCATCCTGATTCAATACGGTCCCCATACCTGCAGCGATCTTGTGCGCGAACTGGGGCTAGATCCCCGTCGCCATAAAGGCACCATCCACGCCATTATGGTTGACCTTGAGAAGGAAGGAACCCTAGCTGCAACCCGAGCAGACAATGGCAAACGTGATCTGTGGTTTGTCATTCCTACCGCAATTCGCAAGCGCGATCGTATCATCGCCGCAATGGTAGGTTGATCAAAAGGGGGGATTAATTTCCCCCCCAATTCTTTACTCTTAAGATCATGGCTTTAGGTTTCGCGATTCGCTTCCAGTCTCCCTACAACGCTTGTGAGTGGAGAACGCAAACCTTCCCCACCCTGGTGGAGGCACAGCGTATGGTAGAATTCTATCGCTCCTGTGGTTCCCCTGCTGAACTGGTCAAATGATCATCCGCACTCCCCGCTTCATTGAACCGATCTTCTACGCTGCAATCGACCCTCGCGCCCGTGTTCGGGATGAGGCAGCAGCAGTCTCCATCGGCAACCGCTACGTCGGAATCTACCGCACCCACCACGGGTTTGAGGTTGCCTGGGGGATTCTGAACAGTCAGGGTGCGCTCTGACAAGTGGCACAAGGGGGGTCGCATCCTGATCCCCCAGCCCCTATAATTAAAGAGTCAACAGGGAACACCCCAATGCTGAACTTCTCCAAGGGTAACGCCAAACTCGGCACCCACACCCTGATTTTCAACCTGCCCGCTGGCAAGACCTGCCCCGGTGCAATGTTCTGCAAAAGCTTCGCTGCTGTTGATTCTAACGGTAAGCGTAAGATTGTTGACGGTTCACACACTGAGTTCCGTTGTTTTGCTGCTTCCTCTGAAGTGCAATACGATGCAGTATTTGAGAACCGCGCCCGCAATCTTAACACTGTTGTAGAGTATCTGCAAATTAGTGTTAATCATGCTGCAGATCAAATTAACGTTGCTCTGCAACATTTTCGGACTCGCAAAACCGAATTGGTTCGCATTCATGAGTCTGGCGACTTCTTCAATGTTGCCTATCTTGATGCCTGGATTGAAGTTGCAAAGCGCAATCCTGACCTGAAGTTCTACTGCTACTCTAAGAGTCTGGAGTTCTTTATGGCAAAAGCTTTGCCTGCTAACTTCTACATGACCGCATCTTATGGTGGCAAGTATGATTATCTGATCGATGAGGGATTCTTTACACGTTACAGCAAAGTTTGTATGAACGATGCTGACGCTGCAAAGCTTGGTCTCGAAGTTGATCACGACGACACACACTGTTTCGGTGACAAACCGTTTGCTCTTCTGGTACACGGTACTCAACCTAAAGGTTCTTCCTGGGGTGCTGCAATCCGTGAGCGTAGGAAGAACAAACAGTTTAGCGGTTACAGTAAAGTGACAGTCTGAAAGGTGGCATACAGGGGCACTCTAGGGTGCCTCTTATGCTCTACAATTCTTTCAGTTCAAACAAAGCACAATGACCCGTTATCAAGTGTACATTCCCTCTGCACCTTATGAGTCAGAGAGTACTCATGATCTGGACAGAGCTTGGGATCTCTGCCTCTCTATGTCTGAGGAGTTTGGTTATGCTCAAGTGCGCCACAATGGTGTAATTTTGGGAGACTACACAGACGGCAGAGCTTGATACAAACGGGGGGCAACTTCGCCCCCTTAAGTATCACGAACGCATGGTGGACAGCCATTCGTTCGGCACATTCGTGAACAGCAGTTATACGATATAACGTTATCGTTATAGCGGCGCGCCCTGCGATTAAAAATGGTTAACTACCCTAACCTACAGAGGTGACAATTCGACCTCTAAATATCACACTCATAAAAAATTTTCCGGAGTATAAGAATGCCACAAAAACGAAAAGCAACTTGTTATGGTTGGGGGATTTTCGGAGGAAAGCATAAGAAAGATAAGAGATGCTCGAAGGGTATTTTTAGATCATCCGCACAAAAAAGAGCATCATCGAAAAGAAAGAAAAAGTAAGATCTTATGAGACCCCTTTATAATATTCCGTATTCCGCTATGAGATCCAAACAGAAACCTTATTGGAATTTTTGGAAAGTTGTTTTCGCAGGGTGGTTAATACGCTATCCTAAGATAGTCTTTGTGCCCCTCGGAGTGTTATTTGCGTTCATATATAATGCGTTGGTGAAATAAAAAGTATGAAAAAAAATCCCGGAGAAAAAATTTACCACATCTATGCCCGAGGAGAGTGTATCTACCATTCTCTCAAGGAAGATGAGTTTAATGCGACGTGGACTGCACTGAATCGTCTGGCAGAATTACTGACAGAAAGTGCAGAACTTTCGTATGAAGAGCTCTATAATGATAAGAGAGTATTATTAGAATCATCTCATTGACAAAACATAAATAGCACGATAAAATTGATCTGAAAGATATTATTCTTATGGCAAAAGGATTTACTGTAAAAGCGACGGCACCCAAACCTTCAGATATGGAATGGGACTATGAGGCAATTAAAGAAAGAATGAAAGGTAAATCGATTGTCTTCTGTCTGCCCGGTAGAGGATGTTCGTTTATTTTTCTGAAAGCATTTGTACAACTCTGTTTTGATCTTGTACAAAATGGTATGAGCATTCAGATTTCTCAGGATTATAGTTCGATGGTGAACTTTGCACGTTGTAAAGTACTTGGTGCAAATGTTCTCCGTGGTCCGAAGCAAATTCCTTGGGATGGTAAACTGCAATATGATTATCAACTCTGGATTGATAGTGATATTGTATTCACAACTGAAAAGTTCTGGCAACTCTGTGATCTTGCTCTGAATGAACAGGGAGAAGAGAAAGAGATTGTTGCTGGTTGGTATGCAACAGAAGATGGTCACACAACTTCAGTAGCTCATTGGTTGGAAGAAGATGACTTCCGTAAGAATGGTGGAGTCATGAATCATGAAAACGTTGAGTCTATTTCGAAGCGTCGTAAGCCATTCACTGTTGATTATACTGGTTTTGGTTGGGTACTAATCAAGAAGGGTGTATTTGAGAATCTCGAATATCCTTGGTTTGCTCCGAAGATGCAAGTCTTTGAGTCTGGTGCAGTACAAGACATGTGTGGAGAAGATGTATCATTCTGTCTCGATGCAAAAGAAAATGGTTTTGAAATTTGGTGTGATCCTCGCATCCGTGTCGGTCACGAAAAAACTCGCGTAATTTGATAACAGGAGATTATTATGGCAAAGCGTCCATCGCTCACTAACGGAAATAAAATTGAATCTCATCCCAAGTCAACTCGTCAGGGTCTTGGGAAACATACAAAATACGCCGCATCATCTCGAAATGGTGCTCGTAAGAAATACAGAGGGCAGGGAAAACCCTGATTATACTCTCAATTCAGTCGGACCTTATGAGTCCGACTTTTTTTATGTTCTTATGCCCGGATTTATCTCTGGGTGAAATGTATGACCCGGAAAAGCCGTCTCTAAAATAAATAACTAAAATGACCAAAGGATTTTATGACTGAGATTGAATCTCACATCGCCAATTGGATTCGAAGTGTGTCTGAGATTCGACCAGAGTTGAGTGGATTTGCAGTTTTTCCTTTCTCTTCACGGGCAAACTATAAGGTTGTTGAGTGTAATGCAAAAGATATTGAACCCATATCTGGTTATGATGTGGTAATTTATGCCATTGAAGATGACTTTACCCTTGAAGATGTTCAAGAATGGGTAGAGTATCATAATAACAAGCATGAAGATTGGTTATTTTTTGAAGATTGTGCATCATATGATACTTATGTTGGCGGTATTCAGACCAATAATGGCAAATATAACCTCATTTTGATGCAAAGTGGTGAAGATTTAAGACAAAAAAGATTGAAACTAGCAAAAACCAAGTATTATGATCATTGGGATGATGACTATTTGAAAGAAATATTGGGAGATGACTACGAAATTGTGAAGAATTCGGGATAGCAACCCCGTAAAAAGTTCTGTTTTTAATCGTAGGAGAAAAAACAGATGGCAATGAATCCAAATCCTGATCGCAATGAGTCTTATATGAAGGAAATGTGGGGTACTTCCCACTTAATTACCGACTATTGGACCAAAAAATCAACACCTGACGATGATCAGAAGATGCTTCGTGAGATTGTTGAAGATGATATGACACCTAAGAAGCATGATTTTCATCATCAGAAGGAAATTCATGAAAAAATTAGAAACGATGATGACTATGATGACTGGGAATACGGTACAGAACCAATTTTTGGGTGATAAATAAGATAGATTTATTCTATTTTTATGCCTCTAGAGAGGGTAAGTACAGGTTTTAAAGATTTAAGCATGACCTTTCAGATTAGCCCTCTGAATAGTGACATAATTGCGCTCAAAAATGAATCAGCAATTGCTCGATCCATTCGCAATCTTGTGCTTACTCAACCCGGAGAGCGTTTTTTTAATCAAAATCTTGGTTCCGAAGTCGGAAGTTCCTTATTCGAAAATGTTGATGGCATTTCTGCTTCGATTATTCGAGAACAAATTGAAAATACAATTAATAATTATGAACCAAGAGTAAATTTAACCGATGTGATAGTTCAACCTAACTATGATAGTGGTGAATTTAATGTTACAATTCAATATAGAATAATTGGAATAGATGTTCCATTTCAACAGTTATCATTCGCACTACAGCCAACACGATAAATGGCATTAGTAAATTTTACAAATCTAGATTTTGATCAGATAAGGACTTCGATCCGAGATTACTTAAAATCAAACTCAAATTTCACTGACTATGATTTTGAGGGATCTAACTTATCGACCTTAATTGATGTTCTTGCCTACAACACATACATTACATCATATAATGCAAATATGATGAGTAATGAGGTGTTCATCGATAGTGCTACGTTGAGAGAGAACGTTGTATCTCTTGCAAGAAATATTGGTTATGTTCCAAGATCAAAAACTTCTTCACGCGCAAATATATCTTTCTTTGTAGATACCACAGGATTTACCACAAGACCCCTAACATTAACACTTAAAAAGGGAACTGTTTGTACCTCTACCAGTTCTTTTGAAAATCAAAATTATACATTTACTGTTCCTGAAGACATTACAAGACCAGTAGTAAATGGAATTGCATCGTTTGATAACATCACAATTTATGAAGGAACATTTTTAATTTCCAATTTTACAGTTAATGCAAATAATCCAAACCAAAGATTCATTTTAGATAACGCAAGTATTGATACTCAATCAATATCTGTAAAAGTTAGAAATACCCAGGCAAGTACAGTAAGCAGAAAGTTCACTCTTGCGGATAGTCTATTAACCGTAAATGCATCATCTAAGGTATTCTTTATTCAAGAAATTGAAGACCAAAGATATGAGTTAATTTTTGGAGATGGGGTATTTGGAACTAAACTTGACAATGCAAATTATATTGAAGTATCATATGTCACCACAACAGGTGAATTAGCAAATGGAGTATCTGCATTTACCTTTAATGGAAGAATAGTAGATAATAATAATCGTGTTGTAACAGCAGGAATATCCTTAGTTAGTACAAATACTCCTTCTAGAGGTGGAAAGGATATTGAATCTGTTGATTCTATTAAAAAATATGCGCCAAGAATATATGCATCTCAGAATCGTGCAGTAACTGCATCTGATTATGAATCTATAATCCCACAAATTTATCCAGAGACCGAATCTATTTCAGTTTTTGGTGGTGAAGAATTGAATCCACCAAAATATGGTAAAGTTTATATTACAATTAAACCTATCAATGGAGCATATGTTTCCAGTCAGGTTAAAGATAACATAAAAAGAAGTTTAAAGAAATATAGTGTTGCTGGTATAGTACCTGAAATTATTGATCTTAAGTATCTTTATATTGAATTTGATAGTTCAATTTACTATAATTCCAATTTAGCATCAAGTGCAGACTCTGTAAAGAATATAGTTTCTACAAATATTAATGCCTATGCTAAATCATCTGAATTAAATAGTTATGGAGCAAGATTTAAGTATAGTAAGTTCTTAAAAATTATTGATGATAGTAATCAGGCAATTACTTCTAATATCACTTCAATAAGAATAAGAAGAGACTTAAGGCCATTAACAAATCAGATCGCTGATTATGAAATATGTTATGGAAATTCTTTCCATGTAGCAAAAAATACTGGATATAACATTAAATCTTCAGGTTTTAGTGTCAGCGGTTTAAATGGAACTGTTTATCTTTCAGATCTTCCAAATGCTGATGGTATTACTGGATCAATATTCTTATTCTCTATTACCTCCAGAACATCTGCAACGGTTGTAAGAACTAATGTTGGAACAGTTAATTACCAAAAAGGTGAGATTTTATTAAATCCAATTAATATTACCTCAACTTCTAAGAATAGTGGAGGAGAACCTATTATCCAGATATCAGCAATTCCCACTTCCAATGATGTGATTGGATTACAGGATCTATATCTTCAATTAGATCCTTCTTCAAGTGTGTTAAATATGGTATCAGATGAAATATCTTCAGGTGCTGGTATCTCAGGATCATCATATGTTGTAACATCAAGTTATCTAAACGGAGACCTCGTAAGAATATAAAATGTCAGAAACAAGAATTAAAATCAGTTCAGTTGTTGAAAATCAACTCCCCGAGTTTGTAAGAGAAGAATTTCCTTTAGTATCAGAATTTTTAAAGCAGTATTATACTTCTCTAGAAAGTCAAGGGCTTCCATATGATCTTATTCAAAATTTAGATAAGTATGTAAAGTTAGATAACTTATCTAATTTAACTGTTTCTACAACTCTTACGTCTGATATAACTTTTTTTGACACTACTATTAATGTAACATCAACAGCAGGATTTCCTGATAGATATGGTCTGATTTTAATTGATGATGAAATTATTACTTACACCTCGAAAACATCAACTTCATTTGTAGGTTGTGTTCGCGGTTTTAGTGGTATTACGTCATTAGTAAACTCAAATAATAATGATGAGTTGGTTTTTAGTGAATCTGTATCTAAAGATCACACTAATACAACTAAGGTTAATAACTTAAGTGTTCTTTTCCTTCAAGAATTTTTTAATAAACTAAAATATCAAGTAACACCGGGATTTGATGGTAGAGAATTATTCTCCTCTTTGAATAAGCGTGTTTTTGTAAAACAAGCAAAAGATTTTTATTCATCCAAAGGTTCAGAGGAGTCATTTGAAATTCTCTTCAGGGCATTGTATGGTCAAGATGTTCAGGTTATAAGACCACAAGAATTCTTAATTCGACCATCGGATGCTCAATATATGATAACCCAAGATATTGTTGTAGAAGCAATATCTGGCGATCCTTTTGAGTTATTGAATCGTACTATTAATCAAGACCAAAATACATTCCAATCAAAGGCTCAAGGAACTGTTACTCAAGTAGAGAAAATTCTGAGAGGCGCAAAAGAATATTATATTCTTAGTCTAGACTATGGTTATCAGAGAGATACGACCGTAGATGGAACAGTATTTGGACAATTTTCTATTCATCCCAAGACATTATTAATTACTGCAATTACTGATACTGATCCAAGTGTTGGTGGATTTACTCCAAGTTCTACTTCATTAGATGTTGACTCAACAATAGGATTTCCACAATCAGGTAAACTTTTAGTTGACTTAAGTAATGGTACTCAAATTACCATTACTTACCAAGATAAAACATCTACACAATTTTTAAACTGCACTGGAATTACTCAGGTATTACCATCGGGCACAGAAATTAAGACTGATGCCTATGCATATGGTAAGGGTAATACTAGCAACATTACGTTTAGAGTTACTGGTGTTTTATCAGATATCTCTTTAAATCAAAATAATAGTGAATTTAGCATTAATGATCCCATTAAGATAAAGACATTGGGATCTGATATTTCTGATCCAAAATTCAATAATTGGTTTTTTAATATTTCGACCTCCTATGATTCTAGTAGAATACAACTGCTAGATTCATCTACTAATACGTATCGGATTGATTTTTACGACACTCATTCATTTGTAGTTGGTGATAGAGTTTCTATATTGTCTTCTTCAGGTACAACAGTGCTTGGGACAGTAACTGGTTATGGCAATTCAAAAGCAGTTGTAATAGCGGCACAATCGTCTCTGAGCGTGTCTCTTACCTATGTGGTAACCAAACTACTTTCGAGAGGTAATTCTTCCAATTATCAGGATTTAAGTAAGTTTTCCACAAATGTACAGAATGTTTATATCGATAACGAGAACTCTCTAATTGTTGCATCACCATCTCTTCCATCATATTTAAATCAACCTATCAATGTAAATGATAAATCTGTTACATTTTCAGGTTCTTTTAGTGGAACTGATTTAACGATTGGTAATCATCCATTCTACACTGGAGATGGAGTTTATTATAGATTTAGTGGTTCAAATAATAATATAGGAATAGCAAGTGGATTTTATTTCGTTAAAAAGGTTGATAGCACTACAATTAAATTATCTAAGAGTAGATCAAATATTCAAGCTAATAAATTTGTATCTGTAAGCGGAACAGTTACGAATAACAAATTAGAGTTCTCTTCTTTTGTTTCTGAAACAACTTCAAGTCCAAAACAATTAGAACCACAAAAACTTCTTAGAAAAGTATCAACTCCTGTAGATGATTCCAGTAACACTGAAACAATATCAGGCCCTATTGGTATTCTTATTAATGGAGTTGAAGTATTAAATTATAAATCGCAAGATAATATTTTTTATGGTCCCATTGAAGATATAATTCCAGTATCAACTGGATCTGGTTATGATATTATTAATCCTCCAGTACTGTCAGTTAATGATCAAACTGGTAGTGGTGTCACTGCATATTGTGCGGTAAGAGGTCAGTTATCACGAATTGATATTATCGATCCTGGATTCGATTACTTAGAAATTCCAACTATTAAAATTACTGGCGGAAATGGAACTGGTGCGGAAGCAAAAGCAAACTTGATTATTTTTGACCATTATGCACACTTTAATGCAAGCACATCATCATTGGCTGTCAATGAAACTGATGATACCATAACATTTATCGATGATCATAAATTCAGAGATTATGAAAATGTTGTATATGAGAATCAAGGACAAACAAGTGTTGGTGGATTATCAAATAATTCAGCATATTTTGTATCCGTAGTTTCTTCTAAAAAAGTAAAATTACACGCAACTTATTCTGATAGTGTTTTAGGATTAAATCCTATACAACTTTCAAATACCGGATCAGGTATTCAGAGATTTAGAACAGTTTCTAAGAAGAAGAGAATAGGTTCTATTGATATTATCAATGCTGGGTCAAATTATGAAAATAAAAAGACCACTGCAAGCGAGTCAAATATTAATGCGGCTACTGATACAGTAACCATCAAAAATCATGGTTATAACAGTGGAGAAATTGTTGTATATAATTACACAGGGTTCCCTGTAATTGGTCTGTCATCAACTTCAAAATATTATGTTACTAAGATTGATAATGATAATTTTAAACTATCATTGGTAGGAACATCTAGTACTCAAAGTAGAGATGTATTTTATAAGACTAATCAATACGTTGACTTTACTGGAATTGGTACAGGAACTCATATTTTCAACTATGAACCTATAGAGGTAACAATTTCAGGTGTCATTGGAATTTCTACTCTGTCTGGACAGGATTTCAATGCAGTACTGCAACCTATTTTTAGAGGTTCGATCAATTCCGTTCATGTACAAAATGGTGGTTCTTCATATGGATCACAAGAAATTATCAATTACAACAGGCAACCAGAAATATCTTTATTGACTGGTTCTGGTGCTCAATTAACTCCTGTAGTTAATAATGGATCCATAGTAAATGTAATTGTTAATAATAGTGGAACAAATTATAATTCAATTCCAAACCTTGTTATAAATGGAACTGGATCTGGCGCAATTTTAACTCCAATCGTAGTAAATGGATCTATTACTGAAGTAAAGGTTATTTACGGTGGAGTAAACTATTCAACATCGGGTACTAGTATTAATGTTGTCTCTGCAGGATCTAATGTAGAGTTACAGGCTTCTATTAAATCCTGGAACATAAATCTTTTCGAAAGATATTTACAGACAAATCAGATCACAGAAGATGATGGTGTATTAGATAATAGTCCTTCTAATTTTGGTTTACAATACTTCCATCTTTATGCACCTAGAAAATTCAGATCCTCGGTATTCGGAACTAGATACCGCGATGGTGAAGTTTTTTATGATCAAGATTTAATTGTAGATGGTGGTAGAGAAATTAATTCTCAAGCACACTCACCAATAATTGGATGGGCTTACGATGGAAATCCAATTTATGGGCCATATGGTTATTCTACACCATCTGGTGGAACTGTCAGATCTATGGTCTCTGGTTATCAAGTGGATTTAAAACCAAATAGACCTAGCACTTCAATATATCCTGTTGGATATTTTGTTGATGATTATAAGTTTGTTGGAACTGGGGATCTTGATGAGCACAATGGAAGATTCTGCATCACTCCTGAATATCCAAATGGTGTTTATGCATACTTTACCACAATCAATAGTGGTAGTGTAGAATCTTCAGGGGTATTTAGAAATTATAAATTACCAGTATTCCCATATTTCATTGGAAATACTTATAATTCCAAGTTTATTGATTTTAATTCGGAAAGAACATCAAATCAATCACAAATAGATATCAATAAGACTAATTGGATTAGAAATACTTATCCTTATAATCTAACTAGAAGAAATAGTGGATATCAATTTTTATATGATCCCAATAAAGTTAGAGAACAAATCTCATTCGTTCAAAATGTATCAAAAGGTGGTATTAACTCCATAGGAATTGTTACTGGAGGATTTAATTATAAAGTAAATGATTCTGTAATTTTTGAGCAATCTGATTTGGGACCTATATCCCCATCTGCAAAGGTTACCTCACTGAAAGGAAAATCGGTAACGAGTGTAAGTGTAGCAACTTCACAAATAAACAATGTAGAATTTTATTCTTCGAGTGTTACTGGAAATCAATATGTTGCAATATCAACTACACCACATGCATTTAGCAATCGCGATTTTGTAACCATCTCAAGTAATTTTGAAGTTGAAAAAACTTCAATTTCTAAAGTTATCGCAAACAATTTATTTGTTTCAAATGGAATTGCATCCACGACTGTAACAGGACTGGTAACTTATTTCAATGTTTTCACTAATTTAAACTCTATTGATATTGCAGAAAATGATTTTTATCAAATATCAAATGAAATTGTAAAAGTTTTAAATGTAGATACAAAATCTTCTAGAATTAGAGTTTTAAGAAACACCAACAATATTAGTGGTGCAACAAATTATGATTCTGGAACACAATTAACTGAACTTCCTAGAAAGTTGTATGTCAATTTCACGGTTGACAATACTTATGAGCAGAGACAGAATACTCAACTTTATTTTGATCCTGCAGAATCTTTAGGAATTGGAACTACAGCAGGCCCTGGAATTACTTCCACTTTATATTTCTCAAATCCTGGTGTTGGTTTAACTCAGGTATCCATTCCAGTAAGATCGATTTATTTACCAAATCATAAATTCAATTCTGGAGATGAAGTTGTTTATTCATCAAATGGTGGAACTTCAATATCCGTTTCTGTAAATGGATCTTCTTCATATCTCTTAGGCAACAATAGCACTCTTTATGTTACAAAATTATCAAATGATTTGATAGGAATTAGTTCAGTTAAGGTTGGACTAGGTACTACTGGTCTATCAACATCATCAGACCTATTATATCTTACCAATCCAGGATCTGGACAAATTCATAGTTTCACTACAAACTATGCAAATGTTCTTAAAGGTAAGATTGTAAAGAATAGAGTTACTGTTTCTACAGCATCAACTCATGGACTGCAACTTGGAGATATTGTAAACTTAAGTGTAATATCTGGAGTTACCACTCAAGTTTCAGTTTCTTACAGTGATTTTACAAGAAGAACTATTATTAATGCTAGAAGTTTCTTATCATCAGATGTAAATGTAACTTTCAATACCATAACTATAGCAAATCATGGTCTGAAAACAGGTCAAAAAGTTGTTTATACATCATCATCACCATCTGGTGGATTAGAAAGTCAAAAAATTTACTATGTTGTTGTTGTAGATGAAAATACAATAAGACTGTCAAATATCTCCTACTATTCCATCAGACCAGAAAGAAATGTTGTAAATATAACTTCTGCTTCTTCTGGTTCGATACTTCCAATCAATCCTGCATTGACATTAACGGAAAATAGTACGTTAGTTTTTGATGTATCCAATTCATCACTGTCATTTACCAGAGGTGGAGTACCTTATTCCGCATTTGATCTTGACTTTTACAAGGACTCTTCTTTCAAATATAAATTTGATTTTAGTTCTTCAACCAATATTGAAGTGCAAAAGGTTGGCCAAATAGGTATTTCCACAAATGCTACGGTTTCTTTACGTTTAAATGATAAAACACCCAGAAAACTTTATTATAAACTCACACCAGTAAATACCAATATCGCACCTACTGAGAAAACAGAGTCTATTGTCGATTATGAAGTAGTTGATAATAACTCAGTTAATGTAGTTTCTAGTGTGTATAGTGGATCATTCCAAATCAATGGTATCACTACAAATACATTTAAATTTAACCTGAATAAAATACCAGAAAGATCCAGTTACAATACGTTAGAATCTGTAATAAAC
>Ga0222714_10002800_pt1 | contig 18187 bp, 11 predicted proteins | sample C33_3DmetaG_FD_165048 | JGI IMG/M metagenome (GOLD analysis project Ga0222714, IMG submission 165048) | Estuarine water microbial communities from San Francisco Bay, California, United States - C33_3D | ecosystem: Environmental > Aquatic > Marine > Unclassified | place: USA: California...
CAGAAGATATGGACCCTGAAGGTAGGGGATATAAAAATCTGATGAAAATGATGATTGAAGACGGATTCTTCAAGTATCTTCCAAAAGAAGATGACGCTTGGGTAGAATTTCTTCAACCAATTATGAAACTAACAAGAAAAGAAAAAAAACGATACAAAAACAACAATTAATTATGAAAGAAACACAAGATTTAACGAAAATGGAGTTTTTGATTAAACTCAACGACAACATCGTCGTTCAAAGGTTTTTTAATGTTAAGGGTTACAATGAGACCGCAAAAAACAGCATGGAACTTTATGAGTACATGAAAACGGTTTCAGCCTACATTGAAGGATATTTGAAAGACAAAAGTTTGGACTACATGACGGAAAACGCGGAATTGATTATGAATGACCCTTCGGTTATGAATACATCAAAAACCGATGGACCTGAATGGTTTTACATTTATGTGAAGATGGGAGAACAGACAATTTGTCATAGGGGGTTTGATGCCAAAGTGTACCCACCAAAGGCTAGATACACCGTAGACATACGACCAGAGATAAAAACTATTTTGAAGTCGCTGACTGACATTTTTTCAGGTGAAAATTTTTCTACAACATATATGAATTATCAACTCGCTTGATAGTATTTATCAACACAAGTCAAAGTAAAAACAGTTATGTCAAGCGAGAAAAATTTCGGATATTTAGGAAACACATTTCAAATTCAACTTATTAATCAACTAATCGTAAACAGAGATTTCGCTCGTGCGATTATTGATGTGTTGGATTCAAAATACTTTGATAATCAATACTTTAAAATCATTACACAATTGATTAAAGAGTATTATATCAAGTATGAAAGTGTTCCTACTTTTGAAACTTTAGACCAATTGACTCGTTCTGAAATTAGTTCTGACAGTGCAAGAAAAATCGTTCTTGACACATTAACCCAAATTCGTGAAGTAAATTTTGAAGGTCACCAATTCGTAATTGAAAAGGCACTTAAGTTCTGTAAACAACAAGAACTTCAAAAAGTGATGACCAAAGCTCAAAAGATTATTGACAAAGGTGACTTTGAAAGTTATGACCAATTAGAAGAGATGGTTAATAAAGCTCTTCAGGTTGGTGAAATTGAGGAAGGTGAACACGATGTATTCACAAATTTGGACCAAGTGTTAGATGAAGATTATAGACACCCAATTCCAATGGGGATTCCAGGTATTGACAATCTATTGAAAGGTGGATTAGCAAAAGGAGAATTGGGTGTAATCTTAGCACCAACTGGTGTTGGTAAAACAACAGTACTAACAAAAATTTGTAACCACGCATTTAATTTAGGTTACAACGTTCTTCAGATATTTTTTGAAGACAACCCAAAAATTATCCAAAGAAAACACTTCACACTTTGGACAGGAATTGCTCCTGATGAACTTTCATTCCACAAAGATGTTGTTATGGAAAAAGTTAGAGATATTAAAGAAAATACAACAAACAGGTTGATTTTAAAGAAATATGCTTCTGATACCTTAACAATGAGTCAAATCAAAAATCAAATTAGAAAGATGATTGCGGAAGGAACAAAAATTGATATGATTAGTTTAGACTATATTGATTGTGTTGTTCCTGACAAAAACTTGGGGGATGAATGGAAAAGTGAAGGTTCCGTGATGAGAGGATTTGAAGCAATGTGTCACGAATTGGACGTAGCAGGATGGACTGCAACTCAAGGAAATAGAAGTTCAATATCATCAGATGTTGTTACTACTGACCAAATGGGTGGTTCAATTAAGAAGGCACAAGTAGGACACGTTATCATATCAGTCGCAAAGAGTTTACAACAAAAAGAAATGAAACTCGCGACAATAGCTATTACCAAGTCAAGAATTGGACGTGATGGTATCGTGTTTGAAAATTGTAAATTTGATAACGAACTCATGGAAATTGATACAGAAAGTTCAGTAACTTTCTTGGGTCTTGAAGAACAAAAAGAAGAACGAAATAGGAACAGAGTCAATGAACTATTGGCAAAAAGAAAACAACAACAACCAATCAATTAAAATTTAAAAAAGGAGAAAAATAAAAAATGGACGCATCACAAAAGATATTGTCAGACCTCACGGTGTATATGAAATACGCTAAATTTTTACCTGATGTTAACAGGAGAGAAACGTGGGAAGAGTTAGTAACAAGAAACATGAACATGCACATCAAAAAGTACCCACAACTAGCAGGTGAAATTGTGGAAGTATACAAGTATGTTTATGATAAAAAAGTTTTACCATCAATGCGCTCAATGCAGTTTGGTGGAAAACCAATTGAAATTTCACCAAACAGAATCTACAACTGTGCATACCTTCCAATTGACCATTTGGACGCATTTGCAGAAAGTATGTTCTTGTTGTTAGGTGGAACTGGTGTTGGGTACTCAGTACAAAAACACCACGTAGAAAAATTACCTGAAATTAGAAAACCAAATCCAAACAGAACAAGAAGATTCTTGGTTGGTGACTCAATTGAAGGTTGGGCAGACGCAATTAAAGTATTGATGAAATCTTACTTTGGTGAAAATTTGTCAACACCTGAATTTGATTTTTCAGATATTAGACCAAAGGGTGCACAACTTGTAACTTCAGGTGGTAAAGCACCAGGACCTCAACCCTTGAAGGATTGTCTTCATAAATTAAAAGGTATGTTGGACGCTAAAGAAGATGGTGAGAAATTAACACCAATTGAAGTTCACGATATGGTATGTCACATTGCAGACGCAGTTCTTGCAGGTGGTATTCGTAGAGCAGCTTTGATTTCATTGTTCTCAGCTGATGACAACGAAATGATTTCTTGTAAGTCAGGTGCATGGTGGGAAACAAATCCACAAAGAGGTAGAGCAAACAATTCAGCGGCGTTGGTTAGACACAAGATTACCAAAGAATTTTTCTTGGATTTGTGGAAACGTGTTGAAGCATCAGGAGCAGGTGAACCTGGTATCTACTTCACAAACGATAAAGATTGGGGAACTAATCCATGTTGTGAAATCGCGTTGAGACCAAATCAATTCTGTAACTTGTGTGAGGTAAATGTTTCTGACATTGAATCACAAGAAGATTTGAACAATCGTGTTAAAGCTGCGGCTTTCATCGGAACACTTCAAGCGGGTTATACTGACTTCCATTACTTGAGAGACATTTGGAAACGTACAACTGAAAAAGATGCATTGATTGGTGTGTCAATGACAGGTATTGGTTCTGGTGTTGTGTTGGGTTATAACATGAAAGAAGCTGCGAAACTTGTTAAAGAAGAAAACGCAAGAGTTGCTGAGTTGATTGGTGTTAACAAGTCGGCTCGTACAACTACTGTAAAACCTGCAGGGACAACATCTCTGACATTGGGAACATCTTCAGGTATCCATGCATGGCACAATGATTACTACATTCGTAGAATCCGTGTCGGTAAGAACGAATCAATCTACCAATATTTGGCAATGTATCACCCTGAGTTGATTGAAGATGAATTCTTCCGTCCACACGACACGGCAGTTATTTCTGTTCCACAAAAGGCACCTGAAGGGGCGATTTTGAGAACCGAATCACCATTCCAATTGTTGGACCGTGTTAAGAAAATTACACAAGAGTGGGTAAGACCTGGTCATAGAACTGGCTCTAATACACACAACGTATCCGCAACAATCAGTTTAAAACCCGAAGATTGGGAATTGGCGGGTGAGTGGATGTGGCAGCAACGTGACTTTTACAATGGTCTATCAGTATTACCCTATTCTAATCATTCATACATACAAAGTCCTTTTGAGGATTGTACAAAGGAAGAGTATGAAAGATTGTTCCAATCACTAACAAATATTGATTTAACAAAAGTTGTTGAATTAACAGATGAAACTGATTTGAGTGGTGAAATTGCTTGTGGTGCTTTGGGATGTGAAATTAAATAAAAATAAATCATAAAAATAACTTATAAAGGTGAGTAATTTAATTATTACTCACCTTTTGTATATTTATCAGTATGGGAATTAAAGGTGCAACAAAATATGAAAATGTCTTTGAAGAAAACCAAAGATATGGTTATTGGTTAGTTTTAGATAAAAAAATCTTTATAGACAAAGAAGCTAAAGTTTTTTGTAAATGTACTGAATGTAATTTAACCGAGAAATATGTCCCCGCATTTCAATTAATTAAAGGGATTTCAAAAAGATGTTCAGTTTGTGGATATTCAAACAAAGGTGAAAAAAATCCATCATGGAAAGGGTATAACGAAATACCATACGCTTGGTTTAGTAAATATTTTGAAAGAAAAAATAAAAAAAGAAGAAGTGGGGACATTTCAATTGAAGATGTTTACAATTTATGGATAACTCAAAATAAAAAATGTTCTTTATCTGGTTTAGAAATTGATTTTATTAAAAGAGATGATGGTATTTCAGCATCAATAGATAGGATTGATTCTAAGGTAGAATATGTTTTGAATAATATTCAGTTAGTTCATAAAGATGTTAATTTAATGAAAAACCATTTTAACCAAGATTATTTTTTAGAAATTTGTGAAAAAATTACAGAACAAAGAAGAAAAAAAAATTGAGTCGTCTGATTTTTACATTGAAGATGGAAAATATGTTTTCACAAAAGAGTTTCATTTAAGACGTGGTTCTTGTTGTGGGAATGGATGCCGGAATTGCCCATACCAACCAATTCACAAAAAAGGCAATACAACTATATTTATAGACAATGGCTAATGGTGTAACTTATGGTATTAATTTTCCTTTTAATGATTCATTAAAAGGGGATTACCTTTCTTTGTCTCAAAATCCTGACCAAGAAATAAGAAGTAATTTGATTCATTTGATTTTAACCAGAAAAGGTAGTAGATATTATTTACCTGATTTTGGTACAAAAATTTATGAATTTATTTTTGAACCATTGGATGGTGTTACCTTTGAATCAATTAAAGATGATATTAGAGATAATGTTAGTAAGTATATTCCTAATTTAATAATTAATGATATTGTTATTTTACCATATAATGAATATGAATCAGTTGGAACTTTAAACACAGAAAATTTAGGAAATGGTGTTTATAGAGTCGCAGGAAGAAATACTGAAGAATATACAGCTAAGATGAGAATTGATTATACTATTAGTGATAATGCATTTCAAACAAAAGATTTTGTAATTATAAATATTTAACATAAATGGCTGAGAAAAGAATATCCTATACCGTCCGAGATTTTGCCGCTATAAGACAAGAACTTATTGATTATACTAGACAGTATTATCCTGACTTAATTGACAATTTTAATGACGCATCAATTTTTTCTGTGTTGATGGATTTAAACGCTGCCGTAACTGACAACTTACATTATCACATTGATAGAAGTATTCAAGAGACGGTTCTTGAATTTGCCAAACAAAGAAGTTCAATATATAATATAGCGAGAACTTATGGTTTAAAAATACCTGGTAATAGACCATCAATTGCTGTTTGTGAAATTAGTATTAACGTACCAGTATTAGGTGACAGACCTAACCCTGATTATATGGGTGTATTAAAGGCGGGTTCACAATTTGTTGGTGCAGGACAAACATTTGAAAATATAAATGATATTAATTTTGCATCACAATACGACTCATCAGGAAATCCAAATCAAAAAGTAGTTCCAATTTTAGATGCTTCTAACAACGTTCAAAGTTATAATATTACAAAAAGAGAAGTATTGGTTAACGGAATAACAAAAGTATTTAAGAAAGTTATTACACCGGCAGATGCAACACCATTTTTAAGTTTATATTTACCTGAAAGAAATGTTATTAACGTTTCATCAATTATACAGAAAGATGGTATCACGTATAATAATATCCCAACATACCAAGAATTTTTAAGTCCTGTTGGTAAATGGTACGAAGTTCAAGCCTTAGCGGAAGATAATGTGTTTATTCCCGACCCAGGAAAAACAACCGACCAATCTAACATTAAAGTTGGAAAATATATTAAAACCAATAATAGATTTATTAGTGAATTTACACCTGAAAACTTTATGAAGTTAACATTCGGTGGTGGTAATACATCAGCGGATGACCAATTAGCTTCTTTTGCACAAACAGGTGTACCATTAAGAATTAATGATTACCAAAACAATTTAAGTTTGGGTTATATCCCAACACCTAATACTACTTTATTTATCCAATATAGAGTGGGTGGTGGACTTGAAAGTAATGTTGGGGTTAATGTTATTAATACGGTTGGTAATGTAATCTTTGATGTAAATGGTCCATCTATTGAAATTGCAAATGCTGTTAGAAACTCAATTCAGTGTACTAACATTACTGCTGCTATTGGTGGTGCAAATCCACCATCAGTTGAGGAAGTTAGAAACTATGTAACATTTAATTTTTCATCACAGAACAGAGCCGTAACAATAGGTGACTACTACTCAATTCTACAAAAAATGCCAGGTCAGTTTGGTGTTCCAGCTAAGATTGGTATTTTAGAAAATAATAATAAAATTAATGTTATTGTATTAAGCCAAGACGTTAATGGTAAAATGACACAAAATGTACCACAAGTTTTGAAAACTAATATTGCATCTTATCTATCTAATTACAGGATGATGAATGACTATATTAGTGTTGATACAGGTAAAGTTATTGATTTAGCATTTGAAATTTATGTAACTATTGCTAAAAATACAAATCAAAATTCTATTATTTCTGATGTTATTAGTAAGGTTAATGATTATATGTTACCACAGAGAAGAGAATTTGGTCAAGATGTTTTAATTTCTGAAATTAAAAGTATTGTTCAAAACATAGAAGGTGTTGTAAACATATCTGATGTAAAAGTGTTTAACAGAGTTGGTGGAAAGTATTCAACATCACAAACCGCACAAAAATACGAAGATTCAACTACCAAACAAATTAAGTTGATAGATGATGTTGTTTATGCGCAACCAACAGAATTTTATCAAATCAGATATTCTAATACAGATATCGGGGTCCGTGTGAAACAATAATATTCACAAGGAAATTACTTCAACTATTTTAGTAAAATAAGAGATTAACTATTTATGAGAAAGAACAATTATGCCTAAAAGTTATAGGATACGAACATCGGTAGGAAATAGTACACAATCTGACAAAACAATCAAAGTACAAGTTGACCAAGATTTTGATTTCTTGGAAATTCTTTCTTTGAAACTTACACAATCAGATGTGTATAGAAGTTTTTGTTCTGACTACGGTGTTGTCGTTGGTCGTGTAGTTGCCAATGGTGGATACGGTATACCAAATGCGAAAGTATCTGTGTTTGTACCAATTGATGCTGTTGACCAAAATGACCCTGTAATATCAGCATTATATCCATATAAGAATGTTACGGATAAAAATGAAGACGGTTATAGATATAACTTACTTCCGTATACACCTTCATATGAAGGACACGCAGCTACAGGTACTTTCCCAACGAGAGATGATGTTTTAACAAGAACTGAGGTATTACAAATATATGAAAAATATTACAAGTACACTGTAAAGACAAACGAATCAGGTGACTACATGATTGTTGGTGTTCCTTTAGGAAATCAACAAGTAATGTTGGATTTGGATTTATCTGACATGGGTTGTTTCTCATTGAGACCAACAGATTTAATTAGAATGAATCTTGGTAACCCAAAACAGTTTGACGGTAACCAATTTAAAAGTTCAGTTGATTTATCATCATTACCACAGATTGTTAACCAAAGAAGAAGTATTTCAGTTTCTTCATTTTGGGGAACAGGAGATGTTTGTGATGTTGGAATTACAAGGGTTGATTTTGATTTAAGAGATTTAAATATCACAATTGAACCTACGGCAACTTTCATGGGTTCAATCATGACATCAAATGATTCTGTGATGATAAAGAACAACTGTAAACCAAACTCAGAACAAGGTGACTTGTGTGGTATGGTTGCAGGACCTGGTAGAATTTTAGCCGTAAGACAAACAATAAATAGCAATCTTAATGGTGACCCAATATTAGAACAATATCAATTAGAACAAGGTGGTAAAGTAATTGATGAAAATGGTGCCTTTGTTGTTGATGTACCAATGAACTTGGATTATGTAACAACAAATGAATTTGGTGAATTAATATTTTCAAACAATCCAAGTGTGGGTATTCCAACAAAGGGTAAGTATAGATTTAAAATTAAAACAAATAAAGGTGAAAAAGAAGTTCCTGCAACACAAACATCAAAAAATATTATTGGCCCAAATTTATTAAATCTTTCAGCTTTTAATCCGAAAGGTAGTTTATTGCGTGGAAACTTTTTGGTTCCAAACATTAGAGAATATGGGTGGGATGGAGATGTTGACCCATCAACTAAAAGTGATGAGACTACAACATTTTCACCAATATTTGGTGATAACACTAAATTAATTGAAACAAAAACTTTTACATCATCTGATTTTGGTTCAGGTGGAAGAGCGTTATTAATCAGTTCAATTTTAGGTGAATATAAAAACATAACGTATAAAATTAATGATGTTACCGACACTTCAAAATGGGTTGATTTACCAAACTTAATTGACAAATTAGAAATCACTGTTGAGAAAAAAACAACCACAACCGTTGTTAACGGAGTTGTAATTGAAACACCACAAACAATAACTATTAATTTTAATAGTTACGATTATAAATTTTCACTATTTCAAAGGTCATACGCCTTTTCATTAGATTGGGATGATTACCCTAATAAAAACGAAGCCATTGGTTGTCAAGATTTTTTCTATGAATTAAATTATAACAAAGTTTATACAACCGCACAACTAATTGATGAGTATAGGAAAGGAACAAATAGAAGTAGATTCTTATCTATTAAAGAAATATTAGACAGAAGTTGTGATTCAGAAGTAAATAAATTTCCAATTAATGACGGAGTAAGAAACTTTGATTTACTATATTTTATAGTTTCAATTTTATTCCAAATATTTGGAATTATTGGTGGTTTACTTATTATAGTATATCATATTGTTAAATTTTTATGGAATACCTTCGCACCTGTAATATTACTTGGATTAATTACTCTATCAATTGTTAACGGAACTAATGAAGTTATTACCGCTGCGGGAACTAGTCTTGTGGGTGCTGCAACATTTGGTGCTGCGTTCGTACTTTTAGCACCAATTATTGCCAAAGCAATAGCTTGGTTTGCCGCCGCGGCAACACTAACAACATTATTTAATAAAATTAAGAAATTTAGATTTCCATCCTTTAATCTACCAATGATTACATACCCCGATTGTTCAACATGTGATTGTGGAACATCAGGGGATAATAACTTTGCAATAGATACTTTAGGTAATGGTGATGTCAATTCTTCACCAATGGCGGATGTAAATCTACCCGGAGCTTATGTACCATTTGATGGTGAAGATATATTATCAATTAAGAAAAATGCTGGATATGGTGAAGTATTTGCGGGTAATGATACTGTAGACACTAAAAACTTTGCTCGTACACCATATTATAGTAACGCAGCTGAAGAATATTATTGGAGTAGAAACGAAATACCAATCCCCGAAAGGATTAATCTATACAACACAAAAGGACATTATTTTAACACTTTACCTGGTGGTGGTTCTAATAGAATTAAAGTTTATCCAAATTATGATTTAAATAATAATTCATTTTATGAAGACCAACCAATGGTCTTTTTAGTTGACTCAGATGCTTTAACAACATTTCAAACAGGAAGTTTAATATCTTTTGTTAGTTTGGCTAAAACTTATGATGTGAATATTTTAAGCGCGTCAACAGTACAAAATGGGTTAAACAATTACTCAGTAACGGGAACAACAATATCCTCAGGTACAACTCCTTTAAATATTAGTTATGCAAATCCTGACGGTAGTGGTACTATTACAAAATCATTTAATATCGCACAAACATTATATAATAATGGTGTTGGTAGTTACACATTTCCATCTGATATTGAATATCACCAAGTGGTTACGGCAACTACAGTAGGTGAAATACAAAAAATTGTTAATTCAAAAACACCTGATACAGAATTATATAACAGTAGTTTTTACAATAGAATTATTAATGGTCAGATGACTGTTTATTATGATAAAGTTAAAGATGAAAAAGGTAAAGATACTGAAAACAAGAAAAACCCTGAACCAGTAACACCACTACAAAAAATTGAAAATTATAAAAACTTAGGGGTGATAATCTTAATGAAGGGAGTTGACCCATATACTACAAGACAAAAAACAAAAATAGATATTTCAAAACCATTTGGACTTGTTGATGGTTCTATGGTTGTTGAATCAAATTATAAATTAAATATACCAATAGCCCAAAATTTAAATCTTCTTAGACATGATTCATTAGTTAATAATAATGTTACATTATTCAATCAATCATATGTGTTTACACCATCAATTGGTAGTGGCTCATTTAAGTACAGTGCTTATACAACACACAACCACTCATTATATTCAAGTTTTGATAGTGGACATGATTCAGATAATACGACCAACCTTGTTAATAATCCTGTAGGTACTCAAATATCGGGATATTATGCCGCTGGTGCATCAGTACCATCAGGATTTTGGGCGGGACAAAATACATATGTGGCAAATAATAATTCAGATGGATATTTCACTAATGAATATGTTGAAGGTGGTGGATTAATGACTAGAAGATGTAAAAATTCAGAAACACGAACTTCATTTAATTGGTGTGGAGGGGGTTCCGTAACATACAATACAAATGTTTATTCAACGGGTATTACACTTAATATGTCAACAAGTTCTAAAATTATCATGAGGTCGGATAGATTACCACGTTCAAGCTCATTTGATGATAGATTTGTTTTTGCACAAAATAAGGCTTTTGCTGTTTATGTTGTTTCGGATAATGGTGTTTTATCTGAAATTGAAGGTAGTGTAACTTCAAACTCTGATTATACTACAAACGATTCTGTTGATTTTGAACAATCATATGGAACAAGTACAACATCAGTTATGAGTAGTTTTAGTTGTAATACAATTGTTCCGTTAGGTGCTTATCAACAAACACCACCAGACCAAATGACGCTTAAACCAAAAGAAGATTCTGTTTATTATACCGGTGGTGATACTGAATACCCAATTATAACAAATGGGTGTTATACTTTAGTTGCCAAAGATTTGGCAATCAGCGCTGATTTAAAATCATTTGCAGAATGGAAATCAAGATTCTTAATGGGTTTTGCAATTTGTAGAAATGTGTTTGGCATGACATTTACAAACAATTGGATTAATGGTGTTTTATATATGCCAGGTTTCCAAAATGACAAGATATATCCAGGTATTGAAGTTACAAACCCAACCTATGTTTATTGTAAAGAAAAACTGGTTTTTAAAGAAGAAAACAATTCATTCTTTTATCGTTCATCACCTTTCAATGAAAACAATGGTGACTTTGTTGGAATGGAAAATACTCAAGTTGCCGATAATTTTGGTAATCAATACTTTTTAGGTAATCCAACAACCATTGTGGATTTAGGTCCAAAAGATAATATAATTAAAAATGTTTGTGCTCAACCTGAATTTCAGGGGTATGTATTAGATAGATTAGAGGCAACATCATTTCAGGGAATTAGTGATTTAGTACAATTTTTTATTGTTAGTAGATTAACCAACGCAAGTTTCTTAGATAGACTTTTAAGTTTGGGTGATTCATCTATTAGTGAATTATTTAGTAGACCAGCACAAAAAATTGATGGTGATTTTGCACAATTAAATAGTATTAACAATGAAATGGGAGTTGTGCCTTTTTCACCTGAATCATACAGTCAACAGAATTTATTTTACGGAGCAAGTCCAAAACCTGTTGTCGGTGTGTTCTTTAGTTCTGATACGGTAACAAGGGATTATATTTCACCTGGTCGTGAAATATTTATAGACACGCCAACAAAATTTGGATATAATACATTTGGACACAAAACACAACAAGTACCAATGTATAGATGGGAAATTAAACAAGGTGACGCACCGTCACCAAGTATTTTTGGTGGTGAAATGAATAATTGGTTAACATCCCCATCAGATTTCTATGTCACACCATATCAAGGGATTGACAGGTTAAATGATAGTACATATTTTGCAAGTGAGGTAAAACACCCAACAGGTCAAAGACCTGGTTATATTTATAACTCAATACCTTTAAAAGATGTTAATGGTAATGTAACAGGTTTTACATACACAGGATACACAACACCTCCATTAAATGCTAGTAATAAAATTGTAGTTGGAGCACCTTATCATTTTTATTTTGGATTAAAAAAAGGTAAGACCGCTTTTGACATATTTGTAACTAAAAATCTAATTAATATATAATGGGTAACATTCAAAATGATATAACAATTATTAAAGGTAACCTTAGATACAAAGGTGCTTCTGAAAGGTTAATATCTTTACCTGTTGAATTTGTTGGGGACCGAAAACAATTAATAGATTCAGATAGAAGTAGAAATATTAACGCTGCGGAACAAACTGAAGTTGAAAGACAAGCATCAACAACATTTCGAATCGGTGGAAAAATATCAAACATATTTTCAAATATTATTTCAGGGACAACTGATTATGATGGGTATAAAAATTTCTTATATCTAACAAATCCATTATCTGTTGTTCAAAACAATCAAATTTTATTTAACAATTTTGAAAGAGTTCCTGATACATTTGGTTTAAAGTGGGGAGGACTTCCACAGTATAATGAATTTAATTTTATTAGAAACGATGTTGAAAATCCTCACAATGTTTTACAACCACAAAGTGCTTCAACATATAATTGGGGGGTTTACTTAAGTTATCCTTTTTCATCTGACACCAAACAAAAAATGTCATATGTTGATAAACAAATTAATGGTACACCATTAACATTTATTGCCGAAGAAGGGATACCTTTTACAATTATCAATACCGTTCAGAAAGGTGTTAACTATATTACTTTCAGATGTGCTGGTAATCACAACTTAAGAACATATCAATACGTTGAATTATCAATCAACTACAATGGTAATCGTTTATTTAGGGTTGATATATTGGGTGAACAAGGATACGATAATGAAAACACAAGTTTTTCAATCGTCAACCCTGGTTATACAGGAACCACATTTGTAAATGGGGTTTCAGGTACATTTAAAAGAATTGGAGACATTTCAAATTCAGGTGAAAGCAAATCAAGATATTATATTAGATTACATAAAATCTTAACCAATGAAAATGAGTCGGATGTTTCTAAAATGGGATTTGAACACGTACCATTTTCTAACCAACAAAAAATTGAATATTCTGCACTTACGCCAAATTTACAACAAAGAGTTTCAATAAAAGAAAACTCACAATCATTTAGTTTCACATTCAAAAAAGATTTGAATATTAGTACAATGGTTGATAACAATATGAAACCAATTACAGATGTATTTGTAACAATTGTTAATAAAGGATATTACGGATGGTTTAACAAACCAAAACCAACCATTACTGATGGTAAATATGGATTACAAAAAGGTTGGTCATTTAATTTCCATTCGGATAGTTTGGATGATTGGTGGGAAACAAACAACAATGATAACTTGGTTGAAATACCTGTTAGTTCATATAATAAAGTGTCAAATGGTAAAACATATACATTTTATTATAATGAATCATTAAAAATTGATGATGTTTTATCAGGTGATTTTTGTGAATATAACGACATTGAACAGATGGAATATGTTATATCTAATTGTAAGCATAAGATAACCTTTAATGACTTATTATATCAAACTGAAATATTAGTTCCACCAAGTAATAACCCACCTGGTTATTTTTATGCGCCGCACAATCCTGTTAAGTTAAGAGACTTTGCGGATTCTGTTAATACTGCTGTAGGTCAAAATGTAAACACAAGACCAGCATGGGCGTATTTCTCACAAAACCTTAATACTTGGATATATAGAACAATATTGGAGTATGGTGTTTTTGAAAATGGAAACGGTGTTGATTATCCGTTTTTAAATGATGCGCATTATCCGTTTTCACAAATATTGTTCTTACAATCAACACCATTTAGTAACATAAACCAATCAGTTGAGGTAACCGCTCAACCAATCAAAGATTTGTGTGAATAATTTTAGACTAAGATATAATCCCCTTCAAAACGCAAATACAGATATTGATTTGGCGTTACAGACACCCATCTTAACAACATGGGATTTAAATGGTGTAAATGAAAGTATTGATGTTTTTGAAAATGAAATTGTTCAAAAAGCTGTCAACCCAATTGATAACTTTGAAACCATAAGATATTCACACGCACGTTGGGCTCCTCAGATTATTAATGTTGACCCAAAAACTAGCACCCATTATGATTTTTATTTTTATTCGGCAACAACTGATTCATCAATAACTGCAACAACAACAAATACGGCATGGGTTACCGATTATAGGGCAAACGGATTTACAAGTAGACAAATTTATTATAATGAAGATGTTTTTTCAAAATCATATTTTAAATTAGATTTTTATGATTCTAAAAAAAGAACATCACAACAAAATTTATTAACAATTATAATTCCAACACAACAAGGTTTAACAACCTCTGCGGTAATTGGACAAAACACCGTTGCCATTAGAAAACCTGAATATCAATTAAACTTTACTGGTGACAAGGAAGGATATTTTGTTTATTGGTTAAAATCGTCAGAATTTTTTAATCCTGAAATTAATACATTATATATGTCAGTAAAATTTTATGATGCAAGCATTGGTGGGTTTAAAAAGATGATGAATACTCCACAAGGAACACTGCCCGATAAGTTTAACTTTGACCAAGACATCTATTTTTACTATACACTTAAGTTAAATTACGATGATTATACCTATGAGGTATTTTTAGAAAATCAAATAACCCCTTTAACCAAAGTTGGTACAGATTATAACCCTATTAAATGGTATGAATATGTTAATCCATGAACACAGAACAATATAATATAGTAGTATCCCAAGAATTTTTAGAATCAGCCAAAGTTGATGTCTATGTTCCATATCCTGACGGAGGTGGTAGAGGTGAACCTGCTTGGACGGGATTAACTTATTTATTATCGGGTGGAACCAATGGTGCATCAGTGTTAACTGGTTTAACAATTCCTATTATGTTTAAACAAACATATAAAGACATTGGATATTACTCAGGTTTTGATGGTGCGATATATCAAAAAGATATTAATAACAATTTTATTTATAGTGGTGTAACAGGGAATTCAAAATACACATTATATCTTTATAACACGTCTGAAGTATTGGCCCAAGATATAACATATACCGTTGATTGGGGTGATAACCAACCAACAGAAATAATTACAAAAAAATATCCTGATTACACATCACATGATTATCCACCACTTACAAGTGGTACACCAAAAACATATGAAGTTAGATTAAGTGGAACCGCAGCTTGGGGTACAACAGTTACCACAAAAAATATAACAATGCCATATACTGAAATAAGTTTTGATAATCCTGAGGGAGAATATTATTTTGTTCCTCGTGATGGATATTGGTCAGGAACACCAGTTTCGTATAAATGGATATTCACAGGAGACAGTGAAAACAATATTCAAGCGCAAATATCTTCAAATTACACAACAATACCATTTTTGGTATCAGGATTTACAAGTTCAAAAATAACACAATTAAAACAATATGGTCCTAATCCTTATATTGAAGGAGCACCCGTAATTCAAAAAGGTGAAATTGTTGGATATGTAAAAAACTTGGGACCTGATTATACAGGTTATACATATTTGAATACTTTATACTATGACTTCCCACAAGGGTATACATTATTCATTGCAAACTCATCAGGATTGACCGAAAATAATATAACACCAGTACCAATTGTTAAAGAAGAAATATTAATTGGTATGGTAAACGCGACAGAAATACAATCAAATGTATTTATTGTCAGGGGCAAATTATCAGGAACGGAAAGTTTACTTAGATTAGGTGAAGTTGACAATCTTGGTGACCTCATAAAATACGGATATGGATATTTTAAACTAACAGAACAATAAAATGGCACTAGGAACATATGGCATAACTCGCCCAGCCGACATGGCACCTGAAGATGTAGAAATCATCATGGTGTATACACCGTCAAGAGATTTTACGTCAACACCAATTATTAAAAAACTTAACTCATCGCAGATATTAACACCGTATTTTAATAATGCAAGTACAGGTGGTAATACAAATGAAATATTAGGTGGTCTTTATAATTTAAAATTACCAGCTACTGAATTTAATAAAATTGGTATCTATACATTAATGATTAGACCTGCACAAATCAGAACAACTTTAACTGATTGTGGTGTTTTATCTGCTTTACCAAGCGTTAAAGGTATTGTAATGGACACAAATAACGTACCTTCAGCATTTAGAAACAGATTTGTATCTCAAGGTTTAGTTGGTTATCGTGTTGAATATTTAAACGCGGATGGTACAAAGATACCAAACTTTTATAGAATTATAACTTCATCATTTTTTGTTGATACTGTTGTTAGTAATCCTGCGGCGGGTAATACAAACTCTGTTAGATATAGATATATTGATTCACCAAGTGCAAGAAACTTAGTATTTGCAACGGTATCACCTTCAAGTGCTCCGTCAAACAATCCAAACGCAGTTCCTTACATTGGACAACCAGGACAACAAGTTGTTTTAACAAATACATTCTTTAACCCATTCACAGTTGAAATTGAAATGGCGGAATACGACTTAAACAGTGTTGCAATCGCTCTTTATGGTAATCAGACCAAAGCAATTGATACTGGATTATACACTATCTACGACTCAGATAATAGAATTTACAAACAATACAACTTGTTTGAAATTAGAAGTGACTTTAACGACTTATTATATGAGGTTCGTCAAGATAGAAACAATAACATTGACTTTAGTGTTAGTTTTGACAACATCATACCATAATGGCTAAAATAGTAGTTCCAAATACTGGCGCAGGTTTTATTAGTCCCAACGAAGATTTAGTTGGATTTCAGACTACGCAAGGTGGTGGATTAACAAATACCAATTTTATTTGGAATTACGGAGTTGTTGAAAAAATTGATAAAGATTATCAATCGGGTGTTTTTTCAAATCCAATTACTTTAAGTGATTTAAATGTTGATATTGAAGAAGCGAAAAAGGCATTATCGGTTGACCTAAAAGTTTATCCATCATATGATTTAACTGAGGTAACCAATTTTACATTATACGGTTCACTAACCAAAAGATTTTCCGCATCGGTAACACAAATTATTAATTTCTTCCCAGCGGCGATTGAAGTTGATGAAGTTTATTTTGATTACAGTACCGCAAATACGGCAACAAATATAGTTTATAATCAAAACGAAAATACGACAAGTTTTGATGTTGACGTATCAAGGATTAAAAATATTTTTGATATTGATTTTTCACAAAACGCGGCGAGAAATATCGCTCTTAGACCAACACCTGTTAGTCCATTAAGAGATATGACAAGTTACTATAAAGATTATTCTTTATTTATTGGAACTGGCTCAACTGAATACCAATTCCTTTTATTCACACCATCAACATCAATAAGTGCTGGTACAATATCAGTTATTGTTAGTGGTAACCCTTTTTCAAATGTTAATACCACAACAAACACTTTGGTAATGAGACCAAACAAAATAAAAACCGAAATGGTTTTTGAAAATGATTTTGATGCTGTTGAAAAATTCTTATTAAATAGATTTATTGTTCCAAAATATACGGCACAATTTAAACTTCCAAAACAAACTGATGATGGAACTTTTTATACATCATATGTATTTTTAACTTGGCCGTTATTGGGTGTTTGGAATTTAGATATCCTAACAACTGCCTATGAAGCTTACTTAGAAACATTGAGTTCATATGGTGAACAACTTGATACTTTTAAAACAAATTTAATTAGCAGATTTTTAACCACAGATGCTTTTCACGAATTTGATACAAAAGACCAAAAGGTAGATAAAGTATTACAAATATACGGTAGAAGTTTTGATGAAACAAAAGTTTTTATTGATTCATTGGCAACAATGACATCAGTGGGTTATGTTCCTGAAAATGATATACCATCTGCATTGTTGGTTTATTTGGCCAAAACTTTGGGTTGGGACA
>Ga0222714_10002801_pt1 | contig 18180 bp, 17 predicted proteins | sample C33_3DmetaG_FD_165048 | JGI IMG/M metagenome (GOLD analysis project Ga0222714, IMG submission 165048) | Estuarine water microbial communities from San Francisco Bay, California, United States - C33_3D | ecosystem: Environmental > Aquatic > Marine > Unclassified | place: USA: California...
AATTATCAGAGCAGGATAAAGCATCTGGAGTCATTGCCATGTCGGCGGGTAATCATGCCAAATCAGTTGCTTACCATGCGCAACGCCTGGGAATACCTACAACGATTGTCATGCCTAAGTCCACGCCAAATGTAAAAGTAGAAGATACAGAAAATTTTAAGGCGCGGGTTATTTTAAAAGGAAAAACACTGGAAGAAGCCGCCGATCATGCGGAAGCACTAGCGAAAACTGAAAATTTAATTTTTATTCATCCCTTTGATGATGAAATGATTATTGCCGGGCAGGGTACAGTGGCTCTGGAAATGCTCGCGGCTGAACCGCAACTGGATTGTATTGTTGCACCAATTGGCGGCGGAGGCTTGATTGCTGGAGTGGCGACAGCCGCTAAAAGTATCAAACCGGATATTAGTATTATAGGTGTCCAGGTTGCTGGATATAGAGGAACTTATGATGCGATTTATGGCGCTAGCGGTTTTTTAGGAGGCAGTACAATTGCTGAAGGTATTGCAGTAAAAAAACCAGGCAAGCTCACCATGGAGATTATTGATCATTTAGTTGACGATATAATAATTGTTAGCGAAGAAGACATTGAAGATGCAATTAGTCTGCTGGTCAATATTGAAAAAACGATCACAGAGGGGGCTGGTGCATCTGTACTGGCAGCAGTATTAAGCAAGCCCAAAATGTTTGCCAGGCAAAAAGTGGGTTTAATTTTATCCGGCGCCAATATTGATACGCGTATTCTTGCTTCAGTGTTAATGCGTCGACTTGTCAGGAAAGGGCGCATCGTCAGATACAAGGTCAGAATTGATGATTCACCGGGTACTTTGGCACTTGTCTCTGCCACTGTGGGTGAGTTAGGTGGCAATATACTGGAAGTATTTCATCAGCGAATGTTTTCAAGTTTGCCAATCAAGGAAGCAGACCTCTATCTCACTGTTGAAACAAAAGATATATCCCAAAGTGAAGTCATACTGAAAAAATTATGTGAGCTGAACTATCAAGCGAGCATGCTGGAAGATTGAACAACCAGTTCGAATATCTATTTAACTCATTATTGTGTTGGTTGCATGTTGCGTATGGCTGATATTAGCCAGCGACCGTCTTCCATGACAACTAATATAGACGTGAGGTAGTGACTGTCAGGCGCATTGGCTCGATCAACAATATCGTAGCGTCCATTTACCATAGCCACATCAGGCTTAATGAAACGGATGCTTTCTATCGTGATTGATCTTTTACCGGTGTTGTTTTGGGAGGACGCTAAAGAACCTGTGCTAACACCGTCTTTTCCAGATCGTAAAGTGCCCGACGTGGTTAGTTGATCAATATCATCGGTTAGCAAAGCTAGCAGACCTACTTCATTGTTTTCTGCCCGAGTCTCTAGGTATTGAGCAATTAAGACTCTAATTGCAATGTCATGATCAGAAGTGTCGATGGACGTATTAGTCGTATTTTGGCTATAGGCCAGAGTTGATATCAGGCTTAAAGTTAAAGCCAGCGCTGTAAAGGTTGATAAAATTCGCATGAACTTTTCCTTTTACTTTTCGTTTTGAGTCAATAGCTATATGATTTTTAATATCAAATCGTTATAGTACTTTGACATTGTATTGTTTAACAGATTTACTTATTTCTATTCATAATTCAGTTTGGAAAATCAGCATGAAAACATTATTACTAACATTGATCGCATCTCTTTTTTTTAATGCGCAAGTATTGGCACAAACAATTCCAGAAGGTCCAAGAGGAGCAGCCTTTTGGGATGTCGTTCCCACAAGTGCTCCTGATGATGCGCAAAGAGGTGACATATATTGGCTGCATGAACGCCTTGATGTGCCAGCTAATGCAAGAGCATGGAATGTTATTTATGTCAGTGAAGGGGCCAGTGGTAATTTGGAATATGTATCCGGCGAAATATATGTGCCAGTGACGCCTTCACAAACTGAACGCAAATTATTGATCTGGGCAACAGGAACAACGGGGACGCAAGATTCCTGTGCGCCTTCCAGGACTGAATTATTCAGAGGGGATCAATCTTCAAGAGTGCCCAGTATTGAAGTTTTTTTAGATAGGGGTTATGTGGTGGTCATGAGTGACTACCAGGGTTCCGGTACGCCCGGAGCAACTGCCTATCTTCAGGGAGCACAACAGGCCATGGCCTCATTTGATATAGCCCGTGCTGCCAGAAATTTGCCAGCAGCTATGGCGGGTACGGATGTGGGTATCTATGGGTTTTCACAAGGCGGGCAGACTGCATTATGGGCAGCGCATATTGTTGATGAATATGCGCCGGAATTTAATCTTGTCGGTGCAGTGCCACTTGCTCCGGCATCCAGACATCTTGATTTATCATTTTATGATCTGGATATTCCAGTCAATAGCGGTTATTTCATTATGCGTATGGCAGGCTTGCAGGTAGGGCATCCGGAATTAAAACTGAGTGATATTTTGACTGATGTCGGGTTGGAAATGCTGACAGCGCAAACCTGGGGTTGTTATGAAATCTTTGGCGCAGCTGCGCAACTGGAAGAACCGTATGCAAAACCAGAGGCACTTGAGCCTGGCACCGCCTGGCGAGCCTGGCTGGAAGAGAATGATGAGTTCTTGCCGATCTCTTCATCCATTCCCTTTTTAATGATTCAGGGCGTTGAGGATGTAGATGTTCCGGTTTGGCTTACCAGAGAAGTATTTGATGATTTGTGTGAGCAGGGTAGTGAAGTCAACTATATTGAAATGGCTGGTGCAGATCACTTTGGCGTGTTTTATCCCGGCGGAGAGTTAGCGATCGACTGGTTTGATGCTCGCTTTGCAGGCAGGCCCATTGAGAGAAATTCATGCGAGCAATAATTATATGAAGGGAGTGAGTTTCTTCATGGCTCTTTAATATTCAAATATTTTTACGGCTGGACTTTGATTTTTTTTAACCGCTAACAAAAACTATCGCTAAAAAATTCAATTAAAAGCGGTAATCAAAAGTTATTTGCGCTGTTCGGCCCAGGGTGTAAAAGCCATCGACAAACTCATAGCGCTTGTCAAAAATATTTCCGACGCGCAGATGTAAAGTACTCGCTGTATTCAAGGCATATCCGAAAACCAGATCGGTAGTCGCAAAGCCTCCAACGATTGAAGGGCCAAAACTAACTGGATCGATATCGTGATGATTGCTTTGCGCTAAAAACTTTACTGCAAAATTTAAATTTCCAAAATCCCTACCTAAATTTAAGGCGAGCATCTGATTAGGTCTTCTTAGTAATTCTTGTTGGGTATTTAGGTTTTCATGATTTAGTAAAGTCATATTTGCATTGAGATGCCATGCCGCTAACAACAATTCTACTGATGCTTCCATGCCAATGATTCGTGCTTTTTGAGCATTTGTTAATGTGGTGAAACTGGTATCTGCAGTAATCAAATCAGAAATATCATTTCTAAAGACATTCATTTCCCATTGAGCGCCCAAGGCTAAAATTTGGAGGCCTATTTCAATATTTTCAGATGTTTCAGGCTGCAGGTTTGGGTTAGCAAAAAAGAAAAACGAAGGAAAATTAACGTAAAGATCGATCAGGTTAGGGGCTTTAAATGCTGTGCCATAACTAAGCCAGGCTCGAACATGTTGGTTTAAGTCTTTTCCCAACGCGATACTGCCCGTGTTTTGATTACCAAAACGTTCATTGTCATCATGACGTAAGGAAAACGTGAAGTCAGCGAAATGATTATCACTAATATAGACGCCATAGATGCCACTGTTATCTCTTGAAGTTTCAGTTTGCACTGCACCAAAACTGGCATATTCAAGCGTTTGTTCAATGTGATCCAATCCAAAAACAAATTGATTGCTGCTATCTAATATCAAAGTGTTATGCCAATTAATTTTATTATTTTGAGACTGGCTTTGAGTTAGCCCAAATAAAGACCTGTCGTCATTTTCTTCTTTAAACCGTTCTGCTCTAAGATCACTTTTCCACTTATCGCTCAGAGCAAAAGAAAAGCCAGCTGATAGTTGCTTTGATTCTATGTCAACATTACCATCGTCATAATCTGATGAGGAATCAAAGCGGGAATAATTGGCTGATAAACTAAGTCTGGTAGTGAATTGATGATTTAAGGACAGGGCAGCAGTATTATTTTCAAACCCATCGTCATCGTTGCTGCCAGTTTTACTAAAATTAATACCCGAAGTCTCACGATGAGATAAGCTTAATGCCAGTGTGGTGGATTCATTGCCACCTTGCAGCCCCAGGTTTGTATTGTTAGTGTCTTGGGTGCCGCCAGTCACGCTGAAATTGCCGTTTAACCCAGAATTAATATCCTTATCAGTCACGATGTTTAAGACACCGCCAATCGCTTCAGAACCATAAACACTAGAGCGTGGACCACGGACAATCTCAATACGCTCAATTTGATCCAAGGGTATTAATTCCAGACGACCTGCTGCGCCTGTGCTATTGGTGAGCTGAACCCCGTCAATAAGTATCAGGGTGTGATCTGAATCAGTGCCACGTAAAAACAAACTGGTCTGAGCCCCCTGACCACCTGCTTGAGCCAATTGCATGCCTGGCAGACCCGACAAGAGTTCAATGAGGCTCTGGGATTGTGAAGCGCGAATTATGTCTCGATTAATTATTGTAGTGGACGCCATCACAATATTGGCGGCTTGAGGGACTCTGTTAGCACTGATTATAATTTCTTGAGGTGCTGCTGGTTTTGTTTCTTGTGCTAAGGATGAAATAGGTAAAAAAAACAAGTTCACTACTGTAAGTGAAATTAATAAACGCTTCATGATCTTGGCCTCGATGAAATAATTTCATGAGGGAGAGGCATAAGTAGTGGTTAATTGATTAAGCAAAGTAACCAGCTATCGATGAGCCCTCCGCTACATCGTAGTTCATTGCATGACAATGACTTAATCTGTAAGAGGCCGGTTCCGGGCTCATCAAATCCAAAGACAGTTTCGAATTGATTTACCGTTGCGGGGGCAGCGCCGGTTTTTCACCGGACTTCCCGTTTAACCAAGTTACTATAGATCAGCAATTGGCACCTGAGACAGTGGGGTGAAATATAGACAATATATGAGCACTACTCAAGTAAAGTTCTGTAAATGAGGTAATTAAATGCTGTTCTAAATACTTTCTATACTAATCATTAGCTTAGCTAATAATCTATAGTGGGTTTTTGCATTTCTAAATTATTTAGAAGGCTGTAATATTGCTGATAGTAGGTTTTTTTATATTTTTTATAAGCTTTAAGCAATTAAGGTTCCTTTTTTAGATGTTGAGCCGGTAGGTTGCCCAGCTGAGAATTCAGAGGAGTTTCCGGATGTGCCTGTTTTATCCATGTTTGCTGATCAATTGGCTAGATGAGAACTCAATAAATTAATTTGTAAAAAAAAAGAGATTAAGTTATGAAGAAAATTATAACGGCCTATTTGTTTTTTGGTTTATTCACATCATTTGCTTTTGCACAAAACCAATCACAAGAAGAACTGGCGATCATTGCGGTGCTTGATGATTTCCATGATGCTGCTGCAAAAGCTGATGCTGCGCGTTATCTTGGGCATATGACAGATGATGCCTTTTTTCTGGGCACGGATGAACATGAGCGCTGGCCAATGCAGCCTGATTTTATTGAATATGTAAATGATCGTTTTGCAGCGGGTGGCTGGTCATATTATTCAACGAATAAAAATATCAGCTTTTCACAAGATGGTTCTATTGCCTGGTTTGATGAAACCAGTATCAGTAATAGTATGGGAGCACATTTTCGGGGTTCCGGTGTGTTGGAGCGTATTAATGGCGAGTGGAAAATTGCTCAATATGTACTCAGCGTATTGGTCTATAACGAATTATGGGAAGATGTAATGGGGCTCATAACAGATGAACGTGAAAAGCGGGAAGAATAAAAAATAAAAATTATTAAAGGGTGCATTAATCATGAATATTTTTAAAAAACATTCTCAATTTATTCGAGAATTACTATTGCTGACTTTTAGCTGGTTTTGTTTAGTGAGTTTTGCTACAGCAGAAGTCAGTTCTTTTGAAGTCACTTCGCGCCAACCTTATGCGGGAGGTATGACCTTTGGTGATGTCGGCGCCTATGAAGAAATTATTGGTCGTATTCATTATGAAATTGATCCTGCTAACCCGCTTAATCAAGTGATCGTTGATCTGGAGCTTGCGCCATTAAATGCAAGAGGCATGTTAGAGCTTTCTGGCGATGTTGAAATAATTGCGCCGGTCAATCCTAATAATGGCAATGGCGTCGCAATTATTGATATCCCGAACAGGGGCAACCGTATTTCATTACGCTTTAATAAACCTGATTCCAGTGATTCCGTAGGGGATGGATTTTTAATGAATCAGGGCTACACCCTTGTTTGGGTAGGCTGGGAATATGATATTGATAGAGGTCTTACAATAGACGTTCCTTTAACTGTCGATAATGAGTCTATGCCAATAGCCGGTTTGGGATTTGCAGCTGTTAGAGATGTTGGCTCATGGATAAAATATTCTTCAGATGCGCTAATTTCAGCTGAGCACCTAATCAGTTTTGGTTTGTCCCAGAGCGGACGATATTTACGCAATTACCTTTACCTGGGCTTTAATACCGATGAATCTGGCAGAAAGGTCTACGATGGAATGATTCCCCATATTGCAGGATCTTCAAAAATAGATTTAAACAGAAGAGGCGCGGAACCTGTATCACAAGGTCAATATATAGAAACATCCTACCCTTTTGCCGATGCAGCTTATATGGACCCTGTCACAGGATTAAGTGAAGGGCTGCTTGAAAACACCAGAGCAAGTCAAAATCAGCCGCGGATTTTTTACACGAATAGCGCTGTAGAGTATTGGGGAGGTGGGAGAGTCGCCGCACTTGTTCATACCAGTCCAGATGGTTCGAGGGATTTAACTTTGCCTGAAAATGTCAGATTTTATTTTCTTGCGGGGACTCAGCATGGTCCGGCACCTTTTCCGCCAGAAGGTCCCGGTAATGGGCAATTAAGTAATAATCCGCTGGATTACTGGTGGCACATGCGCGCCTTGCTGGTAGCCTTAACAGATTGGGTGACAAATGATTTGGCTCCACCGGCGAGTGCTCATCCAGCCCTGGCAGACTCTACCCTGGTGAGGCCTGATCAAGTTAATTTCCCTGCTATTCCCGGGGTACATACACTAGCAAATCTTGATGCGGGCTATCGTGCCGATAATCCGTTGTTAGAAAATCAAGGCGGAGCTGGCGCAGCTTTACCCTTACTGGTTCCACAGGTTGATCAAAACGGCAATGACATGAGTGGTCTGTTACATCCTGAGTTAAAAGTTCCTTTGGCAACGTATACTGGGTGGAATTTTAGCAATCCGGAAAGAGGGGATCCTGACCGGCTATTTCCATTAGCGGGTTCCTATATCGCCTTTGCTCCGACCAGAGAAGCCAGAGAGTCTTTAAATGACCCAAGGCCCTCAATTGAAGAGCGCTATACAGGGAAACAGGATTTCATCAATAAAATCACTATCGCTACTCAGGAAAGTATTGATGTCAGATATATTCTCGCCTCTGATAAGGCAGGGATTATTGAAAGAGCATCTCAGCATTGGGATTTGCTAATGGATTAGCAGCGTTCTCCAGGTTCTTAGGATTTCGTAAATTAGTTTGATACTTTACCTAGATCATTCAGATGTACCCGATAGGTTTCTTTTGCGCTAAAGGCGGTAATTGCCACCACGCCTGTAATCACCAAGGCGCAGGTGCCAATTATCAAAGGAATATTCATAGCGCCTGGTGGCGCTATCGTTACAAAAAATGCGGGCAGAAAAGCGGTAATCATTGTGCCGAGATTTTGTGAAATTGCCATTGCTGATACACGTGACCTGGTTGGGAATAATTCAGGGTAAAAGCTTGGGAAAATCGCATTGTAGCCCTGGTAAACAATTCCCCACATGAGTATGGATATCGCTATTGCCGTAGGGACGTTATGAATACTGATGGCATACAGATAGACATAGGACAATAAGCCTGAAGCAAGAGCACCAATTATTATAGGTGGACGTCGACCAATTTTGTCTGAAAGTTTTCCAGCGAAAGGGATGACAATAACTGCGACAATATTGCCTAGTACCGGGATCCACAAGTAAACACTGGCATCAAATCCAATACCGTAACCTTCCTGTACAGCATACGCAGCACCAAAGATTGTTGTCACAACAGGTATAACATTCATTAATGACATCAAAACGACTCGAAGCATATCCTGCCAATGAAATCTTAAAGCTTCTGCCAAGGGTAGGCGGGGAATTTCTCCTTGCTGCTTTTCTTCAGTGAATGCAGGAGTTTCATCGACATTTCGGCGGATTAGGTACCCGGCATAGATAACAATAAAACTGAGCAGGAAAGGAATTCTCCAGCCCCAGGAATTAAAGGCCTCGTCACTTAGATAAAAAGTGAGAGGCAGGAATACAGCTGCGGCTAAAATCTGGCCAGCCTGAACTCCCTGTAAAGTAAAACTGGCAAAAAAGCCTCTTCGCCCAAAAGGCGCATGTTCCAATATCATTGTGCTTGCCCCGGAAATTTCACCGGCTACTGCAAAGCCCTGTGCCAAACGTAAGATAACCAGCAGCAGTGGAGCCATCCATCCAATTTGTTGATACGTGGGTAATAAGCCAACCAAAAAAGTTGAACCACCCATTAAGAACATGCATAGCAGCAATACTTTTTTGCGGCCATGAGTGTCACCCCAATAGCCCAGAAAGATTGCTCCAATGGGCCGAGCAACATAGCCGACGCCATAAGTTGCCAGGGAGGCAACTATGGCTACTTTAGGGTCCTGTGAAGGGAAAAAAATCTGAGGGAAGATGAGTGCAGAGGCCGTGGCGTAAATAAAAAAATCATAGTACTCAAGTGCTGAGCCTATCCAGCCACTGGCTGTGGCTTTTTTTGTTTGGTGAACACCCTTGGGTTCATGTTCGTTTAATGAGTCCATAGTACTGCCTTTAATCTATTTTTTATTTAATAAGACGCTTTGAACCTTGAGAGCATTCGTTCTTTATTTGCGCTTAATCCTGTGAAAAGTTCAAAGGCTTTGGCTGCCTGATAAACTGCCATGCTGCCGCCTCCCATTGTCTTGCAGCCAAGGGTTTTGGCCTCTTTTAATAATTCAGTTTCTATAGGGAAATATATTATATCGGCCACCCATAAATCCGGTCTTAGTGTATTGACATTAATTGGTATGCCAGGGTGTGCCGCCATGCCTACCGGTGTGGTATTAATTAAACCATCCGCTGTAAGCATTTCATCATGGGTATCTCCAATAGCAAAAGCTTTGCCGGTTCCAAAATTTTTATTAAGTGACCATGCCAGTGATTTGGCCCGATTCATATCCTTATCATGAATCAGTAATTGATCGGCACCAAGTGTCAGGATTGCCGTAGCAACGGCACTGCCTGCACCACCAGCACCAAGCTGAACAACTTTGGCCAAGTTGGCGTCACTTAGTTCAGTGTTGAAGGCGTCTCGGAAACCCAAAAAGTCGGTGTTATATCCGATTTTTTTATTATCTTTAAAGACAACAGTATTGACAGCGTTAATGGATTTGGCATCTTCAGAAAGCTCATCCAACAATGGAATAATTACTTGCTTGAAAGGATGAGTAACATTTAAACCAGAAAACCCTAATAATTCTGCAGCCTCCAGGAATTTAATTAAATCTTTCCCGGTTTTTCCCAGTGCGGCAAAATCATAAAGTGTATAAATCAGTTTTAAATGTTGGGATTCAGCTTCACATTGGTGAAGGAGTGGTGACTTGGAAGACAGTATACCTTCGCCTAATAAACCGACTAATACTGGATTCATAAATATTCCAAAAACTTCGATGAAAAGTCTTCACATTTTAGGTTATAGCTTAGATACAAGATAGGTCTGTTGCTTAGTTTGTGGCAAGGTTTATAAGCCAACCAATAAAAATGACTTGTGGAACCGCTAATAAAGGCAGGAACGAAGCAATTTTCCAGCTTTTCGTGGTGTCTTTGATGACCATTACTTCAGTGTAATCTGTGGAAACACCAGTCATTAAAAAAGCAAAGGCATTACCAGGAGCATTTGCTCGGGTAAGTAAATCTGCTGCAATCGGGGTCGATCCTTCAGAACACACTTCAATAATAGTAGCCGCCAAAATCGTCAGGCCAAGACCGGCAAAAGTTGGGCCAAAAAAGTTGCTAAAATTTTCCGTTGAAACAAATGCCCTGATCAAACCTGCAATCAAAACGCCGAATAAAATCCAGCGCAAGACCATACGAGATTCTTTAATTCCATCCAGGGCCATTTTGCTGAAAAAGGCAGTATTGAAATGAGTTTGTCTTAATCTTTTTTTCGCTTCCGGCCAGAACCTGAAGTTTTCCGGCAAATCAATAGTTTGAGGATTTTCAGGCAGTTTTTGGTGGGCTACCAGTACATCAAATATCAAGCCAACACTAATAGCAATTAACATGGATAAAACAATAAATCCAAGAGTCCACCACAATCCAATCAAAGCAATTAAAATCAAGGTTAGTGAAAATGAATTCCATGGACTTGCAATTAAAAATGCCATGACCTGGCCAATACTGGCTCCACGTTCATAAAGCTTTGCCCCGACCATTAAGATGCCATGGCTACAGAGATCGAGGAGTACGCCAGCTGCTGTTGCTCTTAAGATGCCATTCAGGCCTTTTTTGGTGCCCAGAAGGGAGGTTACAAATTCTCGAGGTATGGGTGTAAGTATTGAAAGCATCGCTATACCCAAAGCGATGCCCCACCAGATTGTATTTATCAATTCAAACACTGATCTGGACAGGGCGTTATACCAGAGAGCAATTTGGGTCGACTCTTCAAACCATAAAAAGTGGCAATAAAGCATGAGCACTAAAGATAAAGATACCCAAAGCAGATAATCAATCTTATGAGGTGCCGGATGACAACAAGTATGTTATTCAGTCTGTTTGTTTGGGCTGTGGATGCCTTGGTTCTTTGCCATAATTTCTCATTGACTGTTTTTGGGTATGATGATTCTATACCTCAGTTATCAATTTACTAAGTAACATTTTTCTGGAGCTGATCATGTCAATTAAATCTGCCTTTGCCGTGTTATTAATTATTTCCTCAGGTTTCTTAAATTCTTTCTTATTGGCAGCAGAGATGGCTGTCGATTTCAGTGGTAATTGGTCAGGGCTTGTGCGTCTGGAGAATGGCCAGGAACTGGCCTTTGGTTTAACGCTTGAGCAAGAAGGGACGACAGTAAATGGTGTTCTTGAGGGAATTGGAAGCCCTGACATTGTGATTTCAAATGGTAGAATTGAAAATAATATTTTATATTTTTCCAGTGTTCGTCCCATTGGTGGGGAGCAGGTTCCTTTTGATTATATCGGGGTCAAATCTGCAGACTATCTGAATATTACGATCATTCGGGTTGGAGCGACTGGACCTAATTCAGTGCTGAGTACAATGACTCGACGACAATGACGTCTACAGGAAAATGAAAAAATGGGCTGCTTGTTTAACCAGCCCATTTTTTTGAAAATAATACCTAAACCCTTTAATCCCTAAAGCCGGCATTACCATTCATTGTAACTACCAGTTCACGATATGTCCCTTCCATTGACCAGTCGCCAACATAACCAATCGGTACAACAACACCTTCGCCTGGTGTGAATTCATGTCTTGTACCATCCGGCTCCATTAAGATTAATTTTCCGCTAAGTACATACACGAACTCTTCAAACCTGAATGGAAGATCACGATGAGAGGTGGTCCCATCTCCAGTTGACTCAAAAATTGACACGTCGATTTCATTTCCATCAAATAATGTGCCTACTCTGACATTCATCGTTCCATCTATAAGGATATCTTCATAATTGTTCGGTACGCTTGTAAGGTTTATGCCGGCCATCTTGTCTGCATCCAAACGAACAGGGCTATGGCTATCCTGAGCAAACAAGCTTGGACAGCCTGTCAAGCCAAGCGATACCAATAATGTAAATGCTAATGTGTTAGTTCTAGAGGTCAGATATTTCATTATGTTTTGCCTTTGTATTTTGATTAGTTGGAAATGCTTTAAAGTTGACTAAAAAAATCAAGCATTCATTTTTATGATACCTAATGCTAATTAGGCCGAACAACTTAAAAAGTTGTGTGGGTGTTTAAAAAACTCAAGTTTTATCTGAAAAATTATTTTAATAATTAATCAAATTCATCCTCGTCGTCATTATCTTCTTCATCATCATTGAATGCACCGATCATTTTAAAAGGGGCAGTGACAATTGCTGTGCCTACTGAAATTGTTGCGCTGGTTACTGCAACTGCTGCCATGCCGACTGAGGTTGCACATGAAGAGCAAAACACCGTTGATATTAATATTAAAAAAAATTGGGTTGATGTTTTTAAGTTTTTCAAAATATACCTATAAAAATATAAATCGATATTTTTCTAAATAAAGTCAAAAAAATCTACTTCTCCGGAGCTGATTGAATATTCTGCGCTCACCACTTTTAATTTATTCTGCTCTATATAAGTTTCCAGTAAAAGGGAGTCATGTTTCAACTGATTGGTTGAAGCCAGAATATTTGCTCGGATTGCTGCTTCCAGGAGTTCCTCATCATCGTGTTTTAAATTTGTATCGAATAAAGGTTCAACTGCTGGGCGAATTCTGTCGACGATGGAAAACACATTGGAATAAGCTTGAGTGCCTGGATGCTTAATATCATTCGTGGTGGCTGATACAGCGCCACAGCTGGAATGACCTAAGACAATGACTAGTTGGGTGCCAAAATTTTCTACTGCGAATTCAATACTGCCTAATTGCGAGGGAGCAACGATATTTCCGGCAACCCGGATAACAAATAAATCCCCCATACCCTGGTCAAAAACGATTTCTGCGGGAACCCGTGAATCAGAGCAGCCGAGGATAATTGCAAAGGGGTTTTGGCGGTCTTTATTTTTCGGAATACTGCTTATATGGGCTTTTTTGTTACCTCTGATGCTAGCTACAAATCGTTTATTGCCATCCTGTAACCTTTGTAAAGCCTCGTCTGCTTTAATCATTAAATTATGCTATTCCTTTCATACAAATACACAAGATTCACTCAAAGTTTTTAAGCATATTACCGTATAACCTACCGAAGACTAATAGAAGTTTAAGATGGTGCTAGTAGAAAATCAGAATTTTGGTACAATTGCGCTCATTTACCAAGCTGGAAAGAATTCGTGAGTTCTGAAAATTTAATAACAGAAGGATTTAACCTAATGTTTTTGGGTATGGGTACAGTGTTTGTATTCCTAACCCTTTTAGTTTTTGTGACTTCTTTCATGTCTTCATTAATACAAAAATATTTACCGGAGACAAGCCCCGAAGTGTTGCCAACAGCAACAGCTTTATTATCAAGCGGTAAGAACAACCCTGCCTTACTGGCCGTAATTAGTGCGGCAATTCATGCTCATCGATCGAGTAATAGATCAAATAATAGACCGAGCAAAAACAAGTTAACCTAATAAGAGTACCGTGATGATTGAAGATAGAGATCCAGTAAAAATTACTGAGCTCGTGTTAAGGGATGCACATCAATCCCTTTTTGCCACGCGCTTACGTCTAGAAGACATGTTGCCAATCGCCGAAAAGATTGATCAAGTTGGGTTTTGGTCCGTAGAGACTTGGGGCGGCGCAACCTTCGATGCCTGTATACGTTATCTGGGAGAAGATCCCTGGTATCGAATTCGGGAACTTAAAAAAGCTATTCCTAACACCCCTCACCAGATGCTGTTCAGGGCACAGAATATTTTGGGGTATCGTCATTACGCGGATGATGTTGTCAGAAAGTTTTGTGAAAGGGCTGCGACTAATGGTGTAGACGTTTTTCGTATTTTTGATGCGATGAATGATGCCAGGAATATGGAAACTGCTATTAAAGCGGTGAAAGAAACCGGCAAACATGCTCAAGGGACCCTGTCTTATACCTTAAGCCCTGTGCATAACATTGATACCTGGGTGAATCTGGCGAAGCAGCTCGAAGACATGGGATCCGATTCGATTTGTATTAAAGATATGGCCGGCTTGCTGCATCCCTATGATGCTTTTGAGCTTGTTTCAAGATTAAAGCAAGAACTGTCATTGCCAATACACGCTCATTGCCATGCTACTACGGGCTTGTCGGTAGCAACTATTCTCAAGCAGGTAGAAGCAGGTGTTGATGGTGTCGATGCTGCCATTTCATCAATGAGTATGACCTATGGGCATTCTCCTACAGAAACAGTGAATGCGATGTTGCATAATCGGCCAGGAGATCCAGGTTTGAATCTAGGTTTGCTTGCAGAAATTGCAGAGTATTTCCGGGTTATCAGGAAAAAATATGCCAAATTTGAAGGTGAGTTAAAGGGTGTGGATGCCAGGATCTTGTTGGCTCAGGTGCCTGGAGGCATGTTGACCAATATGGAAAGCCAATTACGCGATCAGCAAGCATCTGATAAGTTGTCTGAAGTGTTAAAAGAGATTCCAAAAGTTCGAGAAGACTTGGGAAATATCGCATTGGTGACACCAACCTCGCAAATTGTGGGTACTCAGGCAGTTATTAACGTACTGACTGGACAGCGCTATAAAAGCATCACCAAAGAAACTGCTGGAATATTGAAAGGAGAATACGGCTCCACGCCTTCTCCGATGAACAAAGAGCTACAGGCTAAAGTCCTCAATGGTGCAGATCCAATAACCTGCCGTCCAGCTGATTTGTTATATCCGGAAATGAAGAGACTGACTGAAGAGTTGCGAGAGATTGCAAAAACTGAGGGTATCAGACTGGAAACCGGTGAACGTGAAATAGATGATGTTTTAACCTATGCCTTATTCCCTGAAATTGGTTTGAAATTTCTAAAAAACAGGGACAACCCTGATGCCTTTGAGCCCGTACCAACAGGCGAAGATAAAATTACTTCAAAAACCGCTGCCAAAAAAGACGGTGACGCTAATGTCTACACGGTTAATGTAAATGGTGAGTCATTCGTGGTGCAGGTCAGTGAAGGAGGGGATGTCAGTGGCATAACACCAACGACAAATTCACCAGCTGCGAGCACACCAGTGAGTGATGCTGAGCCGCTAAATTCGCCTTTGTCAGGCAATATATTCAAGATAAATGTAACAGTAGGTCAAGCAGTCGCTGAAGGTGATGTACTGATAATTTTGGAAGCCATGAAAATGGAAACCGAAGTTACAGCGGCCAGAGCGGGAGTAGTGCAAAGCATTGATACCGCGGAAGGAAGCTCAGTTTCAGTTGGCGATTTATTGTTGACGCTAGCATAAGGAATTATCTTGAACAGAGTAACGCAGTTATTCCAGGACTCAGGCCTTTACCAGCTAGAATCCGGGCAGTTTGTGATGATGCTGGTCGGCTTATTGCTGATCTACCTGGCTATTAAAAAAGGGTTTGAGCCACTGTTACTATTACCAATCGGTATGGGCGCGATTCTGGTTAATGTGCCAGGAGCTGGCTTTCTGGCAGAACCTGTTTATGACGCCGCGGGTCATCTGGCAGAGCCAGGAGGCATCCTTTATTACATATATGAAGCCGGTATTGCTACGGGTATATTCCCATTGGTTATTTTTATGGGGGTAGGCGCAATGACCGATTTTGGGCCCTTGTTAGCAAACCCGAAGACATTGTTCCTGGGAGCTGCTGCTCAGTTTGGGATTTTCACGACAGTTCTCGGGGCAGTGGGCTTAAGTTATTTCGGGCTAATGGATTTTAGCCTGGCGGATGCTGCCGCGATTGGCATAATCGGAGGAGCTGACGGGCCAACTGCGATCTTTGTATCCAGTCGCTTAGCTCCTGATCTGCTCGGCGCCATTGCGGTTGCTGCCTATTCTTACATGGCATTGGTGCCCATGATTCAGCCCCCCATAATGAAAGCGCTTACCACGGTTGAAGAGCGCAGAATAGTCATGCATCAGTTGCGTCCAGTCTCTCAAATAGAAAAAATAATTTTTCCCTTAAGTTTGTTAGTTATGGTGGCTTTATTTCTGCCAAGCGCGGCACCCTTGCTAGGCATGTTTTGTTTTGGGAATTTAATGCGAGAAAGTAAAGTGGTAGACCGTTTAAGTGACACTACTCAAAATGCGCTAATCAATATCACCACAATATTTTTGGGTTTAGGTGTTGGCTCCAAATTAAGTTCTGATGCTTTTTTGAATCTTGAAACGCTCGGCATTCTATTATTAGGTGTGGTGGCTTTCGGTATAGGCACAGCCAGCGGGGTCTTGATGGCCAAGCTAATGAACAAACTAACAGCAACGCCCATCAATCCACTGATTGGTGCTGCAGGTGTTTCAGCTGTTCCTATGGCGGCTCGAGTTGCCAATAAGGTCGGTTTGGAGGCGAATCCGCAGAACTTTCTGCTGATGCATGCAATGGGGCCAAATGTCGCTGGCGTTATTGGTTCAGCTGTAGCTGCGGGAGTTATGATTTCTTTTGTTGGTGGTTAATCGGCTAACTCTATGACAACAGGGCAATGATCTGAACCCATTACATGGTCCAGAATATCAGCTTTACGTACCTTATCAATGTAGGCGCTTGAACATAAAAAATAATCTATTCTCCAGCCTACATTTCTTTCTCTGGCTCCGGCGCGATAGCTCCACCAGCTATATTTGACCGTTTCAGGATTGATATGACGAAAGGTATCAAGAAAATTAGATTCTGTTAGCCTAGCTATCCCTTCAATTTCCTCCTGCATGAAACCAGCACTTTTGTTGTAGTTTTCTTTGGGCCTAGCTAAATCTATATGCTGATGCGCCACATTAAGATCCCCACAAATAATTACTGGCTTGGTTTTTTCAAGTTTTTTGAGGTAATTTAAAAAATCCTGGTCCCATTGTTGGCGATATGAAAGTCGCTTTAATTCACTACCGGAATTAGGAGTATAGACATTGACTAGATAGTAGTCAGGGAATTCAGCACAGATGACACGACCTTCCTGGTCATGTTCTTCGATGCCAATATTATAAGTAGAGTCTATTGGACTATGCTTGGTTAGAATCGCTGTACCGGAATAGCCTTTTTTAACGGCGGAGTTCACCAGTAATTGATATTCATCAAGCTCCTGCAAGGTTTCTTGAACCTGGTCATTTTGAGCCTTAGTTTCCTGTAAGCATAAGATCTCTGGATTTAACTGTTTTATTTGATCAATAAAACCCTTCTTTACAATGGCTCTAATGCCGTTTACATTCCAAGATATTAGCCTCATATAAGCCCTTGATTTTTAATGTATAAATAATAAAGTCCGCGCATCGTAATAATAAGAAAATAAAGTGTGGAATAACTGTGAATTATGCATGACTTGGATTGAAAAGGGCTAATTAAATCCATACTATGCATACTAAGTTAAGGGCTAGTCCATGAGCTTGTTTTTAGCAGAATAATAAGAGTATCATTGGGCCCCTTAAGAGAGCATGGTTGTTCTGAGAAATTTGTAGATAGAAGTGGTTGTAATGGTGCCTGCTTTTATTTGCGAAACTAAAACAGATGATGTTGAGATAAACATCGATTGCACCAAAAATTATCGAGGAGTTTGATTATGAAGCAACGCAAACAAAACTTACTAACGGCGTTTGTTCTATCACTTGGCTTTACCTTGTTTGGACTAGGTGCAGTGAATGCCCATCATTCATTTCCAGCCACTTATGTAATGGATCAAGAAGATACTATTGAAGGCACTATGGTTCAGTTCTTATTCCGTAACCCACATTCGTTTGTACACGTAATGGTTACTGATGAAGAAACAGGCGCTAACCAGCGCTGGGCTGTAGAGTGGGGCGGTGCAAGTGCACTGGCCGGTTCCGTTGACCGATCTAGCCTGAAACCAGGAGACAGAGTTCGTATTACTGGTCAGCCAGGTCGTAACCCTGAAGATCATCGCCTACGTATGGTAAGCCTTGAAGTAATCGATGGTGACTTTGTGTGGAGCGGTGACTTCGAATAATAGAGCTACTAGACTCTAATTTAGTTACTATAAGCACTAACGGTTTCTAAACGGAGCCGTTAGTGTTTTTGCTTAAGGGATCGCGTATTCTGTATTACACCTACGCAGCATTTCATACAAAGGAGTTTTTTAGTTTATGTCCTTTCAAATAAAGAAAGTTTTTTCTGGATTATTATTTGGCACACTTATTGCTCCAGT
>Ga0222714_10002802_pt1 | contig 18178 bp, 19 predicted proteins | sample C33_3DmetaG_FD_165048 | JGI IMG/M metagenome (GOLD analysis project Ga0222714, IMG submission 165048) | Estuarine water microbial communities from San Francisco Bay, California, United States - C33_3D | ecosystem: Environmental > Aquatic > Marine > Unclassified | place: USA: California...
CCTGCTGATCGCCTGGCCGCAACTGGCGATGTGGCTGCCCGGCGCCATGAAGTAGCGGTGCGGGCGTGGCGTTCTTGCCATGTTCTGAACTGGATTTGTTCAAAGGTTCTTGACGCGCTCCGTTAGCCGCGCTCTACTGGCGACGGACGCAGTCAGGGGACTGGCTTTCAGCAGCGCGGCATCAAGACTTGCGCGAAAGCCCAGCCTGCAAACCTGGCTGTGAGGCGGGGACACAACCAGTTGAATAACCATGATTCACGAGACACCAGATGTGTCGGTCGTCAGGGCCGACGCACACGTGCGCGCATGCGCGGGTTTTTCGGTACCAGTTGGCACGGCGGGCGATGATCAGGCGGCAATTCAGGAACTGAATGCGCACTTGACTCGTTGGGGGCTGCAGACTCGCGTCCGGCGCCGGCAAGAGAAAGCTCCGCAGGGCGCGCGTCACCGGTTTTTCCTCGATCTGGCGGGCGTTTCGCAAGAGCTGACATCTGAGCTTGATACTGCCGCTCTGACCCGCGAACTGGCGAATGCGAACGCCGACGGGCGAACCTCGGTCGAAGCAGAAATCTGGTTGGCCTGGCTGGTGAGTCCGGGATTGCTGGAGTTTCCGTCGTTTGCAGAACTGTTCGCGCAGTTCCGGATTCGATGCGCGATCGTCGATGCCGCCTCGCGGACCTTGGTGGACTTTCACGCACATGCGGTCAACCGACCGGTGTCGCACTGGACCTACATCGAAGATGTCGGCTTTCGGCTCAACGCCGGCAAGTCGCTGCTCGAAGGCCTAAGGCTTGCGCTGCATCCGGAAACGCCGGAAAAGCGGTACGCCTTTTCCTGCTACCGGGCATCCGAATATGTCGTGCTGCTTGGCCTGGCCGCCGAGGCGGAACGCTCGAACCCGGCGCTTTACGAGGGGATCGAAGCGCAGTGGCTGCAAGGCCCCCTGATGGCGGCCCGCTTTGAGGCGGCATTTCTATCGCCGCTCGGGACGGCTGAGCGTCCGTTGCCCAAACGCTGGTACGTACCGGGCGACCGGGTCTGGTTCAGGAATCCGGAGCCGGTCTCTGGCGATGTCGCCGGTTATGAAGGGTCGTTTGTGCTGTACCTGGGCCGCGGGCATTTCGGCAATTTCTGGAAGCTCGACAAACCATTCACGATCGAGGACAAGCTCTACGAAATTTATTGTTGGCGGTTTGGGGTTTGCACTCGTGAAGGCGAAGAGGCCTGGATCGATGACGACCTGGTCGACCAGGCGGTGGCCGAGGCCAAGAAATGCCCGCAGCAGATGGCACAGATCATCGATGAGATGTACCGCTACCGTGACCCATATCCGGAAATCAACGGCGGTGGTGCGATCGACTACCAGCGTGAAGTGCCCAGGTTCGTGCTGCCGGCCAGTTGCAATGTGACGCTGCCAACGTGAGAGCCGTCATCTGATCAGCAAGCAAGTACCGGGGCTGTTGCGAATCACGGCTGTATCAATGTCCGGCCGACGGACATGAAAGCGAGGGTTGGACCATGCATAAGCACCTGGATCTGGACCTCGAGCGAGGCATGCGCCAGTTGGCCACAAGGCTCACTGCCATCCTGATTTCACTGTTTATCGGAGCCCTGGTCGCCCTGGTGGCGGTCGCGTGTTTCAAGGTGGTCGGATGGGCCAATGCGTTCTGGCACCAGCCGCTGCCAACCCAATTGTCTGACCTGACCTGGCGGTATTCGGTGCCTGTCGGGGCGGCGTTGCTGGCATCTGCGCTGATTGCGGGCTGGCTGCTGACCCGGTTGGACAATGGCAGGCCTCACGGGCCGGCGGACCTGATTGATTCGGCCCAGCATCGCAAGCCGGTCGATCTGCGAGCCGGCTTGCTGTCATCAGTTCTGGCACTCAACAACCTGTCCGGGGGCGCCTCGGTGGGTATTTTTGGGCCGCTGGTGCATCTGGGCGGTTGCGTCAGCTACTGGCTGCAAAGAGGCCGTCAACGTCTGCCGCTTGACGTGGTGCTGGGCTCAGGCGCTGGAGCGGCGATCGCGGCGGTTTTTTCAGCGCCGATCGGTGCGGCCTTGTTCGCGCATGAGGCGATCATTCGGCGCTTCGGCATGTTCGGCCCCGGGCCCGCTTTGGCCTGCTCGTTCGCGTCTTATTGGGTGTCGGAGCAACTACTGGGCAAGCATCGGTTTTTCAAGGTGACCGATGCGCCGGTCCTCGACACCCAGCATCTGCTGACCGCGCTGGTTCTCGGAGTTGCGTCCGCGCTGGTGTCGATGCTTTACATCTATGCGGTCACTGAAATGCCGCGGCTGGCCCGGGCAAGCGGCATCCCGCTACGGTGGCGTCCGTTGCTGCCAGCCGCATTGCTGTTTCTGGTCTCGCCTGTGCTGCCCCATCTGCTCGGTTCAGGGCTGGAAAGCATCGATCTGGCCATGACCGACAAGCTGGCGCTCACCGTGCTGATTGTCCTGCTGTTCGGCAAGATCGCGGCGACCAGCCTGTGCATCGGCTTTGGCTACTTTGGTGGAGTGTTCGGGCCTGCGCTGTTCTTCGGTGCGATGCTCGGTGCCATCATCGACGTGGCATTTTCGAATGCGGGGGCGATGCAGTCGTCCTTCGTGATTTTGGGGGCGGCCAGTTGCGTGGCTACCGTGATCGGAGCGCCAATGGCCGCCACCGTGATTGTGTTCGAGATGACTGGCAGCTACGAATGGGCAGTGCTGTCGCTGGTCAGTGTGGTGGTTGCGGCGCAGATCTCGCGCAGCTTTCTTGGCCGGTCATTGTTTGACCGGCAACTGCTGGCCAGGGGCATCAGGGTCAATGATGACCAGCCGCCGCAGCCCCGTTCACCAGGATGAAACGCGGCAAGTCGCAAAGTCAGGGCAGAATGCGGATCGATAGGCGGGTTGCAAGTTCAGACCGCCGGATTCAAAGAGCGACCTGGCAAGCTTGGCCGCAAGGGAGAGGGCAATCCTATGATCAGTGTTCAGCCGGCACAGGCCGCCTGTGGCGCGAGCGTGCGCGGTGTGGATCTTTCGGCTCCGCTCGATCTTGCGACTGTGAACCGAATCCGCGAGATCTGGCTCAAGCATCAGGTGATCGCCTTTGAGGATCAGCAACTTGCCGTCGAGGATCTGGAGCGATTCACGCTCTTGATCGGTCCGCGCGGTGAGGACCCATACATCGCGCCGATCCCGGGTCACAAGCATGTGGTTGAGATTCGCCGTGAAGCCGACGAGACCTCGCGCCTGTTTGCCGAGAATTGGCATTCCGACTGGAGCTTCTTGCCCTCGCCTCCTGCAGGAACTGCGCTGTACGGTTGCGTGATTCCCCCGGTCGGCGGGGACACCTTGTTCGCCGATCAGTATGCGGCCTGGGACTCGCTACCGGCCGCGCTGAAGGCCGCGGTGACGGATCGCAAGGCGATTCATTCGGCGCGACGCGGGTATTCGCCCAAGGGGGCCTACGGCGAAAAAGACCGTGCGGCTGGTCGATCGATGGCGATTCGCTTCAGTGAGACCGCGATGCGAACCCAGTCCCATCCGATTGGGCGCATCCACCCGGAAACCGGCCGCACCGCGCTGTATGTCAGCGCTGCGTACGTGATCGGCATCGAGGGCATGCCCGACAACGAGTCTGCCGACCTGCTGGCGCAACTGTACGAGCACATGGGGCAGCAGCAATTCATCTACCGACATCGCTGGGCGGTCGGTACGCTGGTGCTCTGGGACAACCGCTGTCTCGTGCACAAGGCGACCGGTGGTTATGAGGGTCATCGCCGTTTGCTGCAGCGGATCACGATTGCGGAGCGCGGGCTGCAGGCGGCCTAGTGCAAGGCATGCACCAAAGCTGGTGTTTTGACAGACCTTGAGGCGCCCCTAGCCAGGGGCGTTGCATCCCGTCCTGCGCGGTATTCTAAATTTGGCGCATTCCGGATTGCCCGCCATCGGCTCGCTCGGGCACAATAGGCCGGCTTGACTGCCACTTAAGAGGGGGGACAAATGATTAGAACGAGTGTCGGGATCTTGGTGCTAGGCTTGACCGTCGGATGCCAGAGCATCCCGGACGAGCCGTTGCGCGCGACGGCTAGCCTGCAGGCCACGAAGGGAAGCAAGGTGATAGGGGAGGTCACTTTCGAGGAGGTCGACCGCAACAAGGTGCGTGTGATCGCAAACGTCGCACGTCTAAAGCCGAATCAGGAGCACGGATTCCATATCCATGAGGTGGGCGACTGCAGCTCGGGTGATGGAATGAGCACCAAAGGGCATTTCAATCCGGATGGCAAGCCGCACGGGAACCCTGCTAGCGAGATGCGCCATGCTGGAGACCTTCCCTCGCTCAAGGCGGACAAGGCAGGACGTGCGAAGCTCGACATCACGGTGAGCGCCATCACTGTCGGCCCGGGCGCTTCAAGCATCATCGGACGCGGTCTGATCGTCCACGCCCAGCCGGATGACTACAAGACGCAACCCACCGGTAACGCCGGCGCGCGGCTGGCTTGTGCGGTGATCAAGAAGGACTGAGTGGCCAGGCCGGCGCCGGGTGGGCCGGCCTACACCTGTATTTTGGTTCCCGTTTTCGCCTGGATTACTGAAAGACTGTCTTCACCAGGACGCTCGGAAGCCAAGTTGCGAGCCACGGGAAGAAGATCACCAGGATAAGCGTCACGAAATCCGTGAAGAAGAAGGGCACCGAGCCCTTCAGCACGGTGGTAACCGGTATTCGGGCTGTGCCGCTGACCGCAAACAGGTTCAATCCGACCGGCGGCGTGACCACGCTCATCTCGACAGCGAGCGCGATCATGATGCCAAGATGCACCGGATCGATCTTGAGCGCCATTGCAACCGGGAACACCACCGGTACTGTGAGCAGCACCATCGCGACGCCGTCTACGAACATTCCGAGCAGCATCAGCACGCCCATGAAGGCGAAAATGAAGCCGAGCGGGCTGAGCCCCCAGCTGATGATTTCCTGGGTGATCTTCTGGGGCCAGTAAAGATTTGCCGCAAGGAACTGGAAGACGCCGACGCAGCCGACCAGGAACATCACCACGGCGGTCAGGTTCAGCGCACGCCGTGCGGTCGGGATCAGATGCTTGAAAAATTCCCGACGCTCCGAGACGAAGCCATAAAGCAGCGCATAGCCGCAGGCCGCAGCTGCAGCTTCCGTGGGCGTGAACAGGCCTCCATACAGCCCGCCAAGGATCACCACCGGCATGCCCAATGCCGGAGCGGCGCCTTTGAACTCTTTCCATAGCCGCTCGCGATTGAACTTGCCACGTGGAAGCTTCAAGTACCAGGAAAGTCCGATCACCGTAATAATGTTTCCAGCCGCGAGTACCAGCCCAGGAACCGCCCCGGCGAAGAACAGGCTTACCACCGAGGTCTCAGTGACGATTCCGTAAAGGATCAGGATGATGCTCGGTGGAATCAGCATTGCGATTCCGCCAGCGGTGGCAACCAGTCCGGCAGAGAACCAGTCAGGGTAGCCTCGAGCCTTCATCTCGGGGATCGCGATCACGCTCATTGCCGCCGCCATGGCAACGCTGGAGCCGGAAATCGCGCCGAACAGCACACATGCGACCACCGTGGCGACGCCAAATCCACCGGGCATCCAGCCGACCAGAGAGTCCGCAAAATTGAACAGCTGGCGCACCAAGCCGGTGCGCTCCATGAGAAAGCCAGCAAAGATGAATAGCGGAATCGCGATCAGCGAGTAGCGACTGACGAAACTGAAGAAAGCGCGAAAGATTACCGTCGGCTCGAGCAGCGGATCGATGAGGATGTAAGCCGCGCTTGCTGCACTGAGGGCAATGCCTATCGGCACACTCAGCACGAGAAGAATAAGTACGACGATCCCGACGATGAGCACAGTGGTTCCTGGAAGCGTTTAACCGGCCGGCGCGTGGGCGCTTAGTCCCGCATCCGATCTTCGATGCGCTCTTCTTGCGGAACCGAGCGCCCCTGCAGTTTCTGGATGAGAAACCAGATCTGGAAGCCCATCGTGATCGCCATGAACGCAAAACCCGCAAGCAGTGCCGCGAGGAATGGCCACATCAGGAACCCTAGGCTCTCTGTGGTGGTCTCGTAGCTGATTGCGTCCTCAACCTCAGGAATTCCCCACCAAACTGCCAAGCTCATAAAAACTAGAGAAATAACCAGAGCGAGCAGCTTGATCATTTCCACCGCTCGCATACCGCGCGGGCCGAGCGACTGCAGCACCTCGAGTAGCACCGTCACATTCAGATGCTCACTGTGACGCTGAGAGATGGGGAAGAAAAGGAAAACCGCACTCGTGATGAAGAAAGTGACCGCATCTTGCTGCCACTCGAACGAAGCGCCGAAGATATAACGGCGAAACACCTCGAGTAGCGCGAGCAGCGTGCAAGCAATCAGGATCAACCCGGCGAAGGGCCCCAGGACCCTGTCCTGGAACCCGCGCCAGAGCTCGTAGGCCTTTTCCAATCTGGCCCCGTTACTTCACAACTACTGTCTTGGCGTGCTTGGCGCAGTCGACCTGCTCGATCCAGGAACTCCCGTTGGGGTTCTTCGTCGAGAGTTCGCGACCTTCCTTGACGAATCTGTCGACCCATGGAGTCGCCTCCGCAGGCGTCTTGCTCTTCACGTAGTTGACCGCAGCATCACCCATTGCGTCGACCATCGCCTTCACCTCAGCAGGCTGCATCCAGTACACGCCGGGTTTGGAGGGATCTTTGGTGCCGTACTTGTCGTACGCGATCTTGTCAAAGCACCAGTTGTATTCCTTCTGCACTTTGATGGTTTCCTGAATCAGACCTTCCAGGGCGTTTTGCGTGGCCGGGGAGAGACGGTCCCACCAGCGCCGACTGGCGCTGATCATGTAATAGTCGCCGACAAACGCCCCTGCGCCACCCATGGTGTAAAAGGGTGCCTGCTCACGCACACTGTTCCAGCCCCCAAGGCTGGTCATCAGCCCGTCGATCACGCCGGACTGCAACGCGCTGGGTACCTCGCCAAAGCCCATGACGACCGGATTCGCCTTCCAGGAGGCCAGAACCGGGTTTTCTGCCGGGCCCATGCTGCGCACTTTTTTGCCGCTGAAATCCCCCGGGCTTGCGTAGCGCTGCTTGCCGCCGACGCCCATGCCGAAGCTCATGTGTCCGACGCCGAATACCTTGACCCGCTGAGTTTTTCCGAGTCGGTCGACTAGCATCCGGTAGGTTTCTGTTTTGTCCAGGCTATCCACCGCCCCGACAGTGGTGAGGATCCCCGGGCCGACGATCGAGAGCATCCACGGATCCACCGGCGCGGCCTTACCGATCTGCATCCAAGTCATCTCGAGATTACCCTGGCGCATTGCCTCGAAGGCCTCGGGCACTGTGTAGAGGGAACTGGCGAAATAAAGGCGGGCCTCGCTGCCGGGTATGACCTGTGGCAGACGCTCCGAGAAGTATTTCATGGCAAGTGCCGCAGGATGGGGCGGCGCTGGCGTGTCAGACGCAAAGCGCAGTACCACCTTCTTTGGCGCACCCTGAGCAATTGCCGACGTCGGAACCAGGAACGACGCGCCCAGAGCGAGCGCAATAGCGGCTAGAGCCGTACGTTTGGTTATCGGTTGCATTATGCCTATCTCCTCCTTGTGCAATTCGGAACCCTAAGTAAGGGAGTCAGAATCTTTTTTATTTCACGCGAGTGTACAGCGAGACCGACAGGTCGAGCTTTCGGCGGGCGGGATAACCTCCGCCAGGGCCATCGAGTCTCCTTGAGCCAAGCGTGTCTGGCAGCATAGCAGCCGCGGGCGATCTACTCCAGAAACGACGAGGTTTTCGGAATCCCGCTTGTTGATCACAACATGGCTGCTAGGGCGGCAGCTTGATGCATCTGGAGCATCCGGGAAAATTTCGGCTCGAGGTCGAGAACAGACCGGATCGAAGCCCTAAAATACTGCATCGCTTCTTGCTGAAAAGATTGAACATGGCAAACACGCTCGGATGGATCGGTTACGGACGCATGGGTGAATCCATGGTCAGGCTGCTAACGAGTGCGGGATACGGCGTGGATGTATGGAACCGGACCCGCAGCAAGGTCGAGGCGAGTGCCGGGCAGGGCGTGAGGGCGGTGGAGCAAAAGCTGGATCTTGCCGCCTGTGAAATCGTCTTCACCATGATTTCAACCACTGCCGATCTTAAAGAGGTGTTGTTCGCCGAGGGCGGGCTGGTCACGGGGGCCAGAAAGCCCAGGCTGATTGTTGACTGTTCGTCGATTTCGCAGGAGGGGTCGGTCGAGGTGCGCACTCAGCTCGAGGCGATGGGCGTGAGCTACCTGTGCGCTCCGGTCTCCGGCAATGGCAAGGTTGCCAAGGCGGGCAAGCTCCTGATCGTCGCTTCGGGCCCCAGGGCGCTATACGATCTGGCCGAACCGTATCTGCGCGCAATGTCGCGCAAGTGCATGTGGGTAGGCGAGGGAGAGCTTGCGCGAGTCTGGAAGATCGCTCACAACACAATGTTTGGCGTGGTCATCCAGAATCTGTGTGAAATTCTTGTCATGGCCGAAAAGGCGGGCATCCCCCGCCATCTGTTTCTGGAGAGCATCAACGACTCGGTGCTCGGCTCGATGTACACCCGATACAAGTCGCCGGTGCTAACTAACCTGACTTTTGATCAGGTCACGTTTACCCCAGCGCTGCTTTTGAAGGATCTCGACCTGGGTCTTTCCGCGGCGAAGGCGCACGGGGTTCCGATGCCCACCGCGGCCGCTACCCGGGAGTCAGTCGCGCGACTGGTCGGGCGAGGTTATGGTCAGATCGACTTCGCGGTGCTGCTCAAAGAGATTGCCGCGGATGCGGGCCTGAGCCTGAAGCCTGAGAACGTCAAGGTCGACGACGGCCTTTCCAGCTGAGCCCCCGGCCATGGGCAGCACGCTGATTCGGGGCGCCACGATCGTCACACTGGGGCGTCAGGGTACGCTGCCCCAGGGGGACCTTCTGGTCGAAGGTGAGTGCATTGCGGATATCGCGCCGAAAATCGACGCCCCCGCAGACGAAGTGGTGCAAGCCAGTGGGTGCATCCTCATCCCCGGCCTTGTCAATGCGCACATGCACACTTGGCAAACCGCCTTGCGCGGTGTCGCTGCCAACTGGACGCTTCTGGAATACTTTCAGAAGATGCATGCCGGGCTTGCCACGGTGTTTGAGCCAAGGGATCTTTATATCGCCACCCTGGTGGGTGCGCTGAACCAGATCAACTGTGGCACCACGACCCTGGTTGATTGGTGCCATAACAACCGCACGCCGGAGCACAATGATGCGGCGATCGATGGCCTGCTGCGCTCCGGCATACGCGCCGCTTTTTTTCACGGCACACCCAAGCCGGACCCCAAGCCCGGTGAAGCGCCCTTTTGGGAAGCTCCGCATCCACGCGCGGAGCTGGAGCGACTTCTGCGGGCGCATCAGGGCAAGGCGCTGCTGAGCATCGGTGCCGCCATTCTCGGGCCGCATTACGCGACGCTCGAGGTGACATTGCATGACTTTCGAATGGCGAAGGATCTTGGCCTGATCGCCTCGATGCATCAGGGCGGCGGGCCCGCTCGCACACCTCAGGGCTGGCATGTGTTGCAGGACGAAGGTTTGCTAGGCCCGCATGTGAACATAGTCCACGGGCATGCCCTGAGCGATCTGCAGATCGACACTTTCTGCGGGCTCGGGATGTCTTTTTCCGCTGCGGCAGAAAACGAGATGTCGCAGGGGCATGGGTATCCGATCACCGGCCGTTTGCTCGCGCGCAATCATGCGCCGTCGCTCGGTGTGGATCTGGAGAGCGTTCTAAGTGGCGACATGCTCAGCCAGGCACGGGTGGCGCTCGGCATGCAGCGCAGTCTGGACAATGCGGCGCAGCGTGCAGCTGATGGCAGCATTCCAAAGACCAGCACCGTACGTGCGCATCAGGCGCTCGAGTGGGTCACCGTGGAGGGGGCGCGCATGCTCGGGCAGCTCGACCGAATCGGCACGCTGGCCCAGGGCAAGCAGGCGGATCTCGTCTTGATTCGGGCGAGCGATCTGAACATGCAACCGGTGCACGACCCGATCAACTCGGTGGTGATGCAAACCAGCCTGGCGAATATCGATAGCGTCATGATTGCGGGTCGCTGGAAAAAACGCCACGGCCGCTTGCTGGAAGTTGAGTTGAATCCGCTGCTGGATCAGTTGCGCGCCTCAGGCGAAAAAATTACGCGGACGCTCGGGCTGCAATCTGGCTGAGTCGGGGTGGCCGGGTACAGCGAACGGGTCTTGCGACAGGGGCGCATCCTTGGCGACGAGCCATCGCGATGCGATGCGAGGCGAATCGTTCAGGTGTTCACAGCAAGCCCCTCGTCCTTCCAGCGCAGCAGTCCACCGGCGACATTGGCGACTTTTTCATAGCCAGCCTGTTTGAGAATCACGGTCGCCATGGCCGAGCGCCGACCTGATCGGCAGATTGCCATCACTGGCCTGTCATGCGGCACTTCTGCAATCCGCTCGCGCAACTCGCCCAGCGGAATGCTGGCGTGCGCCGAAGTGGTTTCTCCCGGGATGCGCTCGTCGGGTTCGCGAACATCCAAAAGATAGATTTCAGACAGATGTTGCGCGACCCACGCCGGATCGACTTCCATGACTCCGGCAAATGTCATCACGACCGGGGCCCAGTCGGGCTCTGCCGGCATTTGCACGGGTTTGCCGCTGACCATGTTTGCTGGCAGGGCGACGTCAATTTGCTTGGGGTGCGGTAGCGCCAGAGCATGCATGTAACCGACGAAATCCTTCTTGCTGGCCCCGCCGCCTATTCTGGCGTTGTGAGCCTTTTCTTCGCCGACTGTACTCACGGTTCGCCCACTGTAGTCGTGACCAGGGTAGATCAGGCAGGTGTCGGGAAGGGACAATATCTGCCCGCTGATTGATTCAAAAAGGGTCGCGGCGTCACCCTGCTGAAAATCACAGCGGCCGCAACCGCGAATCAATAATGCATCCCCGGTGAAGGCTTTTGTGTGATCTTCAGTGACGAAGGTCAGGCAACCGTCGGTGTGGCCTGGCGTGGCACGGACTTCGAGCGCTTGAGCGCCAAACCTGATGCGATCGCCGTGCTCGAGTTCGACATCGACGTTGGCTGCCGCGATCTTTCTTGCAGCCGCAATCCGGCAACCTGTCCGCTGTTTCAATAACCATGCCCCGGTCACATGATCAGCATGACAGTGGGTGTCGATCACATAGCGAAGATCAAGCCCCAACTCTCTTAGTAGCGCCAGGTCGCGGCCGGCCTGTTCGAAGACCGTATCGATCATCACCGCTGCGCGCGACTGCTCGTCTGCAAGAAGGTAGGTGTAGGTCGAAGATGCCGCATCAAAAAGCTGTCGGAATATCATGATGTCAGAGGTTCGTGGGCGTTTGTCACTTTGTCTACTAGGGTTCGTCAATGACGTGGCAGGCGCGTTTGAAGACTGTCCGAAGCGCCAACGATTAGCATCGAACACCTCGACCCTCGGCGAAACCCGCACCGCAACCTGCCGAGCATTGGCTAATGCCAGCGGAGCACCCGCGCCGCAGATTCGCCCGGACGCATGATCCATAGCTCGAATTCGCGAGCTTGAGGCTCGACGGCATTAAACCGCAGCACGCCCTTGCGATGGTGTCCGCCCGGAGGGTCGCCCAGCCATGAGACGGCCCCGATCGTCTTGCCGCCGATGACAAGGCTGGCCGATTGCACCAGGTTATCGCTGAGTTCCTGGGTATGAGTGTTCAGCGCGATGTCGAAATCCCAGTGACTAGCTGAAGGTTGCAGTGGTTTGACCGTGACTACGACACCACCGGCGGAAACTGTTTTCGGCGGGAACGCGCCGGACGCGGCGACCGAACCGGCGGCAAAGACTGCTACGGCTAGCCCGACGCATAACGACTTCAGGAATGATGGCATTGCGCATGCTCCTTGGTTGCGGCCAACAGCCGGTCGCCAACATAGGCGATGCCGGCCGCGTTGAACGCTAGACCGACCCAGAAGAGCTCAACCTGGTATTGCGCGGTCAGGGTCACCAGCCCGGTCGCCCCGAGAATCGGTGCCAGATTTACGAGGTAGTGGCTGCAGCACGAGATCATTGCGACCGTGGAGGTGGCGCCATTCGCAGCGAGCATCGAACCGGCCTGGCGAGCGCTAGACACGACCTGGCGCAGGCGAACGAACAGCGCGACCTGGATCCCCAACCCCGCCGCGAGCGCCAGAATGAAATACCAGGCCTCAGCAAACTGGCTTGCTGTCGCGCTCCAGCCAGAGATCAGCGTAAGAAGAACGAAATAGATCGAAAGCAGCAGTCCGAACGCAAAAGCACCCCATACGCTCGAGCGCGCAAGGCCGTGGGTTGATAGGCCTATCGCTTGGTTCATCAGTTTGATTCCTGGTGCTGCAATCATTCACTACCTGTTTCATCTTGCGCCTCCCGGCACACCGATGGCAACCGCGACGGCTAGAACCCAAGTGCTTCGCAGCTTGAACTTTGTTGCACCGTCTATACCTCGTGGGTTGTATGCGCGGTAGCGCTGGGGCAATACAAAAGTATTTTTCCGGACAGATTGACAGCGCCCCAATGACCAGCGATTGATCCGACAATTTGCACTCCCGACACAAATCGGGTTGCCGGAGGCGTCTAATGCGACTGAAGACCGTGACTGGAAAGTCAGGTAATTTCTCGGTCATGCGATGTTTCATCCGCCAACCATGACGCCAAAAGACACTCAGCATCTGCGACAACTGCTCGAGTTGATCGCGCACAATCAGCTCGAACACGTTCAGGTCCTCGATTCATCCGGGCAGATCGTCTTTCTGAACGAGGCGGCGCGGCAAGCCAGGCGTGCCGTGCCGGGCGCGGATGAGTCGACGCTCGGCGTCTTGTTGCAGCCGGACGACCGTCAAATTGCATTTGACGCGTTGCATGAGCTGAGAAATAGTCAGCGCGACAGTCACGAAGTCACGGTCAGGCTCAAGCAAGCCGATGGCAGCTACCGCTGGTTTTTGGCCCGCGCCAAGAAGCTGCGGGATAGCTCGGGTGATACCGGGCTGGTGTTGGTGACCCATTTCGATGTTCACGACAAGGTTTTGCTGGAACGCGACGAGCAAAAACAGGCGCTGGCCGCGCTTCGAAATGAAAGCCGGTTCAAGGCAATCAGTGAGTCATCTCTGGATCTGATCACGATTCTTGACCGGCACGGCGAGATTGTCTTTCGAAATGCTGCGGCGCTTGCGTTCGCGGGCAAGTCCGGCCTGGGTGAACCGATTGGGAAGCTGATTCATCCAGACGACCGTGACCGGATCCGCCGGCAACTGATGGACGTAGTCCGCACCGGGGAAGTCGCACGCGACCGGGTCAAGCTGCTCGGCCATGATGGGCGCGTTATCACGTCGGATGCGATTGCGGCACCGCTCCGTTTGTCAAACGGTGATGTGGATGGCGTGCTGATCACTCATCGCGACATCACCGAGCAACTGGCGCGCGAGGAGAAGGACAAGCAGGCTGCGATCGCTGCAGCCCGAAACGAGGCGGATCAGCAACTCGGTGCGCTGCTCGGGCAAAGCCTGATCGGTGTGCTGAAAATTGACCTGAAAGGGATTATCCAGGACGTCAATCCCGCAATTTGTGCGATGAGCGGTTACACACGGGAGCAAGTGCTGGGGCGCAGCCTGCTGGATTTTGCTGACCCCGAACGCCATACGGAGATGCGAGAAACCCTGGAGGCGATAAGCAGGGGAGAGGCCTCTCGGGAAACTGCGATCCGTGCGTTCCGGCATGCCGATGGCAGCACCTTGTGGGTGGCTGGTCATGCGGCACCGGTCCGTAATGTACAAGGCGATGTTGTGGGCGCGGTGCGCTTCGTGATCGAAGTCACACCGCAAATGCTAGCCGAGCAGGCGCTGGCCGAGAGCGAAGCGAAGTACCGGCTGCTGGCGGATAACGCGGGTGACTACATCCAGCTTCTGTCTCTTGACGGGCAATACCTCTACGACAGCCCATCCATTGTTCGATTGCTAGGTGACAAGTACAGCAGCGGTCGGAGTTTGGGCGAAGGTGTCACGCTCACCCATCCCGAGGACATAGCGCTGGAAGGGCGGGTGTGGGCCGATGTTGTGCGCAATGGCTTAGAGCAGCGGGTCGACTATCGCTGGGTTCTACCTTCTGGGGAGATGCGCTGGCTTGAGTGTCTGTTGCGTGCGGTGCGAGATGAGCGTGGTGAAGTTGTGTCCGTGCTCGCGATAAGCCGCGACATCACCGACCGCAAGCTGGCCGAACAGCAGCGCGAGCAGGCGATCGAGCAGGCCTGGTTTGCCAACGAGGCCAAGAGCCAGTTTTTGGCCAAGGTCAGCCATGAGCTGCGCACGCCGCTGAACGCGGTGACCGGCTACGGCTACCTGCTGGGGAAAACCGGACTGGACACACGCCAGAGCGCATATCTCGAGCAGATCACGGCGAGCTCGCAACAGCTGCTGGGCCTGATCAGCGATGTGCTCGATCTGGCGCGCATCGAGGCCGGGCAGCAGAGCGTGACGCCAGCCCCGTTTACGCTAGGCGCCTTGCTGGACAGCGCGCTGGACGTGGTGCGACCGGCTGCGCAGGCAAGTGGCATCGAGCTGGTTTGCGATGACGTCAGACATCTACCGCAGCAGCTGCTTGGCGATGAGGGCTTGATCAAGCAGGCGCTGCTCAACTACCTGTCCAACGCGGTCAAGTTCACCGAGCGCGGCCAGGTGCGGCTGCAGGTGCGGGCGCTGGCTGACGGTCCGGCGACAGGGGGCAGCTCACATCTGCGCTTTGAGGTGCACGATACCGGAGCGGGCATTGCGCCGGACAGGCTGGGCGAGCTGTTCCAGCCCTTCGCCCAGTTGCGGGCGGACAAGCGCGGCACCGGCCTTGGGCTGGACATCACCCGGCGGATCGTCGAGTTGATGGGCGGTGAGGTGGGCGTGCACAGCACCCTGGGGCAAGGCAGTTGCTTCTGGTTTTCGGTGCCGCTGGAGCTTGAACATCTGCCGTCTGCGCAAGCGCCGACCGCGCAGCCGCTGACCCCGCAGGCAGCGGAAGAATCCCCGGGCGAGCTTGCGGTCCAGGCGCTGAGCGCACGCCACGCCGGCAAGCCGATCCTGGTGGCCGAGGACGACATGATCAACCAGGCCTTGATGCGGCTGATGCTCGAGCGAGCCGGGCTTGAGGTTGCGATCGCCGGCGATGGCGAGCAGGCGCTTCAGATGGCCCGGGCAGGGCACTACGCCGCGGTGCTGATGGATCTGCAGATGCCGCAGATGGACGGTATCGAGGCGACGCGGGCGATTCGCCAGTTGCCGGGCTGGCAGCAAGTCCCGGTTGCGGCGCTGACAGCCGATGTGTTCACCGAAACCCGCGAGGCTTGCCTGGCGGCGGGCATGAGCGAGTTTCTTGGCAAGCCGGTCGATGCCAACAAGTTGTATCTCTGGCTGCTCAGAGTGCTTGACGCAGGACAGTCGCGTTAAACCCCACCGTCGCCGTGCGCAATCAGTGGGTTTGCGGGAGAAGTCTGGCTGAAAAAGTCTGCAACCATGGATTCCGATGTCGATGCGGTTTAAGATATGCGCATCGTTAAATGCGCATAAAGATTGCTATGCCTGCCACACAAACCGCTCGACGCATGCGCGCCGCCATGCCAGGTAAACGCGCGACAAATTTGAGCTTGAGCAGTGATGTCCTGGACGCAGCAAAGCATCTGGGGATCAACATCTCCCAGGTCTGCGACAACTATTTGCGTGAAGTCGTACGCCGTGAGCAGGAACGCAAATGGCGCGAGGATCACGCCGATTTCATTGCGGCCTATAACGCCACCATTGAGGCAGAAGGCCTGCCGCTGGATGAGTGGAAAAGCTTCTGATGGCGCGCTTTGATGTCTATGCCAACCCTGGCAATCACGCCACCACCACACCGTACCTGCTGGATGTGCAGAGCGATCTGCTCGATGGCCTGGACAGCCGCATGGTCGTTCCGCTTCGGAGTCTTAACACCTTCCCGAAGGTCAAGTTATCAACTCGCTTGACGCCCATTTTCAAGATCAAGGGCGAGGACTTTCTGCTTGAAACACCGAAAATGGGGGCCGTACCCCAGCGGGTGCTGAAAGCGCCCGTGGCTTCGTTGGCTCAGGATCAGGACCAGATCACAGCCGCGCTGGATTTCTTGTTTCAGGGTTACTGATCGGCAGACTAAAGCGTTTCTGTTTGCATTCATGCGCTCGTGGCCGATGAAGCTGAACTTTATTGCGTTGGAAACGCCACAGTCGAGAGCCTTGAGTAGCACAGTGACCACCTAGCTACTCAGCGCAGAAAAAACAAAACCCACCGTTGCCGTGCGCAATCAGTGGGTTTGCGAGAGCAGTCTGGCGTGACCAGATTGGTCGGGGTGAGAGGATTCGATGCTCCGGAACTTCGGCTCTGGCTTGTCAGTATGTGAACAAACGATTACGATTTCCGTATGCTTAAGGTCGTTCTCACCGAAGCGTTTGAGAACTGGCTCGACAGCTTGCGGGATCCATCGACCCGTCGCCGCCTAGTGCTGCGTCTGCGCAAGGCCAGCCTCGGGCAACTCGGTGACGTTAAGCCGGTCTCTGCGGGGGTCTACGAGATGCGCGAGTTCTTCGGACCCGGATGGCGGATGTATTACGTGCGTCGCGGTGACATCCTCATCCTGATGCTTGGCGGGGGGACGAAGGCAACACAAGCGCGAGATATCGCGAAAGCCATTGCGCTGGCCGAGACAATCGAGGAGCAGTGACATGACCAGGAAGATCAAGATGTCCGAATTGGCCGAGCTCGATCCGTCCAAGTATCTGGACGACGACGAGGCGATCGCCGATTACATTCGGCTGGCCATCGAAGACGGCGATTCCGGCCTGCTTGCTGCGGCACTGGGGGACGTGGCGCGCGCCCGAGGGATGACGCAAGTGGCGCAGGCGGCAGGGTTGACGAGGGAGGCGCTGTACAAGGCACTCAGACCCGAGGCACATCCTCGATTCGACACCATCCAGAGAGTTTGCAGGGCGCTTGGAGTCAAATTGACCGTGACCGCCGCCTGAAAAGGTCTGGAGTGACCAGACTGGTCGGGGTGAGAGGATTCGATGCTCCGGCCTCTACGTCCCGAACGTAGCGCTCTACCAGGCTAAGTACCCCCGATTTGCGGAGCCTTTCTTGAGCATCTGACCGAACGGATTGGGTCGTTAAAATCCTTGCAATATGTAACCCGACGGGTTGCGATCAGCGAGTGATCAAATCGTTCGCTCACAAAGGACTGGAAAAGTTCTTCCTGCAAGGCAGCCTTGCTGGCGTGCAGGCTAAACATGCAAAGCGTTTGCGTCTGATCCTGGCCCTGTTGGATCAAGCCAGGAGTATTGAAGACATGGCGGCTCCGGCCTTGCGTCTGCACCAACTTAAAGGTGAGTTGGAGGGACTGTGGGCGGTGACTGTGCAAGCCAACTGGCGGGTCACATTCCGGTTTGAAAACGGTGATGCCCAAATAGTGAATTATTGGGATTACCACTGAAAGGAGCGTGCAAGATGGCGACCATGTACAACCCACCGCATCCCGGTGAGATTTTGTCTGAGTTGTGGATTGAGCCGATGGGGATGAGCATCACGGCAGTTGCGAAGAAGCTGCATGTGTCGCGAAAGACTCTGTCTGAAATTGTCAATGGCAAGGCGGCCGTGTCACCGGAAATGGCATTGCGTTTGGAGTTGGCGTTTGGCAAAAGTGCTGCCAGCTGGCTGGGACATCAGGCTGCGTATGATTTGTGGATGCTGCAGGGGCGGCGTGCCGAGCTGGGCGTGGAGCCCTTGGCTGCTGCATAGACTTTCATGCGCGAAAAGCGCCACTGAGCTGTGCAAGTCGCTAACCCGGCTACTCAGGCAGAAAAAACAAAACCCACCGTTGCCGTGCGCAATCAGTGGGTTTGCGAGAGCAGTCTGGCGTGACCAGACTGGTCGGGGTGAGAGGATTCGAACCTCCGGCCTCTACGTCCCGAACGTAGCGCTCTACCAGGCTAAGCTACACCCCGAAATCGTCAACCGATGCGAAGCTCGGGCGATCGACGAAAGACCGCGATTATAGCAGCAAATTCCGCCGGATCCGGCTCGCCTGTTGCGCAGGCGAGCGGCCCGGATTCTGGTGTTTCCTGGCTACTGCGGCTTGA
>Ga0222714_10002803_pt1 | contig 18178 bp, 18 predicted proteins | sample C33_3DmetaG_FD_165048 | JGI IMG/M metagenome (GOLD analysis project Ga0222714, IMG submission 165048) | Estuarine water microbial communities from San Francisco Bay, California, United States - C33_3D | ecosystem: Environmental > Aquatic > Marine > Unclassified | place: USA: California...
CGACAATTTCCTGTAGTTCAGCCTGACCCTGGCCGTATGCCGGCGAGAAGGTCGCCACACCAAGGGCCAGGGCGATGCCCTGAGCGATCGGCGTTCTCCTGAGACCTGCCTTATGCATTTCAACTCCCCCTGTGAAGGTTCAGATTGCAGTCTGTGAATTCACCAAACCAAAAAACCCAGTCAATCGATCCATGTTTCGCCCACCTGGAGCGGGAGGCGTCACGCCGGGTAGGCGCACGTACCTGTCCCGCGCGGACGGTCTGTGACCGTTTATAAGCACAGATGACAGCGTTGTCAAATATCCTGACAACGCTGTCACTGTACTGGACAAAGAAGCGCGGTCTTTCAGTGCCGACGCCCCCGTCAATCAGTGCCCAAGCGGGCCTACCACCAGGTGGCGTAGAGCCCGGTGAGCATCAACAGCACCGCGACGCCGGCCACGTTGAAGCCGGTGGTGGTGCGAGTGTCCACGTCCCGGTAGTCGATGGCGTGCGGGTGGCGCTCCTTGCCCTGCAGCCTCGAGACACCGACGCCGACCGCGACGCACAGCAGGAAGACGATGCCTACCCGGTCTATGAACGGCAGTTCGGGCATCGCCAGCTTGAAGGACAGCGAGAACACCGCCGAGCCGATGGCGGCACACAAGGCGCCTGCCGAGGTGGTCGGCCGCCAGAAGAAGCCCAGCAGGAACAAGGCGCACACGCCAGGCGTGAAAAATCCGGTGAATTCCTGGATGTACTGGAAGGCCTCGGGGAAATTACCCAGCAGCGGTCTTGCCACCACCATGGCGATCACGATGGCCGTGAAACTGACCAGCCGCCCGACGTTGACCAGGTGACGCTCGGGTTTCTTGTGGCTGCCCATGTGCCGATACAGGTCCATGGTGAAGATGGTCGAGATGGAGTTCATCATCGAGGCCAGTGAAGACACGATGGCTGCCACCAGGGCAGCAAACACCAGGCCCAGGATGCCGGCCGGCAGCAGTTTCATCACCGTCGGGTAGGCCCGGTCCGGCGTTTCCAGGTCGGGGGCCAGCACCGCCGCGGCGATGCCCGGTAGCACGATGATCAGCGGCATCAGCATCTTCAGGAAGGCGGCGAACATCATGCCTTTTTGCGCTTCCTGGGTGCTGCGGGCGGCCAGCGCGCGCTGGATGATGTACTGGTTAAAGCCCCAGTAAGACAGGTTCATGATCCACATGCCGCCGAGCAGGACCGACAGGCCGGGCAGGGCGGCATAGTGGGGTGAATCCTTGCTGAAGATGAGGTCGAAGCGTTCCGGGGTTTTTTCCAGCAGGACCTGGAAGCCCGCAATGACGCCTTGGCCACCGCCCACCTCGTTCAGCGAGATCGCGGCGATCAGGATGCCGCCCACGACCAACAGCGTGACCTGGATCACGTCGGTCAGCGCCACCGCCTTCAATCCACCGTAGAGCGAGTAGGCGGCCGCGAAGGCCCCAAGGGCCACCAGTCCGGTCGTCAGGTCCAGGCCGGTCACCGTGTTGACGGCCAGCGCCCCCAGCCACAGGATCGAGGTGAGGTTGACCAGCACGTAAATGCCCAGCCAGAACACGGCCATCACGTTGCGTACGCGATGGTCGAAGCGCTCTTCCAGGAACTGGGGCATGGTGTAGATCTTGTGCTTCAGGAACACCGGCAGCAGCCACTTGGCCACGATCACCAGGGTGAGTGCGGCCATCCACTCGTAGGCGGCGATGGCCAGGCCCATGACCCAGGCCGAACCGGACATGCCGATGATCTGCTCCGCGGAAATGTTGGCCGCAATCAGCGAGGTGCCGATGGCCCACCATGGGAGGTTGCGCCCGGCCAGAAAATAGTCGCTGGCGTCCTTGTGGTGCCCGGCCTTTTCCCTGGAGACCCACTGCGCGATGACCAGCAGGAGTACCGCATAGATTGCAACGACGCTGAGGTCTAGCGTTCCCAGATGCATTCAACCCCCCCACCAGCCGGGCTGGTATGTGTTGTTTCCGCTGCTGATAACGCTGTCATAAGCGTGGGACAAAAAGCAACCTGTTTCGAGCAAAATTGACAGCGTTGTCATGAATGGGCTAGAACTCAGTTCTCGTTGGGAGTGGTCACTCCGCAGCGAGGGGGTCACCACGGCAGAGGATCACGATGCGCAAGGTCATCAAAACCCGATTCTGGGGCTGCATGCTCCTGTTTTGTCACGCGGCTCATGGGTCTGAGGCCGTGCAGTGGCCCGCCATTACCCCCGCCCTGCCCCCGAACCCGGAACTGGAGCGTCGGATAGACGACCTGCTGGCTCGCATGACCCTGGAGCAGAAGGTGGGCCAGATGATCCAGGCCGAGATCGCCCACGTGACGCCGGAGGACGTGGCCACCTATCGGCTGGGGTCCATCCTCAATGGCGGTGGTTCGCACCCGGGTGGCAACCGGGCCGCTTCCCAGGCCGACTGGGTGGCACTGGCCGAGGCCTTCCATCAGGCGTCGATGTCTCCCGTGACGGAGGGGGTGGCCATCCCCATCCTGTGGGGAACCGATGCGGTGCATGGCCACAACAACGTGCGTGGGGCCACGCTGTTCCCGCACAACATCGGTCTCGGCGCGGCCGACGACCCGGAGCTGATGAGACGTATCGGCCTGGCTACGGCGAGGGAGGTGGCCGCCACTGGCATCGGCTGGACCTTTGCGCCCACCCTGGCGGTGGCCCGCGATGATCGCTGGGGCCGGACCTACGAGAGCTACAGCGAGGACCCGGAGCGGGTGGCCCGACTGGGGCGGGCCATGGTCGAGGGCTTGCAGGGCAGTGCAGGCGGTGATGACTTCCTGTCGGCATCCCGAGTGGCAGCCACTGCCAAGCACTTCATCGGCGATGGCGCGACGCTGAACGGTGTGGACCAGGGGGACGCAATCCTCGACGAGGCGGCCCTGCGTGACCTGCATGGTGCGGGTTACTTCAGCACCTTCGCGGCTGGGGTACAGACCGTGATGATCACCTTCAACAGCGTGAACGGTGACAAGGTCCATGGCGATCGTCACCTGATCACGGAAGTCCTGAAGGGTCAGCTGGGTTTCGACGGACTGGTGGTCAGCGACTGGAACGGAGTGGGGCAGGTGCCCGGGTGCACCAATGCCAGTTGCCCGCAGGCCATCAATGCGGGTATCGATCTGGTGATGGTGCCGGAAGACTGGAAGGTCTTCCGCCAGAACCTGCTGGACCAAGTCAGGGATGGCACGGTGCCCCTGGCCCGCATCGAGGACGCCGTTCGCCGCATCCTGCGGGTGAAGATCCGCTCGGGCCTGCTTGACGGGTTGTCTCCTGCCGCGCGCCCCCTGTCGAGCGACGCCAACGTCATCGGTGCCAGCGAACATCGGGCGCTGGCGCGCGAGGCGGTACGCCGCTCGCTGGTGCTCCTGAAGAACGAGGATGGGTTGCTGCCGCTCGCGCCCGGTCTCAGCGTCCTGGTCGCGGGAGACGGCGCTGACGACATCGGCAAGCAGTCGGGCGGCTGGACCATTTCCTGGCAGGGCACGGGCAATGGCCGGGACGACTTCCCCGGAGCCACTTCCATCGCCGATGGCATCAGCGAGGTGGTCCGCTCTGCGGGAGGCAGGCTGTTGAGGGGCGACGGGCCCTGGCTGCTGCCCGAGGAAAAGCCGGACGTGGCCATCGTGGTGTTTGGCGAGGACCCCTATGCCGAAGGTCAGGGCGATCGCCAGAGTCTCGACTTTTCAGCGGCCAGACCGGAAGCGCTCAAGATGATGCGGGCGCTGCGCGCCGAGGGCATTCCGGTGGTGGCCGTGCTGCTCGCGGGTCGTCCACTCTGGGTCAACCCGGAGCTCAATGCGGCGGATGCCTTCGTGGTGGCGTGGTTGCCCGGGAGCGAGGGTGGCGGGCTGGCCGACGTGCTGTTCCGCGATGCAGGGGGCGCCGTCCGCTACGACTTCGAGGGGCGGCTGGCTTTTTCCTGGCCGGCGTCCTCGAAGCCCGATCCGGTCAACTCGCCGGATGGAGAGAGTCTGTTCGCCCCGGGTTTCGGGCTGAGTTACGCGTCGCCGGCCGCTCCGCTCGGCTTATTGGACGAGACGCGCCATGCCGCCTCGGGTGCCGCGTCCGCCGTGGCGATTTTCGAGGCGCGACCGCTGCCGCCATGGGGCCTCTACGTGGGGGATCCGGCGGACTGGAAGGTGTCTGTGGCGGGTGACGGTGGTCGCTCACGCCTGGGTCATGTGGTGGTCGACCGGATTGATCGGCAGGTACAGGAAGACTCACTGCGGCTGACCTGGCAGGGCGCCGGACAGGTGTTTTTCCAGGCCGACGCGCCGCAGGACCTGACTGTGCTACGCACCGCGGGCGCTGCGCTGCGCATGGTCTTGCGAGTCGTGCAGGCGCCCGCCGCGGCCGTGGAGTTACGGATGGACTGTGGGTATCCCTGCGCGGGGTCCGTGGATCTGGTCGGGCGTCTGCAGCGCGCGCCGCAGGGGCAGTGGTTTGAGTTGAGCGTCGGACTCGGCTGTTTCGCCGAGGCCGGTGCCAAGTTGGAGGCCATCGACACAGGCCTGTTGCTGTCCTCTGCTGGCCAGATGGTGCTCGACCTGGCGACGGCCAGCATCGAGATGGTCGAGGCGGGCGCAGCCGGCGACGGCTGCGCGTTACAACCATGACCGAGAGCAACGGTGCGGCCAGTCATCGCAGCCGCCTGACCATCGAGGACGTTGCCGCCCTGGCGCGGGTGTCGATCAAGACGGTGTCGCGGGTCATTAACGATGAGCCCAACGTCAAGCAGGAGACTCGCGATCGCGTGCTCGAGGCCATCAGGCGCCTGGACTACCGCCCGAGTCGGGTGGCCCGCAGCCTGGCCAGTCGCCAGGTGTTCGTGATCGGCCTGCTCTATGACAACCCGAGTCCCTATTACATCTACAACGTACAGGCTGGGGTGCTGAAGGCCTGCGAGCAGAGGGGTTACGACCTGTTGCTGCACCCGACCACCTTCGGGAACGCCCGAACCCCCGAGGAAATCGTGACCCTGCATGGTCAGTCCCGGTTCGACGGGGTGTTGTTGACGCCGCCCCTGTCGGACATGGAAGCGCTGACTGCAGCCCTGCGCGAGCAGCGGGTGCCCTTCGTGCTGATTGCCCCGGGCGTCGAACTGGAGACGGACGCGCGGGTCTGCACCAACGACGAGGCCGTGGTGGCGGAGATGACCCGTCATCTGGTCGGCCTTGGCCACCGCCGCATTGCTTTTGTCGCAGGGCATCCCGACCACCTCGCCGTGGGCAAGCGTCTGGCCGGCTTCCTCTCCGCGATGCGCGAGGCTGGATTGCCGGTGCCCGCCGAATACGTGGCCCAGGGATACAACTCCTTCGAGTCCGGTGAGGCGGCAGCGCGGCGCCTGCTGGGCCTGCCGAATCCACCCACGGCCATCTTCGCGGCCAACGATGAAATGGCTGCAGGCGTGATCAAGGTGGCCCGCAGCCTCGGCATCGATCTGCCGCGGGAGCTCTCGGTGGCGGGATTCGACGACACCCCCATGACCGCGCAGGTGTGGCCGGCACTGAGCAGCGTTCGGCAACCGATCGCGCGCATGGCGGAGATGGCGGCCAGCATGCTGATCGAGGCCGCGGCCTCCGGTCCCGTGCCCCCAACCCGCCAGTTGATTCCCTCGGAGGTGGTGGTTCGCGAGTCGACCGCGCCGCCGGCACGATCCTCGGCCGATCACTAGAGCTAGAACTCGAAATCGAACGCCTCGAGGTCAGCGGCGAAGATACGCGCGATCAGGGCGCGGGTCTCGGCATCGTAGGCGTCTCGGTAGGGCGCATGGCGCGTGACCTTGACGTGCGGCAAGCGAGCCTGCACGCCCATGCGGCGGCAAGCCTCGCTGAAGTCCTGTTCCAGGCGCTCGAAGCGGCCTACGAAATCCACCAGGCAGCGGCCGGCCTCGTCATCCAGCCAAAGGCGCTGAGCCATGAACATCCGTGGATCATCATGCCAGCGAGGATCCCGTTCGCCGTAGGCCTTGAGGACCCATGCCCTGAAGTCAAGGCCCGTATCGGCCAGGCCGGTGCGATTGGTGCGCAATCGATAGTGATAATGGGACAGGACCTTGTCCCAGGGATTGCGCACGAAGGCGAACTTGAAGGCCCGCTCGAAGCGCTCCCGGCCCATTTCCTCGCGCTTCTGCAGAGCGGTCTTGCGCTCAGAGCGCAGGTGCAGCGCCCGCTCGACGCTGGTGCCGGCGGTCTTGTTGATATGAATGAACACGATGCGGCCGCGCCAGGCGTTGAGGTGCTTCAGCACCCCGCGCTTCACCTCGAACCAGGGGCCCTCACTCATGCCTTCACCAACTCGGGGATGGGATAGGGCAACGGCTGCGGGTTGCAGGAGGCGCCGGTGGCCGTCACCAGCGTCTGCCCGGCGGCCTCGAGGTCGACGACCGCGAGACACTCGGAACCCTCCGGCCCGGCGGCACTGCGGACTACTTCCCCGACCTTGGTGTTGCCCAGGTGGAGTGCGGTGCCGGGCGCCAGGGCCACCCCCTCGCACTGGTAGCGCAACATGCGCCTTTTGACTCGACCAAGATGGCGGGTGCGGGTGACGATTTCCTGCCCCGGATAGCAGCCCTTGCTGAAGCCGATGGCGCCCAGCAGGTCGAGGTTCAGCATCTGCGGGATCCACTGCTCGGAGGTGCCAGGGTAGATCTCCGGCAGGCCCGAGCGCACCCCTGCCAACTCCTCGTCAGGGCCCACACCCGCGGTGCTGTCGATCGACTGCGCCTCCAGACTTACGCGGGCCCGCAGGACGTAACGACGCAGCCGGTGGATCACGTCTGCTACGAGTTCCGCAGGCAGGGTCAGGTCGAAGCCTTCCTGACCGGCGGCAACGGTGACCACGCAGAGGACCCGCCCCTGGGCGCTACACCAGGCTGCCAGGCGGGCCTCGCCGGGCCCGAGGCCTGCAAGGTCGGCAGTCAGCTGGCCCTGCAGGAATTGCCGGGCGTCTGCGCCCGCCACGTGGATCTTTCCCGTCCGAGTCATGGACCCATGATACGCGCCGCGCCGCTGCCGGGCATGATGTCCAGTATGTCAATCCCATGAAAAACCACAGAAAACCATTTTGCAGGACCTCTGCGGGTTCTGGCAGAATCGCTGCAATGCAAAAAGACCCTGAACCGCTGCCTGAGGGCGCGTCAACCCCGCCCCCTGAGGCGCCGCAGCCGTTGCCGGAGCCGCCGCGCGAGATCGGTGGGCCCGCCGGACCCGAGCCGACCCGTTTCGGGGACTGGGAAAAAGGCGGCCGCTGCATCGACTTCTGAGGAGAACCCGCTTGTCCAGACCCAGACCCCTGTCTCCCCACATACAGGTTTACCGGCCCATGTACACCATGGTCCTGTCGATCTCCCACCGGATCAGCGGCGTGTTCCAGTCGGCCGGTCTGCTCCTGCTGGCCGCCTGGCTGGTCGCGGCGGCGGCCGGTGAGCCGGCCTACGAGCATGCCTCCGGGTGGTTTGCGCTGCCCTGGGTCAAGCTGGTGCTGGTCGGCTGGCTGGCGGCCTTCTGGTATCACTTCTTTGCCGGGTTACGTCACCTGGCCTGGGATGCGGGCAAGGGCCTGGACAAGGCCTCTGCCCGCCGGAGCGGCGCGTGGGTAGTGGTCCTGGCCGTGCTGGCAACGGTGGGCTGCCTGCTGGCAGCCCTGCCCCTTCTTGGGGTGGGGTCATGAGCCTGCGTCCGGCCCTCGGCACGGTCCTCGGCAGTGGTTCGGCGCGCGCCGGCGTGGAGCACTGGTGGTCCCAGCGCGTCTCGGCCGTGGCCTCGGCGCTGCTTGGACTGTGGTTCATCTACACGCTCCTGACCCTGCCATCGCTCGACAGGGTGGCGCTGATCGCCTGGCTTGCTGATCCCGTGTCGGCCACGCTCATGCTGCTGTTCCTGCTCGCCACGTTCTGGCATTCGGCGCTGGGCGTGCAGGTGGTCATCGAGGATTACGTGCACCACAAGGCACTGCGGGTGTTGGGCCTGCTGGCGGCGCGTTATCTCCACCTGCTCGCCGGCGGTGCTGCCGCGGTGTCGGTGCTGAAGTTGTCTTTTGGGGAGCCGGCATGAGCGCGTATCAGTTTGTCGATCACACCTACGACGTGGTGGTGGTAGGGGCCGGCGGCTCCGGGCTGCGCGCGACCATGGGCCTCGCCGAGGCCGGCCTCGAGACCGCCTGCCTGTCCAAGGTTTTCCCGACCCGCAGCCACACGGTGGCGGCCCAGGGCGGCATCAGCGCAGCGCTCGGCAACATGGGCGAGGACGACTGGCGGTTCCACTTCTACGACACCATCAAGGGTTCCGACTGGCTCGGGGACCAGGACGCCATCGAGTTCATGTGCAAGGAGGCGCCGAGCGCGGTCCTGGAACTGGAGCACTTCGGTGTGCCGTTCTCGCGGACCGAGGACGGACGCATCTACCAGCGCCCCTTCGGCGGCATGACCACCCACTACGGCAAGGGGATTGCCCAGCGCACCTGCGCGGCTGCGGATCGCACCGGGCATGCCATGCTGCACACGCTGTATCAGCAGTCCCTCAAGCACAACGCCAACTTCTTCATCGAATACTTCGCCATCGACCTGATCATGCAGGACGGTGAGTGCCGAGGTGTGGTGGCACTGGACCTCGCCACCGGTACGCTGCACCGGTTCCGCGCCCACATGGTCATCCTCGCCACGGGCGGCTACGGCCGCGCCTACTTCTCCTGCACCTCGGCGCATACCTGCACCGGGGACGGCGGTGGCATGGTCCTGCGCGCGGGCCTGCCGGTGCAGGACATGGAGTTCGTGCAGTTCCACCCCACCGGTATTTACGGAGCCGGCTGCCTGATCACGGAGGGCGTGCGCGGGGAAGGCGGCATCCTGCGCAATGCCGATGGCGAGCGTTTCATGGAGCGCTACGCTCCGAATGCCAAGGACCTGGCCTCACGCGACGTGGTCAGTCGGTCTATGACCGTCGAGATCCGCGAGGGTCGCGGCGTGGGCGCCGAGCAGGATCACATCTTCCTGCACCTTGAGCACCTCGGCGCCGACGTGATCCACAAGCGCCTGCCCGGCATTGCCGAAACTGCCCGCATCTTTGCCGGCGTGGACGTCACACGGCAGCCGATTCCCGTCCTGCCCACCGTTCACTACAACATGGGGGGCATTCCCTGCAACGTACACGGCGAGGTCGTCACCCGGCGCGGCGACGATGCCAATGCGGTGGTGCCCGGGCTGATGGCGGTCGGCGAGGCGGCCTGCGTCTCGGTGCATGGCGCCAACCGGCTCGGGTCGAACTCCCTGCTCGACCTGGTGGTGTTCGGTCGCGCGGCCGCACGCCATTGTGCCGAGGTGGTCAAGCCGGGGGTCGGACATCGCGCGCTGCCCGCCGATGCCGGTGACCTCTCGCTCTCCAGGCTCGACCGCTACCGTCATGCCAAGGGGCCACAGAGGACTGCCGCAGTGCGACTGGCCATGCAGCGGGTCATGCAGAACGACGCCGCCGTGTTCCGCACCGGTTCTTCGCTGGAGGAAGGGTGTCAGAAACTGGCCGGGGTATTCCAGGGCCTCGGCGAGGTGGGCCTCGAGGACCGGTCGCTGGTCTTCAACACCGACCTCATCGAGACCCTCGAACTCGAGAACCTGCTGCTGCAGGCCGCGGCCACCATCCACTCGGCCCGCAATCGCACCGAAAGTCGTGGCGCCCACGCTCGCGAGGACTTCCCCGAACGCGACGACGAGCAGTGGATGAAGCACACGCTGGCCTGGGTTGGTGGCGATGGTCAGGTCTGCTTCGACTATCGTCCCGTCCAGCTGCAGACCCTCACCGCCGACGTCGAAGCCGTGCCTCCGAAGGCGCGAACCTACTGACGCTTTTCCCAAAGGACCCTGCCCATGGCCGAATTCAGCTTACCCCCGGAGTCGAGGTTCAAGGAGGTTCCCGGACGCAAGCATGCGGCGCCCGAAGGAGCGAGCCGGGTCAAGACCTTCCGCATCTATCGCTGGGACCCCGACGGCACGGAGAAGCCGCGCGTCGACAACTACGAGATCGACCTTGATCGCTGCGGACCGATGGTCCTGGACGCCCTGATCAAGATCAAGAACGAGGTGGATTCGTCGCTGACCTTCCGGCGTTCCTGCCGCGAGGGCATTTGTGGCTCCTGCGCCATGAACATCGACGGGGTGAATACCCTGGCCTGCACCAAGCCCATCGAGGACGTGCGCAAGGACGTGAACATCTTCCCCCTGCCGCACATGCCCGTGATCAAGGACCTGGTGCCGGACCTGACGCACTTTTATGCCCAGTACGCCTCGATCAAGCCGTGGCTGCAGGCCCGCACGCCCGCGCCCCCCGACCGCGAACGCGCCCAGTCTCCCGAGGACCAGGAAAAGATCGATGGGCCCAGCGCCTGCATCCTGTGCGCCTGCTGTTCGACCAGCTGCCCGAGTTACTGGTGGAACGGTGACCGCTACCTGGGGCCGGCCGCCTTGCTGGCGGCCTACCGCTGGCTGGTCGACACCCGGGACGAGGCCACCGGCGAGCGGCTCGACGAACTGGAGGATCCGTTCCGCCTCTATCGCTGCCATACCATCATGAACTGCACCGAAGCCTGCCCCAAGGATCTCAATCCCGCCAAGGCCATTGCCGAGATCAAGAAGATGATGCTGGAGCGGCATCTCTGAATGTCCCGCGCCAGTGCGGCTGAGCTGGGTCGGCTGCGCTGGCGCTGCCGGCGGGGCATGAAGGAACTGGACTTGCTGCTGGCGGGCTGGCTGGATCGGCACCAGGACTCGGCAGGTGAGCCTGAACTGGCGGCCTTCGCCAGGCTACTCGAACAGCAGGATCCCCTGTTGATGGCCTGGTTTGCCGGTCGCGGGTCGCCGGAAGACCCTGGCGAGGCGGCCATTATCCGTGACATCACCGATCGTTGAACTCGTCATTCGGCCGGAGCCGCTGGTCCGCCTGGAACTGGCGTGGTCGCTGGGCTGTTTGCTGTTGATCCTGTTGCCCTGGGCCTGTGACCTCCGGCTGGTGGCTGCGGTCTTGATCGACGGGGTGATTCTCCTGGGCTGGCGCTCGGGCCGGCGCAGCCTCCGTGGCAGCAGGCAGCCCGGGTACTGTCTGCGGGTCGAGGGGCGGAGACTCAGCTTTACGGACGGCGACGGGCCTGCCGAGGCGCAGTGTTTGCCGGGTAGCCGGGTCGGGACAGGTTGGGTACTGCTGCGCCTGCGGCGGGATCGGCGGCGCTTCCACTGGTGGATACCGGCTGCGGCCCTCGATGAGTCCAGCTTCCGGCGCTTGCGGGTGCTGGTCCGTTGCAGTGCAACAGATGAGGCCCGCGGCTGCTAAACTTGGTCTGCCTTTGTTGCATGGATCACACAAGGAGGATGCAGGTCGGTTCCTGTTAGACGAGCGGTCGAACTTCCGGTGCCTGGACCGGTCTGATTCGTTTGTGGAAACCGCCTCCGCCCTGCTGCAGCCGTTGTCAATCGAGTCCGAAAATGGCGACCTGTCGCTGGTGCGTCGCGTGCAGAGGGGCGACAGGGGCGCCTATGACGCGCTGGTCCTGAAATATCAGCACAAGGTGCTGAAACTGGTGCGGCGCTACATCCGCGACCAGTCCGAGGCCGAGGACGTCGTTCAGGACGCCTTCATCAAGGCTTACCGGGCGTTGCCCAATTTCCGCGGTGACAGCGCCTTTTATACCTGGCTCTATCGCATCGCCATCAACACGGCCAAGAATTCGCTGGTGTCCGCGAGCCGCCGCCCGATCAGCGTCGACCTCGACGCGCAGGACGCTGCGGCTGCCGAACTGCAGTCCCGGCTCAAGGACACGGACACGCCCGAGCGCCTGCTGCTGACGGACGAAATTCGCTCCGTGGTCAACCGCGCCATCGACGGGCTGCCGGAGGACCTGCGCAGGGCGATCGTACTCAGGGAGATCGAGGGCCTGAGTTATGAGGATATCGCGGCCAGCATGGCCTGCCCGGTAGGCACGGTCAGATCAAGGATCTTCAGGGCACGGGAAGCCATTGACCGGCACCTGAAGGGAGTGTTTGAGGGGGGACTCGGAAGGGACGGTGAAGACGGATGACAGAGACAATCAAGGAACAACTTTCGGCATTCCTGGACGGTGAACTGCCCGAAGCCGAGACGACCCTGCTGCTGAAGCGGCTGGAGCGTGATGACGACCTGCGTGCGACCCTGTCGCGCTATTCGCTGATCGGTGCGGTCATGCGCCAGGATGACGACGTGCTGGCGGGTACCGCGCTGGCCAGCCGGGTCAGTGCGGCCATCGCCGCCGAGGTGCCGGCGGCCCCGGCACGCAGGGCATGGGCCGGATCCCTGGCCGGGCTGGGCGTGGCCGCTGGCGTGGCCATGTTCACGCTGGCGCTGTTCAACTCCGGTCTCGGGCCCCAGCATGGTCCGGCGACGGGTGCGGTACCGGATCTGGCGCAGGCAGGCAGTGCTGGCGACCCCGGGGAGTTTGTCCAGGTGGTTGCACCGTCGGCAACCGCCGCACCCACCTACACGGTGCCGGCCCCGGCGCGTGGCACAGCGCCCGTCCTGCCACCGGCCCAGCTGGCTTCCTACCTGCTGGCGCATGGAGATTATACGTCCCCGATTGCGCGGGGCGGCGTAGTGAGTGCGCCCATCGTCGCCCAGCCTGCCGTAGAGCGGCAGGACGAGGAACCCGCTCCGACGCAGCGATGATGCGCCTGGCAGCCTTATTGCCCTTGGTCATGCTGTGGATGGGCAGCCCGGCTGCCGTTGGCGAAACCCAGGGCGCCGTGCACCTGCTCGAGCGTATGTCGCTGGCGGTCAACACCTCGTCGTACATCGGTGAATTCACGCTGGAGCGTGATGGTCGGCAGGAAAGGCTGCGCATCATCCATCGGGTGCGTGACGGTGAAGTCAGCGAAAAACTCGTTTCGGTCACCGAGCCTGGACGCCAGTTGACCCGGATTGGTGACGAGGTCACCGTGTACCTGCCTGATGCGGGACTGGCGGTCGTCGAGCATCGTCCCGGCCGTGCCAGCCTGCTCGGCATGCTGCCTCGTGGTGGCGGGGACCTGACCAGCTGGTATGACATCGTGCTGGAGGGTCGCCTCCCGGAGTTGAACGGCAGGCCTGCGGCAGTCATCTCGGTACGGCCACGGGATGGCTTCCGCTTCGGTCAGCGCCTGTGGATCGACGAGCAGACGGCACTGCCCGTGCGCATGGAACTGCTGGACAATGGCGGCGCCGTCATTGAGCGGATGCGCTTTGCGCAGCTCGAGCTGCATAGCAGGATTCCCGACGACCGCCTGCAACCCGAGGCCGCTGGTTCGGGACTGAAGTGGATGCGGCACCGCGACCGGCCTGGTGCCGCCGCGGGTTGGACCATCGTCGGAGCCCCGCCGGGTTTCAAGCTGATGGCAGTGCACACCAAGGAGCTGAGGGACATTCCCTCGCCGGTGACCCAGATGGTCTGGTCGGACGGGTTGGCCACCGCTTCCGTGTTCATCCAATCGGCACCTCCAGGCCTTACGGCGACCGGCGCCGGCCGGGCAGGGGCTGCCTCGACCTTTACCGCCCAGGTGGCGGGGCATCAGGTGACCGCAGTCGGGGAAGTGCCCATGGCCACCCTCAGGAAGCTGGTTTCGGGCGCGCGACCTTCACCGCGGTGAGCGCCGTTCCCGACGAGCTCCTGCTCTACACCCGCTCGGGTTGTCCGCTCTGCGATGAATTTGCCGAGGCACTGGCGGCATTTCTGGGTGATCGTCCCGGGCTGCCGACCATCCGGATCGTCGATGTCGATGGGGATCCCGCCGCGTGGCTGCGCTGGGGAGTGAGTGTCCCGGTATTGGTTCGGGGAGAGCGCGTGGTCTGTGGCGGCCACTTCGACGGCGATCGGCTGCTGGCTGGTCTCGCCGATGAGGGGTCGGGCTGACAGCGCTGATATAATGGCGGATGCCCGTCCCTATGAAGCACATCCGTAATTTTTCCATCATTGCCCATGTCGATCATGGGAAGTCGACGCTCGCCGATCGCCTGATCCAGATTTGCGGGGGCCTTAGCGACCGCGAAATGCAGGCGCAGGTCCTGGACTCCATGGACCTGGAGCGGGAACGCGGCATCACCATCAAGGCCCAGTCAGTCACACTGGATTACCAGGCGCCGGACGGCGTCACCTACCAGCTCAACTTCATCGATACCCCGGGGCACGTGGATTTTTCCTATGAGGTCTCCCGCTCGCTGGCGGCCTGCGAGGGCGCACTGCTGGTGGTGGACGCGGCCCAGGGGGTCGAGGCCCAGAGCGTCGCCAATTGCTACACCGCCATCGAGCAGGGGCTCGAGGTGTTGCCGGTGCTCAACAAGATCGACCTGCCCTCGGCCGAGCCGGAACGGGTCATCGCTGAAATCGAGGACATCATCGGCATCGAGGCCGGCGATGCGGTTCGGGTCAGTGCCAAGACCGGCCTCCATGTCGAGGCGCTGCTCGAGATGCTGGTCCAGCGGATACCCGCGCCACGGGGCGACTCGGAGGCGCCACTGCAGGCCCTCATCGTCGATTCCTGGTTCGATAACTACGTAGGCGTAGTGTCGCTGGTCAGGGTCTTCAACGGCACGCTGAGGCGGGGCCAGAAAATCCGCGTGATGTCGACCGGACGTACCTGGGAGGTCGATCGCGTGGGTCGTTTCACGCCCAAGCGCGTGGAGCGCGAGGCGCTCGAGGCTGGCGAGGTGGGCTGGATCTTCGCCGGCATCAAGCAGGTGGACGGCGCTCCGGTGGGCGATACCATTACGCGCGAGGACCGGCCCTGCGAGGCGCCGCTACCTGGCTTCAAGTCGGTGCAGCCGCGGGTGTTTGCCGGGCTGTTTCCGGTCCGCAGTGACGACTACGAAGGGTTTCGCGACGCCCTGCAGAAGCTGCGCCTGAACGACTCCTCGCTGAGTTTCGAGCCGGAGGTCTCCACCGCCCTGGGGTTCGGGTTCCGCTGCGGCTTCCTCGGCTTGCTGCATATGGAAATCGTCCAGGAGCGGCTGGAGCGCGAGTACGAGCTGGACCTGGTCACCAGTGCGCCGACCGTGGTTTACGAGGTGTTGTGCACGGATGGCGAGGTGGTCTACGTCGACAATCCGGCCCGTTTGCCGCCCAGTAACCTGATCGGGGAATTGCGGGAGCCGATCATCGTGGCCAACATCCTGGTGCCACCCAAGCACGTTGGCGGGGTCCTGCAGCTCTGCCAGGAAAAGCGCGGGGTGCAAAAGAAGATGCTGCAGCTCGGAACCCAGATGTCGCTGCAGTACGAGTTGCCCCTGGCCGAGGTGGTGCTGGATTTCTTCGACCGCTTGAAATCCGCCAGCCGGGGTTATGCCTCCTTCGACTACGAATTCAGTCATTTCCAGTCGGCGCCGCTGGTCAAGCTCGACGTGCTGATCAACGGCGATCGGGTGGATGCGCTGTCGATCATTGTCCACCGCGAGTCCGCCTATCAGCGGGGTCGCGAGCTGGTCGACAAGATGCAGGAGCTGATCCCAAGGCAGATGTTCGAGGTCGCCATTCAGGCGGCCATCGGCAGCCAGGTGATCGCGCGCGCCTCGGTGAAGGCGCTGCGCAAGAACGTCTTGGCCAAGTGCTACGGGGGCGACGTCAGCCGCAAGCGAAAATTGCTGGAGAAGCAGAAAGAGGGCAAGAAGCGCATGAAACAGCTCGGCACGGTGGAAATCCCGCAGGAAGCCTTCCTCGCGGTTCTCCAGGTCGGCAAGAAGTAGGCGGGCCGCATGATCTTCGACTTTTCACTGATCCTGGTGCTGCTGGCCGTCCTGACCGGCGCCATTTGGGGGCTTGATCGGTGGCTGTTCGCCGCGCCGAGGCTGGAGAGGGGCGTCAAGCGTGAGCCCATCCTGGTCGACTATGCGCGCTCCTTCTTTCCAGTCATTGTCCTGGTTCTGGTTCTCAGGTCCTTTCTGTACGAGCCATTCAGAATTCCGTCGGACTCCATGATGCCGACCCTGGTGCAGGGCGACTTTATCTTCGTCAGCAAGTGGCAGTACGGACTCCGCTTGCCCGTGCTGAACTGGAAGGTGGTGGATATCGGTGAGCCGCAACGCGGCGATGTGATCGTGTTTCGCAAGCCGAGCGACCCATCGGTGGTGTTCATCAAGCGTCTGGTTGGCCTGCCCGGTGACCTGGTCAGCGTCACCTCGACCCGGGTCATGGTCAACGGCCAGTTCGTGAACCTGCGTCCGGGCGGCCTGTATCGGGGGCCCAAGGAAGACGAATATCCCTTCAGCATCGTGGCGGCGGAGGCGGGTGATGATGGCGAGCACTCGGTGATGTTCGATCCCTCGCGGCCGGCGACCGAGGGTCAATGGCGAGTGCCGCCCGGGCACTATTTCATGATGGGCGACAATCGCAACAACAGCCGCGACAGTCGCTTCGCCGAGGTGGGTTTCGTGCCGGAGGCCAACGTGATCGGGCGGGCTGTGGCCATCTGGCTCTCCTTCAATCCGGGTCAGGGACCGCTCTTGCTGTGGGATCGGATCGGTACAAGCATCAAATGAGGAACATGACTATGCGCAGCAGACAATCGGGCATGACGTTCATGGGGTTCGTGGTTCTCGCCGTCGTGGTGGGCGGCTGGGTCTACGCTGGTATTCGCTTGACTCCCATGTACCTCAACTACATGCGAATCGCTTCTTCGCTCGATAAGGTCAAGAGTGAATATTCCGCCAATCAAGGTACCAACGCACAAATGATAAGGACATCGCTGGCGCGCTATTTCAACATCGAGGGCATAGACGAGTCCCGCTACGGGCATACGGACGTCATTATCAAGCGCGAGGGTGACGTATGGAAAGTTCAGGCCAAGTACGATGACAAGGTCCGATTTGTGAGCAATGTCTATCTCATGATCGCGGTCGACAAGGTCGTCGAGATCCCCAGCAGCTGAGGCCGACATATTGGCTGGAGACGTTCACGCGCGCGTTGCGGCCGACTGGGTGGATCGGAACCTGGGGGTGCGTCTGGCAGATACCGCCAGGCTTGCGGAAGCACTTACCCATCGCAGTTTGCCGGGGCCTAATTACGAACGGCTCGAGTTTCTGGGGGATGCAGTGCTGGCCTTCGTGGTGGCCGAATTGCTGTTTGAAAGGCACCCAGCGGCCAGTGAGGGCGACCTGTCCCGGCTGCGGGCGTCGCTGGTCAGTGGTGAGGTACTGGGGAGCGTGGCCTTGGCGCTCGGGCTCGGTGACGTCGTCCGACTTGGCGAGGGTGAGCTCAAGTCCGGTGGGTTCCGCCGCCAGTCAATCCTCGCCGATGCACTGGAGGCACTGCTGGGGGCGGTCTATCTGGAACTCGGCATGGCTGCAGCACGGCAGGTGATCGATCGCCTGCTGGGTGAGAGGATCGAGGCCCTGCCGCCGGCCGCTGCCCTCAAGGATCCCAAGACCCGCCTGCAGGAATACCTGCAGGCACGGGGGCTGGCCCTGCCGCTCTATCGCGTCGATGAAATCATGGGCGAGCCCCATGCCCGCTCGTTCCGCGTGAGTTGCGAACTGCCTGAACTCGGACTGTCCTCTGACGCGGCTGGCAGCAGCCGCAAGCGTGCGGAGCAGCAGGCAGCCGAGACGCTGCTGCGCGAATTGGGGTCGGCATGATTGACAGCGCTGCCGACTCGTACCGGGCGGGCACCGTGGCCATCGTCGGTCGCCCCAACGTGGGCAAGTCAACGCTGCTCAATGCCCTGGTCGGGCAGAAACTGAGCATCACCTCGCCCAAGCCCCAGACCACTCGGCACCGGGTTACGGGCATCCTCAGCAACCAGGCCTTCCAGGCCGTGTTCATCGATACCCCCGGCCTGCATACCAACCAGCCCAGGGCCCTGAACCGGCTCATGAACCGGGCGGCGGGTTCCTCCATGGCCGATGCCGACCTGATCCTGTGGGTGGTGGATGCAGCCCGCTGGACAGCGGAGGATGAGGCCGTGCTGGAGCGGGTTCGTACGGCCGCCAAGCCTTGCATCCTGGTCATCAACAAGGTCGATCGCCTCAAGCGCCGCGAGCAGTTGCTGCCGCTGATCGAGAAACTGGCGGCTTTCCATGCGTTTGCGGCAGTGGTCCCGCTCAGCGCCCAGAGGCCTGCTGACGTGAACCGTCTGGCGCCGGTCATCGAGGGCCTGCTGCCGAAGGCTCCA